>Ga0209610_1000349_pt1 | contig 24204 bp, 25 predicted proteins | sample LakKivw275mmetaG_FD_184137 | JGI IMG/M metagenome (GOLD analysis project Ga0209610, IMG submission 184137) | Anoxic lake water microbial communities from Lake Kivu, Rwanda to study Microbial Dark Matter (Phase II) - Lake Kivu water 275m metaG... | ecosystem: Environmental > Aquatic > Freshwater...
AAGTCTGATTGTCGGCGACCTCGACCCCGATCAGATGAATCTGGGCGGGCACGCTCAAAGCGCATTTTCGCGCGTACCGCAAGGCCGCTATCAAATCGGTGGAATGAATACTGAACGGCAGGGGCGCCTTGAAATCACTGGTCGAATAAACGGCATATTCACCGGGTTGCAGTTGGCCGGTATGCATTGAATCAATGATAATCGCCCGGTCGTGATCGTACAGATGCTCGATCAGGTTGAAACCCGCATCCGCTGAACAGACAAAAGTTAACTGCCGAGTACCGATTTCCTGCTGCATCCGGTTGACCAAATATAATCCCAACCGGTCGTCGGATAAAATTGGATTACCTACTCCGAGAATAACATCTTTCACAGACGGACTGCCTTCAGTTGACCAAGGCGGCGGATTTCGTCGCTGAACTGATTGATTACCTGCGCCAGGCGCTTGCCCTCTGCCGCGGAGATCCACTCCAAGCGCAGTCGTCGTTCATTGATGCCGATATCACGGAGGATTTTTTTCAGTAGAACCATGCGTTTGAGTGTCTGATAATTACCCGACTTGTAATGGCAGTCTCCGGGATGACAACCACCGATCAGGACCCCGTCAGCTCCTTCGCGGAAGGCGTCCAGGACATGTTCGGGATCAACCCGGCTGGAACACATAACGCGGATATTGATTACATTGGGCTGGTAGGTCAGGCGGGAAGTCCCCGCTAAATCGGCCCCGGCGGAAGTACACCATTTACAGAAAAACGCCACGATTTTAGGTTCGTACATAGCCATTCCTTCGCATTTTCAGGTGAGGATTGCCTTGATCATATTGATTAACTGGGCATCTTTGAAATTACGCTGCTGCGCCGCACCGGACGGACAGGCGGCGGCACATGCTCCGCACCCTTCACATAAAACTTCATTAACCTCTACGACATGCTTTTCGCGGTGCAGCTGGCGGGCGTCATAAGGACAAACTGCAACGCAAATTCCGCACCCGGAGCAGAGCTCTTCATTTACTCCGGTAGTGATTGGTTCATGGTAGAGACATTCGCGGGCAAAAAGCGTCGTAACCATGGAAGCCGCACCAGCCGCCTGCGCCACTGTATCGGGTATATCGCGTGGCGACTGAGCGCAACCGGCTAAGAAAATACCCGCAGTCAGGGACTCTACCGGTCGCAGTTTGGGATGCGCTTCCGTCAGGAATCCATGCTGGTCAACCTGGATTTTCAGTAGTTTCGCAAGTTCCACAGCGCCTTGCGCCGGACGGATGGCTGTAGCCAGAACGACCAGATCAGCGCCGATTTCGACGTTTTCCCCGCTGAGCGTATCGTATCCACAGACGATGATTTTCCCATTATCCCGGTACATCTTGGCGACTTTACCGCGCAGGTATAGCACTTTGTCTTCTTCCGCGGCACGCTGATAAAACTCTTCGTAGCCCTTGCCGTCCGCGCGAACATCCATATAAAAGACATAGGCCTGACCATCAGGGACGCGGTGCTTATACAGCATGGCGTGTTTGGTCGTGTACATACAGCAGACCTTGGAACAGTACGGATAATGATTTTCCGGGTCACGCGAGCCGACGCATTTGATAAAAACAACTTCCTGCGGTACTTTGCCATCGGAAGGCCGGCGCACTTCTCCGCTGAAAGGCCCCGAAGCCGAAAGAATCCGCTCAAAAGTCAGACCATCAATGACATCGGGAATATTACCTGCTCCATATTCAGGCAGGTGCTCCAGTCCATAGAGATCATAGCCGGTAGCGACCACAATCGCCCCGACTTCCTCGGTCAGAACAACATCCTGCTGATCATAGTCAATGGCATCAAAGGGACAGAGCTTTTTACAGATCTGGCACTTGCCGGTCTTAAAATACGTACAATGCGGGCGGTCCAGGACGGGTTTATTCGGCACCGCTTGTGGAAAAGGTGTGTAAATGGCGCGCCGGTTGGCCAGTTGCGAATCGAATTCAGAGGCCACTTTGACCGGACATTTTTCCATACAGACACCGCAACCTGTGCATTTCTGCCAATCCACATACCGGGCTTTTTGCCGGATGGTGACCCGGAAGTTACCCACAAAACCGCTGACGTCGGTCAGCTCGGAGTAGGTCAGCAGTTTGATCCGGGGATGCTGGGCGACTTCTACCATTTTGGGCGTCAGAATGCACTGGGAGCAGTCGAGTGTGGGAAAGGTCTCCGAAAGCTGCGCCATGCGCCCGCCGATGGAAGGATTCTTCTCGACCAACAAGACCTCGAATCCGCTATTGGCGATGTTGAGTGCCGCCTGCATACCAGCTACGCCTCCGCCGATGACCAGCGCCCGTCGCGTAATCGGCACCTGGACAGGTGCGAGGTCTTCATCCAGGCGGGCTTTTTCAATCACGGATTTGATGATGATTTCGGCCTTGGCGGTCGCCGCGGTCTTATCATGATGCACCCAACTGCATTGTTCGCGGATATTCGCTATTTCGCACTCATAGGGATTCATCCCCACCGATTCCACTGCCCGACGGAAAGTGGCTTCATGCAGGGTTGGTGAACAGGCGGCCACGACCACCGCTTCCAGTCCCAACTCGCGGATCTGCTCCCGGATTAAATTCTGACCGGGGTCGGAACACATATATTTGTAATCCTGAATGAATACCACGCCGGGATAATTTTTCAGTTTTTCGGCAATGCCTTTGACATCCACCGTTCCGGCAATGTTAATTCCACAATGGCAGATAAAAACCCCGATTTTCTTCATAGCAATCCTTTCGCTTTCAGCGTCGGAACCGGATCAATGCGATGTGTCCCGAAGTCGTTCAATGCGGCTGGCAACCCGAAAATCAGCGCCAATAATTGGGTAAAATACAACACCGGTACGGTCTTGAAAGTGCGCTCCGCTCGGGCGATTTCCGCCTGGACGGCATCCAGATTATAATGGCAGAGCGGGCAGAGCACCACCAACAGCTCGGCGCCGTGCTGAACTGCAGAGGTCACGATCTTTTTAGTCTGGGAGTGTACGATCTGGGGCTCGTTGACAATCTGATAGGAGGCACAGCAGTCCGTCCGGAATGGATATGCAACCGGCTGACACCCGACCGCGCTGAGCAAATTCTCCATAATCTGCGGATTATTTGGGTCGTCAATCGCGACAGTCCGCGGGCGGAGCAAAAGACAACCGTAATAAGGGGCGACCTGCAGAGAAACCGGCCGGGTAATCCGGGCTTGCAGTTTGTCTGGGCCGATTTGTTTCAGCAGGGTCAGAATATCGATGATTTCCACTTCGTCGCCGGTGAAATCGCCGCCCTCGTGATCCATAAAATCGTTGATTGTCGCCCGGCGAGCCTCATCTTCACCAATAAACTGCTGAGCGCGGCGCAGGGTATTGTAACACATGGCGCAGAGCGTCAGCAATTGCCGCGAGCCGGTCTGTTTGGCGCGCATCAGCGTCCGTAGAGGCGCCAGCTGGAGCATCAGGTTATCCTGCACCTGAGAAAAATTCACCCCGCAACAGTACCATTCCGGCAACTCGCGCGCCTGCATATCAAACAGTTCCAAAACCGCGAGCGCCGTGGTTTCAAAATTACGCGCCGTGGTTTTCAGGGTACAGCCGGGATAATAGGACAATTCCATAAATGTTCCCCTTTACTGAAGATTCTTGCGGAAGTTGGCGATGAGCGCAATCTGCGGCAGGTCTTCTCGCAGACGCCGTTCTATCTCATTCAGATTGATATGCTCGAACTTGTCGCGTAAAAAGATACTGCGCAGTCCCTCCATCACGCGGGCAATGTCCACGCCGCGTGGACATTTGACGGTACAGTTGATGCACGCCAGACAGATCCAGGGTGTATTCGTTTTCAGCAACTCTGCGGTTAAACCCATTTGTACCAGCCGGATGACCTGATGGGGCGGCAAATCCATAAATTCGACTGCCGGACAGGCGGCGGAACAATTACCGCACTGGTAGCAGGCAAAGACATTGACGCCGCTGATTTCACTCACCTGTGTCGCACCGGCACTTTGCAGAATTTTTTTATTCAGCGCAATTTTCGGCTTCATGGTATTAATCTCTTCTGACTTCGTTAATAAGGTCATGGCGGTCATTATAAATTGCCACCACCAATGGCATCTGCCCCGGCAGAGAATGCGTGGCACAGGCAAAACAGGGGTCGTAAGCCCGGAATGCCATCTCCACCATATTCAGGATGCCGTCGGTGACTTTGCCGCTTCGAATCAGTTTACGGGCGGCTTTTTCGATGGACATGCAGATGGCCGCGGCATTATTGGTGGTCGCTACGATCAGATTGACCGCCGTGATTTTACCCTGCGGATCAGTGCGATAATGGTGGATCAGCGTACCGCGCGGTGCTTCAACGGAGCCGATTCCTTCCGTCGGAATTTCGGTCGGAATCGTGCGAATGTGAGGGGAACAAATTTCTGCATCATTCGCTAATTCCTGAAAACGTTCGGCGGCGTACAGCACCTCAATCAGGCGCGCCCAGTGATAAGCCAGTGTGTTATGTGCCGGCTTGCCCCCCAGTCTCGCGAACATTTTCGTGTACTGTTCCTGCGCCAAAGGCGTCGCCATTCCGTCCGCCGCATTCAGGCGCGCCAATGGCGCCACCCGGTAGATGCCGCTCGTTTTACCATCCACAAAACCCTGCCAGCCGACATTCTTCAGGTAGGCAAATTTTACATAGCTCCAGGGTTCGACATGTTCACCAATATGTTGCAGGTAATCCCGAGCCTTGAAGCGGGCAAATTCAGCGCCATCCGGGGTCACCACCCGGAGGTCTCCATCGTACAGATTGACTTTATTTTGGGCGTCCACGGTACCCATGTAATAGGTGCGATGCTGGTAAATATCGCCGGTGATCAGTTCCAGATACTCTGAATTTTTCAGGACGATTTTTTCAAAGGTCGCCAAAACGAATTGTGCAAAAGCGAGCATTTCTCCGGCCAACTCCTGATACTGAGCCCGGTCTTCCGGCGTCACGCCCTTGGAAACACCGCCGGGAACATTGCAAACCGGATGAATGACTCGTCCGCCCTGTTTTTCGATGACCAGCCGCACTTTGCGGCGAATGTCAATCACCTTTTGTCCGATCTCCAACCCGACTTTGGAAAGAACCCCGAGAATATTGCGTTCGGCTTTAGCCGCCTGCGGACCAACGATGAAATCGGGACCACCCAGATAGAAAAAATGGAGGGTATGGTCTTCAAACATGAAGGCGGAATTGAGCAGCTCCCGGATTTTCCGGGCGGCGGGCGGCGGCTCGACATGATACAGGTCGTCGAGGGCTTTCCCCGAAGCCATGTGGTGCGTGGTGGAACAGACTCCGCAGATGCGCGGCGTAATGCGCGCTAAATCTTCCGCCAGGCGTCCTTTGCAGAATTCTTCGAAGCCCCGCAGTTCAGGAACCTGGAAGAAGGCTTTGTCAACGTCGCCGTTTGCATCCAGGAATATTTCTACCCGACCATGCCCTTCGAGGCGGGTGATAGGGTCAATTTTAATATGCCTTTCCATTGGTATTCCTCTAATTAATCCAGAAAGCGCGTACGCAGGCCGCCGGCTAAGCTGAACATGTAAAACTTCCCGGTGGGGTCCTGCACGGAATCCATGATCCGGTTAATCTCGACTTCGTCTTCAGTTTCGATGATGGAGGCCAGGGCGGTTAGGAACCGGGCTCCCTGATCGCGGATGCCCTCCGTCGGTCCGAAACAGCCTTCACAGGGCATATGGGCGTTGATACAACGCTCGCCACAGCCACTGCGAGTCGCCGGTCCAAGACAGATGAGGCCTTCGGCCAGAAAACATTTCTCGGGCGGCAGGTCGGTAGTCGCCACCCGCCTGATGGTTTTCAGATTCAGTTTATCCGGTTTGGTATCGCGGCGCGGACAGGTATCGCAAAGTGCTTTAGCAGGCGCTAATATCGCCCCGCGGGGCGGCAGGTTACCGGTCAAAATGGCCTCAACCGCTTTCTGAATCAGGTCCGGCGGTGGCGCACAACCCGGGAGGTAGTAATCCACTGTGATCACCTGGTCGAGCGCCCGCACTTCGTTATGGATTGCAGGCAATTCCAGACGACAACCATCCTGTTCGGTCAGCTCTTGCGGCAGTATGCCAGCGGGATTGATTACCGAAGGCGTATCCTGATAAACGGTTTTGAGGAGGGCCTCGCGATTGGACAGGTTAGCCAAACCCGGGATACCACCCAAATGCGCACAGGCTCCGAAAGCTACCACCAGTTGCGCTTTCCGGCGAAGTAACTCGACCATTTCCTTCTGTTCAGAGGTGCGTATCGCTCCATTGATGAAAGCCACGGCGATTTCCTGATCTGCCAGTTGTTCGATGTCCTGACGTTTAAAATCCAGGGCGACTGGCCAGAGGACGATGTCCACCGCCTGCACGACTGGCAAGATTTTCTCCGCTAAGTCAACGACCGCTTCTTCACATCCACCACATGAAGCGCACCAATAAAAAGCAATTTTGGGTTTAGCCATGTAAAAATCCCCTTAACAATTGACCAGAGCTGCCATTTGTTGCGTTTTTTAGAGACCGGGAACTTCGAAAGTGTACTGTTCTTCCGGTTCGATGATATCCTTCAGTTTGCGGGCGGCGTCCAGGTGTTCCGGATCCAGCTCCAGCACCTTGCGGAAGTAGCTTTCGGCTTCGTGCAGATCTCCCTTGCCCAAATAAGATAAGCCCAAGTGATACCAGACGGTGACAATCTCGCGATCTTCTTTCAGAATTGCCTGCAAATATTCAATCGCCTTGTCGTAGTTGCCGACGGACTTGTAAGTGATGGAAAGCTGGTAGTAGCCGAGTGTACTATCCGGACTTTTTTCACTTAGCCTCTGGTAAGATTCGATGGATTTCTGCATCTGACCGTGATGGTAATAGCAGAGTCCCAACCAGTAATAGGCCATGTAGAGTTCCGGTTCAACTTCGTTGATATGGATGAAGACCCGGATGGCTTTCTCGAATTTGGTCGCCCGGTAATAGGCAATTCCCAGACGATAGAGAGCAATGGTATAGTCCGGTTTCTGCTGGATGACTTTCTCGAATTCCTCGATAGACTTGTGGATATCGCCGGATACGTAATAAAGTTCTCCCAACTTGACCCGCTCCACGATAAGGGCTGGATTAAGTTCCAGCACCTGGCGATAGAGTGTAATTGCCTTCAGAATTTTCCCCCGCATCTCAAATTCGATCGCCTGTTGTCTGACTGTCTCTAATGCATTCATTGCAGCCACCTTTCTGTAGGCTAAAGGTTCAGACTTGGATTCTCATTCTTTACGATATTGGGCGACACCTTGCTCGAAAATGTCATTGCCGTAGATATCATTGGCGACGAAGACCGGAAAATTCTCGACCACCAATTCGGTCAAGGCTTCAGCGCCGAGGTCTTCATAGGCGATTACTCGGGCGGATTTTACCGCCTGGGCGGCGACCACTGCGGTGCCACCGATCGAGGCAAAGTAGACAGCTTTATTCTTAATGATTGCATCAACTACCGCCCGATTGCGTTCCCCTTTTCCGATCATGCCTTTCAGTCCGGCATCCATCAGTAGTGGTGAGTATTTATCCATCCGGTAGGATGTTGTCGGGCCCGCCGAACCGATTGGTTTACCCGGACGAGCCGGAGAAGGGCCGACATAGTAAATTACCGCCCCGCGAATATCGAAAGGAAGAGGCTGGTTTTCCTGCAGAAGCGCCACCAGCCGTTTATGCGCGGCATCCCGGGCAGTATAGATGATTCCGTTTAGCATGACTTTATCGCCGACATGCAGGGGTTCGAGGTCAGCGGTTGTCAAAGGCGTAGTTAAATTGAAAGTTTTCGACATAGAGAACTCCCCCATCCTAATTAATGACCGCCGATTCGTGGCGGTGGCAATGACAATTCACGTTAACCGCAACCGGCATTGAAGCAATATGACACGGTTTATAGAGAATATTGACCGCCAGCGCGGTCGTCGTGCCCCCCAAACCCTGCGGCCCGATTCCTAACCGATTGATGCGTTCCAATAGTTCAGCCTCAACCTTGGCCCACTGAGGATCGGGATTCGGTTCGGTCAGCGGTCGTAAAAGGGCTTTTTTAGCCAACAGGGCACACTGTTCAAAACTACCGCCTATTCCTACTCCGACAACTACCGGCGGACAGGGATTACCGCCCGAACGTCGGATGCGATCCACGACAAAATCCTTGACGCCTTCCAAGCCGTCGGCGGCGCTCATCATCTTTACTTCGCTCATGTTTTCGGCGCCGCCTCCCTTGGGCGCCACCGTAATCTTTATCGCATCACCTGGCACGATGTCGGTATAAATCAGAGCCGGTGTATTGTCCTTGGTGTTTTTACGCTCGATGACCGGATCGGTCACCATGGATTTGCGCAAATAACCTTCGACGTAGCCCTGACGCACGCCTTCGTTAATAGCTGCATAAAAATCACCACCTACTAAATGCACGTCCTGGCCCAATTCGACAAATACGATAGCGACACCCGTATCCTGACATAGCGGCATCTGTTCCTGAGCCGCGAGACGATAATTTTCCATCATCAAATCGATGATTTCCCGACCGGTCGGTGACTCCTCCCGGTTGCGAAATTCCTGTACTTTGGCAACTACGTCATGGGCGGCGTAGTAATTCGCGTCGATACATAATTTTTTAACGACGGGAATCACCTGCTGGACATTGATTTCTTTCATAACCCATCCCTGCTTTTATTGAGTTGAATGTGAAAAAACGACTCGTAATCGGTTGATTTATTTTAGAACGGTCGCGACGGTCGCACCGATTTCAGCCGGATTAAGAGTCACAATAATCCCGGCTTTCTGTAGCGCGGTGATTTTTTCCTGCGCTGTACCCCGTCCCCCGGCAATGATCGCTCCCGCATGACCCATGCGCCGTCCTGGTGGCGCAGTATGACCCGCCACAAAAGCCACTACCGGTTTGCTATATCCCTGACTGACATGATCTGCCGCTTCTTCTTCCGCCGTACCGCCGATCTCGCCAATCAGTACTACGGCCTTAGTCTGTTCATCTTTTTCAAACAGCCGCAGTAGGTCGATAAAATTTGTGCCAACTATCGGATCCCCGCCGATACCAATACAGGTCGATTGTCCCAAATTAAGATTGGTAATCTGGTAAGCGGCTTCATAGGTCAGCGTCCCGCTGCGGGAAATGATTCCAACACAGCCCTCTTTAAATATGAATCCCGGCATGATCCCGAGTTTGGACTTCCCCGGTGAAATCAATCCCGGGCAATTCGGACCAATCAGGCGGGTGCCACTGTGTTCGAGCACACTGCTAACCTTAAGCATGTCGAACGTTGGAATACCCTCACTGATACAAACGACCAAATCCAGACCGGCATCGATAGCTTCCAGGATGGTATCGGCGGCCATCTGCGGCGGGACGAAAATAATCGAAGCTGTGGCTCCGGTGGCTTTTACTCCCTGGTTGACCGTATCGAAAACCGGCAATCCTTTCGGCGTTTGGGTGCCGCCCTTTCCGGGTGAAATGCCTCCAACCACCTGAGTGCCGTAAGTGAGCATCTGATCAGTATGAAAGGCGCCTTCCTTGCCGGTTATGCCCTGCACTAAGACGCGTGTATTTTTTTCGAGTAAGATACTCATTTGTTCCTCAGCAACCTTGGACTGCCTTGACCACTTTACGGGCGGCATCCGCAAAATCCGTTGCGACAGCAAAAGGCAATCCGGTCTGGGCCAGATACTGGCGGGCGATGATCGCGTTGGTGCCTTCCAGACGGATAACCAAGGGAACCTTCAGTTCGATCGTTTTCAGCGCTTCGACTATCCCGGTGGCGACCCGGTCACAGCGGACGATCCCCCCGAAGATATTCACCAGTACGGCTTTGACATGCGGATCGGCAAGTAAGATCCGGAAGCCGCTTGCAATGGTGCTGGCCGAAGCGACTCCGCCGACATCTAAAAAGTTTGCAGGCTCCCCGCCGAAATGTTTGATAATATCCATCGTTGCCATCGCTAAACCAGCGCCATTGACCATGCATCCGACATTACCGGTCAAGCGAATATAATTCAGGCCCTGCTTGGCGGCTTCGACTTCGTCCGGGTCTTCCTCACTGATATCGCGCAAATTCTGGTAATCGGCATGGCGATAAAGGGCATTGTCGTCGAAATTAAGCTTCGCATCCAGCGCAACCAAATTACCATCAGCGGTCAGAACCAGTGGATTGACTTCCACCAATGCGGCATCCGTACGACGAAATACATTGTATAGCGAGCCGAACAGTTTGAGGGCTTTTTTATAGGCTTCTCCGGTCAGTCCTAAAATGCTCGCCGCCTGCCGGAACTGGAAATTTTGCAGGCCAAATCCCGGCAGAGCATACATCTTGGCGATCGCTGCCGGGTGAGTGCGGGCAACGTTTTCAATCTCAACGCCCCCTTCCTGAGCAACCATCAATACCTGCCGCGCCCGAGAACGATCAATAGTGATTCCGACGTAGAATTCGCGGCTGATTTGCACGCTTTGCTCGATAAGCAAACGGGTAACTTTTTTGCCTGCCGCGCCGGTCTGCACCGTCACCAAAGGGCGGGTCAGCAATTCTTCGATATTCTGCCGCGCTTCATCCTGATTATGCACCAGACGGATACCGCCGCCTTTACCGCGTCCTCCCGCATGGATCTGGGCTTTGATCACACAGGGAAAACCGATATAGTCGCAGGCAGTTAGCGCTTCCTCAGCGCTGAAGGCTGGCATCCCCTTGGGAATCGCTACCCCGAAACGACTAAAAATTTCCTTTGCCTGGTATTCGTGGATCTTCATTGTGTGCCGCGTCCACCAGTCCTGATGCAGGATTTCGAAACTCGAAAATTCCTGTTCCTTTGCACGGTTTTCCCCATTTGCTTGATAGTATCTATCAGCATGCCTGACTGTTATTACTTAACAATTTCAACCATTCCAATAGTAACTAATATTTCTTAAAATTTCAAGGACAAAATCGGGAACGGTGCAACAATTACCATTTTATCTAGAAAGCCCTATCCTGCCAACTAAAATGACTATTTCAGAAAAAATCCTTATGGATTATGTTTAATCCCGCAAAGTGGTTTAATACTATTATGTAAAATAAATTTGTAGGGGCGAAAAATAGGAGATAATTACGAGCTATAAGCGAAAAATAAAGAACACGGCACCCATTATGCATAATCCTGCATAAAAATAGTCGGTCTTGAGAGGTTGTTTCATATAAATCACCGCAAAAGGAATAAAGACCGTCAGCGTCACTACTTCCTGCAATATTTTCAACTGCGCTAAAGACAATTGAGTGTAACCAATACGATTCGCGGGAACCTGAATCAGGTACTCAAACAGGGCGATGGCCCAGCTGACCAGCGCCGCAACATACCAGGTTTTATGGGACAGGTTGCGTAAATGTCCATACCAGGCAAAGGTCATGAACAGGTTGGATAGAATTAGCATAAATGCTGTCTGAAATACGACCGGCAAACCAGGTTTCATTAATCAGGATACTCTTTTAATCTTGATTGCAGTACTTAGACGTCCCGGTGATGGCGACAATTGCCCCGAAATAGATCCGGTGATAATCCTGTTTGGGATAATTGGACGCGATGTCCGGCGTGAGAAAATTACCGGGCTTGAAATCATCATAGTAAATTTTCTGACACTCAATGCGCAGACTCGCTTCCCGGTATATCGGAGCATTGATGCGGGTAGCCGCGATGGGTGTCAAACCGGCTTGCGCCAACTTGGCAACCTGCCGCCCGGAGACAGATCCTAGATAATTCAGAACGGAACGATATTTCCGCGTAAATGCACAAAGAGAAAACGACTCGAATGTCTCCATGAACTGGTAAGTGTACCGCCCCGGACGGACTACAACCTGCACGAATGGTTTCGACCACATTACCCCGACGCTTCCCCAGGCGACGGTCATGCAGTTATATTGTCCGGAATTAAAATCACCGCTCGTCAAAAGAAACCAGTCGTCCGCCCAGGCCGCGATGCTTTTTACTGTCAATCGTGCTGGTGAAATCTCCTTGATTAGCATAGAATCCTTTATTTTTCGTCCTGTGAGTCGTGAAAATCGGCTGATTGCAGAAAAAGTTTTATTCTGCCGCGGGGCAAATTCATACTCAATGAATCACCATAGGCAAAAAGTTTCAACTGCATCGGAGAGCTGGTCGTGCCAAATATGCGGAGCGGGGCCTCAGGGGATTCGCGTTTCTCACACCAGAGGGTGATCAAATTATCGCCGAATTTAAGGTTCCGAATGCCATGTTCATTCAGGAGCCAGAGTCGCCAGGTCAGACAATCGGAGGGAGCGTCGAAATCAAATCCCATGACATCCTCAATTAACATGGCCACCGGTCCAAACCCGGCGGTAGGAACATAATCGGGACGTCCGTAATGGTAGGTATCCCAGCGGGTTCCAGGCTCATCGCTTTCGGGTGCATACAGCTCCCAGAGATGTCCACCACTCGCTTGTGGTTGTTCGGCATCCAGCCGGCCCGTATCCGGTTGGAACTTAGTAAAGACTTTTTCCATGTTAATGATATGATTCCAGGCTACTTCAGCGGCGAATTCGTATTCACCATAATTCTTCAAGCCCTGCACCAGCATGAAATTTTCATTACCCCACACACCGCCCCGCCAGTAGGCGCCGGTTGGGCTAAATTCACCCTCCTTCGCCGCCAGGGAAGGAAAGCGGTGATGACGGTCGAATTCACCGGCATCTTTCAGATGATCGATCATGATGCGAGCTGCTTCGAGGTCGGGGACCTTGGCTAAAAGAGGCCAGAATCCTGCAGTGGTCTTGATTTTGATAAACCTGCCATCACGGGTCTTATCAAAGAACAAACCTTCATCTACATTCCACAGATTAGTCCGGATCTTTTCCGCGATTTGCTGATAAGCACTTCGGTATTTCAACGCTTCAGCAGGCTTATCGAGTACCACAGCGATCTGAGCTAACTGATATGCTGACAGAGCAATTTGGGATGACAAATCGATCCAACCACCCAGTTCATTATTCCCTCGTGGCGAATTGGGCATGTTGGCTCCCAGGGGCGTATTATAGTAAAGCTCGGCCGTTTCCCCTTTGCCTTGACAGAAGTTCTCTAACCATTGAAAATAGCGCTCCCATACCGGAAAGAACTCTTTTAGCCGACGCCGATCATCGGTCAGGCGATAATAACGCCATTCCGCCCAGGTGAATAGCGGCGGGTGGATCATCGGTTCAGTCACACTGGGGATCTTGAGTGGTTCGCCATTGAACAGATTATAGACCCGCGCAATATGTCCGTCCGCCCGTTGCCCACGGTAGAAGTTGTCGAGGGAGGCCATGACCGGTAAACAATCATTTCCGTACATTCCAAAAAGAGCAGTATAAATCGTCGGCGCCTGCTGAATGTACAGGTCTGATTCGCAATTGATATAGCGCCGGACGAATCCATTGGCACGCGTATCGTTAACCGTATGCGCTGACAGAATTTCCCAGACTTTCCAGTACATGCTTTCGATGCCGGGGTATTCCGGCAGAATCGGCTGCGGCACCTGATTATGGAGCAGGGATTTACTGCACTGATTGAGTGTAAAAAGAAAAAGGATTAAAGCAAGGGTACAGTTTTTTATCAACGCGGTTCGGGAGGTGTTTCCCGCAACATTTCTTCTTCCTGCCATAAATCTTTCAACTGCTCGCTTAAATATTCACGGTAAATGGTTTTAGCCTGGTCAGCGAGTCCAGCCCCGGCATAGGCTTTAGCAAGGATCAGACGATAACGTTTGATGTCGGGATTATTTTCGACTGCTTTTTCGAGAAACGGAATGGCATCCGCATATTTCTGCTGTTCAAACAATAATTTTCCGTGATAATAATACGGTTGCGGATGCCCGGGAAGGAGTTCCATTTGCCTGCGCGAATACTTGAGAGCCGTATTAAAATCACCACGCTTGCGGGCGATTTCCGCTGTCAGATAAAGCGCCTCAACCTGTTGACGATTGATCTGTAAAATCGCCTTACAGTAATATAGAGCCTTAGCGGGTTGATCGAGGTAATAGTGATATAGTTTAGCCAGCGTCAGCATGGTGGCGATGGAATAGTCGCGATTCAAGGCTCTCTGATAGTTTTCCGCGGCATTGGCATACCGCCCCTGCTTGGATTCCAAAAAGCCCCAGGCTAAATAGGTATGTACGGATTTCGGAGCGATTTGACTGAGCCGCTCACAGGCTCGGGCAGCATCCAAAAAATATCCGTTATTAGCCAGAATCAGGACCATCAATTTTAATTGGAACGGATCATTGGTACGCAGAATGGCCGTCTTGGCCGCGGTGACAGCTTCGGCATCGCGTCCCAAATCCCGCAACAATACAGCTTCGTAAATCTTTAAATTATTTTCCTTTGGGAAACGCCGTCCAAGCCGCCGGATCGTATCCAGTGCCTTGTCCTTAACGGCGAATCGCAGCGCTCCATCCAGCAATAACTGCAAGGCACTGTCACTGCGCGAGTAGGCATAATGTTTGACGATAATTTTTTCCAGCAGATCCCAATCCTGTGCAATATTCAGCGCAAAGTCAGCGTAAACCCTTAAAAAGGTCAGCAGTGAATCGTTGGTTTCGAAAGCGGTTTGATAATGCTTGCGAGCGGCATTCAGCTCACCTTTGTACTGAGCGACCGTCGCCCGTCCCCAACTGCCATAGAACTGATCGCCGGCTTTCATAGCCTGGAAGTAGGACTGATCCGCCAGTTGCAGTTTTTGCTTACGGAAATCCCGTTCCGCGTGTTTGAAAGTGGAGCGATTGACCTTCAAGACATGTTTTTTCAGCGCCTTGTAACGCAGTCCTTCCGGAAGCGGCGCGGAGCTGGCCCAGAGGACGCCGCTCCCGATGGTCAGGCTCACCAGCAACGCTTGCATCCATTTTCTTTTCACGGCGGGAAATATGCTGATTTTGTACCGATTTTACAAGCAGAAAGATAGCAGGTGCCGACGCCTTATCGCGGATTGCCGATATAAGTCGGCAGCCTCTGGCGTGGTGACAAAAATCTTCCAATTATGCTGGATAGTCTTTAATATTATTTATGATTCAACATCAAAATGTCGAAATCAAGGCGCTTTGCCGGAATCCTGAGGAAGTGCGCGGTATCCTCCTGGCACTCCGGGCAGAATTTCGCGGGACTGACAAGCAGACCGATATTTATTTTAAGGTACCCCACGGTCGTTTAAAATTGCGGCGTGGGAGCATCGAAAACGCCCTGATTTTCTACGAACGCCCGGATGTTATTGAGGCCAAAATCGCCCGGGTCACGCTCTTCCAGCTTGCCAATCCCGATGACCTTCTGCCACTCCTGACCAGTGCCCTGGACATTCTCGTCACTGTCAGGAAGCGGCGCGAGATTTACTTCTTAAATAATGTCAAAATCCATCTTGATTGTATAAAGGACTTAGGCTGTTTCATCGAAATCGAGGTCATCGGGGAGGCCGCTGCGGAGATTCAATTCCAGACCTGCCGTAGGCTGATGAAAAAACTGAAAATAGACCAAGCTGATTTGGTGACCGGTTCCTACTCAGATATGCTTTTGAAAAAAGCGCCTCAGTAGTTAATTTTCTGTTGCATTTATTATCGAGAATCTTGAAATCCATGCAGAACACCAGATCAATCATCAGTAGGCAAGCGCTTCCTGCCCTTCTCCAGCGTTTTCCGCGGGTTGAAATCTCAGTCTTACCCACCCCATTTCGGCGTCTGAACCGCCTCTCGGAATTGCTGGGCTATAACCTGTTTATCAAACGCGACGACCTGACCGGTTTTGCTTTCGGCGGCAACAAAACCCGTAAACTGGATTTTCTGATTGCCGAAGCTCTGGCGACCGGTTGCGATACGATCATCGGAATGGGCGCCAATCAGTCCAATTTTTGCCGGATCCTTGCCAACGCCGGTGTCAAATTCGGCTTGGAGATACACCTGGTTCTCCGCGGGTCGCAACCGCAGGTACCAACTGGAAACCTGTTGATTGACCATCTGCTCGGTGTACATATTCACCATATCGCCACTAATGATAATAACCTTTTTCATTCAGCCGCTATGCAAATCCGACAGGATTTGGAAAAACAGGGCCGTCGGGTCTTTTTCTTGCCTCCGGGTGGTTCGGTACCGATTGGCGCGCTTGGTTACGTGGCCGGTTTCAGAGAACTGGTAGCTGATTTAAAACACAGTAAAATCCGCGCCGATTATATCATCCACGCTTCCTCGTCGGCGGGAACGCAGGCCGGCCTGGTCGTCGGACAAGCTTCAACAGACTGGCCCGGAAAAATCATCGGGATGAGCGTTGACGTCCCTCGGAATGAATTAAGGCAAAATGTGTTGCAGCTGGCCGAGCAAACCGCCGGTCTGTTGAATCTCCAAATTTCACCGGAGCTTGTTGCGGTTGATGATCAATATATCGGTGATGGTTATGGTATCCCGACCGAGGGTTGTCGTGAAGCCGTGAATTTGTTTGCCCGGTACGAAGGCATCTACCTGGACTATGTTTACACCGGCAAAGCCGCGGCGGGTCTGATTGATTATTGTCGTCACCAACAATTTCCCGCCGATGCCAAGATTGTCTTCCTCCATACCGGAGGTAATGTGGAACTATTTGCCTGAAATGCCGATAAAAGTCGTTAAAAAACAGTATGGGTAATCCTTTTTTTCATTCCGCGCTTTATCAATGGGTGGTCATTCCGCTTTTAATTTTTCTCGCCCGCATCACGGATGTATCCATCGGTACGGTACGGATTATTTTAGTCGCCAAAGGCAATAAACTGGTCGCCTCTGTTCTCGGATTTTTCGAAGTTTCAATCTGGCTCTTAGCCATCTCGCAGGTTATGCGTATGGGTTTGTCCAATGTGGCGGCTTTCATTGCTTACGGGCTGGGCTTCGCTTCCGGCAACTTTATCGGGATTACCCTCGAGGAGAAATTGGCCTTAGGTTTGCAGGCGGTGCGGTTGATTTCCAGCGAAACCGTAGACATCCTGACCATGACCCTCCGCGACGCCGGATTCGGGGCTACCGTTATTAAAGCCAGCGGTGCCAAGGGCGAGGTGCATATCACCTACGTCATCGTTCAGCGTAAAAAAGTCAACGAAGTCATTAATCTCGCTCGTACTATTGATCCGCAGATTTTCATTTCCATCCAGGATATCCGGGCGGTCAACGCCGGTTTTTTCCCAGAACGGAACACAAGCTATAAATGGCGACGCTGGATGAAGAAAAAATAACAATACGCTGCAGCCCTGCCGGCACTTTGGAGCTCTAAACATGCAGAATAACAAACGCACACTTTTACTGGCTTATCTTGGAGGACTGGGACTGCTTGTCATCGACGGCTTCACCAAGTGGGTCGCCAACCGGTACCTGCCGTTTCAGGACAGCGTCCCGACCGGTTTGCCTTTCTTGTCGCTGTATCGTACCTATAACACCGGCTATCACTTTCTTTTCGGCAATATCGCCAACCAGCAGGTCTGGGCGATTTCCGGGATCATTCTGGTGGTCTTTTTAGTCATCTCGCTGTCACGCAGTGTACTGAAAGAAACCGATTCAGACTTTAACAATATGGTAACCACGATCATTATCGCCCTGATGGTCGGATCATCCGGAAATGTCATTGAGGTCCTGGCCACCCACAAGGCGACCGATTTTTTTGTCTTTCACCCCTTTCCCTGGCCCAGCAATATCTGCGACCAGTACATCAACGCGATTATTTATGTTATGTTACCCATTACGATTATCAAAGCCGTGATCGACTGGTCGAAGAAAAGGAAAAAGGCCATAAACGATCCTGCGCAGCTTTAATTGGTTCGCCAACTCCCGAGATAAAGTCCTAATTGATTCCGACTGCCTGCACTCTCGGTGAAGAATAACCAAAGGCGTAGAAGCAGGTTTGTTTTGGCGATATAACTACTACAGAAAAATTGCCGCGATTTGCTCAGCCAGTCCCAGGACGTCCGGTTCGCGCCGGTTAGTCAAGATGATCACAGTGAGCTTGGCTTCGGGTAGGCGCATAAGGGTGTTGCGAAAGCCACACGTGGAACCGGTATGATAGAGGCGGCATCGGCCCTGAAACTTATCGCAGTACCAGCCAAAACCATAGTTTTCCAGTCCCGGGGTAAAGGCAGTGCGGAGCGTGCGCCGGGATACTAATTTCCGATTATAAAGCATCTGATCCCAATGATACAGGTCGGCAACGGAGGAGTAAATGCCACCGTCGCCAAGCACCGCACTGGTCAGACTTTGATCACTAAAGGTTATCGAATCCCCATTTAAATGATACCCCCAGGCTCTTTCTGGAACCTCCGAAATGCCTTTTTCATAGGCGACTGTATTGGACATTCGGAGTGGGGAAAATATTTCATCCCGGAGAAAAGTCGCAAAAGACTTCCCGGATAAGCGCTCCACCACCTGTGCCAGAACCGCGTATCCGGAATTGGAATAGCGAAAGGCACTGCCCGGAGGGAAATAGGTACTGTCGAGCGCTTGCATCATGCTCAGGACATCACGATCGAGTACCTGTCGGGTGGTGGTATCCGGTATGAGGTCTTCATAGTCAATCAGTCCGGAAGTATGCTGAAGCAGGTGCCGTATCGTGATCTTTTTCCCATAGGCGGGAAAATCGGGGAAAATTTCAGTGAGAGTCGTCGAGTAATCCAGTTTTCCGCGCTCTTTAAGAATCATGATACTCATGGCCGTGAACTGCTTGGTAATCGAAGCCAATCGGAAATTAGTCTGCGCCGTCACCGGACGCCCGCCAGTTACATCCGCCATTCCATAGGTTTTTAAAAAGGCAATCTGGTTTTTATGGATAACCATGACTGCCGCCCCGGGGACATTGCCCTGGTATGGCCTTAGCAAGGCATCAACCCGGGCTTCGGGATTGGGCAGTGGCTGACCGTGACTGAGATTAACCGTCAGCATAAAGAAAAGTATAGACCATCCGCCGCTTCGCTCCATCAATTGCCATCCGCAATCGTATCGCCCAACATCAGTTTATGGATAATCGCTTTTTGGACATGCAGACGATTTTCGGCTTCATCGAACACAATCGAATGGTCGCTTTCAATGACCTCATCGGTGATTTCGTCACCGCGGTGCGCCGGCAAACAATGCATTACATAGACTCCCGGTTTGGCGGCTTTAACCAGTCCCTTATTGACCTGAAAACCGGCGAAGGCACAGCGACGTTTTTCCTGTTCGGCTTCCTGCCCCATGCTCGCCCAGACATCGGTATAAATGACATCAGCGTTCCATACGGCTACGAGAGGATCGTGTTCGACCTCCACTTTGCTCAGCCCGGTCTGCTGGGCCTGGCGCAGAAGTTGTTGATCGGGTTCATAGCCCTGCGGACAGGCGATGACGAAATGGAACGGCAGACGAAGCGCGAGTTCGATCCAGGAGTTGGCGACGTTGTTGCCGTCGCCGATGAAAGCCACTTTGAGATCATCGAGATGCCCGCGGTGTTCCAGTACGGTAAAAATATCGGCCATGATCTGGCAAGGGTGATTGAAATCGGTCAGCCCGTTGATGACCGGCACGGCGGCGAATTCCGCCAGTTCGAGCATTTGCTGGTGCTCAAACAGGCGCGCCATGATGATGTCATCATAACGCGTAATCACACGGGCAATGTCTTTGACGGCTTCGCGTTTTCCCAGACCTATATCGCTCGGGCCGAGGTAGATTGCATGTCCCCCTAATTGGGTCATGCCGGTCTCGAAGGAAATACGGGTGCGGGCCGAGGGTTTGGCAAAAATCATCGCCATCGTCTTCCCTTGAAGCGGAGCATATTTTCGTCCTTCGCGGGTGAACTTTTTCAATTGGCGAGTGAGCTCGAAAAGATTGCGGATTTCCGCTCCGCTAAAATCGGTGACATGTAAAAAATCACGCTTCATTTTTCCTCCGGTGAGAGACTGATTAAGTAAATTGGCACGATGATGACCGCTTACAAAATATAACGACTCAGATCGCGATCCTTGACGATATCACGCAATTTTTGGGTGACGTAGTCGCGGGTGATATGGACTGCCTGAATTTTACGATCAGGTACCTGATAGAGAATATCTTCCAGCACGGTTGTCAGAATCGTATGCAAACGACGGGCGCCGATGTTCTCCATTTTCTCATTGACTTCGACTGCAATGGCGGCAATTTCCTCGACCGCCTCATCGTCAAAAGTCAGCTCGACTTTTTCCGTTTTCAACAGGGCGATGTATTGTTTGAGCAGCGCCGAGCGCGGATGCCTCAAAATTTTAACGAACTCTTCCTTGCCCAAACCCTCCAGTTCCACCCGGATCGGGAAACGACCCTGCAATTCGGGAATCAGGTCGGATGGCTTGGTTGCATGAAAGGCTCCGGCGGCAATGAACAGGATGTGGTCGCTGTGTACTACTCCGTATTTGGTCTGGACGCTGGTACCCTCAACGATCGGCAGAATATCGCGCTGGACACCTTCCCTTGAAACGTCAGGGCCATGTCCAATGGTATCGGCAGTCGAGGCGATCTTGTCAATTTCATCAATAAATACGATACCGGATTCTTCAACTCTTTGAATGGCTTCCCGAACCACATTGTCCATATCAATCAGTTTCTGAACTTCTTCCTGAGTGAATATGCGCCGGGCTTCAGTCACCGTCGTTTTCTGGATTTTCTTCTTCTGGGGAAAAGCACTGCCTAACATCTCGGAGAGATTCATTTCCATTTCTTCAATGCCCGCCGGACCGAAAATCTGCATCATCGGCAGAGCGCCCTGTCGGATGGTCACCTCAATCAGTCGCTCTTCGAGCTCGCCGTTCAGTAACATCTGGCGCAGTTTTTCCCGCGTGCGGGTAAACTTTTCGGCAGTGTTTTCACTTTCCGGCTCTGCGCCTGATTCCCGGGCTGGTAAAAGAATATCAAGAATACGCTCATTGGCCAGTCGTTCGGCTTGCGCATTGACGCCCTCGATCCGTTCCGCTTTGACCAGGTTGACGGCTAAATTTGTCAGGTCGCGGACAATGCTCTCGACATCTCGCCCAACATAGCCCACTTCGGTGAATTTGGAGGCCTCGACTTTGATAAACGGCGCATTGGCGAGATTGGCGAGCCGCCGGGCGATTTCGGTCTTACCCACACCGGTCGGCCCGATCAGGATGATATTATTGGGCATGATGTCAGCCCGAATACTGCCCTTAACGCGCTGTCGCCGCCAACGATTACGGAGGGCGATCGCGACGGCTTTCTTGGCCTTGTCCTGACCGATAATATATTCGTCCAGGCTTTTGACAATTTCGCGCGGGGTGAGCTGTTTACTCGTCATAGCTCGATCACGGTAAAATTTTCATTGGTATAGATGCAAATACCTGCGGCGATCTTCAGGGCTTCCGTAACAATCTGGGGAGCTGTTAAGCTACTATGCCGTAAAAGGGCGCGCGCCGCGGCCGCGGCATATGCACCTCCCGAACCGATGGCAACCACGTCGTCATCCGGCTCGATTACGTCACCCGTTCCGGAAATTATCAATAAAGTGTCCTGACTCATCACTGTCAATAAGGCTTCCAGACGGCGCAGATACTTGTCCGTGCGCCAGAGTTTAGCCAGTTCGACCGCCGCCCGGTTGATGTTGCCCTTATATTTATCCAGTTCAATTTCAAATTTATCGAACAAGGCCATGGCATCGGCCGAGGCACCGGCAAAACCGACGATCACCTTGTCGTTGTATAGCTTGCGCACCTTGCGAGTCTTATGTTTCATGATCGTCTCACCGATGGTCACCTGACCATCACTGCCCATCGCGATTTTCCCATCTCGCCGGACACCGATGACAGTCGTGGAACGCAAGGCTTGAGTATTGGTTGGGTGTTCCATTTTCCCTCTGATCCTATTTAATTTCCTGCACATAATTGACCCGCCCCAGATCGAAATCAACTACCTCGATACCCAACTTCAGCGAATCCAATCCGAGGCGAATATTTTTCAGCACCGCGCTGAGCATTTGCGCTCGGCCTGCTCGCGATGGCAGATTGCGTGTGGCTGGAACTTTCAGGACCTGGCGAATAGCGGTAGGAGGCAATGGCCGCTCCGTGGTGCGGATAATCTCGGAGAGCGTATGCCGGGCTATTTCATTCGCCAAAGCACCTTCAAGCAGATCGTTCAAGCGTGCCTTACCCGTCGCAGTATCTCCGACGCTCAGGTAAAAACTGACCGGATCAGCAATCCGCCAGCAGGCAAAAGCAGACACACTGATATATTTGTTATCGCGGGTCGGCATCAGTATATCCGCACAACGCCAGTCCAGCATCCGTTTTTCGAATCGCTGCAGGTGAGTGAAAAATGGAAACCTGAAGTAGATACCGGCGCTGTCTATTACGGAAAGCTGGTTGGCCATATTCCGCACAATAACCACCTGTTCATCATCTCCGACAACAAAGCAGGAATTCCAAGCTACCAACAGAATTAGTAAGACTAAAATAACAGTTCCCAGGATCTTGAATTTCATGATCGAGTCCCCTTTAAATTGGTCATGCTGTCACCTGTTTCACACCGTTGTATCAGGTTGGGCATGCGTGGAATCCGGTGGCATCGACACGGGAATTTTGACCGGGATAGTCGCATTGTCTTCCTGGACAACGGGCCGCACGGCTCTGATCTGGATGAGTCGAACACCAAATCCCAAATCATAGAGTGCGCATTTGGTTTGCAGATCTGCTAAAGCATGCTGGGTGATCTTTTGCCGCTCGGTCTGAAATACTTCACTCAGGGCATAATCGCCTACCGCAGTTCGCATCGCGGATTCGGCAAGAAGCCGGAAAACGGTCTGATTGCGCGGCGAACTGCGCAGATAGGCAACCGGATCAGTGATTTGGTAATGCACAACCCATTCGATTTCGACCAGACACAGATCTCCCGTCAACATTCGGGCTTCTGCCGGAAAAACCACCGTTTGGTGTAACCCTGAACTGTCCACGGGATTTGTGCGGAATCCGAATTCAGCGCTGTAATTATAGGCGGTCTTCACTCTGGTCAACTTATCGATCCCGAGGGGCAGGCGCCAGTGCCAGCCAGCCTGCTCGATTTTATGCAACCTACCGGCGCGCAGGATAATGCCCTGTTCCCCGTTCTCCAATGTATAAAAAGCCATCCAACCGACCACAACCAATATCAGAATTAGAGCCCCCAATATGACCAACCAGAAACTGAGCGCGGAAACCTCTATCTCCTGTTCTCCGATTTTAATTTTTCGATAACTCATGGATCCTCCGGTGGTGGGATAAAATTAAAGCGCTCGCCGCAGTCGGGCTACCGGAAGTTTAAGCTGTTCACGGTACTTGGCGACCGTCCTGCGGGCAACAATAAACCCTTCTTTTTTTAACAACCTTGAGAGATAATCATCGCTGTGGGGTTGGCGGCGGTCTTCTGTTTCGATCAATTCCTTCAGACGCGCTTTGATTATCCGGGTCGAGATTTCCTCGCCGTCTTCATCAATCATGCCTTCATTGAAGAAATACTTCAGCTCGTAGATGCCGGAACGGAGTTGGACGTATTTACCGTTGGTGACCCGGCTGATGGTGGAGATGTCCATTCCGACATCTTCGGCAATATCTTTTAAAATCATCGGCTTCAGCGGCACATTTTGGTCATCGAACCACTCGCGCTGGCGGGCGATGATTGCCTTCATCACCCGAATCATGGTAATCCGACGCTGGTGAATTGCCTGAATGAACCATTTCGCCATATCAATTTTTTTCTTCAGGTAATTGCGGGCTTCGACACCGATTTTATTGCCATTGGAGATCATTTGAATATAACCGGCATTCAGGCGCAGTTCCGGCAGGCGCGTATCATTTACTTCGACGATGAACTCCCTGCCGACTTTTTCGACGATCAGATCGGGGACTATGTAGTTGGCGTCGCCGATGGTAAGCGACGTACCGGGTTTGGGATTGAGTTTGCGAATGGTTTCTTCGGCCTTTCGCATGCGGTTGATATCCCAGTTCAGCTCCCGCATGATATTCTCAAAGCGTCGATTGGCAAAATCGGTAAAATACTGCTGAACGATCGTGATGGCATCGCCATTGTTGGGTTGTTGCTTCAACTGGATCAGGAGACATTCCTGGAGATCACGTGCCGCCACGCCGGGAGGGTCGAAAGTCTGAATCTGGTGCAGGATGGCGAGAGCCCGCTTTTCGGATACATTCAAGCCCAGGGCA
>Ga0209610_1000350_pt1 | contig 24177 bp, 24 predicted proteins | sample LakKivw275mmetaG_FD_184137 | JGI IMG/M metagenome (GOLD analysis project Ga0209610, IMG submission 184137) | Anoxic lake water microbial communities from Lake Kivu, Rwanda to study Microbial Dark Matter (Phase II) - Lake Kivu water 275m metaG... | ecosystem: Environmental > Aquatic > Freshwater...
GATATTCCTTAACCTTATATCTAGTCCTGGCTTGCCTGCCACCAGCTACTACCGCCATCCGTTTGCGATTGGAATGGTCACGCCCAAGGGGAGCATCTATAATACCCTGATTCGGAGTCAGTTTACCTTTAACCAGCACAAGGTAACCCTTGGATACTGACCGTGCCTTGAATTGGCTAATAAGACATTGCTGGGCAGAGCTATTTTTGGCAATAATCATCAATCCCGAGGTATCTCTATCCAAACGGTGAACTATACCCGGCCGCATGGCATCGCCAAAATCAAGCAAACCCGGGCAACGAGCTAAAAGTGCGTTGACCAGAGTATGTGTGGTATGCCCCGGGGATGGATGTACAACTAACCCAGCCGGTTTGTTTATCACCAGAAGGTCATCATCCTCATAAACCACATCAACAGGGATAGACTCGGCAACAAGCGATAGCTGCTCTGGAGGCGGCAACACAACACAAACCTTATCCCCGACATGCAGCTTCTGGCTTGCTCTGACTACACAATCATTAACTAAAATATATCCCTGCTCAATCAATCTCTGAAGATGAGAGCGTGACAACCCGGGATATTCCTTAACCAGGTATTTATCCAGGCGAATAGCTGACTCGACAACCTGCAATATCCTAACTTCTGGCTCCAGATGACTTACCATCTCCCTTCCTAAATACCAAAAAAATAAAAATAACCAGCACTATGCTACCAACTGTTATAGCTGAATCAGCAACATTAAATGTCGGCCAGTGAAAATCGCCCCACAGCCGAACGTCGATAAAATCGGTCACATAACCAAAACGCATTCGGTCTATCAGATTACCCACAGCACCACCAAAAACCAAACTCAAAGCCAAGATACCCAAAATATTAGACTTAGACAGATAACGATAGAAAAGCAGAATAGTCACTAACCCGACTATAGATACCAGAGCTAATAGGAAAGCCTGGTTGGCGAAAAGACCAAATGCTGAACCAGTATTGCGTACATGAGTCAAACTCAGACAGCCAATAAGAGGAATCGTTTCATAGAGATCCAAATGAGAGTTGACCCACGACTTGCTTATCTGGTCTAAGGAAACCACAAAGGCAGCAATGATGAGGAATAGTCCTCCTCGCCACCCACTACCTTGTCGTTCTACTTCTGGCATTCTTCGCCTGGTTTGCTTTACACCCAATACATAGATTCGCTTGTGGCAATGCTTCAAGCCTGGCTGGCTCTATGGGCCGACCGCACAGGTCGCATATACCATATGTCCCAGATTCATATTTTTTCAGAGCGCGCTCAACCTCAGCTAGAGCATCAGTCAACCGCCTCTCCAAAATCATCCTCTTCTCCAACTCAAAAGCTTCAGTAGCCCCTTCCTCCCTCTTACCAAAGGGGCTGCCTTCCCGCTGTTCATCGGCAGATTTTTCCTCAGCCTTCAACTGCTGAAGCTCAGAACTTAACTGCATCTGCTCTTGCTTCAAACGCTCATTAAGCTCAGTAAAATTGACCATCCTGCAAACCTGTCCTTATATACCGTAAAAATCATTCTAGCCTATGCTAGCTATGAAAGCAAACTAGTCAAGCATTAAACGTAACTGGCGTATAGTGCCTATCGCCTGGCCACGCCAGTGATTATTGGCAAAGATAAAAGCCTTTTCAGTTAGGTTGTTCAGCTTGCTTATCCTCGGCAGCCATTCTCTCAATTCTTCTACTGAATACGCATAATCATACCTTTCATAAGCGTGCTCATGCTGCCACCATTTGGCTGCATTACGCCCGTGAAAACGCACATAGCCAGTATTGCTAGTAAACTCAGCCAAAGGCGGCAAGAGATTGGGCAACTGCGGCTCATCAACACAGCAAAAACCAATATTATGATTTCGCAGCCAATCAAAGACCTCCGACTTCAGCCATTGAGTGTGGCGAAATTCCACCACCAATGGTAAATCCCTTAGCCGCTCGCGGAAAAGCGCCAGATAATCACGATTCTGACTGCTACAGCCAAAGCTATACGGAAACTGAGCTAACACGCAGCCCAGCTTACCGGCATCGATAAAAGGTTGGAGCATATTAACAAAAGCCACGAAAACACTGCTATCTTGCTGACGATGATGCGTCATCTCCTGATTCGCCTTAATTGAAAACAAGAAACCTTCCCCAGTCTTGTCAATCATAGCTTCCACAACAGAAGGCTTTGGCAAAGCATAATACGTAGAATTCAGCTCTAAAGAGTTAAATTCCCGGGCATAGTAACCAAGCCATTCCCGGCGTGGCATCCCACGGGGATAGAAGTTATTTGCCCAATCATTATAGCTGAAACCACATGTGCCGAAATAGAGCATACCTTAGCCTAGCACAACCACCAGCAGAAACAAAGCTAACTCCACTTCGAATGAAGCGGCAACGATAAATTGATTGGCTTTCTATCAAGCTATATTGCAGCGATAATAGCCATTATCCCAACTATGATAAGATAAATGCCCACTATATAGTTGAGAATCCTGGGGAAAATCATCACTATGATGCCGAATATAAGGGTTATTATTCCCCACACTAAACCGGCCACTTGCAAAGAAAACATGACAAAACTACCTCCTTTTCAAAATTAACAATGCACTTTGGCCAAATTAAATGCTGCTGGCACCAAACAGGGATAAGGTTACTTATTTATAACAGCCAAAATACCCCATACGATAAGAAAGATGCCGATAATCCACTGAACAAAAGAAGGCCATATCAGAATCAAGATACCAGCCACTATGGCTAATATCCCCATAGCGGCACCACTGATAGTTATACTTTTCTTCGCCATGTAAATAGATCCCCCTTCAATCTAGATTTCTGCCTATATTATTAACTTTTAGCTATACTGTCAATATAAAGAAGCGTCGAATTATTGATTTCAGTTGTCTTGCCAAAAATATTTTACCCCACTAAAACCGAAGCGGCGAATGTTGCATTAAATGCAACCAAACCGCCGCTACAGTAGCCAGTACCAAGAACGAAGAGGTTCTATACTTCCCTGAATTCGCCTTCTACCGTGCCCTCTTCACCACCAGGAGGCTCACCAGGAGACTCGCCACCAGGAGCTTCGCCGGGAGGAGGTGGCGCTCCAGCTTGCCCATAAACAGCAGCACCAATCTTTTGCATCGTCTGAGATAGCTCCTCCGTTGTACTGCGAACATAATTTGTATCTGTACCTTGAAGAGCCGAACGCACCGCAGCTATCTTGCCCTCCACTTCCTGTTTTAAGTCTGCAGGGATCTTGTCTCCTTGTTCGCGCAGCGTTCGTTCCGCAGTATAGACTAAGGTGTCAGCCATATTTCTAGTTTCCACCTCTTCCTTTTTCCTGGTATCTTCAGCAGCATGAGCGTCGGCTTCCTTGGCCATCTTATCCACCTCATCCTTGCTCAAACCACTGGAGGCAGTAATGGTAATCTTCTGCTCCTTACCAGTCCCCTTGTCCTGCGCCCGAACTTCCAAAATACCATTGGCATTGATATCAAAGCTAACCTCAATCTGAGGTATGCCCCTCGGCGCTGGCAAAATACCGTCAAGTATAAAACGACCCAGAGTCCGATTATCCGCTGCCATGGGACGTTCTCCCTGCAGTATATGAATTTCCACACTGGGTTGGTTGTCTGATGCCGTGCTGAAAATCTGGCTCTTTTTGGTAGGAATAGTAGTGTTTCGCTGGATAAGCGGCGTGGCCACACCACCCAGCGTTTCAATACTCAAAGTAAGCGGTGTGACATCAAGCAGGAGTACATCTCTGACGTCTCCCTTAAGCACACCTGCCTGTATAGCAGCCCCCAATGCCACCACCTCATCAGGGTTGACGCCTTTAACCGGCTCCTTGCCAAAAAACTGACGAACCATGTCCTGGACCTTTGGCATTCTTGTTTGACCACCAACCAGAATCACATCGGTTATCTGAGCTGCAGTAAGTTTGGCATCGGCCAGCGCTTTGCGGCAGGGTTCTATGCTCTTCTCCAGCAAGTCCATGGATAACTGCTCCAGCTTGGCTCGGGTCAGATTTATGTTCAAATGCTTGGGGCCGGAAGCGTCCGCCGTGATGAAGGGCAAGTTTATATCCGTCTGCCCCACTGTGGATAACTCACGCTTGGCTTTCTCGCCAGCATCTTTTAGCCGCTGCAGCGCCATCCTGTCCTGTCTCAAGTCCACACCCGCTTCCTTCTTAAACTCATCACATAGCCAGTCCATAATTCTCTGGTCAATATCGTCGCCGCCTAGATGAGTGTCCCCATTGGTTGACTTGACCTGGAATTGACCTTCACCAAGCTCGAGTATGGAAATATCAAACGTGCCGCCGCCGAGGTCATAGACAGCGATAGTCTCCTCTCCCTTTTTATCAAGTCCATAAGCCAAAGCCGAAGCGGTTGGCTCATTTACTATACGTATAACATTTAGTCCCGCAATGGTGCCAGCATCTTTAGTCGCCTGGCGCTGACTATCATTAAAGTAGGCCGGCACTGTAATAACTGCATCGGTAACCTTATCGCCGAGATAAGCTTCAGCATCGATCTTCAACTTCTGCAGAATCATAGCCGAAACTTCCGGTGGACTGTACTGCTTGCCCCCCATCACCACCCAGGCATCGCCATTGCTAGCCTCGACTATTTTGTAAGGCAGCCGCTTTATATCATTCTGGACTTCAGCGTCTTTGAATTTGCGCCCCATGAGCCTTTTTACACTGAAAATAGTGTTCTCGGGATTGGTAATCGCCTGCCTTTTTGCCAATAAGCCTACCAGCCGTTCACCCTTCTTATCAATAGCAACTACTGAAGGCGTAAGCCTTTCCCCCTCAGTATTGGGGATTACCTTCGGCTCACCGCCCTCGATAACAGCTACCAGACTGAATGTGGTGCCTAAATCAATACCAACTGTTTTGCCCATCTTTTCCTCCTTCTGACACTAGTTTTTATGGCTATTTTCGTCTTTCTACCCTGTTCCCCCTGTTAAATCTTCCTCAACTTGTTCAGCCGCTTCCGCGGTCGACGATTCATCACCACCACCCACCACCACCTGTGAAGCCCGAAGTAACTTGTCCTTAAGTTTGTATCCCTTCCGAAACTCATCAAGTACTACACCTTCCGCACCTTTTTGCTGGGCTACTGCTTCATGAAAGCTCGGGTCGAATGCCTCACCTACGCAATTCATTTCTGCCAGCCCATGTTTACTCAATACATCAAATAACATCTTCTGAATTTGTTTGAAGCCGGTAATCCAGCTGAGTTCCTTATCCTCAGGACTAACCCCTTCAAAAGCACGGTCAAAAGCATCCAGCACCGGCAATATGTCGCAAATCAGTGTGGAGTTTGCCCAGTCAATCAAATCTTTTTTCCCCTGCTCCTCACGCGCTTTATAATTTCTAAAATCAGCCTCAGTCCTCTGCCAGTTGGTTAAATATCGCTCAGCTTTCTCCTTCTCCTGTGCAAGTGCTTCTTTTAGAGACTCAATATCCTCTTCGGCCAGTTCATTCAATTCACCATCAGGCACTACTCTATCTCCTTCAACCAATATAAAAACCTCCTTACGGCACCACTAATCGTCACGGTAAACTCCAGCTACCAGATCGCTTAATATCGCGGACATATAGTCAACTGTAGAAATAGCCCTGTTGTAATCCATCCGTGTTGGACCAATGACTCCGATGGTACCACCTACCCGACCAGGAATACCATAGCGACTGAAAACTAAGCTCAAATCACGCAGTGTCTCGTCTCGGTTCTCCCCGCCAATCACAACTTTCACTCCAATATCGCTCGACTGGTGGGCAAAAGCAGATGCGAGCCATTCGTTAGTCTCCATTAACTCCATAATGCTCAACATCCTGTCCTTGTGAGCGAACTCAGGTTGCCCTAACATCAAGCGCAATCCATCAAGGTAAGGTTCCTCGTATTCCAAATCATCCTCAGCAGTCATTATATCAATCACAGCCTTAGACACTTGTTCCTCTTCCGAGGTAAGTTCTGGTTTCTTAGCCAAAATCTCTGAGCTTGTTAATCCCAGATAAGTAGCATTCAATTTGTTGGTCATACTTGTTAGCCGCTCCTGGGTGACTGATTCTTCGAAAGACAAAAGCTGCCGCTTTATTATTGCCTCGCTGAGCACCAAAACCATGAGAATTGCAAACTCTTGCAAGGCTACCAACTCCAAGTGCCTGAACCGACATTGCGTTGATTTAGGAAAAGTGACCAGAGCCGCATTTCTCACCAGGCGCGCCGCAATAGTTGCTGCCAGCTTAAGCCGTCTCTCAAATTCCTCTTCCATTTCACGGAAAAGTTTCCGAATTCGATATTGCTCCTCTAAGGGAAGCTCGGCTTCTTTAGCCAAAGACTCCACATAATGTCGATAGCCTTTGTCTAAGGGCACACTGCCGGACGATGTATGCGGTCTAGCAATATAACCCTCCTTCTCAAGATATGCCATGTCATTGCGAATAGTCGCCGGACTTACCCCTAGCTTATAATTACGGAAAATAGTCTCCGAAGATACAGGCACCGCCGTATCAATATATTCGCTGACTATTATCTTCAGAACAGTTTCTCTTCTCGGAGTCAGACCTTTAAGCATTTTTAGCACTCTCCCACTAAGACTGCTAACTACTATAATTTACCACTATATCACCAATATGTCAAAATCGATATGCACAAATAAGGCGGCCTCACGGCCGCCTTATTTTGAATTATCTCTAAAAGGCTAGCGCTACTTATCTGAATAGTTAACCTCAAGAACGACATCTGACCATTCAATAAACTGGGCGACACGGTCGCCATTAGTCCCCTTCGTGAACAGAGCTTCCACCTGGAAGCGGGTAACAGACGCCGCGGTAACATTTTTTATTTCTTGAGTTACGTCTATTACGTTCGGTGGACTCATCAGAAGTGGTACATCTCTCAGATTACTGCCGGTATATTGGAATTTCGGCAGTTCATCAGCGTACGTAACCTTCCACAGCCGCAGCCCGGCAAGTCCCGTAGTGCTGGGGAATGGTTTTCCAGCTTCAGACTTAGTAGTGAATTTCAAGCTGGCGCTCTCTATATTTTTCCCCGCCAGGCTCCAAACATCATAGCTCCAGAAGGCGCAATAACCTCTATCCTGCTCGTCATCTCCAGCTAATGTCCTGGAATAGTCTGTAGCCCCATCTGAACGCACCGTTCCAGTCTCCTCGGCAACCGGCGTGATAATTACTGTGCCCACGGCTGCCGAGACTGAAACCATTACGATACCTTCGGTTTCGCCGCCTTTGCCATCGCTGACAATAACAGTAATCTTAAAATTCCCTGCCTTTTTCGGTGCTACCCAGGTGACCGTATCGCCAACTCCTGAGATATCGCCCCCGCTAGCCGACCAGCTATAGTCTACCGCGTCGCCATCAAGGTCAGCAGCAATACACTTGATCGTCGTGCTGCCTCCATATGAAAGTCCAGGCGGGTTGGCAATCACACTGGAAATCTGTGGCGACTGATTAGCACCAACTGTTATATCCAGGCTCTTCTGCTCCGAACCGCCTTTGCCATCCTCCACGATAACCATTATGGTATAAGTCCCATAATTCGACGGAGCGTTCCAGGCAACGGAAGGGCCACCACCGCTAAAACTGCCGCCAGTACACGTCCACTTAAAGTCCACATGGTCACCATCTGCATCTGAGGCAGCACACCGGACCTCAACGCTTCCCGAAGGATGAATCGTCATCTGGGACGCAGTTAAGCTCGAAATCACCGGTGGCTGATTACCGGTCTGCGTTGGTGTTGGCGATGCTTCACGTGGACCACAGCCACCAGCCAGCATAGCCAAAACAGTCAGCACAACCAGAACTATACCGAAGCCGCTTTTGAAAATGTTCATATTCATTTACCTCCTTACATAAAAGCATATTTCAACTAAATACTGTAAAGGTATTACATCTATCTCTGCAACCACAAAGCATCTTGTTTCTTATTTCCTACCACAACAACCCCGATATGGCCTGGGCACCACACTGATGGTTAAGGTTGCTTCAGCACTCTCTCCATTACTATCCCTGGCTACCACCATAACGTGATAATCACCATAATCACTCGGCGCCTCCCACGTTACGGTAGCCCCATCGCCCGTTAAGGTGCCATCGGTGGACGACCACTTGAACTGCACCGCATCGCTTTCAGGGGCGGAAATAACGCATTTGATTTCCGTAGCACCTCTGGGATAAACACTTGTATATTGTGCCTCCAGGCTTGAGATTAGCGATGATTTGTCTCCCTTCGACTCTGCCGTCACCAAACAAGCGCTACACAGCATCGCCAACACCAGAGCTATCAAACCCGCTTTACCAATGTTCGAACTCACTAAAATGTACCCTCCATCAAACAAACTAGCCAAAGTATATACAGGCATTGCAATTTTAGCAAGCAATCGCGCTGTTGACCTCGCTTCGGCAGGGTGGTATCATTCTACAAATATTTCGGAGATATACAATTGGCCCAAAACGCCAGACAAGATACTGAAGTTTCCAGGTTCTTAAAACTCGAAACCAGCCGGCAGAAAGAAACTGTAAACCTTATTGCCGCCGAAAATTATGCCAGCCGGGCGGTGCTCGAAGCTCAAGGTTCCATTCTAACCAATAAGTATGCCGAGGGCTACCCACAACACCGCTATTACGCCGGCTGCCCCAACATAGACGCCATCGAAAGCCTGGCAATCGAACGAGCCAATAAGCTGTTCCACTCCGAGCACGCCAACGTCCAGCCCCATAGCGGTAGCCAGGCGAATATGGCAGTATACTTCGCCCTTCTCCAGCCCGGCGATACCGTTATTGGAATGAGCTTAAGCCACGGCGGCCACCTAACTCACGGCGCTCCGGTCAATTTCTCCGGGAAATGGTATAACTTCGTCACCTATGGGCTCGACCCCGAAACTGAAAGGCTCGACTACGATAACATAGAAAAACTGGCACTTAAACACAAACCCAAACTGATTATAGCCGGAGCCAGCGCCTACCCACGAATTATCGACTTCAGCCGCTTCCGCAGCATAGCAGACGCCGCTGGCGCGCTGCTTATAGCAGATATGGCTCACATTGCCGGACTGGTAGCTACAGATTTACATCCTTCACCAGTACCTCATTCCCAAATAATCACCTCATCTACCCATAAGACCCTGCGCGGTCCCCGGAGCGGTTTCATTTTATGTAAAGATGATTTGGCTTCGAAAATAGACGCCGCTGTTTTCCCTACCATGCAGGGAGGACCTCTGATGCACGCCATCGCTGCCAAAGCCATAGCTTTCTTCGAAGCCATGCAGCCTGAGTTCGTCACCTACCAGAAGGCAGTACTGGAAAACGCTCAAGCACTTGCCGCTGAGTTAAAGCAAAATGGCTTACGAATGGTGTCCGGTGGCACCGATAACCACCTCATCCTCATCGACCTAAGCCGAACCGGAATAACCGGCATAGTCGCTCAAGAAGCCCTTGAAGCCTCCGGCATACTGGTAAATAGAAACGCCATTCCCGCTGACCCCAAGCCACCTCAAATCACCAGTGGCATCAGGCTGGGCACTCCAGCTATCACGACAAGAGGCTTCGGACCCAAGGAAATGAAACAAATCGCCTCTTTTATTATGAAGGTGCTCTCGCACCCCGAAGACAAAAAGATACAAAAGGAAATAGCCGAACAGGTGGCCTCTATGTGCCGCCGTTTCCCCACTCCGGGAATAGACTAACCCTATCAATGAAACGTCCTTCTGAAAACAGCACCAAAAACAATTTAGTAACCAATCATGCAACCTGAAGACCAACATGCCACTCTTCCAAATGAGCAAAGGTTCAATGCTAGAAATGAATGGAGTCAGAATCGACCGTCCCACAATGGGATTCAAAGGGGGCGTAGCCCTTTAAAAAACTCCTTACCTCTCCCCTTTAAAAGGGCAGAGGGATAAAGGGTGATGGGGTTGATAAATAATCTCGCAAAACCCGCCATCGAAACCAGAGATTTAACCAAGAAATACGGTGACCTCACCGCAGTCGATACACTAAACGTTAAAATAGACTACGGCGAAGTATTTGGACTTCTCGGTCCGAACGGTGCCGGCAAGACAACAATAATCTCCATGCTGTGCACCATAATCAACCCGTCCTCAGGCAATGCCGCTGTAAACGGTTTTAATATATTGAAACAACCAGCCGATGTCAGGCGCAGCATCGGCATCGTTTTTCAGGACCCGAGCATTGACGACCGCCTCACCGGCAGAGAAAACTTGCAGCTTCACGCCTGCCTTTACGATATGTCCGCGGAGCTAACAAAAAAGCGTATAAAGGAAGTCTTGAACCTGGTAGGATTAGAAGATAGAGCTGACTCCGCCATGAAAACCTACTCGGGCGGCATGAGAAGAAGATTGGAACTTGCCAGGGGTTTACTTCACCAGCCCAAAGTACTTTTTCTCGACGAGCCCACTCTGGGTCTGGACCCTCAGACCCGAGAGCACCTCTGGACATACATCGAGAACCTGTCCCGAACAACTGAAATCACTATCATCCTCACCACCCATTACATGGAAGAAGCCGACCAGCTCTGCCGACGGATAGCCATAATCGACTACGGCAAAATCAAGGTCATTGGCACACCAGCTAATCTAAAGACGGCTCTAAAAGGCGACGTCATAATTATCACCACAACTCAGCCAGAAAAACTTTCCACCAGACTGGCCGAACTCAAACTCAGCCCTCACATAGACTCATCAAGAGATACCATAAGATTAACCGTCTCGAATGCAGAAAAGCTAGTACCCAGATTAATCAAAATCGCCACCGAGATTGGAGTAGAAGTCAGCTCCGTATCTATCCATCGCCCGACATTAAATGATGTGTTCCTTCACTACACAGGCCGAGACATAAGAGCCGAAGAAGCCGAATCCATGATCAGAAAACACATGATGATGATGAGGAAACCCACCAGATGAGCGAACTCAGGAAAATCTATGGATTGTGGTACCGGGAGGTACTCAGATACTGGCGGGAAAAGTCACGGATTATCTCTTCGTTCATACTGCCTTTGCTCTGGCTAGTAATTTTCGGCAGCGGCATGCGCGGCATAGAACTGCCCGGCGCGCAGAGCTACCAAACCTACATATTCCCGGGCATACTCGGTATGACCCTTCTCTTCACCTCTGTCTTCTCCGGCATTTCCGTGATTTGGGACAGAGAATTCGGCTTCCTAAAAGAGATCCTGGTAGCGCCTGTCTCTCGTGCCTCAATCGTCATCGGTAAAGCTCTGGGCAGCGGAACAAGCGCCCTCATCCAGGGCTCCATTTTGCTACCGCTTTCATTTCTGGTAGGCGTCCACCTGTCGCCGCTATCTTTTCTAATACTGATTCCCACTATGGTTCTCATATCGATCGGATTGGTCTGTATTGGACTACTTATTGCCTCAATGATAACCAGTATGGAAGGCTTCAATTTCATCATGAGCCTGGTGATTATGCCCATGTTCTTCACCAGCGGAGCCCTTTTCCCCTTAACCTCAGCTCCAGGCTGGCTGAGAGGCTTTAGCTATGTAAACCCCCTGACTTATGGCGTGGACGTCCTGCGCTGGGCTACCTTCAGCGGAACAAATCCGTTGCTGCCAATTTATGTCGAATTCATCATACTGGCATTATTCGCCACAGCTATGATTGCAGCTTGCTCCTACACCTTCAACATCAGGAGATAAAACAGCCCACTGACGCATCATCAAACCTTACCCTACCTGAAGCAAGACTTAGTCATAGCCACAATCCATTTCCAGTGTATTATTATATGCACAGCGAAGATGACTAGCAGAGCTACCGCCAGCCATTCATGTATGTCAAGCCAGGTGTGCCGCGCAAACAAAAAAGTAGAACTTTCCTCATCCAAACCCGAACCTCCTCTAAACCTGTAGCCCCCACTGGGCAAAATAAACCAGAGCACAAAGCCTGTAACACCCTGAAATAACAGCATCAGGCCGAATATGGCATCTATAATGTAGTTCCGCATCGTCTTTCTCATCAACCAGCTTCCCTTTCGTAGAGGTGGATAATATTAGTTTAGATTAACATCAGTTAACTACAGATAATTTTTACAAAAATTTTACACAATTACAAAACCGAGGCAACAATCCACTGTTACACTAATAATAGACTTAAAGTTGACCCAGACTTTGGACACAGGGCCCTAACACGGTCTGAGTTAGCTTCCAGTCAAAGAGAAAGGAGGTGCGAAAAATGAAGAAAACGCTAAGCCTGGCGCTGTTAGCAATGATTCTGGTAGCCAGTTTGGGGTTTGCCCCAGCAGCCTACGCCGATGACGCCAGCACCGATGCTAACACCGACGTCAGCGCCAGCGGCGTCGGTACATTGAAAGCCCAGGGAGATGGCATAGCCATACTATTCGGCAAGGGCACCGTTGAACTCAGCGGTAACGGCATCCTGTGGGTCAAGGACGCTGCTGGCAACGCCAGGATTGAAGTGACAGGGTACGGCTCAAAAGAGGAATTTTATGACGGTTGGGTCCAGTACTCCGGTCTACATGGCACCGCCAGCATAAAGGGAACTAACATCCGCGTTGTTATTGCCGGTGTAGACATCGACCTCGCCGCTAGAGGCCGTGGTAGCGCTATACTCTGGGGTCACGGAACTTACGAAATCAACGGTAGGTCAGGGCAGTGGGGCAATAATACCATCCCCAAACCATTGACGATTACTCCGGCTGAATAACTCAAGCAGCAACAAGCTAAACTCTGGCAGCCAGGGGACCACCCTGGCTTGCCATACTGAAAAAAGGAGGTTACACAGAAATGAAAGGAATTCAAAAGATTGTTCTTGCCACCGTGCTGGTCGCCACGATGCTCATCTCGAGCGCACCTGCTATAGCACTGGCTCAAGAAGATGAGCTTCCAGAACGCCGGGGTGCTCTAATTGCTCAGGTCGCCGGCATACTGGGTATTGGCCAGCAAGAGCTCGAGGACGCCCTCAGGCAAGCTCAAATTGAACTGCAGGAAGGAAATATCGACACCAGACTTCAAGAATTAATAGCCGAGGGCACACTGACCCAACAGCAGGCTAACGAGCTTAAGGCATGGATAGAAAACAGACCGGACGTGCCGAATATTCCATTAAGACAGCTTAAGGAAGCGCTAGAAAAAGGTATCATAACCCAAGAGCAGATAGACCAGCTTAAAGCATGGGCGGAGGCAAGACCAGACATCCCGAAGCTGGGGACACCGATGGGTGAGCGCCTTGTAGAAGAAGGCATAATCACACAACAACAGGCAGATGAGCATAAGGCATGGATGGAATCAAGACCAGCTGGTATACCAGATGTTGGCCCCGTACAACTCAAGAAATTGCTGGATGAGGGTGAAATAACGCAGGAGCAGATGGATGCGTTTAAGGCATGGGTTGAAGCAAGACCTGATATGCCAGAGGTCCGACCGGAACTGCAAAAGAAGCAGGCTGAGAACACTCAAGAACGCCGCGATGAGATAACCGCGCGTGCCGCCGAGATTCTTGGCATCGACAAGGAAGACCTTGAAAACGCCTTCAAACAAGCCCAAAGCGGATTTCAAGAACAGGCACTGGACACTAGACTGCAGGGGCTAGTAAATCAGGGCACATGGACCCAGCAGCAGGCGGATGCATTCAAAGCCTGGATAAAAGCCAGGCCTGATGTCCCACCGCTTGGGACTGCTCGACAGTCCGGACAGCCAAGGCCACTAAGATAGCAGGAGACACCGGACTTAATGTCTGAGCGGACAAACGAAGCATCAATAACGATGGACAAGCCAGGCTCAGCCTGGCTTGTCCACATCTGGACTGCAAGCATAGCAAAACACTTTGAGATATAATAAGAAAACTACGAACTTACTAACTAATGAGGTAGGTCATGACAACTATACTGGTCGTCGACGATGAGCCGAACATCTTAGAACTCGCCAAGCTCTACCTCGAGCAAGAGGGATATCGTGTAGAAGGAGTTGGAACAGGCAACGATGCCTTATCAAAATTAAGCTCAACTAAGCCATCACTAATCGTCCTTGATTTAATGCTACCTGACATCGATGGCTTTGAGGTATGCCGTGAGATACGAAAAAAAAGCGATACCCCCATTCTGATGCTCACCGCCCGAAAAGAAGATGTGGACAAAATAGTCGGGCTCGAGCTTGGTGCCGATGACTATCTGACAAAACCATTCAACCCTCGAGAGTTAATAGCCAGAGTCAAGGCAATCCTTCGTCGCTACAAGTCCGGGCTCAAGCCAGGAGAAGCCATAGAGATAGGTAATCTACGCATTGACCCTGCCCGGCGTGAGGTAACTGTAGACAAACAACCGCTCCGACTACGCACCAAGGAGTTCGACCTGCTAGCAACCCTGGCTCAAAACCCGGGAATAGTCCTGACCCGAGACCGACTACTTGAGATGGTTTGGGAAACCGATTACTACGGAGAAACAAGAACCGTCGACATCCATATTAACCACCTCCGTGACAAACTAAGCGGGGCAAATGCCTCGATAGAAACAGTTCGTGGCATAGGCTACAAGTTGATATTGAAATCGTGAGCACCCAGCGACTGAGAATGAAGTTTCTAGCCACAGGAAAAGTCGTTCTATAAATAGAGGTTTAGATGAGTCTGCGTACACGTCTCATACTCACATATGTTTTAATCATAGTCTTATGCCTGAGCATAGTCGCCGTCTCCCTCATAATCCTGCTCGGTGAGCATATCAACAGGCTGGCCATGGCACGCCTGGCAGACGTTGCACTGCCCATCTACGTCCAGTTCAGAGCAGCAGCCAGAAGCCAGGTTTCCCTGAACCAGGCATGGGCAAATCTGCAAGAGATGTCACAGGAAACCAATACGTACATCTTTCTATTGAACACTCAGGATATTATTATCAGGCAAGCAATCCCCGAAGATAGTTCCTGGATACCTCCCTCAAAGCTGGAAATCCAAAAACCAGCCGTCAGCAGACAAGCGCCTTACCGCGGGACCTATGTCGCGCCTGGTGGAGAAAGGTTTATCTTTGTAGCCCAACCGCTTGCTGGATTGTTCCAACCACCAAATCACGATGATCCGGAGACCCTGGTTCTAGTCATGCCTCGCAGGGAAGCTCTATCCATCTGGGCTGACTTTGCTAAACCATTTCTCTGGGCAGGCCTGGCCGCAATGGCTGTCTCCATAATAATAGCTATTCTCCTGGCTCGCTCCGTATACGTACCTATCCGACGTGTGACAAACGCCGCCGAAGAAATGGCCCGCGGCAACTATGAACAGGAAGTCCCGGAGGCTGGCCCCAAAGAAATCAAAGGATTAGCCACAAGCTTCAACCAGATGGCCAGGCAGGTAAAAGGCTCTCAACAAATGCTGCGTGACTTCGTAGCCGATGTCTCCCACGAGCTAAGAAGCCCGCTTACCTCCATCAAGGGGTTCGCCCAGGCTATAATTGATGGGACAGCCAGGGACAAAGGAGCCCAGCTTAAAGCCGCCACCGTCATCGAGGATGAATCCAAACGCATGATGCGGCTGGTGGAGGAACTGCTCGAGTTTTCCAGACTTGAATCCGGCCAGATAACTATGGCTAAGGAACCAGTAGATTTGAAAGAAGTTCTGCAGCAGTGCCATGAGATTTTCCTCATGCGAGCGGAAGACAAAAACATACGATTGAGAACAGAGATTGAGCCTTTGCCGCCACTAGTCGGCGATATCGACCGCCTGGAACAGGTTTTCAACAACCTACTCGATAATGCCTTGAAACATACCCCCTCCGGGGGCTGGGTAAGCATCGTTGCCCGGCAACCCCACCTCAACTTCGTCGAAATTACCGTAACAGATACCGGCCCGGGCATACCCGCTGAGCAGATGCGACATGTCTTCGAGCGCTTTTACAAGGCTGACACTCCTGCAGACAAAGCTGGCGCTGGTCTAGGCCTGGCTATCGCCAGACAGATAGTTCTCGCCCACGGAGGAAATATCAACATCAAGAGCATTCTGGGTCAGGGAACTGAATTCCTGGTCAGATTGCCAGTCCACCCAGTTATTTGAGTCTATTGTCATTGCGAGGCACATAGTGCCGTGGCAATCTCTCCCCACTCCCTCGCCTGTCCTGAGCATAGCCGAAGGAACGGGAGAGGGCCAGGGTGAGGGTGAAACTTTGGGATTGCTTCGCGGAGTTTATCCTGAGCAGGATGAGATTCTTCGCTCCGCTCAGAATGACAGAAGACGAAGGGCTCGCAATGACACCTAGGGGTCACTACAAAGCCCCTCATAGCTAGGGCACAGTTTGCCTAACACACATTCCTGACAGCGAGGTCGCTGGGCTTTGCACGTTCTCCTGCCATGCTCTATCAGCAATACATGAAGCTGATACACATCCTGAGACTGCACAAGGTTCTCAAGCATCTTATGCGCCTTCTCCACAGAAACTTTAGCGCCAATCAGCCCCAGCCTTCTAGCCACACGGAAAACATGCGTGTCTACCGGCAAAGCCGGCATACCCAGAGAGAAAAGCAATACGCAGCTGGCTGTCTTCATGCCCACCCCGGGCAACTGCCTCAGCCAGTCCCTGGCTTCATCTACAGTCAGCTTTCTCAAGAAATCCAGTACGAAATCACCACGCCTTCGCCGTATCTCTTCCAATGCCTGTTTGATATACCTGGCTTTGACCACCCCCAGACCACCGGCTTTAATAGAATTAGAAATCTCATCAACGCTGGCATCAGCCATATCTTTCCAATTACCGAAAGAAGCCAGAAGCTGCTCAAAAGCTTGCCCGGAATTCCTGTCCGAAGTGTTCTGAGAAAGAATCGTCTGCACCAGCACCGCTATCGGACTTTGCTGCCGTCGCCACCGCTTTTCACCATACTCCGCGCTCAACAACTTTAAAATCGACTCGACTCTCACGTTAACCGCCTCAAAATATATTATACATCACACCCTGTCATTCTGAGCGCAGCGAAAAATCTAGGCCTTTCACGTAGCCTACTCTGACTGAGATTCTTCAGTCGCGGAGTTCACCCTGAGCCCAGATCCTTCGGTCGCTTCGCTCCCTCAGGATGACAAAGGCGAAGGGCTCCTTCAGAATGGCAGAGGCAGAATGACAGAAGTAGAATGGCAGAAGCAGAATGACAGAAGGCAAAAGGTTCAGGGTGACAAAACAAACTCCTTAAAACTCAGGGGGTGAGACGCAACAACCTATTTGGTGCTATAATTATCTCACTATAAATGGTAGGGGTGACTAATGGATGAACTCAAGGTCTTCACCGGCAATGCCCACCCGATGCTAGCCCAGGCAATATGCAAATACCTCGATATACCCCTGGGCAAAGCTGAGGTCTTCGAATTCAAGAACGAGAACATTTTCGTCCGCATACTGGAAAACGTCCGGGAACGAGATGTCTTCATCATCCAAACGTTATCCACCCCGGTCAATAAGAACCTCGTCGAACTCCTCATTATGATTGACGCTTTTAAGCGAGCCTCCGCCGGCAGAATCACCGCTGTCATACCCTACTACGCCTATGGTCGCACCGATAAGAAAGACCAGCCTCGAGTGCCTATAACCGCCAGGTTAATAGCTGACCTGCTTACCACCGCAGGAGCTAACCGCCTGTTAACCATAGACCTTCACGCCGCCCAGATTCAGGGGTTTTTCAATATACCGGTGGACGAACTCACCGCTCTGTTCATCCTCAGCGACTACTGGAAGCAGAAGGCACTGGATAATCTGGTGGTAGTAGCCACCGATATCGGCATATCCGCACACGCCCGCGATATGGCAGCCAAACTAAACGCACCGCTGGCTATAATTGAAAAGAGGCGACTTGGCAATATGGACGCCACCGAGACTCTCAACATCATCGGCGAGGTCAAGGGTATGCGTGCCCTGACTATCGACGACGAAATAGACACCGCCGGTTCGCTCATCGGCGTCGTCGATACTCTGCTGGAGAACGGTGCTACCGAAGTCTACGCATGTTGCACTCACCCCATATTCTCCGGACCGGCTATAGAGCGAATAGCCAGGTCACCCATAAAAGAAGTCGTCGTCACCAACACCATTCCCGTCGACGAAAAGAGAAAACTGGATAAAATCACCGTCCTTCCCATAGCTCCGCTCCTCGGTGAAGCCATACACCGCATTCACACCGGCCTCTCTATAGGCGCCATGTTCGAGTAGAAAAACTATGCTTAAGTGGCTCGGCAGCCTCACTGATTCCAACGAAAAAGAGCTGAAGCGTCTCCAACCCATCATAGACGAGATAAACTCGCTGGAACCTGAATTCCAGAAGCTCAGCGATGCCGAACTTCGCGCCAAAACCGACGAGTTCAAAGCCCGGCTTAAGAACGGCGAGACGCTGGATGACATCCTGCCTGAAGCCTTCGCTGCCTGCAGAGAAGCTTCCAGGCGCGCTATAGGTGAACGCCACTTCGATGTCCAGCTCATGGGCGGCATCGTCCTCCACCAGGGCAAAATCGCCGAGATGAAAACCGGCGAGGGCAAAACCCTGGTTGCCACCTTACCACTATATTTGAACGCACTCACTGGCGAAGGCTGCCATCTGGTTACTGTCAACGACTATCTGGCACGGCGCGATGCCTACTGGATGGGACCCATATACCATGCCCTGGGCTTAACCGTCGCCAGCATCTATCCGCAACAGAATCCCGATGAGCATCTGCCGGCTCGCCTCTATGACCCCGATTACACCGATGAAAAAGACACCCGCTGGCCACATTTCCGGCCCATCAGCCGCCAGCAGGCTTATCGAGCCGATATTACCTACGGCACCAATAACGAGTTCGGCTTCGACTTCCTCAGGGACAACATGGCTATAGACCTGTCTCAATACGTCCAGCGTCCGCTCAACTACGCCATCGTCGACGAGGTAGACAATATACTAATCGATGAAGCCCGCACCCCGCTCATAATCAGCGGCTCTGCCGAGGAAGCCACTGATAAATACAACGTCTTTGCCCGCCTGGTGCCTCAGCTTAAAAAAGATGAGGACTACAGTATCGAGGAAAAGGAACGCCAGACCTACCTCACAGAATCCGGCATGACCAAGATGGAAAAATGGCTCCGCCGGGATGGCTTGCTCAAAGCCCCCAGCCTCTATGACCCGGCTAACTACACTTTGACCCAATATCTGGAAAATGCCCTGAAAGCCAACGTGCTGTTCAAGAGAGACCGCGACTATGTAGTCAAGGACGGGCAGGTCATCATTGTCGATGAGTTCACCGGACGGCTCATGTTAGGTCGCAGATACTCAGAAGGGCTGCACCAGGCTATCGAAGCCAAGGAAAGGGTCAAGATTCAGCGGGAGAGCGTAACCCTGGCAACCATCACCTTCCAGAACTATTTCCGCCTGTATAAGAAGCTGGCTGGCATGACCGGCACCGCCGCCACCGAAGCCGAGGAATTTCACAAGATTTACAAGCTCGAAGTGGTTATCATCCCTACCAATAAGCCGATGGTTCGTATCGACAACCCCGACCAGATTTACAAGGACGAAGAAACAAAATTCAAAGCTGTTGCCAAAGAAATTGAAGCCTTCCATCAGCAGGGCAAACCGATTCTCGTAGGCACGGTCTCGATAGAGAAATCAGAGCTTTTAAGCGACCAGCTCAAAAGAAAAGGCATACCCCACCAGGTGCTCAACGCCAAAAACCATGAAAAGGAAGCCGCTATCATCGCTCAGGCTGGACGCACAGGCGCCGTCACCGTTGCTACCAACATGGCCGGGCGCGGCGTTGACATCATACTTGGAGGGAAAAGGCCGGAGGAGCCCAAACGCGAGGATTTCCCGGATGAGCAAGAATGGCAGAAAGAGCACCAAAAGTGGCAAAAGGAATCCCGGGAATGGCCAGAGGAGCATAATAAAGTAATTGAGCTTGGCGGCTTGCACGTCATCGGCACCGAGCGCCATGAAGCCAGGCGCATCGATAACCAGCTCCGTGGTCGCTCCGGCAGGCAGGGTGACCCCGGCAGCTCCCGCTTCTACGTCTCCCTGGAAGACGATGTCGTCCGTCGCTTCGGCGGCGACCGTGTCAAAGGCTTTATGGACTGGGCTGGCTTCGACGAAAACACGCCCATCGAGCATTCTATGGTCAGCAAAGCCATAGAGAACGCCCAGGTCAAGGTGGAAGGCTACCATTTCGATGTCCGCAAACATCTCGTTGATTATGACGACGTGGTCAACAAGCACCGCGAGGTAATCTACGACGAGCGCAGGAAAATCCTAGAGGGCGCCGACCTCAAGGCGAACATACTTTCCATGGTTCGGGAGGAAATCGAAAAACTGGTAGCCGCCCGCTGCAGTCGTGACCTTATGGAGTCAGACTACACCGGTTTAATCGAAGAGCTCGCCACCATCTTCTCCTTACCACCACAGATAAATCCCGCAACACTCTCCCAGATGAAACCAGACCAAATCACTGAAAAGCTTATTGAGTACGCCGAGCAGCTATACGAGCAGAGAGAAAAAGATGTAGGCTCCGAGAACATGCGGCTCATGGAGAGGCTGGTCATGCTCCGAGCCCTCGACAGCTTGTGGAAAGACCATCTCACCGAGATGGACCATCTCCGTCAGCAGGCAAGCCTTTACGCTATGAGGCAGATTGAGCCTATAGTCGTCTACAAGAAAGAGGGTCACGCCCTGTTCGAAAGCCTCACCGCCGGCATACAGCACAATGTCGTCCACACCATTTACAAGGTCAGCCTGACCAGAAAAGAAGCCCCGCCCCAGCGTCAGCCCCAGAAAGCCGCCGTACCCGCCGGCAAAAAAGTCGGCCGCAACGACCCCTGCCCCTGCGGCTCAGGCAAAAAATACAAGCACTGCTGCGGAAGATAGAGGAAAGGAGGAAACATGAGTCGAATCAAAGAACCAACAGAAGTTGAAGTCAAGGTAGACCTTTCTGTTAAAGACTTGATTACCGCCCTGCGAGGATTAGATGACGAGGACAGAGAGTTCTTTATTGAAAACCTCCTGGCTGCGACTAGTCCTGAATATCTGAAAAGCATTAGCCAGGCAAGAAAGGACTACAAAGAAGGAAAAGGCATTCCCTTTGAGAAGGCGTTCAAGGAATAGGTCAAGCCCGAATGAAATACAAAATCGCCTTCACTAGAAGGGCAATAAAAGATATTTCTAGTTTGGAGCCAGAGGTTAAAGACAGGATAGCAGAGGCTTTGACGAAATACAGCGAAGACCCTTCAGGTTATGCCAAGAAAATGGTTGACCCAAGTTTAGGAACGTACCGGTTTAGGATTGGAGACTACAGGATAATCTTCGATATCGAAGATGAAGAAATCGTAATACTACGCGTCGGGCACCGAAGGGAGATTTATCGGAAGTGATAGTGTCGCAACGACCCCTGCCCCTGCGGCTCAGGCAAAAAATATAAGCACTGCTGTGGGAGGTAAACAATTAGGAATCCATTACAGGGAAGCACATTTGATTTCACCTTTATTCTATGAAGCTAATCGTCAAACTTGAGAATAACATATTTAACGATAACATTTACTAGGAAATTAGAATCCCCAGCTGACCCCACAAATTGATAACGAGAAACACCAAGGCAAATCCGACAAACAACTTAAATCTGTTAAAAAATGCTGCAAGCATTGTAATCAAGGCACTCAGTGCTTGAGCAATATAGACATACAGCGCCAAAGTTAAAGACGTATCGTTTGCATCCGAAACATTTAGAAAAGCCACAAATACCAATATAATTATGGCAATAGCCATAAGAACGGCGAAACATTTCAGCAAGATACCTTTGCCAACTGTAGGTAGCACATTCCTCACTTTGCTGACAAGATTATCCCTGGTTATCATTGTTTCAATATTTTTCAGGTGCTCACAGAGAATATCTCTGGCTTTCTTTATCGCCTTTCTTGCTTTTTTGGCTTCATCCATATAACGTTTATCCCAACCTCCTGGTGAGTACCTATTACTAAAAGCAATTCGAGTCTCTACGACAGCATTGACTTTATCTATTTCTACATAAGCCAGATACAAAACTTCCTGTACCTCCAGCGGTAATTCAGCGACACTGCTTCTGTGAATGTTCCACATGTCCTTTGCTAGTCGTGGTAAGAGAGCTGGCTCTGGCGGTTTTTTGGTCAGCTCCATATTAGACTGCATTTCAATCAACAAACCTCGTATAGCATCCAGCAGGTGCCTTTTTTCAATAGAGTGTCTCTCACTTTTTGCTCCGAGTCGATTAAAGAAAAAACCAATCAGTCCACCAAGAAGTATTAGAATCATACTTTGCCACCAAATCATCTCTGCACCTCCTGCTCGTCTCAATCACAACTGATTATTTGTCATGATTATACACCTACCTAAAAGCAAAATAGAATACTTTAGGTACTAGTAAAATAATGGACTAGGAATCCGTCGGAACATCCCGGCTGTTAATTGCATACAAACTACTCCCGTCCTATACTATTCATATGCCAATGAAAAACACCGCCATCGCTAAAGTATTCCAGGACATGGCTGACCTGCTGGAGCTTAAGGGGGAGAACGTATTTAAAATCCGAGCCTACCAGCGGGCTGCCCGCACCTTCGAGCACCTGCCTAAAGAGATAGAAATCATGCTCCAGGAGGGCGAGGACTTGCAAACTATACCCGGCGTCGGCGAGGCGATAGCTAAAAAGACCATTGAGCTGGTTAACACCGGCAAACTGCGTGTCTACGAGGAGCTTAAAGCTGAGTTCCCCGAAGGCATAACTACACTGCTGGAAATACCGGGCATCGGACCCAGGACGGCAAATCGGCTCTCCAATGAGCTCGGCATTAAGTCCGTGGATGAATTGGAAAAAGCTATCAAAGACAGCCGTGTTGCCGGGCTGTTCCGCCTCGGCGATAAGACAGCCGAAAACATACTCCAGCAAATCGAAGCCCTGCGCCGCAAAGACCGGCGCATACCCATAGGCGAAGCCCTGCCCGTGGTGGACGAAGTCTTAAACGCCCTGCGTCCTCTGCCCGGGGTGAAGAACCTGACCGCTGCCGGCAGCCTGCGCCGCTTCAGGGAGACGGTGGGCGATATAGACCTCATGGGCACCGCCAATAACCCCGAAAAGGTCATCGATGCCTTCGTCGCTCTGCCTCAGGTAATGGAGGTGCTGGCTAAAGGTCCCACCAAAGCCAGCGTCATACTGCCCGGCGGACTTCAAGCCGACTTGAGAATGGTGGAGCATGACTCCTTCGGCTCGCTGCTCCAGTATTTCACCGGCAGCAAGGAGCACAACGTCACACTGAGAACCAGGGAACAGAAAAGGGGGCTTAAGCTGAGCGAATACGGCATAACCGACACCAAGACCAAAAAGCTGGAGAAATTCGCCACCGAGGAAGCTTTCTACCGCCGCCTGGGACTTCAATACATTCCACCGGAAATCAGGGAGGACCAGGGCGAGATAGACCTGGCGGAGAAAGGCGAAATACCGAAGCTCGTGGAGCTATCAGACATAAAGGGAGACTTACACGTCCACACTGACTGGAGCGATGGCAGAGACTCAATCGAAGCTATGGCTCGGGCAGCTAAAGCCCTCGGCTACCAGTACATGGCCATAACCGACCACTCAGCTGGCAGAGGAATTGCCCACGGACTTAATGAGGAGCGACTGCGACAGCAGATAGAGGAAATCAAGCAGCTCAATAAACAGCTAAAGGGAATCCGCATCTTCACCGGCACTGAGGTGGACATACGCGCCGATGGCAGCATAGACCTGCCCGATGGGCTTTTAGCCGACCTCGACATCGTGATTGCCGCCATACACTCAGCCATGACTCAAAGCCAGGAGCAGATAACAAGGCGCATACTGGGAGCTATTGAAAACCCGCATATTGACGCCATCGCCCATCCCACCTGCCGCCTGCTGGGTGAGCGAGAGCCAGTAGCCGTTGACATGGAAGCTGTCTTCCGAGCCGCCGCCAAATACGATAAAGCTCTGGAAATAAACGCCATGCCCAGCCGACTCGACCTGAAGGATATACACGTTTACCGGGCTCGGGAGCTGGGAGTGAAGCTAATCATGGGCACGGACGCCCACGGCACTGCCCATCTAGGCTTTATGCGCTTCGGCGTCGGCGTGGCTCGCCGCGGCTGGTGCCAGGCTAAAGATATACTGAATACCAGGCCACTGGAAGACATATTCTTCC
>Ga0209610_1000351_pt1 | contig 24156 bp, 15 predicted proteins | sample LakKivw275mmetaG_FD_184137 | JGI IMG/M metagenome (GOLD analysis project Ga0209610, IMG submission 184137) | Anoxic lake water microbial communities from Lake Kivu, Rwanda to study Microbial Dark Matter (Phase II) - Lake Kivu water 275m metaG... | ecosystem: Environmental > Aquatic > Freshwater...
AATGTTGTACGGGCGTGATTTATCACGCCCTCGTGATTCATCATGCCCACGTGATTCATCGCGCCCTGGCCCGGCGCCACATCCACCAATACGATTATGCCGTGCACGTGATTGGGCATCACGGCAAATGCATCCAATTCCACATTCGCGTATCGTGATGGCAATTCCGCCCACGCGGCGCGTACGATTTCCCCTGCCGGATTCGCCTGCATTTCGCCATCCACCACATCCCCGAACACACACGCCCTGTCCTGCGTGCAGATGGTGATGAAATACGTCCCTGCCGACGCGTAATCGTATCCGGCCATCCGAATCGAACGGCGATGGCCGACCGGATTCCGCATCATCTCCCGCTCCGTTTCCTGGGCTGTGCCGCCTCGCGTTTCGCCTTCTCGGCCTTGATTCGGGCCAGCAGTTCGGACGCAGGCGGATCGAACGGGTCCTGCGGCACCAGCCTTCCCTCAAACGCGCGCTTCAGGATGGCCTGCCGCTGTATGGCGCACAGCCGCAGCGCCTTCTCCAGTTCCACGCCGAGAACGTCGATGACGGACAGCCGTCGGCCGACCTCCGAAGCTATTTCCAATTGCTCTTCCATCGGCGCTACGCACACCGGGGCCTCCCGAATCCGGTCGAGAATGATACGGCGAATCGCCGTGCTGGACTGCCTGCGATCATGCGCTGCCCAATGGGGCTCGCAAGGTAATACCTCAGGTAGTCGGGATTCAGACCATGCCTGATAGGCTTCAGTAGGGCAACGCTCGACAAGAGGCTGAACTCGCCGTCCAGCGTGTTGGTTGTCACAGTGCCGGTATTCACACCGTCTTTCACAAGCAGCACGTCACCGAGCTCCGGGTTGCACCTATCGTAGATGGGCCTGTGCGTACCTTCAGAAACGTAGGTGATGTCGTCAAGTTCCATTCCCCAGTCCCTAATGTTCTTAGAAGTGACGTACGGATACCTGTCGTCACCGGGCGAGTCGAACTGCTCCGTTGGCGAGAAGTGAGTGCCGTCTTGAATACGGTGGTTGACTGCATCCATCCTGGCCCATGCCCAGCCTTCTGGCAGTTCGGGTAGTTCTGACGTATCCAGCGTCGGCGGTTCCTTCCATTTGCGCCCTTCGCTAGTCGCTAGTCGCTTCCTCTCTTCTCGTATTCGCTCCAGCAACTCCTGCGCCGTCTCTGGTGGCTCCTTACTAGTCGCCAGTCGCTTCTTTCGCCAGTCGCCAGTTAGTTCCCCGGAAAACGCCGCCTTCAGGACCGACTGCCGGTAGCGCTTCAGTTGCGCCTTGGCCTTCTCCAGTTCCTCGACCCCGGCATCCAGCTTCGAGAACAGCTCCTCAATCTTCGCCACAATCCGGCGCTGCTCGAAGAAGGGCGGCACCGATACTTCGGAAGCGTACGCGTCGTCCCTATTCAGCCCCGGGATTGCCGTTGACCTGTCCAGCGATCCAAGGGACAGCGTCTTGAGCACGTAGTAGAGGAACTCCAGACAAAGTCCGTCTGGAGGAATGGCGTAGTATGTAGTGTCGATAGGCCAGAACGGCACATGCGAGATGTGGACCTCTCCCGCGGCGCCCTTCCTGCCAATGATGACTGCCGGCTGGCTAACCAAGGCTTCTGAGTGCGTCCCGACAACACCATTCGACCCGTAGACTGGAACCTTGCCACCTGCGTCGCGCCTGTCCTCCTTCAGGGCCTTGCCGTAGGTGAACTCCACCAATTCGCCCAGCGCCGTCCGCGCCCAGCGGGGAGGAAGGACGGTCTGGTTGTAGAAATCCATTCTCGGTGGAGGCCTAGCGAGCGAACCAGTGTGAGCCCGGCAGGCCAAGTAGCCACTCGACGTCGGACTTCAGCGTATCAGACCACCCGTCAATTACACGCAACGCCTCTGCGCGCTTGCCGCTTAGTGTCTGCGCCTTCGGAGACAGGCGGTTCTGATCCCCCAGCTCGGACGGGAATGGAGTGCCATGGTCCGTGGCGCGGCTTCGCGCCAAGAGCGCGCCTGAGACGAACCAGATAGCCACAAGCTCGGTTGTCTCGGCATCATCCACCTGTCTGCTCTTGTTCAGGGCGAGTTCCAGCATTGAGTTTGCCATCTGGTAGATTGCGAGGAATCGTTCGCCGTGCGGGCGTGAGTCGTGCTCCGCTTGCGCAAATGATCGGAATATGGAGACAGCCGTAGTTGTCTTCAGTGCCCGCTTCTGCCAGAGCGCGAGAATAGTGCGCCACAACGGATTGTCACTTCCGTAGCCGGCAGCGACCAGCTTCGGGGCAATACGGCCCAAGTGCGTGGCCAGTTCCTCGGCTTGGGTGTCCGGACAATTCGCAAGGCATTCGCTGAACTTCTCAAGAGCAACGTCAACGAGACTCGCGGAGGATCGGTCCGCGAACACCGCGGCAAGGCCAAGCCAAGTGGAGGCAAGAACGGCTGGTTCCGTATCCCAATCTGCCGTCAGGTCGGTGAGGGGTCGCCTAATAGCTGCCTCGTCAAGATATGGCCCGGCCTTACGCAGAGTATCCGCCACTCTTCTGAATGCGTATGATGCGTTGTGCATCAGGGGACGGAAGCCCTGTTCTCTCCTGCCTATGTCCAACATGGCCTTGGTGCATGCCGTGACTACTCTCGCGTTAACGTTGGTCGAGCGAGCGGCCTTCCTTGCGGCGGCCGCGAGAATCGCCTGTAATGTAGCCGCTGCATTTCCACAGCCGTAGTGCTTTGGGGCGCCCGGCGCAGAGGCGACTCTTCGCCACGTTGAGACAAGTCTCGTGACCACCTTGTCGACCGCAGACGCGACGTCGTCCGCTCGATCTGGACCGGCATCAACGAGCAATTCCAGATATCGACCGCTAGCTCTGTAGACAGCAGAGTAGGCCTCCTCGGCCCTCGGCCATTCGAACGAGGCAAGAACCGGATCTATAATCTCCAGCATGATAGCGTACATTGCGAAGAATCCGGACTTAGTGTTGTTGAGGCCTCCAATCAGGCCGGTGAGCATCTCCTGGGTTGGCTTGGGGCGAGCACCAGCCTCTATTAGCAGAGCCCTGATGTCGTCGCGAAGCCCCAGTGCCGAGTCCGTTTTGCCGTGATCGGCGAGAGCGGACATCGTCGCGCCGATTGCCTCCAAAGCCTTGGGGAGTAGCTCGTAGTCTCCCTTTGCCAAAGCGCCGTACGCCATCGTCTCTAACTTGAGCACGACCCTGTCGACGCCATCCTGTCCCGCGTCTGCTAGAGCAATGGCATCGCGCCGCAGATCCTTCACTGCGGAAAGCGGCTCAAGTTCTCCAGATACTTTGCGGAAGTAATCCACCAGAACCCACATGCACACAAGTGTCATTGCGGCGCTCACGATCGCCAAGACCCCGCTGCCCGACAGAAGCGCGACAAGCGAGACAGTGGTCGCCACGATGAAAGCCATCATCCTAGCGAGGTTCCTGGGCGAGAAGGCCCTCTTGCTCATGTGAAGGCCGTAGGGCGCTACGAGTTGCGCAACAACGAGCGTCACCGTGAAGATGAGCGTCATGATCGTAGCAAGCGCCTGCGCGGCGGCACTGAGCAGATAGAGGAACTTCGTACTGCTGGATTCCCTTAGTAGTGACCTGCTCACTTGGAGCAGACTATCCATGGCAGGTCGCAACTTCTCTTGTTGGCTGGTCGGTGGCTGGGATCCTGCGGCAGACACGGTCCGAGATGTATCAGGTGCGACCCCACGGACTGGGGCAGTAGCCGTCTGTCCTATGCTTACGCCAGCCACAATTGCCATGACGATGACGCCAAGCATGACGTAAGTGAGATTCCGCCCATGCGTTCTCATGTCGCCAAGACCTCGTTGAGTTCTCTCAACTCCTTGTCCAAGTCCTCGCCTAATGTCTGCCTCCCCGGCCGAGCGCCGGAGTGGGTCTGGTGGACGGGGTGAACATGGGATTGAGCATCAATGCTCCGCACGGCGGCGGGACTGTCGGACGCGGTAGAGCCGCTCGGTGAACCCGCCTTCTTTCTCGAATGCCGCAGCCTGCGCCGCTACCTGGCGGTCGAGCAGGCTGCAAGCAACGACGACCAATGTGAGCGCGGCGTTGGCGGCAAGGGCCTCCTGGGATTCAGGGGTGGGCGGAGTGGATAGAGTGGAGGGCCCACCTTGTCTACCTTGTCCACGCCTCTGTTTCTGGTGTAGTTCTTTGACCCACAAGGCCACGTCGTCGGCAGTCGTGGGGCGGCGGGAAATCAGTTCGCTCCGGCGCGGATCGCCCATGCGCCAGATTTCCTTGCCTCTCTGCCGCAAGTGGTCTTCGTAGTCACGGCCGAGTTCTTCAAGGCTGCCCCGAGCGACGTTGGTCAGCTTCAGTTCCATCTTCTTCGATGTGCCTGAGACCGAGCTGCCCTCGGCGATGTTCTGAACCCCGGAGCGGGCAGCCTGCACCATCTGGTCGTGAGTGCGGCTGCGCGCGTCAACGTAGCGGTTGCAGAACCTCACGGTTACGTCGTACAGCAGTTCAGCAACCTGGAAGCTCTTCAGGTTGCGGTAGCCGCACTGCGGTGCGAGGAGCGGTTCCTGTTTCACGCCGCCAGTACCTCGTTCATTTCTCTGAGCACCTTGTCCAGTTCCTTGCCGAATGTCTTGTGCGCTTTGACTGCGCCGCCGCGGTCGTGGAAGGGCGCGAGGTCGAGGTCGTCCACGCTCACCTCAAGCGACGTGGCGATGTGGTCCTTTATCATCGTCAGCCACTCCATCTGCTCCGGAGTGAAGTGCCGGTTGGCTCTTGCCTGTTGGCCAATCCACTCCGCGAAACGGCGGTTCACGGTCTCATCGAATGGTTCCAGCACGTCCACCTTGCCCAGCGCGAAGCGTACGAGCGATACCACGTTCGTCAGTAGCGTCTGCGGGCCTGCACCGCGGACACGGGCCTTCTCCAGTTTCTCGTACGCTTGCCACACGACTTCCGGGGTCAGGTTGACCGGCGGCTGTTTGATGGCGTCGGCCAGTTCGCGGATGGTATCATACGTCAGGTGACGCTGGCCGTATGGCTTGCCGTAGATAATCTGCAGGGCGGCAAGCTCGTCCTTGTGCTGTTCGATGAACTGCTTGAAGGACGTGATGACCTTTCGGGCGTGGTCTTCCTGTTCTTTGGTCGAGCCAAAGAACGTGGTCTTGTCTTTGCTGACCGTGTCTATCCACTGCTCGCTGCGGGTCCTGAGTTCTGCCAGCTTGTTACGCAGAGCCGGGTTATCAAAGGCGAGGCATGCCTCTTTCGCTAATGCCTGTCTGGCTGCTGGCTCGCCTTTGTCCGGGTCTACCGCATCGAGCAACCGGTTGATAACGGGAGCCAAATAGCCACTAGCCAAATAGCCACTAGCAGGATGGGCAGCAGCCAAGGAGCCAATAGCCAATCGGTCCTGAGGCGTCAAGGTGCGGTCGAGGCGCGCGAGGCGACCGGCCAGCGACGAAACCGTATCTTCGTCGTGGTGGCCGAGCGCTACCGAGTCGAGCAGCTTCTCGAAGGAGACGTTGCGTTTTCGCTCCAAGGGCCGCGACTGGGTCTTGTCGCTTTCGGTGACGCCGACCGCGTCCACGATGACGAAGCGGTCTTTGGCTTTGGCGTCGGGCGTGACCGCCGCCAGCTCGTTCCTGTCCACGACCCGCATGCCCCGGCCTTTCATCTGCTCGAAGTAGGTGGCCGAGCGGACGTCGCGCATGAAGATGAGGCATTCGAGCGGCCGGATGTCGGTGCCGGTAGAAATCATGTCCACCGTGACCGCGATGCGCGGGTTGTAGGAGTTGCGGAAGCTCGCAATCAGGTCTTCAGGCTTCTCGCCGGTGGTGCGGTAGGTTATCTTCTTGCAGAAGTCGTTGCCCTTGCCGAATTCTTCGCGCACGATGCCGACGATGTCCTCGGCATGGGTGTCGTCTTTGGCGAAGATGAGGGTCTTGGGCACCTCGGTGCGGCCGGGGAACAGGTCGGTTCCGAGCTTCTCTTTGAATGTGCGGACAATGGTGCGAATCTGGTCCGGCGCGACGACCGAACGGTCGAGCTCTTTGCCCGCGTATTCGAGCGCGTCGTCGAGCTGCTGCCAGCGGGTCTTGCGGGTCAGGCGGTCGCGCCTGTCCACGTAGAACCCGGCCTCGACCCGGCTGCCCTTTTCGGTGATGTCGGTCTTGAGCCGGTAGACGTCGTACCCGACGTTGACGCCGTCCGCGACCGCCCGTTCGTGGTTGTACTCGACGACGAGGTTCTGGTTGAAGAAGCCGAGGGTCTGCTTGGAGGGCGTGGCGGTGAGGCCGACGATGAAGGCGTCGAAGTATTCGAGCACCTGGCGCCAGAGGTGGTAGATGGAGCGGTGGCACTCGTCGGTGACGATGAAGTCGAAGGTCTCGATGGGGATGCGCTGGTTGTAGCCTACGTCGCGGGGCGTCTCTTCGAGCCAGGCGGTATCGAACTGGGACTTCTCTTCAAGCTCGGGGTCGAGCTCAGCCTCGCCGCGCAGCATCGAGTAGAGCCGCTGGATGGTCGTGATGCAGACGCGGCTGACCGGGTCGAGCGTGTTCGATTGCAGGTGCTGGACGTTGTAGAGCTCGGTGAACTTGCGGCCGTCGTCCGGGGTCTCGTACTGCTTGAACTCGCGCAGGGTCTGGCGGCCGAGGTTGGAGCGGTCCACGAGGAAGAGCACGCGCCGAGCCCCGGCGTGCTTGATGAGCCGGTAGATGAAGCTGACCGCGGTGAAGGTCTTGCCGCCGCCCGAGGCCATCTGGATAAGCGCCTTGGGACGAGTGGCGGAAAAGGACTGCTCAAGGCCGGTGATGGCTTCGATTTGGCACTTGCGCAGGCGCGATGGCATGAGTGCCGGCAGAGTCTTCAGGCGGCCGCGCAGCGTGTCCGGCTCGGCCAGCCAGTCGCGCAGGGTTTCGGGACGGTGGAAGCTGAACACGCGGCGCGAGCGGGTCTCCGGGTCGCGCTGGTCGCGGAAGAACGTCTCGATGCCGGTGCTCTCGTAGGCGAAGCGCAGTCCGTGCGGGTGTATCTTCAGGGTCTCGGGTACGCCGGCTTGATACTTGGCAGTCTGGTCGGATACGCCGCTCAGGGTCGTGCCGTCGGGCTTGGCTTCGATAACTCCGCAGGCCTGACGGTCGACAAACAGAGCGTAATCAGCCTCACCTGTTGCAAGCGTGAACTCGCGGACTGCCACGCCCAGCCCGGCGCCGAGGTTCACGAGCATCCGGTCCTGCACTACCCAGCCTGCGGCCGCGAGTTTCTCGTCTATCTTCTCGCGCGCCGCAGCTTCAGGTCCGAATGACGATAGCGGTGACAGAGGCAGTTCTCCTTATCCGTATGAACGTAGGATATTACCACAATCAGGGTAAGTCAAGCAGTATGTTACGGCCTCGCGCAGACCCGGGCAGAACGGAGAGCACGGAGCAGAACCGCGATGATGCGAATTCGTATCATTGGCCGCGCGGCGGGAATCGGCCTACGGCCGACGGCTGACGGCCTACGGCTGACAGCTAACAGCTTACAGCCAGCCCAAGCGCAAGCGAGCCGAAGCAAGGCCGGAACGAAGCCCGGTTCTGTTGTCTGCCGACCGGCAGTGAGACAAATTCGTATCATTGGGCGCAGGCCGGTTTTCAGGCCTATGTGTTTGAGGCTTGAGGCGTTAGGCTTGAAGCTCCCGAAATGACCCCCGGACCGGGGGGGACTACCCCCCGCATCGTTTGCATCGTTGTATCGTACATCGTTCCGCAGACAGTCTCGGACGCAGTCCGGCAGACTTCGTACATCGTTGTATCGTACATCGTTGGCAGGAGCCCCTGTCGGACAGTGCCTCAGAGAGTCGCGGAAGGAGTCCCGGAAAGTCCCTCGTCCTTTGTCCCACGGGTAGTCTCGAAAACAGTCCCGGGGAGTCCCTCGTCCTTTGTCCTGCGGGTTGTTCTCCAGTGAGCTCGGGAGTGTGCGGCCCGGGCTGCAGCCGAGACAGCGGTCGGGGTTGCAGGGGAGGTTGTCCGGGCAGCCGTTCCCGAGAGTCCCTTGTCCCTGGTCCCGGAGGGGCAGTCGCTCGCGGCGCGGCGGAATAAAAAACCGGGGGCGGCTCATGGCCACCCCCGCTACGTCCCTTCGGTCCCGTCCCCTATTTCACCGAGGCGTAGGTCAGTTCATAGCGCACGTCGAGGGTGAAGTCTTCACCCACGGCTGTTATCTCTTCGAGCACCAGGCCGACGTTCGGCGCGTACCAGAACGAGGTTATAACGCCGTTGTCATTCGTTTCAACCCGCCAGCAGTCCTTGTAGGTACCGACCGGGACCTCGACCGTAGCCTGCTCGCGGACGACCATCGTGTAGCCGCCGCAGGTCCAGGTCTTGCCCACTTCGAGCGGCAACGCAAGCAAGGTATCCGGCTCGGCGTCCGAAGTATCATTGTATACGAGGACCGCGTTGCCGGCCTCACGGTAGTACGCCGTGTAGATGTCGTAAGGACCGAAGGCCATGGCCCACGCTCTCACGCCCCCAGTCAGCGTGACGAGGCCGGTGCATATTTGGGTCATCGCGCCATCCATGACAGACGTATCCGGTGCCGAGTCCGGCACCGACCGGATCCACACCGCCCGGAATGTCCACACGTTCCCTTCCGCCATCGGCCAGTAGTCGGCTCCGGACGAATGGCAACCTGAGCCCGCCAGAAGACAGCAGAGGCAGGCAACGGTCGCCACAGCGAGTACAGTCTTCATTCTTCCTCCTTCGTTTGCGGTCCAGCGAACATCCATCTTGCAGGACAATTAGCTGTCGGGTCATATCCTCCATTCTGATTGCCGGGACCCGGGCGTTCGGTTGGCCGCCGGAGTCCCAGAGCATCACAGATTCCTTCCCCAAAGGGCGGTGAGCAGGCGCCACAGCGCTCTAGTATTCACCGAGACGGACCGGTTCGAACGTGAAGTCCTTGAAGCTATAGCTCAGGCGAAGGCTGAGCTGCCAGACGTCTCTGTCGCCATAAGAGACGAACGGGCTGAGACGGAGACCAAAGTTCGTGCGGATTTCAGGCGCGAAATAGAAACCTTCGTCGCAGATCCCGACATGCAGACTGGCCCGGTCGAGGTGCGAAGAGCCGACGCCGAGTTGGAGCATCGGCCGTTCTCCGATCTCTTGAGCAAAGACCGCGGCTTCCGCGTAGACGATATCCGATGGCCCAAGCCTCAGCCTGCCGCTGGGCAATAGACCCATCTGGCCATTCGGATCGCCCGGGGCGAACATCGCCCCGCCCTCAAGCCCTGCCCAGCGAAACTCGGCGCCGACAAACGGACGAATCACGTAGGCGACCGAGGTCGTGCGTCCCGGGTAGTAGTCGGCGTAGACTTCGCTGTAGCGGAATCCCTGTATCCCGAACCTCATACGGTTGAACTGACCCCAGCGTTGAGTGTGACTGATGCCGATGCCGGCCTGGTCGTACCGGTATATCCCACCACAGATCTCCTGATATGAACCCGTTCCGCCGGAAAGCGTCACATCGGTGTACGACAGGCGGCCGATATCCGGTGCGGGGAGAGTATCCGAGCCGGCGCCGACCAGGATGACGGAGGCGGAGGCTGCAGCCAGCGCGACCCGGCGCGACCATTGGCGGCCGGTCGAACGAACCAGCTCAAGTGCCGCTGCGAAGCCGGCGGGGAGACAGGCCCCAGCCAGCACAAATTGCTCCATCGGCGTGAACCAGCCACGGAACACCCAGAGCAGGGCCACGAGCGCACCAAGCACCGCGACGTTCCGACCAGGCGAGGCGACCGGCGCAGGCTGCGGGCCGAACCGACCCTTCTCCCTCAGCACAAGCATGGCAGCGCACCCGGCACAGAAGACCAGCAGCCCGGCCTGCAGCGGCCGGAGCCCGCAGATGGTCTGGACAGGAGCGCCCTCGCGGACGAACTCGATCATGAACCTCACCCAGCCATGAAGCACCAGGTAGAGCAGGAACAGGCTGCCCGGCCGCCTGAAACTGCGCCGGGCGCGTATCAGGGCCAACACGACAATCGCGAGCAGGCCGATCTCGTAGAGCTGCACCGGATGGACCGGCAGAGCCGGATGGCCGGGAAGCGCGAGGCCGCGCAGCTCGTGGACTGTGGCGGCAAGCGAGCCGGACGGATAGGTGATTGCCCACGGCAGGCCGGTTGGCTTGCCGAAGCAGCACCCACCAAGCGTACAGCCAATGCGCGCCAGGGCCATGCCCACCGGCAGAGCCAGCGCGAACGCATCGGCAACCGTTGTCCGGAAACCGAGAAAGCGATGGATCAGCAGGACTCCGGCCGTTCCGAGTATTATGAGCCCGATGAACGTCTTGCCGGTTGTCGTGGGCAGCGCGCCATGAGCCAGCGCCACCCGCCAGTCGGCAACCGATATCGCACCGAGCCGGGAACCGATGATTCCCAGCGTCACGACCGTGGCGACGAGAACCAGCCATGACGAAGATGGCCACCGGCGGCGTCGGCCTTCCAGAAACAACAGGACCAGCGCCACGGCAAAGGCCGCGACGAAGAACGGGCTGAAAGCCTGGTCAGCGGTCAGGAACGAGCACGCTGCGCTCATTTCCACCTCCTGGCCGCGCGTTGAACGGCCATCTCAGCTTCACTGGGGCCATCCGACAAGCGGTGGACACGGTTCATCCCATCTCCCCTGCTATCGCGTCACGATAACCTTGGTCGTTGTCGATTGACGATTGGCGAGTGACGAATGCACGAAGTAGACACCGGGGCTGAGCCGGCTCACGTCGTTCGCGCCGGGACGCAGGTCCAGCACTTTCCGGCCGCACGCGTCCAAAAGACACGGCGACTCGGAGACGCGGGGACGCGGAGAAAGAGCGAGAGTAAGAACGCCGCGGACGATGGTCGCCGCGGGCGCCGTTCTTGCCGCGGGTTCGGGCTTTTGCTCGGCCACGCCGGCCAGGCGCGCGTCGTAGAAGTCTCGCGCCCATTTGCAGCGCAGGACAAGGTCGGACGTGTCACGCTGCGTCGGGTTTTGACCGGCATCGCCGAACGGGGAAGCGATGATGGCATACCAGAAGGTGGCGATTGAATCCGGCGCAAGGTCGAAAGGACCGGTGGCGAGCAGCATCCGGACGTCGGCCGGGGAAAGCCAATTCGTGTCGTAGGGTTGATACTCGCCGGTGCGGTAGTTGTAGCCGGCGAGGGTCTGGTACTGGGCGGCGTCGGTCACCGGGTCGATGTCGATGCTGAAGCGTTTGAGCGCAGTAAGACCCAGCGAGTTGGGCGCGCTGAGCAGCATGACCGCGACCGCTCCGGGCGTTCCCGAATCCCACTTCGTACCGTGGACCTCAACGTTGTTGTGGTCGTAGGCGAAGCCGGTATTCGTCACCTGGATAGTCTCGCCATTGACAACGTACTTCCGGTCGAGGAGCAGGCAGGACCGGTCGTCGGTAGCATCGCCGATGTCCGCGTCGAGCATCATGCCGAAGAACGCCTGGCGGACCGAGTCGCCGGAAGCATTGGCGAGTTCGTACTTGAGGAAGAAGAAGTCCTGGGCGAGCGAATCGCTGAACCCGTAGGCCGAGAGGTAGACGTCGATACCCAGTGGCCGCCCATAGCAGAATGTGTCGTGCCGGGCAGGGTCGGAATCGCCGTAGCAGCACCACATGTCCATATCCGACCGCGGGTCTTGCGGTGCCATGGGGAACCGGCTTGCCGGCGGCGGCCAGTCGCCGGGATACGTGTAGATACGGTCCTCCGAGTTCCCGGTGCCGTCGCGCCAGTGGCGGCAGAGGGTTGGACAGCCCTCAGTTCCGCCGGTAGTCGGATTGTAGAACATGGTGGTGAGTGTATCGGGAGTAACAGACGGCACGATGGCGCCAACCCAGGGGCCGGCGCCGAAGATGTAGCAGTTGTGCAAAGGACTGGGCCACGAGCCGCCGGCAAGGCCTCCACCGATTGTGTCGATACCCCAGCGGCCGTCGTTGTAGAGCGGCGCTTTCCAGCGGTTAAGGTCGAACCATTCCATACTGTAAATCGCCAGCGCCAGGGCCGGCAGAAGCAACCCGCTCAAGAGCATTCTCTTCACAGAACCTCCCTTTCCAGAAGACTATCAGCCACTGATGAACCGCCGGGCCGGAATAACCTTCCGCGCGGCGTGCTGTTGTGTTTGCCTTTCCTCATCCGTCCTCCCGTTCTGCTGCACCGGCCTCGGGAATTCTAATTCACCGAGGCGTAGGTCAGTTCATAACGCATGCCGAACGTGTAGCTCCCGTATTCATAGGACTCCTCCATCAGCACCATGCCGATGTTCGGCGCGAACCAAAAGGACATCGCGAGCTGGTCGGCGACTGGGAGCATCTCGACCCTCCAGCAGTCCTTGTAGGTCCCGGCCGGGACCTCGACGGTCCCGCGCTCGCGGACAAGCATCGTGCCGCCGGCGTAGCTCCAGGTTTTGCCCTCTTCGAGCGGAAGTGCAAGCCACGTGTCCGGCTCGGCAACCGAGGAATCCTCGTATATGAGGACCGCATTGCCGGCCTCACGGAAGTACACCGTTTCGTAGGGACTCGTGGCCATGGCCCACGCCTTCATCCCGCCAGCCAGCGTCACGAGCTTGCCGCACTTCCATGCCATGTAGTCGTCGACGATTATCGTGTCGGGGGTGGAGTCCTGCGACAGGCCGATTTCCATATACCGGTACGTCCACAGATTCCCTTCAGCCATCGGCCAGTAGTCGGCTCCGGACGAATGGCAACCTGAGCCCGCCAGAAGACAGCAAAGGCAGGCAACGGTCGCCACAGCGAGTACGGTCTTCATTCTTCCTCCTTCGTTTGCGGTCTCCGAGTTCGCGGACCTCGTACCTCGGTTATCCCAAGTCTCACAATCTACTTTCAATCTGTCCGGGAGGCGGGCCGGCTGCCCGCCTCCCGGAGTTGTTACCCGCCTAGCGCTGGACCACGAGCTTCCTGGTCGTTGTCAGGTCTGCGCTCGTGATGCGGACGAGATAGACACCAGCGTTGAGGCCGCCCAGGTCGATGCTGAGCGTCCCGGTTCGGCGAGTCGCGGGCACTTGCTCGGTTCTGACCACTCTGCCCGATACGTCGAGCAGCGAGAACGTCAGCGGCCCGACTTGCGGTAGCGCGTATTGCACAACCGCGAATCTGCCGCTCGCGGGATTTGGCAGCACGTCTATGCTGCTGAGTTTGACGGGTGACGTCGGCGCCGACCCCACTCCAGCGTGAAGGCCGGTCACGGGGTCAGGCACGTACCGCCAGAGCTCATTGCTCTTGCTCCCCCTGAAGGCAAACAGCTTGTTCGGTGTCGCCGTCATGTCGCCACCAACACCCACCTTCCCCCCAATCGAGGGCAGCGAGTACCACGCGTTGTCGGCCGGTACGTAGCGCCAGAAGTCAACCGTGTTGTTGCCGGTCAACGCCCGGACCGAGTTGTTGAACCAGGCCGCCCCGCTGCCGGCACCGACCGCGGACCCGGTCATGCCGGGCAAGGCGCTGCTACCCCAAGTCTGGCTCACAAGGTCGAATGCCCACATCTCGTTGTACGGCGGGTTGTTCCGCGCTTTGCGGTGGGCGTACAGCGTCCGGCTGCCGTCAAAGACAAACCAGGAACCCTCGACCCAGCCCAAGACCCCGCCGGCCCTTGGGCCGCCAAGGTCCGACCAGGGAGAGACTGCACTGGGGTCGTACTTGTAGAACTTGGAGTTGGAACCATCCAGCAGGTAGACGCAGCCGTTCGCAAATACTGCATCGGTGCCTTTGGAGATCTTCGCGCTTGGGACGTTGTCGGGCAGGTAGGTCCAGGTCCCGGCGGAATAGCGCAGGAACTTATTGGTCATGTTGCCAAGGGTCATGTAGATGTCACCGTGGTCGTCAACGACGCCACGGCAACCGTACGATGGCAGAATCAGCTTGTTGCCCTGCTGGAAGCCGGGAATCGGGGTCAACGATGTCCATTGGTTCGATTTCTGGTCATAGGAGTAGAAATCGCCGGTTCCCTCGCCCCTCGCGGCGTAGATCAGCCCGTCAACGGGGTTGTAGGCCAGCCAGCCACCCGCGCCTTCGGCCGGGGCTCCGACCATCGAAGCCCTCCTGGTCCATCCGGCTGCAGGGATCGTGGTGAAGTGCCAGACGTCGGAGGCAGCTTGCCCCACCCAGTTCTTCGCGACTACCCGCCAATAGTACGTCTGTTCGTTGAGGAGGCCGGTATAGGCATACGAGGTTCCAGTCTGATTCTCGCTGGAGGGGGTCGTGGGCGGGTCAGTCACGTCCAGGCAAACGTCGTACCCGGTGGCACGGTCCGCAGCGTCCCAGGTCAATGTGCCGTCGGTGGGTTCGTCAAACGCGTCGCTTACGGGCGAGACGAGCACCGGCGCATCGGGCGGACGGGCGCGCCTCATCCAGACGTGGTACGTTCCCCAGTAATCCATCTGGGTCCAGACGGCATAGATACCACGTGAGTAGTTGTCCACCGTCACGTTAGGATAGAAGCAGTGCCCATCGGGCAGGTTCGCGATCAAGACCCCGTCGCTGGTGGCCCAGTCGCCGTCGACCCATTCGTTGTGCTTGATGCCGTACTGGTTAGGGTAGTTCGGAAACGACATCCATACGACCTCGAGCCTCCCATCGGGCGTGAAGAAGCAGTTCGCGCAGTTCTCCCACCTGTCGGTAGCCATTCCGGAGACGATGTCGCTAGTGGGCTGCCAGCCATCCACGCCGCGCCAGTTGTGGTAGATCCGGTAATAGCCGTCCGCGCCCTGTCCGAAGAAACAGACGTGTGGATAGACCGTGGTCGGGTCAACCGCTATGCTCACAATGTTGCAGTTCAAGAGGTCAGATCCGGCATCCTCTGTAGTCTGCCAAATGCCGGCAATCCGCCGTTTCACCCAGGGGTGATAGTCTGGCATGAAGACGCCGTAGTGGCCGTAGTAAGAGATGTAGACGTTGCCGGAGCGGTCATAAGCAATCGAAGGCGTGAACTTGCCGAGATCGTCCGGATCAAGTAGTTCCTGACTTCCCCACGTGCCACCGATGCACTCGCGGAACGCAAGTGCGAAGGTCCGGCTAGAAGTATACCATTGCCAAGTGACGGCGACCTTATTGCCTGGAGCACAGGCAACTACCGGGAAGAAGCTGTACGCGGTCGGGCTCGTGGGATGATAGGTGCACAAGTCGGTGAATGTCGGGTCCCACCCGCCATTGCCTGTTTCGGTCGGCTCGCATTTCATATAAAAGACGTGGTAGTTGCCGTTGTAGAGGGCCTCGTATACCACATGGATGGTCGTGCCGTTGGAGTCGAGTGCGATAGAGGGTTTGGACGTGCCGAACGTGGTACCGGCGAAGTAGTAGTCTTCGGTCCAGCCCGAGCCCGGGTAGTAGCGGTTGTAGCCGACGAATGAGACCCCGTCTTTAGAGCCGGTCCAGACACAGTGGACTACTCCGTTGCTGGCGACGACAATATCACGTTGGCTGGCCGAGGTAGGGGTGGAGTGAGATACCGACGCGTCGCCTGTAACCTGGACCGGGTCTTCCCAAACGTCGTCCAGAGCACCGAGGGCGCTTGCGGGCGAGGGCGGCGCCCCGACGCCCGCTGGAATCGCCGGCCCCGCCATGCCAGGGCGGGGCGGCTTCGAGGCATCCATCAGACCATCTGCTGCTGAATGGGGCATGCCGGGCAGGACTGGCTGGTCGCTGCCGGCCGCCACAGGCACTCCGGCCCCGGGCACTGCGGCCAGAGCGAGCGCACACACTACCAGTGTTGCGACGAGCACTACGTACTTCGTTCGCATCGCTTCCTCCTTGCTGTTTGTGCCGCAGTCGGCCGGCCGGGCGGGAGACACCCGAGCTCGAATTCCCTCGACTCCATCTCCCCGACCTGGCCACTCGCGTCTTCGGCGCGCGACGCCGGACGGCGGCTTCCTTCCATGCTGTATCGAACTGGTCTCTGGTAAACGGCCGATGTAAGACGATCCTGAGCGGACATCGGAAACGGACCCCACACGTTGCCGGGAGGCGGGCGGGTTGAGCGCCCGCCTCCCGAGGTCGTTTTTCACCGCCTAGCGCTGGACCACGAGCTTCCTGGTCATTGTCAGGTCTGCGCTCGTGATGCGGACGAGATAGACACCAGCGTTGAGGCCGCCCAGGTCGATGCTGAGCGTTCCGGCTTGGCGGTTTGCCGACACGTCCTGCGTCCTGACCGCTCGGCCTGTGGCGTCATAGACCGCAATCCGCACCGGTCCGGACCGGGCCGGCTCGAACGCGACACTGACCGCGCCGTCGCGGGATTGGGTGCTGCCAAACGCCATGGGGTGGACGGCTGCCTCGTCGTGAGGGCCGGAGCCGCCGGCGAGCCCGAGAGTCTTCGGTATCTTGAGCCTTGCCATCACGGTCGTCTTGAAGTCTGGAATCGTGACCGGTGTCTCCGGCGATACTCCGGAGCTACCCCAGGGCGCATACTCGGCCGAGAGGTAGGCGATGCTCCCGGTCAGCCTGTCTTTCTTGCTGTCCGAGCACTTCACGTGAACAGAATCGGTCGGCTCCAGGTACGGAGCGCCGTCGCTCAGGTCGAACACGAGGTTGTTGAGCGGGAACGGCTGCGGCGCAAGGTTAAGCATGTTGAACTTGCGGAACGCGTAGGACCAGGATGGGCTCTTCGAGCGGCCGATTCCGAACGTGATGCTGATGCAGTCCCGCGCCGAATGGGTCAGCTTGACGCGCGCGAGCAGGGTCGGCGTGTAGTTGGGCCGGTCATCGATGTAGTAGGCCCGACCGCCGCTCAGTCCCGCACCGGTCGTTTTGACAGCGTAGTAGGACATCCACCAGTAGCCCTGGTTGCCCCAGCCGGTTCCCCAGGAGTTCACCAGCCGGAACGCGCCGGGCCCGTCGGCCGTGGCCCGGTCGTCATCGTAGCCGACGATGCAGACGCCGTGCCCGCCCCAGTTGGTGCCGTACTTGTCGTGAACGGTGTAGACCGTGTCGAAGTTCTTGATGTAGATGATGTTGTCGTAGCAGCTAATCCCGAGCACGCAGGTCTTCCCATTGGCCAGCCGCTGCTTCACCGCGTTGATGCCCGCGTCGGTTGTGGCGTCGATGTAGTATGAGGCGGCGCCCCGGTAGGAAATGCCGTGGAGATAGGCGTTCTCGGACGGCCAGGACGCCGTGTCCTGGTCATTGTATGGCATGTCGCTTATCATGCACGCACCCTGGTCGCAGACGAGCTTGAATGCATCCGGGAAACCTGACCCCCGGTCGACTCCGCCGTTGATCTGGTTGTAGATGAACGCAGGGCTTACCTCGTGCTCGGCCACGCTGTCGTTCCACTGGTGCGTGAATTTCTGGATCTGGGTGTAGTGGTAGTAGCCGACTGACCAGGCCACGCAGGACCCCTGGGCGCCCTGGCTCTGGACCGGCGGCATCAGATTAGAGAGGTCCACGGCGCTCAGTGCGGCCGCGCTGGGCGCGCCCGGCGCAACCGGAACGCACGTCACCTCGGTAATCCATAGTGCGGCTTGCGGGTCTTCGGGCAACAGACCCATGCGATACGGACACGATGTCTCGTACGCGCCTGCCCCCAAGGCGAGGAACACGGTGACGGCGAGACACAGACAGACCTTCGGCCTCATGAACCCTCCTTACGTCGTTTGCGAATTGCTGTCTACGGCGCGTTCACTGCTAAGGACCCGCAGACCGAACCTTCAGGCGTCCACCCGCGACCGCCGGGGCGGGCAGTTGACGAACGTTCGCGGGTGCGGGCCAACCCCTGTAAGCATGGGTGGATGCTCTCCTGTCCTGGCCCGCACCCGTTCTGCTTGGCTCGACCACCTGACTTGTCGTGAATGGTCAATCAGACCTGAATTTCATCGGCGAAGGCGCCTTCGTCGTCATCCCCGTCGAGACCGATACCGCCGGTGAGAATCTGCCGTACTGTGCCGGCGAGTTCGACGAGTTCGCAGGCTTCGCCGCGATATTCGATACGGGCGTAGCCGCCGGAGCCCGGCCGCTCGACGACCGCATCGAACCGTATGTCCGACGCGCGGACGTGACCCGGGTGAATGTAGAGTACCGACGCGACCGCACCGAGCGCGTAGGTGACCAGGTGGGCCGGACCGCTGCGGAGTTCGCGTCCGAAGTAGGCGACGAGCGGGACATCCGGACCGGTGGCCCCTTGTCCGCGCGCGAGGACTTCCTTTTTCAGGTTGGGCCCGGGGTCAATCAGCCCGACGTTCCGCCAGGCCGAGCGTACTTCGGGTGCGGCTTCGTGGTAGCGGAGTTCTGCCGCGCTCGTGGCGGTGGCAAAGTTGCCGGGAAGCAGCGCGACACCGACCGGGACCCGGCAGCCGAGTTCCCGTGCCCTCGCCGGCACGTCGATGTAGTCGGAAGCGTCCACGGTCACGATGTTCTGTCTGCCTGTCCTTTCGCCCGGATATTCCACGGTCTCGACTCTTTGTGCAAACAAGCGCGGGGGTGCGGTGTAACCTCCGCACCCCCGCTTTCCTTTCGCGCACAGAAACCGGCTCGGTCTCTCAGTCTCTGGCCCACCACGGTGTCCCGAATGTTCGGCGACCATAATCACCCGTCATTGTTGACGCCCCAGCCCGGTCGCCTCGCTAGTTTTATGCTCCGCCCGACGGTCTTCAGAGCAAGGATTGTGCCTGCGGAGTCTCATTCACGTAAGTCACTGCATACCAAATCGTTAGCACAAATGGCCAGGCTATTGTCATAGAATTATGTCTCACCAAATGAGACATTCGAATGAGGCGGAATGAGGATATGTTCTTGTTTTATAAATAGTTAACTATTATCCCATTAATGGGACGAATATGGCTATTTGGGACGAGCTATGTTGTGTTTCTGGAGCAGGCGGTAGAAGTGCGTGCGACTGTACCCGATGAGTTCTGCAGCCACGGTGGCTCTGCCCTGTGCCCGGTTGAGCGCTTCGACCAGCATCGCCTTTTCGGCTTCGGCCGTCACTTTGCGCCGGTCGTCGCGCGTGGCCGGAGCCGGTGGGGCAGCCGGCGCCGGCGCGGTCTGTCTTACTTCAGGGGGCAGGTCGACAATCCGGAGCGTGTCGCCGTCGGCGAGGATTACAGCCCTCTCGATTACGTGATGTAGCTGCCGGATGTTCCCGGGCCAGTGGAATTCGGCAAGCAGAACGAGAACGTCCGGGCTTGCCTGGCGCACGTTGCGGCCGTACTTCTGGGCGCTGCGGGCGATGAAGTACTGGGTAAGGGCCGGCACGTCGTCGCGGCGCTGGCGAAGCGGCGGCAGCACGAACTGGACCGTGTTCAGGCGGTAGAGCAGGTCGCGGCGGAACAGGCCCTGGCGCTCACGGAGGTCGAGGTCCATGTTGGTGGCGGCGATGACCCGGACTTCGACCTTCGTCTCCCGCGACCCGCCCACGCGCGTGACCGTTCCTTCTTCGATGGCCCGGAGCAGTTTGGCCTGCAGGGCCGGGCTCATGTCGCCGATCTCGTCGAGGAAGATGGTGCCGCTTTCGGCCAGTTCGAACTTGCCGAGCCGCGCCACAACCCCGGTGGCCGTGCCCGCTTCGACCCCGAAGAACTCGGCCTCGAGCAGGCTTTCGGGCACTGCCGCGCAGTTCACGGTGATGAACGGTCGGTCGGCGCGCGGGCCGGATTCGTGCAGGGCCCGGGCGATGAGTTCCTTGCCCGAGCCGCTCTCCCCGCGAACCAGCACCGGCACGTCGGTCGCGGCCACGCGCGGAACCATGGCCATTAACTCTAGCACCTCGCGGTTGCGTCCCACCAGACCGCGGTAGCGCAGTCCGGTGATGTCAGGGGCGCGGCGGGACTCGATCGTCTCGAGTTCTGCCAGCTTGGCAAGCGACGGCGCGAGCATGTAGGACACGAGTTCGAGCAGTCCGGGCTCCACCCGGGCCGTTCCCGGCTTTGCCCGACGGAGCCAGACCGAGCCCAGCAGCGACCGGTTCAGGCTGACCGGGAGGACCAGGTCAACGTCGGTCTGGGACATGGATGCACGCTCCACCGGCAACCCGGCAAGGTCAGGCTGGCCCCGGAGAGCAGCCGGCCGGCCCGCGACCAGCACCGCGCCCTGCTCGTATCGGAGGCTCTCGCAGAGAACTCCGAGCGCGCGCTCGATGAAACGCTCCGGGGCAAGGTCAAGCGCCTTGATACTCAGGAGTTCCTGGAGCAGCGCCGAGTCGCGGTTGGTCTGTGCCTCAAGCCGGTAGAGCAAACGGTTCGCCTCTTCGGCTTCGGCCACGGCCGAGAGACGGCGGAACGTCCGGGCCGACGACTGCAGCAGCGGCAGGGCTTCCTCTGACCGGCCAAGGTCGAGAAGCAGGCGGCTGTGCTGCAGCCGGGCGAGCGCGAGTTCATAGGTGTCGCCAAGCGGCTCAAGCGCAGTTTCGGCCCCGGCGAAGAGATCGATGGCCGGGCCGGGTTTGCCTCGGGCGATAGCCAGCAGCGCCTCGACGCGCCGCGCCTCACCTTGTTCTTTACGCAGGTTCAGGTCTCCCGCGTGGCGGGCAGCTTCCTCAAGCAGGTTGCCGGCCGCATCGAGCCGGCCCTGGGCGAGCGCCACTTCTGCCCGCCGGCAGCCGAAGGTCGCGAGCTGGGCCCGGTCTTTCGCCGCCCCGCTGAGAAAAGCCGCTTCGTCGAGGTTCTCCTCGGCCTGGGACAAGTCTCCGCTCCGAAAGAACATCCAGCCGAGATTCGAAAGCGCCTCCCTGTGCAGCCGGCCGGTGCTCTTTGCTTCCCGCTCCGCCTCGATGACCGCCCTGAACATCCGCGCGGCGTTGTCGTAGTCGGACCGCTTGAGCGACAACTCGCCCAGCTCCATCCGCGAGGTCAGCAGTTGGTCCCGGTAGCCATGCTCCTCACAGAGCGCAATCGCCCGGTGGAAATGCTCGGTGGCCTCGGCCCAGCGACCCATCAGTTCCAGGGTCCAGCCGATGTTGTGGTGGTGAACTGCCCGGCCGAGCAGGTCGCCGCAGTCGGCACTCACTGTTAAAGCCTCCGTATAGAACCCAAGCGCCTTTTCCAGGTCGCCCTGCTGGCCGTAGACGCCGGCGAGCTGGTTCAGCGCTGAGTCCTCCCCGCGCCTGAACCCGATTTCCCGGCTGATTTGCAGGAATTCCTCGAAACACTCGAGCGCACGCCCGAACTCTCCGCGCTCCTGGTGGATCATGCCGATGAGGTTCAGGCCGCAAGCGCGGCCCTGCCGGTTGCCGGTCGCGTCCGCGTCCTTTAGCGCGAGCTCGGCGTAGCGCGCGCTGCCGTCGAGGTCACCGGCCTGTCGCAGCAATTCACTGAGCATAGTCACCGCTCTCCCCCAGGGCTTCTTTTGCCCGGTCGCCTCGGCTTCGACTATCACCCGCTCAAGCAATGGTATGGCGGCCGCCGGTTCGCTGAGCCAGAGAGCTTCGACGAGCAGCATCGTCGCCTTCACACGCTCGGCCGGCGTCGCAGCCGCGGCCACGCCTTCGCGTAGGGACCGGAGCTTGACGGACGGGTCGGTTGCGCCGCTCATACGGGGCTTTCGTGAGCATAGTCATCACCGGTTCCCAAGTCAAGCCTGCTCGACGCCCATGAACGCCGCCGCCCCGGCCAAAAGGCCGGGGCGGTGCGATTCCTGTGGGCTATCAGTCGAGCAGGACCAGTTTCGCGGTCGGCTGGCTCTCACCGCCGGTCAGGCGGGCGAAGTAGAGCCCGGCCGCGACCGGTCGCCCGGCTGCGTCGGTCATGTCCCAGCTCAAGCGGCTCGGCTGCGCCACCGCCAGTTCACGGACTACACTGCCGAGTGCGTCGTAGACAATCACCCTGCCGCCCGGCGCTCCCGCGCGCACATCGAACTGCACGCTGCGGGACGCGAGCCGGTTGACCGCCGGTACCGAAAAGGCCGGGGCAACCGCCACCGGGGTTACTTCCTCGACGCCGCTCTGGATGATGCGGAATGACCACGCCGTGCTCCACGGCCCCCAGCCCCACTGGTTGTAGCCGCGGACGATCCACTTGTAGATCTTGTTGTACACGAACATCGAGTCCGGCAGCGGGCAGTGGGCCGAAGAGCCGTTCTGCTCCCAGAGGGTATCGGTTCCCTGCACCAGTTTGAAGTGGATGCTGTCGCAGGCCGCCTTGACCGAGTCGACCGTGAGCACGACCGGCAGGCTGTCGGACCGAATCGGCAGCCCGTTGGGCGGGGCGACTTGCGGCGGCGGCAGCGGCTCGCGCCGGGTATGGAAACAGCCGAAGGTACCGTCGGCCGACGTCAGCGTCGAGCCGTTGTACTGGTACAGGCGCAGCCTCACCGAATCACAGGTCGGCACTGAGGGCGGAACGTACCAGTGATAGGCGCCGCTGTCGGCCACGCCCGCGGCTGCGGCGTCCCAGTTGCGGCCGCCGTCGGTCGAGATGTCGATGTCCACGGTCGTCGCGGGCGTTCCGCTCTCCCAGGTGATGCGAACCGTGTCACCGACGTAGAACACCTCACCTGCGCCGGTGTGATTGTACAGAGTGTCGCCGAGCGGATAGGTCAATCGCAGGTTGTGGACGTCCCCGGCGTCGGGCGTCACCGCGGCGACGTGCGACTGGCCGCCGCCGGAGTGTGCCCACCATTCGGCCGGCGCCCACCAGGTGTTGTGGACGTAGACGTACTTGTCGTCGGTCCGGTAGCCGAAGCAGGCAAGCGAGTGGCTCTCCCATCCCGCCGACCAGATCATCGCGTGGCCGGCATTGATCTGGGAAGTAATGGTTGCCCAGGCCCAGTCGTTGCCGCTGTTGCCCATCGTGTTGGTCACCGACCAGGCGGTGTAGCCGTGGCCGTAGCCGACCTGGAACAGGCCGTTGGATATGAAGTTGAAGCTGGTCCCGCCGTAGGACGTATCGGTGAGCATCTCAATCGCGCACTCGCGCTGGACGTAGGGTATCTGCCAGTCGGTCTCGCCCTCGACTGCGTCGTAGCGCTGGAAGTACCACTGCACCAGCCGGCCCGACTTCTGGAACCGGTCCACGTACCCGCAGACCATCGCGCCCGAGGTGGGCGTGCACCCGTAGCTCCAGTCGTAGAAGGGCGCAAGCCCGTAGTCCGGCACGAACGTCTCGCTCAGACCGGCCGTCTTCGGGTCGAAAACGTGGTCCCAACGGCTGCTCTCGTAGCCGGCGGCCGCCTCTTCCTCGCCCGGGTGCTGCTGTCGATATTGGGCTCGCGCGCCGGTCACGTAGCCGGTGAACGCGGCCCGCGAATCCCAGGTTCGCTCGAAGTGCTCGCTGAATACGGCGCTCTTACCCGACCCATTCGCGAACTCGAGATAGGTCGAGGGGCTGATAAAGTAGACGCGCGACAGCCGGGCATCGGACCCGAGCGTCTGCCGGGCGCGCGACTGCGCCTTGGCCGCTGTCGCATAGTACTCTGAAGCACCGTAGCCGAACCGGATGACCGGCGCCCGGTCACGCCGCGCCGAAACCAGCACGTGGCTGTACTTCGAGCGCCAGCGTGACAGATCCGTGTTCACGGTCAGGGTTTGCCGCTCGGCCTGCACGTCGGCCGCAACCTGGTCATAGCCCGGGAACTCCTTGCCGTCAGTGCGGAAGTGGAACATCCACGCGACCGTCTTGCCGCCCTCATCGACGTAGGGAATCGCGGTTCCGAGCTTAGCGCCCGGGAACTCATTCGCGGCCCGGGTCAGGGCGACCGTCCGGGCTGTTTCGAACGGAACAGCGTTAGGCGTAGCCACGCCGGTTTCCGGCATCGGCATCGCTGCGGCTAAAACAAAAAGGGCTAGCAGCCCTGCGAACATCTTCATCACATCATTCTCCAGTTTTGGGGACTCATCAGCCAACATCTAATTCTAGACGTTCAGTCGACAGAGTCAAACCAAGCCCCGGCAAGCTGGCGTGATCCAGAATCCCAAGCACCAAATCCCAATCCCTGATTCGGAGTCGGGAATCTTCGGATGTCCCGTTCTTCTTGACGTTCTTGGCGTACTTGGTGGTTCTCAGTCCGTCCGCGCACTTCTGCCTTCTAAAAAGTCTGGTATCTGACCTCTGACTTCGGCCGGCACATCCGGGCCGAAGCCGATAGCTGTAAGCTGTGAGCCGTCAGCCGTCTGCTACGGCGTCAGCCGGAACCGGTCGCGCGGGAAGAAGCTCGCCTCGCGGACGTTCGCGAGATTGAGTATCTGCTGAGTCAGCCGCTCCGCGCCGATGGCGAGCCCGCC
>Ga0209610_1000352_pt1 | contig 24126 bp, 21 predicted proteins | sample LakKivw275mmetaG_FD_184137 | JGI IMG/M metagenome (GOLD analysis project Ga0209610, IMG submission 184137) | Anoxic lake water microbial communities from Lake Kivu, Rwanda to study Microbial Dark Matter (Phase II) - Lake Kivu water 275m metaG... | ecosystem: Environmental > Aquatic > Freshwater...
TAATAAAGCTGATGTTTGTGATGCGGCGCCGGATGGTGCAGGAACTAAGATAGCCTACGAGTGCGGGACTTGTAAGGTTTGTAGCAACGGAAGTTGCGTTAATGTTTCATCTGGACAAGACATAGATTGTTTTGATTTTTGTTCTAATGAGGACTGTGGAAAAGATTATTGCGATGGAGGAACTTGTGCTTATTATACCGATCTCTTGCAACACAATTGTTTAGAGGGTTTCAGATGTAGTATAGAAGGGGTGTGTGAGGCAGATCCGGAATATAATACTGTTAGTGTTTTTAGTGGCGCCACAAGTATGATTTCCGCTTCAGAAAATCTTTTATTTAGTAACTATGGTGAACCGCTATATATATCTCCATTATCTCCGGAGGTTAATTTTGGTGTAGCATTAGTGGTTGGAAATCAACAAGGAAATGTAGTTATCGAAACAGATGTGACTTTAGCACAAAACGGTTATTTAATCTGGGGAAACCCCGGGAAATTGATCCTTAATGGTGGAAAAATTATTCTTGATGGTGGGACCGCAGTGCGGGCTGGTTCGGAAATACAATGGGGATGGGCGGGTCCATTAGGGCAACTTTCGGAAAATAGGAATGAGATAGGGTTAAGAGCTTGTATCTGTCAAATAACCAATATAGACGATAACTACGATAAATTAGCTTATGGAGTTCCGCCTAAAACCCAGGGGGCTGGGAATTGTAGTGATATTACTTGTCCAAATCCGGTTCCATATACAAGTTTGAGTTCAGAACCCGTTGTAAATCATGGAGATATGCATTACGTAACTAGAAAAATTATGCCGAACGGAAAGTTCAAGAACTGGGTAGAAAGAGAAGATGTTAGATATACTTATAATGACCAAAGCGGGGATTGGCATAAACGTATAAAAAATACTAGTGGTACAGGTCATGCTGTTAATTATTTAGATTTTTTTTATCCTTATTCAGAAGGAGGTTATTGGAAATGTTCTTTTCTTGAAGGTCTTTTTGGCTTCGGTTGGTGGGAGAGTTGTACAGAGTCTTATGCTGAGAGTTATTGTGAAGGCAGCGAGTTACCAAATGGTAAATGTCCTATTTATAAAAAAGTGTGGTATTAAAATAAGATATTATAGTAAAGGAAAAAGGGGCACATATGTCCCCTTTTTCAAAACTCGAAGTCATTTTATCAAAAGCATTTTCTTACAGATCGTCTGATTAGCAGTACTAATCCTGTAAACATAGACTCCGCTTGGACAATTTTTTGCCTGCCAGAGCATAGAATATTGACCAGATTTCTGCCATTTTTTAATCAGAATATCTTTTTTCTGGCCAAACATATCATAAACCACTAGGTTTACATCTCCGTCTTTTGGAAGACAGTATTGGATGCAGGTCGAGCGGTTAAAAGGGTTCGGATAATTTTGCGAAAGCCATAGTTGGGGCTGGTTATTCTCTTTATGCCAAATACTACTATCAAAATTGCAGTCCGTCTTATAAAATGCCGGACATGTTTTTGTTTCTAGGCCCGCTATCTCGCCCACTAGTTCGGAATACGAAATTATGATTTTTTCATCCGGAGTCAGAACAGAATATGCCGCTCCACCTTTTCCGCATTTTTTCATGGAAATTATATTACCATCAATATCAGTTTTGACCAGGCGGCGTTCTCCTAAAAATTTAAATTCCCTTACTAATAGGACATACTCACCATTTACTTCCCAGCAATTTTCCCCTTCATGCCGGTCGATCAATTCAGGGAACTGATATTCTTTTTGCCAGACGAAACCTCCGCTTTTATTGGTTTTAATCAGGCAGGTTTTTTCATTTCCCCACCCGTTCAAGCATCCAATGATTAGGTAACCATCAGTCACAACATTAATATTATAAGCATAGAAGTTTTGTATTTCTGGATATTCTTCTTCCCAAATAATACTTCCATTTTGGTCGAATTTTATCAGGTATATTTTACCTCCGTTCATCGGTTGTAACGTAACATATGTGTTTCCGTCCCTGACGATTTTCGAGGCCGATTTACCCGGATAAAATTTTTCCCATAGAATTTCCAGGTTCTCATTGAATTTTACCAAATGAAGACAGCTTCCACTGTAATTCGGTATACTTACTTCACCAACCGCGACAATTCCATCATCGCTTCTTGCCATGTCTTGGAATCCGGCCGTAGTATGACCAGGCGGAATCCAAGATGTATCTTTAATCACATTCCCAGAATCGTCGGTTTTAATTATCGTGGCGTGGGAAGTGATGTCTTCAACGCCTTCTCCGATTCCTACAGTGATACAGTTTTTTCCGGCGGTCAGGATGGCTTTAGGGACTGCTTGGTATGCCGCATCGTAGATTTTTTTAGTGTAGATAATTTCACCGACCGAATCTATTTTGGTCATCCAAATGTCCCAGTCGTTTCCCGGCCCGGTGAAAACAATTTCTTTGTCATCGTTTTGGCAAAAACATCTGGCAGAAACATAAATTTCTCCTAATTCAGGATAAACCCAGTAATCATCAGATAGTCCTTTCATGGTAAATAAAAAAATTGCAGCCAGTATAACTGGTAAAAATGACTTTTTCATACTTTCCTCCTTTTTTTTGTTTTTGTTTGTAAAGATCGAATTTATGTCATCTGTTATCATTAAAGCACATTTTTGTCCTTTTGTCAATACCCCGTACAAAATTATTAGTTTGGGGTCTGACCCCAAAAACATTCCTTCTACATATTAGTTTGGGGTCTGACCCCAAAAACATTCCTTCTAAAACCCTTATTGGTAAAGGATCATATGACAAAAATTTCAATTTGGGACGATTTTGATTAAATTTTTAAAAAGCCGTAAATTCCGGGGACTAAACTCTAAAAATAAACTTAAACAAGTTCAGATGTTATAGGTTAATATTCTGAAGACCCATTACAGGTCAGACCCGTAATGAAATAGAGATATCCCCCTTTACGGTTTTTACCAATGGTTTATAATTAAACCGTTAATACAATCATTTGAAATCTATGAAAAAAATTTGGTTAATCGTCGTTATTTTGGTTTTAGTTATTTTAGCTGTCGTTCTTTCTAGCAAAACAGACAAAGAGCCTTCTTCTCCTTCCGAAACCAGAGAGGAAAACGAACCGCGACCGGCTGTGGCAGAAAAGACTACGGAAACGGAAGTATCCGGCATGAATGAAGCGGAACAAGCTATGGAAGGACAGGAGGCCCTTGAGTCGGCGGAGACCCTAGCCTTAAATATGAATCAGGTTTCGACCGAAGGGATTGTTTTGACCACTAATGGCTTGCCAGCGGATAATTCCGCCTTACCGGGTTCGTTTGAAGCGCCTTATCAGTCGGAAGTTTTAAAAGAAAACGAAATTCCCCGTGGTGCCTTGAAATTAAGTGTTTCGGACCAAGGGTTTGTCCCACAGGAAATCAGCGCGACAGCGGGAAAAGCCACGATTATTTCGTTGACTGACGCGGACAATGACGTCCATATCCTGCGCTTTAAGGACGAATCCATGCAGGGAATAAGAATCATCGTTTCCTCGGGAGAAACCAGAGCTATCGTTTTCAACGCGCCGGAAAAAGGAGATTACGTTTTTTATTGTGAAATGGAAGACCATGAAGGCCGTGGCGAAACAGGCATGTTACATGTGAAATAGACCCTTGGAGATTAATGTGAGTCGGGAAATTTGTTAAAATAAAATTATGAAAAAGAAAAATATTACCGTTGAAAATTTAGCAACTATTGTTGGAAAAGGATTTAATGAGACTCGAAAGGACAAAAAAGAAATCAGAAAAGAAATTGAAGACCTGGCAATTATTACCAAAAAAGGATTTGACGGTGTCGATAAGAATTTCAAAGATATTGATGGACGTTTCAAAGATATTTTAGGGAATTTTGACAGGGTCCGACCCTGTCACGGTTAAACAGGGTCGGACCCTGTCAAAATAATCAAAACAATAAAGGTCAACGGTTTTGAAATTTTGTTTCTTTTTAATCAATTTTAATTTATTTGCTTTATGCAAAAAAACACAGTTTGGACCATTGTGATTGTCGTCGTTTTAGTGGTGCTGGGCATAATTTTGTTAAGCATGCCGAGTAAAAAGACGTCCGAACCCGAATCAGTCGTGCCGGAAGCCTCCGAGGAAGCGATGCCGGCGGAAGGAGAAGGAGCGGTTGTCCCGGAAGGAGAAGCTGTTCCCGAGGTTCTACAAGGAGCTGAGGCCGTGGTTCCGGAAGGCAGTTTAGTGACCGAAAAGGGCGAGGTTTTAACTCCGAATGGCGAAGTAGTCAACAATGAGGCCTTACCCGGTTCACCAACCGCGCCAAAACAGTCGCGGGCGTTGAGCGAGGCGGAGATTCCCGAGGAAGCGATTAAATTGACGGCCAGCGCCAGCGGTTTCAGTCCGAATGAATTTACTGTTAAAGAAGGGGCGGCGGTCACTCTTTCCGTAACTTCTGGCGATCGAACGCACGTTTTCAAGTTTGACGATCCGTCTTTGCAAGGCGTGGCGGTCGGCATTGCCAGCAATGAAACCCGGGCCATCACCTTTAAGGCGCCGGCGGCCGGTGATTATTCCTTTTTCTGCGATGTTCCCGGCCATCGCGATCGAGGCGAAACCGGAGTAATGCACGTGAAGTAGAAGACAATTGTCAGAGAGTTTTATAAATGGGGGACGGGTTTGGCTTGACAAGTCCGTCCCTCAAGTGTTATTTTGACAGGGTCCGACCCTGTCACGGTTAAACAGGGTCGGACCCTGTCAAGAAAATTGAAAATTTTTTAACGGTCTATGTTTTTAAACCCTAAAAATATCAGATTTCGTTTGTTAATTTCCGGAATTTTATTTATTCTGGGACTTTTTATTATTGTCGTTCCTCGCTATTTTAAGAACGAAAGCGGCGGTTGGCCGGTTCGAGCCGCGGCTTCGGCCGGCGTCCGCGGCTGGGGCTGGAGCGAAAATGTCGGGTGGCTGTCGATGAATTGTTATAACGATTATAACAATGACGGCAAGTTTGAATGTTGTTGCGCCGGTGGCGCCGGCGGCGGTAATTGTCCGAGCGGCGCTGAAACCTGTCCTCATTCTTTAAGCGTTGGTAACTATGGAGTTGACGCTGATCGTTCGTCCAATTATAAACTTTCAGGTTATGCTTGGTCTGATAAAGTCGGTTGGGTTTGTTTTGGCGAAACCTGTCTTTGCGCCGACTGTACTAGTTGCGGCAATTACGCCACTTGCACTGATTGTTCCGATTGTTCCGGCTGTCCAAATGAAGTGATACCGCCGGACGGACAAGTCAAACCCTGGGCTTGTGTGGGAAAACCAACCTGGAATGGAGGAGAAGTTACTTGTTCTGGCGATAAGGGCGAAGATTTTTTAAACGCGACAGAAAAAAATGGCCATTGGAAAATGAACGAATTAGGCGCGGCCGGCGGCGGTTGTAATAAGGCGACTGATTGCACTGGAGATGAAACTAGTATTCATCCGGCGTTTTTAAAACCAAGTTTGAGTACTGGCCCGAAACAAGCCATAGGTAAATATAGTTATGCTTTGCAGTTTGATGGTGAAGACGATTATCTTGAAGTGGTTGACGCCACCGGTATTAGTTTTACCAGTTCTTTTACGGTTGAGGCCTGGATTAAAAGAGGCAGTATTGGCACCGGCACCACTGGCGCGCAAACGATTTTAGCCAAGTGGGATGAATCAATTGACCATGGGAAAAGCTATCGCCTTTGGTTTGATAATGAAAATAAATTAAATTTTTCTCTCAGCGGCAATGGAACAGATATAGCCAATACTTATCAATTAAAAGGCATATGTTTGGGCGCGGGACGGAAAAGGTGTCATATTAGTGAAGAGGATTGTTCAAATAATGTCGATATCTGCGGCGAAAATGACGGCATTTGTGTTGAGCCGCTTTGCACTAGTGATGGCGATTGTAATTCGGATGAAATTTGCAAAAACGCGCCGATCGTGGATACAAAAAAATGGCATCACGTGGCGGCAAAATACGTTTATGCCAACACGCCCTTTGTTAATTTATTTATTGATGGCCAAGTCCTTGACGTTAAAACTGATGGCACAACGCCGACCTCCATTTACAATTCTGACGGATCGCTTTATTTCGGCGTCAAGAAAAATTCCAGCGGCGTTTTTGACACTTATTTTGACGGGGTAATGGATAATGTTTCGGTTTGGGCTAGACCGAAACCCGGCGATGAGATTTGGGATGACGCCCGAATAGAAGTGGCGGGCTGGGCCAAAGTGGTGGGAATGGGCGACGGCGGCTGGCTTAATCTGCGAAGTTCTACTCTTGGCGACCGGGTCTGGGGGCTTTATTTAAGGGATTATAAAACTTTTTATACAATCGGCGGCTATATGGCTGGACGGCATAATGACGAAGAGATGAATGTCAGCGGTTTAAAAGGGCAATGGAAAATGAATCAGCTGTCTTGGAGTGGCGTCAGCGGTGAGGTTATTGACGGTTCGGGCCAAGATAATCATGGAACGGCGCGAAACGGCGCTACCATCAGCGACCGGGGGAAATTTAATAACGCCGGCGACTTTGACGGCGTTAACGATTATATTCAAGTGCCGGATGATTCCAGTTTAGATTTTTCTTCGGCGCTGACCATCGAGGCCTGGTTTAAGGCCGACGCTTTGGGCAAGGAAATTATTTGCAAAAGCGCCAGCAACGCGGACGAAAATTATCGGATTTTTATCGGTGACAATAATTATGTTTATTTTGATTATGGTAATGCCAGCCAATACGCTGACACTTCGGCTTTTACTTTTAAAATTGGCGACTGGTATCATCTTGCTACGACGGTTCAAGCCGGCCAGCCCGGGAGAATTTATCTTAACGGTCAGGAAGCGAGTTCTTATGCCCATCAATACGCGGCGCCCAACCCACTTTTGGTCAATAACAGCGCTTTGCAAATCGGCGGCTGCGTTTTTACCGACCGTTATTTTGATGGTTTGATTGACAATGTAACAGTTTATAATCGGGTTAAAACCGCCACTGAAATAAATAGCGATTACGCCAAACGGATTCCTTATTCCGTGGGTTGGGAAGATTATGACCACGACTATTCGAGACCGCCGGCGCCTTTGGATTTTAACACTTTGACTTTAAGTAATAATAGCGGCAGTTGTCGGGTGTTGTTAATTTCTTGGGATATATCCGACTGGGCCGATTCTTATACTTATTATCGTTGCGACGACGTGACTGAAACCGATTGCGGCGCTGATTTGGAGGCGGAGTGCGGAGGTGGCGATGGTTATAAGGAATATAATTATTTGGGAACTTGCAATGAAGGCGAACGTTGTCTTCTAGCCGATACCGGACTTAATAAAAATGGTAATACCGGTTATTGTTATAAAATTAAAGCGCATAATGAAACCGGTTCCACTTGGATAAGTAATACGCCGATTACTTATCCGGCGCCGCAGTGGATTTCCACTACGCTTTGCGCGCCAGTTCCGCAGGAAATCAATACCAGTGTTTGCGGGCAAATGACGCCTTTATGGAATGCGGTTATCGGCGCCGACGGCTATAATGTTTATCGATCTTTGGCCAGTAATGGTTGTAGCAGTATTAACAGTTCCACCTGCGAATTGGTCGGCCATTTAGCTGAAGGTTTAGATTATAATGCCGACGATTCGGGTATTATTAATGATTTAATCGCTCAGTGGAAAATGAATGAGTTGGTTTGGGAGGGAAGTAATAACGAGGTTAGAGATTCTTCGGGTAAAAAAAATCATGGCCGGGCTTATAATGGCGCCACCACTACGGCTGAAGGTTGGTTTGACCGGGCCGGCGTTTTTGACGGCGAAGATGATTATGTTAGTGTGGGCAAGCCGCCGGGACAGTTTAACGTCGCTGACGAATTTACGGTCGAGGCCTGGATTAACTCGGATTTGGATTCAAGTAATGATATTATTATTGGCAATGCTTATGAAGGTTCGCCCGGTTGGCATTTGCGTATTACTAGCGCCAATAAAGCAAGATTTATGTTAAGCGAAGATAATGATAATTATAAGTATGTTGAAATGTCTTCGGCCTTAACATCCGGCTGGCATCATCTTGTCGGCGTTTGGGACGGGTCTAATCCGAGTATTTATGTCGACGGAAAAGATGAATCCGGCGAAGAGCATGCCAATGTCGTTACTTCCGGGATTTTGACTGACATTGGCAATAATAACAATACTTATATCGGCAATGCTCCGGGTGTAGCGTTATATTTTGATGGAAAAATTGATAACGTCGCCGTTTATAATGAAGTTAAGTCGGCTGAATGGCTTGGCTTGGACGAACAAATTAGAGTTGATTATGAGGCCGGTAATTGCGGTGAAATAGACGGCTGCGGACTGGATATTGTTTGTCACGCTGCAGGAGTCAGCGACGGCCTGTGCGGCGTAAAGGTTAAGGACGGAAATTATAACACTGACACTTGTTGTTATGCGGATAAAAGAATTATTCCTTTTACTACTTATTATTATGTAATGACCGCGGTTAATGAAGCTGGCGAATCGCCGGCGTCTTCGCCGGTCAAGAGTGGCCAAACCAAATGTTTCCCGGCGTCGGAAATGGGAGAAGAATAAAATTTTGACAGAGTTTTTGACAGGGTCCGACCCTGTCACGGTTAAACAGGGTCGGACCCTGTCAAAATTGTTAATATTTATATTGATATGCCGTCGAAGAATTCAATAAAAATTTATCTTAAAGATGGGATTTATCATATCTATAATCGTGGCGTGGAAAAACGAGATATTTTTTTAGACGAGCAGGATTATAGAGTATTTTTAAGTCTTTTAAAAAGATATCTTTTACCCTTAGATGACGATGAAAATAGGGTTGACAGGGTCCGACCCTGCTGGGAGTCCGAGATTTATAAACAAATTCGGCTTTTTTGTTATTGTCTTATGCCTAATCATTTTCATTTAATGGTTCAACAATTGAAAGAGAGAGCAATTACAGAATTTATGAGACGATTAACCAATGCCTATGTAGGATATTTTAATGAAAAATATAATCGCCAGAATGTAGGGCCGCTTTTTCAAGGAAAATATAGGGCTGCGCTGATAACAAAAGAATCACATTTTTTATATTTGCCATATTATATTCATTTTCATAATCCGGAGGGATTATATCAAAATGAAAAAGAAGAAAATTCAATTAAAAAGGTGCAAAATTATCCTTGGTCAAGTTATCTGGATTATTTAGGCAAACGTAGTACTAAATGGATTTATAAAGGAGGCATTATGGAGCAATTTGTGGAAATGGAAAAAATAAGACCAAGCACGGAGACGATTCGTGAAATTTTGGGTTCTATAGTTTTAGATTGATTTTTAACAATAACCAATTCTAATTGGCAGGGAAATTTGACAGAAATTTGACAGGGTCCGACCCTGTCACGGTTAAACAGGGTCGGACCCTGTCAAAATTGAACCCCGGTCAAACTTGTTAAATGTAATTTAAATGTAATTGTTATGAGAATATGGCTATAATTAAAAAAGAAACGCGGGACAGAAAAGAAATACGCAATAGGATTGAAAAATTAAAAAAAGAAATAGATTATCATCGCTATTTGTATCATGTTCTGGACCGACAGGAAATTTCCGATTCGGCCTTGGATTCTTTAAAACACGAACTGGCAAATTTGGAAAAACAATATCCGGAATTTATTACGCCGGATTCGCCGACTCAAAGAGTGGGCGGCGATCCTTTGAAAAAATTTACCAAAGTCAAACATCCCGAACCAATGCTTTCCATCGAAGACATATTCAACTTCCAAGAATTAAAGGACTGGGAAGATTATATGCGGGATTATTTGTTTAAAAGCGGTTTGTCAAAATTCGGCTCTGATAAAGGGAGCGGGGGCGATTTTGATTATTTTTGCGAGCGCAAGATCGATGGCGTCGATATTATTTTGACTTATAAAAACGGCGTTTTATTTAATGCCGCCACTCGGGGCAACGGCTTGATCGGTGAAGACGTCACTCAAAACATTAAAACCATTGAAGCCATTCCTCTGCGTCTGGAAAAAAATATAAATATCGTCGTCAGGGGAGAAATTTTTTTGCAGAAAAAAGATTTTCAAAAACTCAATCGGGAGAGAGAAAAACAGGGCTTGTCTCTTTACGCCAATCCTCGAAATATTGCCGCCGGTTCGGTCCGCCAACTGGATCCTAAAATTACCGCCCGCCGGCCGCTGGATTGCTATATTTTTGAAATTGTCACGGATTTGGGACAAAAAACGCATCAAGAAGTCCATCAAATTTTAAATGATTTGGGTTTTAAAACCGACCGGCGAACCCAAATTTGCGTTGACTTGCGCGAAGTTGAGTCCTATTATTCCGAGTGGCAGAAAAAGAGGCCGGAGAGTTCTTTTGATTACGACGGCGTGGTCGTGGTTTTAAACAGTATTGCTTTGCAGCGAAAATTGAGTTTTATCGGCAAGTCGCCGCGTTGGATGCGCGCCTACAAATTTCCCGGGCAAGAGGTGGCGACGAAAGTGGAGGATATCGTTATCCAAGTCGGCCGCACTGGAGTTTTGACGCCGGTGGCGAAATTGGTTCCGACTCGACTGATGGGAAGCGTGGTCTCCCGCGCCACTTTGCATAACCAAGACGAGATTGACCGTCTGGACGTCCGCGTCGGCGACACGGTGATTATTGAAAAAGCGGGCGACGTGATTCCGGCGGTAATTAGAGTTTTAAAAAATTTGAGGAGCGGCAAGGAAAAAAAATTCAAAATGCCGACAGCATGCCCCCTTTGCCAAGGAGAGGTGAGAAAGAAATCGGGAGAAGTGGCTTATTATTGCCAAAATAAGAATTGTTTTGCCGTTCAGCGTCGGTATCTAACTCATTTCGCTTCTAAAAAATGTTTTGACATTGAGGGACTGGGACCGAAAATCGTGAATAAACTTTTGGAAGCCGGGTTGATCTCCGACCCCGCCGATTTGTTTAAATTGGAAAAAGGGGATATTATTCCTTTGGAAAGTTCTGCGCGCGATTCCCGGGTTTCAATCCAAGGTTTTGCCGAAAAATCGGCGGATAATTTGATTAAAGCCATTACTAAAAGTAAAAGAATCGACTTGCCTCGTTTTATCCAGTCCCTGGGTATTCGTCACGTCGGGGAACAAACCGCCATTGATTTGGCCGAGCGCTTTAAAAATCTTGAAGAATTGACTCAGGCCGAAGAAAATAATTTTATAGCCGTGAACGATATTGGGCCGGTTGTCAGCCGAAGTTTAGTTGATTGGTTTAAAAATAAAAAAAATCAGAAATTTTTGGAAAAATTAAAAAAAGCCGGCGTTCAGACTTATTTTATTCCGCCGGTTAAATCAGGAGCCGGCCAATTAAAGGCGCAAGGCAAGAGATTTGTTTTAACCGGCAGTTTGAAAGGAATGAAGCGGGAGCGGGCGAAGGAAAAAATTCGTTCCGTTGGCGGCCGAGTTTCCGAAGCGGTCAGTCCCAAAACTGATTTTGTCGTGGTTGGCGAAGAACCCGGGTCCAAATACGAAGAAGCGAAAAAATTGGGAGTTAAGATAATTAGCGAAGAGGAGTTTTTAGAGATGATTGGATAGAAATGAAAAACTAAAGATAAAAAATAAAAAGTACATACTTAAAAACACAAAAATTTTATGATACGAGGAAGCGATAGAAAAATTATGATTTCAAAAATAGATGTTTTTAGGCCTTTTGTTTGTGTTTTTTATTTTTTATATTTTATTTTCGATTTTGTCATAACGTCTTATGATTACCAAAGATGAGGTAAAATATATTGCCAAATTGGCCCGTTTGGATTTAAGCGAGGCCGAAATAAAAAAATACCAAAAGCAATTGGCTAAGATTTTAGATTATGTTGACCAGCTAAAAAAAACGAAAACGGGAAGCGCCAAGCCCGTTACCGGTGAAACGGATTCTATCAATATTTTTCGTCTTGACGAGGCAAAACTGAGAGACGAAAAACAAACGGAAAAATTGATTCAATCGGCACCGGAACGGGAGAAGGGAATGATAAAAACAAAAAAAATTTTTTATGAATTTTAACAAATTGACGATTTCCGCCGCCCATCAAGGTTTGCGGAAAAAAGAATTTTCCGTTCAAGAATTGGCAAAATCTTGTTTGGCGGAAATTAAAAAAAATAACAAGCGGCTTAACGCTTTTGTTTCGGTTTTTGAAAAATCGGTTTTAAATCAGGCGAAAGAGGCGGATAAAAAAATCAAATCTCAGTCGCCGGATAATTTTTTGTTCGGCATCCCCCTGGGCATTAAAGACAATATTTTAATTCAGAGTTTTCTCTGTACCGCTGGTTCCAAGATTTTAAAAAATTATCAGGCCGCTTACGACGCCACAGTTATTGGGAAGTTAAAAACCGCCGGCGCGATTTTTCTGGGTAAGACCAATTTGGACGAATTCGCCATGGGTGGTTCGACTGAATTTTCCGCTTTTGGTCCGACTAAAAATCCGCTAAATTCGGCTTATGTGGCCGGCGGTTCTTCGGGCGGCTCGGCCGCGGCCGTGGCCGCCGGCATGTGTTTGGGGGCGCTGGGATCGGATACTGGCGGCTCAATTCGTCAGCCGGCGAGTTTTTGCGGCGTGGTCGGTTTAAAACCGAGTTATGGCCGAGTGTCCCGTTTTGGCTTGATGGCGATGGCTTCCTCGTTGGATCAAATCGGACCGTTGGCAAGAAATGTCGGCGATGCGGAAATTTTATTTCAAGCGATTCAGGGCAAAGACAAAATGGACGCCACCAGTGTTGAAGTAAAAGAAAAAAAATCCGCAAAAATAGAATTAAAAAATATTAAAATCGGTTTGCCTAAAGAATATTTTGTGCAAGGATTAAATCCGGCGGTTAAGAAAATAATTGAACAAGCGGCTAAGAAATTGGAGGCCGGGGGAGCAAAGATTATTGAAGTGAATTTGCCCCATACTAAACAAGCGTTGGCTTGTTATTATCTTATTATGTCGGCCGAGTCCTCGACTAATTTGGCGCGTTATGACGGCGTTAAATACGGCTTTTCCGCAGGCCAAACAAAAAATATCTCAGATGTTTATTTGAAATCGCGGAGTCAAGGTTTCAGCGAAGAAGTCAAACGTCGGATTATTTTGGGAACCTACGTTCTTTCCGCCGGCTATTACGACGCTTATTATTTGCAGGCGCAAAAAGTTCGCGCTTTGATTAAAAAGGATTTTGCCGACGTTTTTTCCTTAAAAAAAATTGATTGTTTATTGACGCCGACCAGTCCGACTTTGCCCTGGAAATTGGGAGAAAAAATCAATGACCCTTTGAGTATGTATTTAGCCGACGTTTATACGGTTTCGGCCAATTTGGCCGGCTTGCCGGCTTTATCTTTACCCGCGGGCGAAGCGGGTGGATTTTCCGTCGGCTGCCAATTGATCGGCGATTATTTTCAAGAGGATAAGATTTTGCAGATCGGTAAAATCATTGAAAAATCAGTTTAATCGCCTTGATACGACTTGACACGATCGTATCAAGTCGTATCGCGAGTTTTAGAGAGACAAGAGGTCTGACTTTTTTAAAATAAAGATTGACAAAAAAATAAAAGATTTCATAATATAATAAATTAAAATTAATTTGTAATTCACCTTTTTTTATGGAAGAAATAAAAAATTCGGAAAGTAAAAAAAAGTGTTGCTGTCTCAAATTTGGATTTTGGCAAATAATTGCCGTTGTTGTTTTTATTCTTTTTGTTTTTTCTCTTTTAACCGGCGGCTTCGGGCTTAACAACGTCTTGAATAAATATCCGGTTGATAAAATATCCCAGGAAGCAATCAAATTTATCAATGAAAATCTTTTGGCTGGTGAGTCAAGCGCTTCTTTGATTTCTTCGAGTTGTTTAGGAAAGGTCGGACTTTGTAAAATAACCATTAAAATTAATGAAAGGGAATATAATTCTTACGTTTCGACGGACGGCAACCTTCTTTTTCCCGACGCGGTCGATGTCAAGGAATTTTTAGCTCAGAAAAATAGCGAGGCGGAACAAGAGGCCGCTCGACCTGTGGCCGTCCCTAAACAAGATAAGCCCGAAGTGCAATTATTCGTGATGTCTTATTGCCCTTATGGTCTTCAGACACAAAAGGCCTTGTTGCCGGCTTATGATTTATTAAAAGACGAGGCGGACATAAAAATACGTTTCGTTAATTACGCGATGCACGGGAAAAAGGAGTTGGATGAAAATTTGACCCAATATTGTGCGCAAAAGAACGAACCGGAAAAATTCAGCCAGTATTTAACTTGTTTTGTTCAGAGCGCTAATAGTGATTCAGCCGGTTGTTTAACCGCGGCGAAAATCAATAAAACAAAATTGGCTTCTTGCGTTTCCGCCACTGACGACCAATATCAAATCAGCGCCAAATATGAAGACCAGTCCACCTGGCTCAGCGGTCAGTATCCGTTATTCGGCGTGGATGGCGACTTAAATACTCAATATAGCGTCAGCGGTTCTCCGACCATAGTCATTAATGGACAAGTGGTTAATGTTAATCCTCGATCGCCGGAGAATTTCAAGTCGGTGATTTGCCAGGCCTTTAATTCAGCGCCGGAGCAGTGTTCGCAAGTTCTTTCCACGGCGACCCCAGTTCCGGGTTTTGGCAGCGGCGAGACCGCTTCTTCGAACAGCGGCGAGTGCGAATAAAGTCGCGGTGGCTTAAACCAAAAAATAAAAATCCGAAAAATAATTATTTTAAAATTTTAAAATCGCAAAATTTTTTCTTACCAATTTCTCATTGTGAAATTTTTGCGATTGTAACGCTCCGGATTTTAATTTTAGTTAATTATGCCGCTTAATTTTTTGCATAGTTATCAACCTCAGCCGGCTCTTCTGCGGCTGGGGATTTTTAATATTTATTGGTATGGTTTTTTAATCGCCGCGGGCATTTTACTGGCTTATTTCATCACAATTAGAATAGTTCGTCGTTGGCGGGGGCGTGAATTTCAATCTTCGGTTTTGGCTCATTTGCGGGATTTGAGTTTTTATTTGGTGATTTTTGGTTTGATCGGCGCTCGGCTTTATTATGTCCTTTCCGAGTTTTCTTATTATTCCGCTCATCCACTTGAAATTCTGAAAGTTTGGCGGGGAGGGTTGGGAATTGGCGGAGCGGTTTTGGCCGGCGTTTTGGTTATTTTAATTTATGCCCGAAAACATAAGTTTTCTTTTTTGTTTTTGGCCGATTTGTTGTCACCCGGCTTGATTATTGCCCAAGCGCTCGGCCGCTGGGGCAATTATTTCAATTCCGAGCTTTTTGGCCGGCCGACTGATTCGCCTTGGGGGATTCCGATTTCTTTGGCCCAGCGGCCGGAGGAGTTTTTATCAAGCCAATATTTTCACCCTTGTTTTTTATACGAGTCGATTTGGAATTTATTCGTTTTCGGCACTTTATTGTTAATGTTTAAAAAGTTTTACGGCAATTTTAATAACCGAACGCGCCTAAATAGCCCAGGTAATGCAGTAAAAGTAGGTTTGCCCGCGTCGGTGGATGAGCGTTTTTCAGGCGTCGTTTTCGCTTTTTATTTAATCCTTTATTGTTTCGGCCGTTTTTGGCTGGAGTTTTTAAGAATCGACCCCCAGCCGATATGGCGGGGGTTAAGAATGGGACAGATAACGGCTTTGGCGGGTTTTATTGCCGGTTTGTTTATTTTAGCCAAGATAAGTTTTTTAAACCGTTCATTTTTAAAAAAGCCCGGCCCTTTTTAAAAAAGATTATAGAGGTTAGACTCCCATCTGATTTCTGTGAAGAAAATTTATTTTTAGCGTTTTGGCGTTTTTTCGTTTTAATGATTATTCTTTCGCCAGAACAATGCCCCAAATTTCTTTAACTCCCGCTCGGCGCAGGGTTTTAGCCGCTTCTTCAAGGGTGGCGCCGGTGGTCAAGACATCGTCGACTAAAATAATATTTTTAGGCAAGGCGTTTTTAAAAGATTTAGCGACGGCAAAAACGTTTTTGATGTTCGTTTTTCGCTGACGGGCATTCAAGTTGGTTTGCGACTGGTTGTTTTCCGTCTTTTTTAGCAGTTTTGAATTCAACGGCCAGTTGAATTCTTGGCTAAGTTCTTTAGCGAGCAACTCGGATTGGTTAAATCCGCGCCAATTTAATTTTTGTTTGAAAATCGGAATTGGCATCAGGACAAAATTGTTTCTCGTTAGGTAAGAGACGGCACCGGAGTATGAATCCTCGATTTTTAGATATTTAATCAGTAATCGTCCTAGATTTTCCGATAAAAAATAGGCGTAAGGGGGATATTTCATGGTTTTAACAGATTTTTTGATTAAAGGATGATGATAATCAAAAGCGGCGAGAATTTTGTCTAAATGAGGGCAAGGATTGGCGAAAGAGGAAGGGATTAACAAAGGAATACCGTCAGAACAGTTTTGACAAAGGAAAAACCCTTCTCGCCCGCAACCGAAACAGCGAATTGGAAAAAAAAGATCAAGAAAAAATTTTTTGATTTTTATCCACATCTTACTTGTTTTAAATAGGGATTTACTATATAATTATAACATAAACGGAAAAATAAAACCCTAAATAAATTCAAATATCAAAAAATCAAAATTAAAAATAAATTTTGAAAATTTGAATTTTGATATTATTTATGATTTGGGGGTTTAGATATTGGGATTTTAAACATAGCGCCATATGTCTTTTCTCGGTTTAGGAAAAAAGAATAGTTTTTTAGGGGTTGATGTCGGGTCAACTAGCCTCAAATTGGTGGAACTCACGAAAGAGAAAGGGGTTCCTTATTTGCTTACTTATGGCTATGCCGAGAGGTCGCTGGGGGATGTGATTAAAGGAGATCCAAAAGTGGTCTTGGCTCGGGTGGCGGCTTTATTGAAAAAATTGTATACCGAGTCGGGAATAAAGACCTATAAAGCGGTTACCGCTTTGCCGAATTTTTCCGTTTTTAATTCCGTTATCACTTTGCCGGTCATGAATAAAAAAGAGCTCGAAGCGGCGGTTCGCTGGGAGGCGAAAAAATTTATTCCCATGCCGATTGAGGAAGTCGTTTTGGACTGGCGGATCATCGATACGATTCAAGTCGGGCAAAAGAGAAAAAATTATCGGATTCTTCTGACCGCAGCTTCAAGAAAATTGGTTAAAAGATATGTCGAAATTTTTAAGCAGGCCGATTTGGAACTTTTGTCTTTGGAAACCGAATCATTCGCTTTAGCCCGTTCTTTAATAGGTAAGAGTCAAGCCACGACGATGATTATCGACACCAGCGCCTTGACGACCGATATCATTATTATTGAAAAAGGCATTCCGGCTTTTAATCGGAGCATCGATGTGGGCGGCATTACTATTAGCCGAGCTATTGCCAACAGCTTGAACGTTGATTTTAAAAGAGCCGAACAGTTTAAAAGAGATATTGGCATGGCTGGCGGTTCAAAAATACCGCAGGTTATCGAAGGTATATTGAAACCGGTAGTCGATGAAATGCATTATTCTCTCAAACTCTATCAAGACCAGTCGGGGAAAATGGTTGAACAGATAATTCTTTCCGGCGGGTCGGCTTATTTACCCAATTTAGTTAATTATTTTTCCAAAGTGATTGATCTGCGTATTTTAGTCGGAAATCCTTGGTCAAAGATTGCTTACGCGGAGGATTTGAAGCCGGCTTTGGAAGAAGTTGCCCCGAGGTTTGCCGTGGCCGTGGGTTTGGCGTTAAGAGAGATTGATTAAGAGTAAAAATAAAAAATTAAAAACGAAAAATATTTATGCCTTTTGATCCATTTTCCGATCAAGAATCGGAAAAAGAAAAAACCGAATCGTCCGAGAAAAAAGCGGAAAAAACGGACGAAAAGAAAAAAGAAAAATCAAAAACTGAAATGGCCGGACAGGACCGGGAAATCGAGATCAGTTTGATGCCGGGAAAAGCCATAGTCATTCCCCGAATTATTCGTTCGAGATTTTTGATTTTTATCGCCACCTTGGTTACGGTTTTAACCATCGCTTTTGTCATCTGGTTATATACCAATTGGCATTTTGAAAAGATAGGCGCGGAAGTCGAGAGAATAAAAGGGGAGATACAACTGCTGACGGGGAAAAGTTCTTTTTATTTTGAAACCAGAGACAAGATAACCGGATTGGAAGAAAAAGCGAGAAAAGTTGAAAGCATTTTAAATAACCATATTTATTGGACTAAATTTTTTAAATTACTCGAGGCCTATACTATCCCCGATATTTATTATGGCGATTTTAGCGCCGACACCAGCGGTATGATCCATTTGAATGCCACTGCTCGAAATTTACTTTCCGCGGCCAGACAATATATCGCCTTTTCCGAAGCCTCTGATTTTGTTAAAGAAGTGAAAGCTTCGGGCGTAAAAAAAATACCTAACGGAATTAGTCTTTCTTTTGATTTAGTTTTAGTTGACGGCGTATTCAAAAAATAGTTATCGCGAAATATGATTTTATATGGCTAAGATAACGCAAACAACTTTTAAGCCGAAGTGGTATCATCTAATTATCGTCAAGTATTGGTGGACTTTGACTATTTTGGTTATTCTCGCGGTTTTTTTGATCGAATATTTATTTTTTATCAGGGTTAAAATAGAGCAGACGGTAAATGGCGGTCCTTTGGACTTGGCGACCTATCAACAGATTTTAGCCGAGCAAGAAGAATATCTTAAAAATTTGGAACAATGGTATCAGGAGACAAAACAAATTGACGAGGGAGAGCTGGACAAACTAAATTATGTCGTGGCGGAAAAAATGGATTTTCCAACCGTGCTTAAACAAATTGATTTTTTAAGCGTTCAATCGGGGTGGGAGCTAATTAGTTTTGGTTTTGATTATAAAAACGGAGAAACTCTAATGAACTTTACTTTCAAAGGAGGAAATTACGAAGGGATTAAGAGATATTTGGATTTCATGGAAAGGAATATCAGGATTATGGACATAGAAACGATAAATATGAAAGAACTGGGGAACGTTCTTTCGTTTTCGGTCAAGAGTTATTATCTTGACGGCAAATAACGCGAATTTTGCGTTTCGCGGATTAGCGTTCTTAAATAAGATATTTATGAAATTTAAACGGGAACATCTATTTTTGTCTATTTTTATCGTAGTCGTCGTGATTATCGGTTATATTTTGATTAGATATATCGCTTCAACTGAAACGCGGACCCCGACCGGAGCGACTCTTTTGGCGTTAAGATCGGCGTATTTGTTAAAACCCCTGCCTAGACTGGACAAGGTTAAAACTATTCTTTTGAATCCTAAATTCAAGGAAATGACTTATGTCGGGGAGTTGTTTACTCCAGTAACGGTCATAAGTAAAGGACGTTCTAACCCGTTTGTGCCGTTTATAGAGCAAGCGGGCGAATAAAGAAATTTTTTATTTATAATCTGGTTAAATTTTTAATCAATGCCTATGGCGGAGACAAAAAATAAAATTGCCAAAATATTGCTTGATAAAGGTCGGCTTTCTCAAGAACACTATCAAGTTCTTTTGACTGAGTCCGAGAAAATCGGTTTATCTCCGGACATTCTTTTGGAGACGAAAAAAATAATTCCCGAAGATGAAATCGCTCAAGCAAAGGGGGAAATATATAATTTGCCGGTGGCCGACATTTATGGCCTGAGCGTTGACCGTGATGTCTTGCGTTCTATCCCTGTGGAGACGGCGGAGAATTATCAAGTGGCGGCTTTTGATAAAAAAGACGGCGTTTTAAAAGTGGTTATCACCGATCCCGGCGATTTTAAAGCCAGAGAAGCGGTAAATTTTGTCGGCCGGCAGAAAAATTTAAAAATAGATCTTTATACCGCGCCGATTTCGGCGATTAAAAATCTTATTGCCCAGTATACCGGTTTAGCCGTTGAGGTGGAGGAAGCGGTTGGCGCGGCCGGATCAAGATTTGCGCCGGTTGGACCTTCTGTGGAGCGGGCTGTCAGTTTGGAAGAGATTAGTAAGTCGGCCCCAATCGCCAAACTGGTCGGTTCAATTTTAAAATACGCGGTGGATAATGGCGCCTCAGACGTTCATATCGAGCCATTGCTTGATAAAACCAGAATTCGCTATCGAGTTGACGGCGTTTTAAGAGAAACCGCGATGCTGCCAGGACATCTTCATTCGGCGATTATTTCCAGAATCAAAGTAATGTCCGAATTGAAATTAGACGAGACGCGCATCCCTCAGGATGGCCGTATCCGAGTCTCTGTCTCCCAAAGAATGGTAGATATGCGTGTTTCAGTTTTCCCCTTACTTGACAAGGAAAAGGCGGTGATGAGAGTCCTCGACCCGGTTAAGAGAATTTTTACTTTAGAGGACTTGGGTTTTTGGGGCAGCGGCGCCGAAATTATAAAAAGAAATTTGTTCCGCCCTCATGGTTTATTATTGATTACCGGTCCGACGGGTTGCGGCAAAACCACTACTCTTTACGCGGCCATGGGGCGGATTAACCAGCCCGGAGTAAATATTATTACCCTGGAAGATCCGGTGGAATACTTTTTGCCCGGACTCAATCAATCTCAAGTGCAGCCGGAAATCGGATATACTTTTGCTTCGGGTCTTCGTTCGGTCGTTCGTCAGGATCCGGACATTATTATGGTCGGCGAGGTTCGCGATAGTGAAACGGCTGAATTGGCGACCCACGCGGCTTTGACCGGTCATATTGTTCTTTCCACTTTGCATACCAATGACGCCTTCGGGGCTATCCCGCGTTTAATAGATATGAAAGTTGAACCGTTTTTGGTGTCTTCGTCTTTGAATTTGATTGTGGCCCAAAGATTGGTGCGGAAAATTTGTTTGCATTGTAAAAAAGAAATCACCTTGCCCGAAGCGACGGAAAAACACATAGAACAGGAGTTGCAAGGAATCGAGGAAATTAAAATAAACGATTTCCGCTCAAAGGACGGCCATTTTAAATTTTATCGAGGTGAGGGTTGTTCAAGGTGTAATAACGAAGGGTATCGGGGGCAAACCTCTATTTTCGAAGTTTTGGAAGTGACCGAACAAATGCAAAAAATTATCACCAGCGGTTGTAAAATAGACGAAGTTAAAGCGGAATTTAAAAGGCAAAAAATGATTGAAATGATTAAAGACGGTTATATTAAGGCTTTGAGAGGGGAAACTACTGTTGAGGAAGTATTGCGGGCGGCAAAGCAATAAATAAAAATAAATATCAAGGAGGTTTATACGATGAATTTATGGGTATTCAAACAGAATCAATTTTCGGTCGCATTTGTCAGCAAGCGGCGGAAAAAAGGGCATCGGAGATTTATTTATTGCCCGGGCAAACGCCTTTTGTCAGAATTGACGGGCAAATGCAGCCCCTAATCGGCGAGAATATTCTTGCCGCTTCTTTTATCAACGATGTGGTTGATAGTTCGCTGGGCGATGAACAGAAAAAAGAATTGGAGGAACAGAAACAAATTATTATAGTTAAAGAGATTAGTCGGATCGGCAATACGCAAGTGGATATTTATTATCAAAAAGAAGAATTGGGTTTGCGGTTGAAGCTCTTGAGCCGAGAGATAATTGAATTGGCAAAACTGGAAGTGCCGGAGATGGTTAAAAGATTTTCTCGAGCCAGAAGAGGAATTGTGTTTATTGCTGGAACAAGAGATTCGGGACGGTCGACTTTGGCGGTTTCTATTTTAAACGACATTAATAAGCGTGAGGTTAAGTTTATCGCCACGGTTGAGAAGCCGGTAAAGACGGTCTTATCTGGAGTAAAAAGCGTTATTGAACAGCGAGAAGTGGGCAAAGACGTCAATACATTTTTGGACGGCTTGCGTTATATTCGGGAGAGAAATGCCGACGTGGTTATGGTTAGTCAGGTTAAGGACTCCCAGGTGATAAATGAAATTTTTGCCATCGCCGAAGCCGGCAGTTTGGTGTTTGCTATTATTGATACGGAATCGGCCATTAAAACCTTAAAAAGAATCTTACATTTTTTCCCTGCGGCTGAAGAAGAAAATATTAGGTATTTTTTAAGTGAGAATCTTGCCGGCATTATTTGTTCACGTTTGATTCCGAAGATTGGCGGCGGACGGATTCGAGCTTTGGAAATTTTGCCGGGTGTGCCGGCGGTTAGGAGTATTATTGCCAGCGGAAAGTTCCATCAGTTGGCGGGAATTTTGCAAGCTAGCGAGGATAAGACTGCGATTTCTTTGGATCAGTATTTGGCCGACCTTGTTTCTTCGGGAAAAGTGATGACCGAAGAGGCGCTTAAATATTGCGCTGACGAAGAAGTTCTTCGGTCGTTGTTAAGAAGATAAAATAATCCGAAACTACCCGCTCGCCGACAGGCAAGCAAATTTATCAGAACGCCCCCGATATTAAAAGTGTTTTTTCTTATATTCGTGGTATTCGGATACATTCGGCTTATTTGGATTATTTTTTATTTTTTATGCTTTTTGAATATAAAGCCAAAAATTCTCAAGGCGAAACCATTGAAGGGACGATTGACGCCTTGAATCAGGATGCGGCGATTGAAGCCCTGACGAGCCGGGAAATGATTATTATTTCCTTGACTGAAGGAAGCAGTTTGCCTTTCTGGCGCCGCCCCCTGCGTCTTAAAATTCTTGAAAGAGTCAAAACCAAGGATATGGTATTTTTATCCCGTCAGTTGGCCGTGATGGTGGCGGCCGAGTTGCCTTTGGTTAAATCTCTTGAGGTTTTGGGGCGTCAAACAAGTAATCCCTTTTTAAAGCGGGTTGTCGGTTCAATTGTTGACGACGTCCGCGGCGGCGTTCGTTTTTCTACGGCTTTGTCCAGGCACCCCAGGGTTTTTGACGATTTTTATATCAATATGGTTCGCGCCGGCGAAACCGCCGGCAAACTTGATGAAGTTTTGACTTATTTGGCCAATGAGCGCGAGAAAAATTTTGATTTGATGAGCAAATTAAAAGGGGCGATGGTTTATCCGGCTTTTGTTATCGTCGCAGTCGTCGGCATAATGGTTTTAATGATGACATTTGTTATTCCTCAGTTGACCACTATTTTAGAAGAAGCCGGAGCAAATTTGCCTTTGCCCACCAAAGTACTGATTGCGATCAGCAGATTTTTTCAGACAAAATTCGTTTTAATTATCGTTCTTTTTGCCCTTTTGATTCTCGGTTTGTATTTTTTCTTTAAGAGCAAGGTGGGGAAAAATCTTACGGATAGAATTATTCTTCGTTTGCCGGTTTTCGGCCCTTTATTTCAAAAGGTTTATATTATTCGCCTGACGCGCAGTTTAGCCACCTTGATTGTCGGAGGTATCCCCATTAGTTCCGGCTTAAAAATAGTCGCCGGCGTGGTTGGCAACGCGGTTTATCAGAACACGATTATGGATGCGGTGGTTGATGTTGAAGAAGGCCGTTCAGTCAGCAGCGCCTTTTTGGATGCACCCCATATTCCTAAAGTGCTCTCAAGTTTGATGGCGATTGGCGAGCAGACCGGCCGATTGGACGAAGTTTTGGAAAAAATAGCGGATTTTTACGGCCGAGAAATAGAAAATACTTTGTCAAAATTAGTTACCCTGCTTGAACCGATGATTATTATACTTTTGGGAGGAATTGTCGGCGGAATGGTGGCGGCGATTATTTTGCCAATGTATCAATTGGCCTCAACCTTTTAAAACTTTATTGATAGTATTGACAGGGTCCGACCCTGTCACGGTTAAACAGGGTCGGACCCTGTCAATTTAAGGGCGATTTGGGGCGCTTGGCTCAGCGGTAGAGCGTTTGCTTCACATGCAAAAGGTCACAGGTTCGAATCCTGTAGCGCCCACCAGTATTAAACTTTCAGGAATTTTGCGCGCAGATTCAGCCGCGCAAGCGCGTTATCAGTTTTTTTCAAGATAGATTCGGATTTGGCTTAATAAATGCATTCCGTTAAATAAAATAGAGTTTTCTTTCGGAAACTCATATAGTTTTTAAAGATTCATAATCATCATCGAAGACTAGTTGGGTTTTGCGCGCCGCCGGCATTATTTGATGTTTACCCGCAGAATTGACAAAAAACATAATTTCATTATAATCTATTTTCAGCGCTTTAAGACGGCATACATTATAATTTTGACGATAGTTTTTTATTTTTAATTTTTATTTAGTATCGGTGCTTATGCCCGAGCTCCCGGAAGTGGAAACAATTAGAAATCAGTTGGATAAGAAAGTCAAAGGAAAAAAA
>Ga0209610_1000354_pt1 | contig 24070 bp, 22 predicted proteins | sample LakKivw275mmetaG_FD_184137 | JGI IMG/M metagenome (GOLD analysis project Ga0209610, IMG submission 184137) | Anoxic lake water microbial communities from Lake Kivu, Rwanda to study Microbial Dark Matter (Phase II) - Lake Kivu water 275m metaG... | ecosystem: Environmental > Aquatic > Freshwater...
TCAGTGCTCCCTCTGATTACATTGTGGCAGATCCCTACACCATCACAGGCTCCATCGGAGTGGTTCAGATGCTGCCGGATGCTTCTGTTCTCAGTAAAAAGATTGGCATCACCAATCAGACCATTGCCTTCGGCAAATACGCCGGAGCCCTGAATCTGATGAACAAAGCTCCCGACGCTTTGCTGGCTTCCTTTCAGCGCAATTCGGAGAATGTCTATGACGAGTTCAAGAACCGTGTTGCCAAATACCGCAAGATCAGCCCCGACAGTCTGGAAAACATTGCCGGAGGCAGGATCTGGTCAGCGGAGGATGCTTTGCAGAACGGCTTGATCGATGCTGTCGGCAGTCTCAATGATGCTGTTATGAAAGCTGCAGAACTGGCCAAGGTTAAATCCTATAAAACAGTTGTCCTGCCTCAGAAGAAGTCCTACTGGCAGATCCTGGCGGAGCAGTTGAACAAAGGCCAGTTCATGCAAACCAAGCTGCGTTTTGACAATCTTTCCGAGCTCCTGTATGAACAGTTGCAGAGCGTGTTCAAGCCCTACTCCGTGCTGTGCATCATGCCCTTTGACTTGGAGTAAAAGGTCTTGCCATGGAGCCCAGAAAAATGAAAAAATCACACATTCTGACAGAAATAATCGTCAATGTCCATCCTCTGGAAAAGAGGGTTGCAGTTTTGGAGGAGAACCGTCTGGTCGAGCTTTTCATTGAGAAGCAGGACGGCCAGAACATCGTGGGCAACATCTACAAGGGTATCGTCAAAGATGTTCTGCCTGGCATGGGTGCCGCTTTTATCGATATCGGGCTGGAAAGAACCGCTTTCCTGCATTATTCAGATATCGTGCTGGATTTTCTTGACATTTTCGAAAAGGAACAGCCCCGCCGGCACATCCCCAAAGGCGATTCATCCAAGATCACACAGTTGCTGAAACCGGGGCAGGAGATCATCGTGCAAGTACACAAAGGCCCCATTGGCAGCAAGGGAGCGCGCCTGACAGGACAGATATCCATTCCCGGCAAGTACCTGGTTTTCTTTCCCAATAAATCCAAGATCGCCATCTCCCGCAAGATAAACAGTTCCAATGAGAAAAACCGCATCCGCAACATTTTGAACAATCTTAAATCGCCTGAAGTCGGACTCATTGTCAGAACGGAAGCGGAAGGCAACAGCGAAGAGGATTTTACCAACGAATACAACGCCCTCGCCAAGACCTGGCGCTTAATCGAAAAGCAGTTGGCGCATGCCAAGCCGCCTGCCTGTGTGTTTGAGGAGAACGCGCTGGAAAACTATCTGATCCGTGACCTCTTCGGCGAGAATGTGGACCGCCTTGTTGTGGACGACAAGGCTTTTGCGCGCAGGATAGTTGCCCAGATGGAAGACCTTGCTCCCGAACTGGTCTCCAAGGTCGAAGTATACAAAGAGGACTCCCCCATTTTTGACGCCTGGGCGATCGAGAAAAAGATCGAGACCATTTTCCACTCCAGGGTCTATCTGCCCAGCGGAGGCAACATCAGGATCGAGCAGACCGAAGCTCTGGTGGCGGTTGACGTCAATACCGGAAGCTTTACGGGAAGCACCAATTACAGTGAAACCATCAAGAAAACCAATATCGAGGCCGCCAATGAGATCGCCCGTCAGATCAGGCTGCGCGACCTCTCCGGCGTGATCGTAGTGGATTTCATCGATATGATCAACGAAGAACACAAACAGGAAGTTTTGGACGCCTTTCGCAGCGGGCTCAACCGAGACAGAGCCAAGAACAAGCTCTATTCATTCACCGAACTCGGGCTGGTGGAAGTCACCCGCAAACGAATGCGCACTTCACTGGTTGCCAACTATTCCGAACCCTGCCCCAACTGCAACGGCACCGGCAAGATCCTTTCCCGCGACGCCGTCGTCATGCGCATCTACAGGTGGCTCAGCCGCAGCGAATACTTTGTGGGCGAAGACAAGCTCCGAATCCTGCTGCATCCTGAAGTGATGGAATTTGCCAAGCAGAACAAAAGTTATTTCACTGCTTTTGCCGATCGCATAGATTTCGTCGCAGACAACTCGGTGCGTCAGGACAGTTTTCGGGTTTTGAGCCTTCCTGACGAGAAGGACATCACTTCCAAATTTACTACTTGACAGTTAAACAGGCCAAAAAGATTTTGAACAAACTTAATGAGAAATAGGCTTAAGGAGCTTAAAAATGTACGCCATTATTGATTACAAAGGTTTTCAGTACAGGGCTGAAAAAGACGCAGTTATCCGCGTCCCCTTGCTGAATGCGACCGAGCCCGGACAGAAGGTCGAGATCGACCGTGTCCTGCTTGTCCGCGATGAAGACAGCATCGTTTATGGACAGCCGGTCGTCGAAGGCGCAAAAGTTATGGCTGAGGTCATTGACAGCGGAAAAGACAAAAAGGTCGTCATTTTCCACAAGAAACGCAGGAAAGGCTTCCGTGTCAAAAAAGGTTTCCGCGCTCAGTTCACAGACATCAGAATCACTGATATCATCACAGGTTAACGAGGTGAATTATGGCACATAAAAAAGGTGTAGGAAGCAGCAGAAACGGTCGCAACAGCAACCCGCAGTATCTCGGTGTGAAGAAATTCGGCAGTGAAGCCGTCATCGCAGGCAACATCATCGTCCGCCAGCGCGGAACCAAGTTCCATCCAGGCGACAATGTCGGCATGGGCAAGGATCACACCATCTTCAGTCTCATTGACGGCAAGGTCCAGTTTACCACCAAAGCCAACGGACGCAAATACATAAACGTCATCCCCAACGAATAACCAAAAACTATCTTTACTCAGATACAAAAGGCTCCCACATCCGGGAGTCTTTTTTTATCTCTGTAAAAAATCAAGACTCTATGATTATCTTGACAGAAAAGAGCAATTGTTAATATATAGTGTAATGTAAAATTATTGGTATTCTGGGAAAAGGTATGGATTGGAAAAGGTATCTGATTTGCGTCCTTGTTGTTCAGCTGTTTACTGGCATCTCAGCCATAGTTACTGAAACGGCGTCTCTAAGTGATTTTCTGTTTGGGACAGAACCTGCCGCCCAGTATGACAACTGGCTTTCGCATCTGGCGGAGGGAATTGCCAATCCTGGTTATAATATCTATGCACCCTATGACAGGCAGACCAACGGCTTTGGTGATTTCAGGATTCCAGATGCTAACGATGCTCTGGCCTGGGATAATGTGATCTCCCTGTTTGTTGCCGGAAACTTCCAGGCCGCCCAGGAGACCATTGACAACATGGAAGCTCCCTTTCAGATCGTGGAATTTCATGATTCTGATACCGGACGCACCTATTACATGATTCGCGAAATACCTGACCCCGACTTTCTTGATGATAATGGAACCGTAGACCTGAGTGATGACGAGCAGGGAGCTTTCACCTTTGGTTGGGGACTGTTTATCTACAATCCTGCCGCAACAAATCCCGTTATCATCACCATCCCCCATCCCTGTGATGATTTCCCCTCTCCGGCAATGGGATATGAAGCCCTGACCCAATGGAACGCACGTTATCTGATGATCAACGGAGCAGGGCGTGAAGTTGCCTGGACAAACATCGGTTCCTATGACAATTCCAAGTCCCTCTCTGACCCAACCCGCAATGCCAATCACCCTTTCCACAAAGTTTATATTAAATTTGCCGATGCAATCAGGGCTCAGACCGGCTGGCGAGAGTTTTCCGCCCAGCTTCATACCTATGACACAAGTTCTCATAACTGAACTGATAAATTTATTGACACATATCCTGCTTGGCCCCTGCTTGACTGAGTAGTAAAAGACTGTTTCACAAAGGAGTAGCGTTGAAGCCATACCTGATCATATCAATAGCGTTGCTATGCCTGCAGAGTTTGTCTGCCCAGCCGTGGGAAGCTGATAATTCCGTCTTCAATCCCAGCGGGATCCCCAGTCTTTCCTTTTCCCAGCCACGCTTTGCCGATCTGGATGGCGATGGCGACCAGGATTTCTTTCTGGGCAGCAGCAATGGAACTCCCTTATACATTGAAAACATTGGAACTGCCTTAAGTCCTGTGTTCAGTCCCAATCCCGCTCTGGCTACAGGGATCTCTTCTCTGGATGCCGATGTGGCAGTTTGCGCCGATCTGGATGGCGACGGCGACCTCGATCTGGTCACCGGCGGATTCACCGGTCTCCACCTGTTTCTCAACACCGGATCTCCTGCCGCTCCTGTTTTTTCCGAAATTCCCGGCTACTTTTCCGGTATCATAACAAGCAACTATCCCATTCCCGATCTGGCTGATGTGGACAATGACGGCGATCTCGACCTGATCGTCGGATTCAGTGAAAATGGCAGCATCCGACTTTATTACAACACTGGAACCCCCGCCAGCGGACAGTTCAGCCAGACCAATTCCATGGAGATCGGTGATGTGGGGCTCTATGCCTTCCCCGTTTTCTGCGATTTTGATTCTGACGGCGATCAGGACATTCTGGCAGGCAGGGACCTCTATGGCTTTGTCTATTATCAGAACAACGGCACTCCTTCCTCTGGCAGCTGGCAGACGAATTCTTCCCTCTTTTCCGGTCTGGGCATGCAGGGTTACTGGAATTCACCTGATCTGACGGACCTTAACAACGACGGCCTCTATGACCTCGTCTATGGCACTGCCTCCGGTCCGCTGCATTGCTATATGAACGGCGGAACGCCCTCCAATCCCGTCTGGCAGGCCAATACCACCCTCTTTGGCGGAGTCCTGGATGTCGGCGGAGCCAGCTCTCCCGTCTTCTTTGACTTTGACAATGATGGCGACCTGGACCTGATTAGTGGCAGCCAACTCGGCGACATCAAATACTACCGCAACATCGGCAACCTGCATGCTCCCGCCTGGCAGCAGGACAATTCCTATTTTGCCAGTATAGACCACTCCATCTACGCCGCTGTGGCGATCGGCGACTGCAACGGCGACAACCTGCCGGACGCCATCATAGGAGACCTCAGCGGGCATCTCTATTACCACCGCAACACCGGCACCGGCTTTGTCCAGGAGCCCGGCGTGCTGTCCACCATAGCTTTGGGGGGCTGGACTGTGCCCCGTCTGCTGGATATGGATGGCGATGGCGATCTGGACCTCGCAGTCGGCAATGAAGCCGGATTTTTGTATTATTACATGAATCAGGGAACACCCCAAACTCCTGACTGGGTCTTGGTCCCCGGCTTTTTCGGAGCGATCGATATCGGCTCCAACTGCGCTCCCGCCTTTGGCGACATTGACAATGACGGCGACATCGATTTCGTCACCGGTGATATGTGGGGCGCGCTGCGCTGCTACCTGCGCCAGGGGCACAGCTGGGTGCTCAATAACACCCTGATCAGCGGCATCTCAGGTGACCAGAACACCGCTCCCGCCCTGGTTGATCTTGATGCCGACGGTGACCTCGATCTTGTCTTGGGAGATTATGACGGTACCTTCCGCTACTTCCGCAATCTGCTCTATTCGGATTCCGTGCTCAATCCGCCGCTCAATCTCACTGCCATCATTTCTGACTCAGTTCTGCTTTCCTGGAACGAACCCGCTCCCGGAAGCACCTCTCCCTTTCAGCATTATAAAGTTTATCTCAACGGAGAATTGGCAGGCAATACCACAGAAGCGTTCTGGAGCTTTGACGGCCTCACTTTGGGTGAGTTCTACACTGCCTATGTGTCCGCCCAATACATCGCCGGAGAATCCGCTCCTGCCGTCACCGATTTCCAGTTCACAGGCAGCGGAGAGTCTGTGTCCCTACTTCTGCCTCTGCAGAATTGGCCTAATCCCTTCACCCGTAATACCACCATCCGCTTCAGCGTCAAAACTGGCGACCACGCCACCCTCACCCTCTACAATGTAAAGGGCCAGGTCATAAGAAGGTGGCAGAGCTTCTCAGCCGGTGAGCATAGCGTGAACTGGGACGGACGTGACAGCCACGGCCATTTCCAAGGCAGCGGGATCTATCTCCTGCGCCTGCAGTCTGCCTCTGGCACCCAGCTCCGCAAACTGCTGATCAACTGATCCGGCTGTTATAAGCAAGCTTTTTCAATCACAGTTTGTAGTTCCGCGTTTACGCGGTTTTGCTCAAAGCAGCACATCTCTATTCATGATAGCAAAACTGCCTGAAGGCAGAACTACGAACTGAAGGTGTCATCCTGAGCATAGCAGAAGGGAAGGATAAGACACCTGTCCGCGTGTCTGGTCTTCGACTAAGCTCAGACTGACAAGCTTACTAGGGCAATTTGAACTCCGGGATTTCTCAATTAGCATATTTAGCAAATTAGCACCGGTACCCCCCTTCTGAAAAGAGGCTCCCCTCCTGTTAAGTTTGTTAAGTTTGCTAAATGAGATTGTAAAATTTATAGAAATATGGGGGAGCCGGCACTCCCCCAATATCAAAATTGCTGTTTACCTTACAAGGTTTTCGAGTATCTCCGGTTCCAGGATATAGACCCTGACTGGCCTGCTGGATTTGCTTTTCCCTGTCTCCACGCTGATCACTTCCATCTCCAGCAAAGTGTCAATAGCGGAGTTCATGGATTTCTTATCGAAGTGGGCATATTGCATCAGGTCGCTATGGGAGGCCCTTCCCCCGAATTTCTGAGCCAGGAGCTCGACCAGTTTGCGTTCGCCCGCCAGGCGGTCCTGTTCCGACATCAGTCTGAGCAGGGGCATGGTATTGCGGAAGTAATAGTCACACATATACATGGCCTCTTCCGCGGTCTCCGCGTTCACCTTGATGCAGTCAAAGAATTCCGGAACACAGCCATACTCATAATTGTCCCGCAATGTTTCCCAATACTTAAATAATGTGATGAGCATGCAGAACTTATACCAGTAGCCGTCATAGATCCTGCTGTAATATGCCATCAAGGGATCGTTGCGCAGTTCGTAAACCTCTTCCAGCCTGCTCTGGTAATGGTTGTTGCGAAAGTCCTCCGCCTCCTGTTCCAGCTTCAGGCGGAAGGACGCCGGCAGGTTCCGGAACAGTTTGTAGATCTCGTCGTAGGCGGCAAATTCCTCCGTCAGGCGCGAGATATCCCTGCTCCGGAAATCCAGGTCCCGCACATCGATATCGCTGATCACGCAATACAAGGCCCTTTGCATGAAGCCGCTGAGCTGTTCAGAGCGCGTCCCCAACTGCGTGAAGAACCACCCCTCGGTGGAAGCGGCGAGCATGGACAGGGCGGGATTTCTGATCCGTTCGCAGCGCTCCATGTTCAAATTGGTGGTGGAAACGCCGTCAAAGATCTCGGTGATCTTCTGTTTCATTCCCTGGTTCCAGAGCTTGCCCATCTCCGCCAGGAAGGCGGAAACCTCGTTGTGGATGAGCAGGCGGTTGGAATTGAGCGACATCAGGTGCAGCAGCTTGGCGCTGGTAACATTGCTTAAAATGAGGGTGTCGCGCATGAACTCGCTGTCGGGAAGGGGTTCCAGGGCTTTTTCGTAGGGCGCCAGCGTACTGCGTGCCAGGTTGATGACGGTGGATTTCCGGGAGACTGTGCTCGGCCCGATGATCATGCTCCAGATGTTGCAATACACTTTCCCGCTGTTGTTTAGCATATATACCCGGTTCCCGATGTTGGCTGCCATGACCGGCAGAATGGCTGTCAGCTTCGCCCCCGCCTGGGCGTCCGTTACTTTGTCCGCCAGTTCCAGATACCTTTGCAGAAAGGCCGGAAGCCGCTCCCTGTCCAATGGAACATTCTCCACTTTGGAAAAGACAGATATCAGCTCCTTGTAGTTCAGCAAAGCATTCTTGGCGCCCCCGCTTTTGTCATTCCCGCGCAGGCGGGAATCTTCCTTGGCCGCAGCGACATGCGTCCCCGTATGTCGAGATAAAGGCGAGACGCCTGTATCTGCATCGTCATTCCCGCAAAAGTAGGAATCTTCCTCATACCTGTCGTCATCAAACCCGTGATCTTCTTCTCCGAAGGGCGGTTCAGCCGCTTCAGACCCTGCAAACGATTCGTTTTTCATCGTCTTGTCCTCCTTGTTGTATTATGGTTTTTTCAATCTACTCTAACTTTATGTAATATATGTCTTTACACTCTTGTCACATCTCATATACTAAGTGCACAAGTAATTATGAGTAAAACAAACATTCATGAAACAAGTTATCAGCATCAATAAATAATGTCAAGCACAAAAATCAGATTTCCTTACTTTTTTTCCTAATATTTTCTCCCCTTTTTCCTCAATAAAGCTTCAACCCGGTTTTACCCCACTATTACCCTGATTTAACCGCCTGGAAGCGATTATCAGGGGGTCATCTGGGGGTGAAGCTGATTTTGTCGTGAAAGAGGGGTGAAAGAGAGCTGAAATGAGGGCCAAAACGGGGTTGAAACGACCTGACAAAGTTAGGGCGCATATCTTTGTAATAAAATGAGATAAGCTGCATGTAAGCGATTTTTTTCTTGACAGATATTACCCCCTGACCAAAAGAGAACGATATGGTCGATTTTCGGCCGGGGGAAATCAAAGAGAAAAATATGAAAAGAAGAACTAAATATTTACTGGTTGGCGTTATCGGGCTGCAGCTTTACTGCACGCCGCTGATGAAAGCCGAACCGGTCACAGGCATCGGCAGCGATGAGATCGGGCAGAGTCAGTCGGCTCTGGTCCTCGATTCGGTGCACACTCAGGAGCCGCCCGGGACAACCACGGCGGTGGACACCGTGTTGGCGACTTATTATTCCAGCCGCTTTCACGGACGCAAAACTGCCAGCGGCGAGATCTTTGACCGATATGCATTGACCTGCGCCCATAAAACCCTGCCCTTCAACACCATCCTGAAAGTTACCAATCCCAAGAACCACAAATCAGTCATCGTTCGTGTCAACGACAGAGGTCCGTTCAAAAATAACCGCAAACTCGACCTTTCCTACGGCGCCGCCAAAGAGATCGACCTGATCAGCCACGGCGCCATGAAAGTTTGGGTTCAGATCATGCCCAACGATAGCCTCTACACCGAGTACGCCGTCAGATAATTTCCTCATCCGCACCTTTTTTTGACCACTGAATACACGGAAAACAAGGAAACAACAATCGTAAATCCAACTCCCGGGATTCTTTTTTGCCCATCTCCAGCGTGTCAGTCTGAGCTTAGTCGAAGACCTGACACGCGGACAGGTGTCTTATCCTTCCCTTTTGCTATGCTCAGGGCAAGCTCAGCTCAGGATGACACATACGGGCACGGAACAAGCTAAGTTTTTTGTAATTTTGCGTTTACGCAGGTATTGCTGCATTAATATTTCTACCTGCTTTTTGCCACCTGCCTGAAGGCAGAACTACAACCAAGACATGACCGCAGTCCAAAGCAAAACTTCGTGCCTGCCTTGATTAAGTCCCGCAGGGACGAAACAATGTAACACGGCACGTGAGTGCCGTGCCTTCTGACAACAATTAAATGAGTCCGGCAGGACGACACAGGTTAAGCTGAATAAGAAAAAGAATGTGCCGTCCTACGGACTGGACAGATGTTATGATCCTTGTCCCGGCACTCACGTACCGGGTTACAAAGTGCCGTCTTCCGGACTGCTACTTATTTCCAATTGACTTCCCGGAATTCAATGCCCGGTACCAGCGTCAAAAAGGAAATCGCGGAGTTCAAATTGCCCTGATTAAACAAAAAGAGGACGTTTTACTAATAGGGCAATTCGGACTTCGTGGTTTCCGGAATGCAGTCTGATGTGTTTCACGAAGTCCTAAATTCACCTTGTAGATAAGTGACTCTCGATAGTCTGACGAGGGAATTTCGAACTCCGGAAAACACCTTCTTGTTGACAAATTGCGAATCCGCCTGAGCGTAGCAATTCATGGAAAATATCATCTTATCAGCCGCTGTTGAATCCGCTCTGAAAGCGGGCAAACCAGTTCTGGCACTGGAATCGACTGTGATCACGCACGGCTTGCCCTATCCGCAGAACCTGGAAATCGCGCATCTTTTGGAGCAAACCGCCCTTGAGCACAAGGTCACTCCCGCCACCATCGCCGTGATTGACGGAAACATCCATATCGGACTGGAAGACAAGGACTTTGAGCGTTTGGCGGAACTCAGTCAAGCGGCTCAGGCCGACAGATCACTGCTCAATAAGATCGCTATGAGAGATATCCCACTGGCTTTGGCGGAAAACTGGAGCGGAGGGACAACTGTCTCCGCCACAGTGTATTGCGCCCACCTGGCAGGCATCAGGGTCTTCGCCACAGGCGGGATCGGAGGCGTGCACCGCTTCTGGACAGAAAGTTTCGATATCTCCGCCGATCTGCCCGCTCTGGCAAAGTACCCCGTTATCGTCGTCACGGCAGGCTGCAAGGCAATTCTGGACATCCCTGCCACCCTGGAACAACTGGAAACGCTTTCCGTTCCCGTTTACGGCTGGCGGACAGACCTCTGCCCCGCTTTCTACACCAGGGAATCCGCCTATCACATCGACCGGGTGGACAGCATCCAAACCATAGCCGCAGCTTACAGGGCAGCCAACGCTTTGGCTCAAAGCAAAGGCGGCATTTCCTCAGGCATGGTAATCATGAATCCCATCCCCGCCGAGCACAGCATCCCCTCCGAACTCATCGAACCCGTCATCCAACAAGCCATCCGGGAAGCAGAACAACTCGGCATCTCCGGCAAAGCGATCACGCCCTGGCTCCTGCAAAGGCTTTCCGAATCCACCCGCGGACAGAGTATCGCCGCCAACCTGGAATTGCTCAAGAACAATGTCCGGCTGGGATGTGGAATAGCCACAGAGCTGAGTTGAATATATTTATCGGTTATCAGTTATCGGTTACGGGCTATATGCAAGTGTGTCAGTCTGAGCATAGTCGAAGACCGGACACGCGAACAAGGGCAATAAGAACTCCGGTAAACACTCTGGCCGGGATTGCCAATCCCGCCCTCCAACAGATTGCCAATCTGTGTTACGACACACCTTATCACTTTTCCACTGTTCCAAAATATGTATAAAACAATCTGATTGACAGTAATCTGTCATTGACAATTGGATGCATTTTGAAAAACTGCTTTCATCAGAAAATGAGGTGAAGATGAAGATCTATATTTCACTGGACATGGAAGGCATCCCGGGAACCTTTAACTGGGAACAGGAAAAGGACAACAGGGCAGCAGTCAAAGCCCTCATGCACAACCATCTGCAGACCATCATAGAAGCCATCAAGGACAGCCGCCAGAATCATCAGATCGACGAGATCCTGATCGCTGATTCGCATTCCGGCGGAGACAACATCGATTATGGATTCACCGCTTTGGATGAGCGCATCAGCCTGGTGTCCGGAGGCCCGCGGCCCTATTACATGATGCCCGCTTTTTCCGCTGACTATGACCAGGTCTTTCTGGTGGGCTACCACGCCGGAACCGGCGCCCTGAAAGGAAACATGGACCACACCTATGCCAACCGCCGCATCCACAAAATCACCATGAACGGCAAACCCATGAACGAAGCTTTGCTTAACGCCGCCTACGCAGGCTATTACGGAGTTCCGGTCACCCTGATCACAGGCGACAAGACACTTTCGGAAGAGATTTTGGATAAAAATGCCATGCCCTGGGTGAACTATGTCACGACCAAGGAGGCACTATCCAAGTTCGCAGCCAGGAACTATTCCTCGCTCAGAGTCAGGGAGGATACGGTGGAAGCCGTTCAGAAAGCGCTTTCCAAGGCAAAGGGAGATTATCCGCTGTATAAGTTTGAGTCACCTCATACTTTGCAGATCGAATTCGTCGCCACCTCCATGGCTGACGTCGCCTGCTACATGCCACAGGTCAAAAGACTGGACGGCAGAACGATCGAATTTGTCGAAGAAGATTACGCCGTGATGTTTGAAGCGATCATGGCATTGGTCACACTGGCATCAACCGCAAATTTAGCATAAAAAAACAAGGAGAACCAAGATGAAAAGACATCTGACCTTCCTTTTAATCATCGGCCTGCTCAATATTCTGAGCGCAGTCCCGCGCGACATGGTGGTCGTGGAGATCGGCACCGGCACCTGGTGTCAGTTCTGTCCCGGCGCTGCCATGGGCGCTGATGATCTGGTGGAGAATCATCATCGGGCAGCCATCGTGGAAAACCATAATGGCGACGCCTATGCCAATGACTACAGCAACGCACGCAATTCCTATTACGCCATCACAGGCTATCCGACCGCCTTTTTCGACGGCCTGAATCCCACCGTTGGAGGCAGCAACACCCAAAGCATGTACAGCGGCTACAGGACAAAGGTCAACGCCAGACTGGCGGTGGAATCCAACTACACCATCTCGGCAACGGGCAGCCAGAACGGAACAGTCTATAGTGTGGCAGTCACAGTCAGCAGAATCGCACCCGACACGAATACCAACATCAAACTGCACGGAGTTCTGACGGAATCCGGAATCCAGGTGAACTGGCAGGGACAGACCCATCTGGAATTTGTGAACCGGCAAATGGTGCCTTCCGCAACAGGAACTGACATTGATTTTTCGACCAATGCGACTCAGACCGTCAACCTGACCTTTAATGCCAATCCGGCCTGGAATGCGCAGCATTTCGAATGGGTGTTTTTCCTGCAGAACAACACATCCAAAGAGATCCTGCAGGGTTGCAAATACAATATCCAGGCACTGGAAAACGCCTTCCCCGTCAGCCTGCCCAGCATTGACTATGGCACCTTGTCAATGGAAGATGTCGCCATGCAGTCCTTTACGATCAATAACTGGTGGACTCAGGACATGAACATCGACATCAGCTTTGACAGCGGGGATTTTGTTCTGTTTACGCGTGACAGGGAAGAATTCATGATCCCGTTCATGGAAAGCATGGGCTTTGAAGTGATGTTCCTGCCCAGCCAGCCAGGACCTGTCAATGCCAATATGATCATCACCACAGACAACGCGGCTTATCCGACCATAACCATCCCCATCACGGCTGTGGTCACAAGCACCGCCAATGAGGACGGCGTTGTGGTTCCTTCCGCGGGACAGATCATCAGCATCGCGCCCAATCCGTTCAGGACAGAGACAAACATCAGCTACAGACTCAAGTCAACTGACAAAGCAGAGCTTCACATCTACAACGTCAAAGGCGAACGGGTCTTTTCAACCGGTCTTCAAGCACAATCCGGCAGAGACGGAAATTTCAGTTGGAACGGCAGCGGCATGGATGGAAAACAGTGTCCTTCAGGAATGTATTTCGGCATTCTGAACATCAATGGCAGAAACGCCTCCAGCCGCAAGCTGGTGAAACTGAACTAAACTTATACCATTCAATCAGAAAGAGGACTGTCAGCCAGGCAGTCCTTTTTTGTTATCAGGCAAGTGATCATATACTCCTGAAAAAGTAGGATTTTAATCAGGTTTTTTCCTTGACGATAAAGGCATTTTTTAAAGTTGTGCTAATAATAAATTAATTTGGTGAAACGGGATGACGTTAAGAGAGATTTTGAGCTTGCTGGAAGCGGAAGTGCTGACTTCCAACGCCGATCTGAAGAAGGAAGTGCCCTGCGCCTTCGCTTCGGATCTGATCAGTGACATATTGATGTGCACAAAGGAGCCGACCCTCCTGCTAACAGGACTGACCAATACACAGGTGATCCGGCTTTCCGACATGATCGACCTTCTGGGCATCGTGTTCGTGAGAGGCAAAGTTCCGCCCAAGGAACTGATCGAAATGGCGGAAGAGCGGGGATTGGTTTTGTTCTGCACCAAGCTGACCATGTACCGTTCCAGCGGCATTCTCTATAATTCAGGCCTGCGGAGCTGCAAGATCTGAGATGGCTGAATACTGGAATGTGAATCCTCAGTTTGAGGAAACAGCTAAAGCCTTTCTGGCCAATCAGCCGGAAGCTGAAGTGACCTTGGAAGCCAATATCGAGGTGAAAGATTTCGTCAATGCAGGCAAAGGCAGCGCCGAGGTAAAAAACGTCCTGAAGAGATTGGGGGTCGATCCCGCCATCCTCAGACGCATTGCCGTGGCTTCCTATGAAGCTGAGATCAATGTCGCGGCGCACTCCAACGGCGGCAGGATGTTCAGTTTTGTCTATGACGACCTGGTCTATCTGCGCTTCGAGGATAACGGACCGGGAATCGCTGACATAGCGCAGGCGATGGTTCCGGGCTGGTCCACCGCAGACGACCTGGTCAGGGAAATGGGTTTCGGAGCAGGTTTGGGCCTGCCCAATATTCAGAAAAATTCCGACCTTCTGCATATCACGTCAGAGGCCGGCGGCACCACAACCCTTGAAATAATAATATATTACGCATAAGATAAAGAGATGAGCGTTCCCGAAAAAGAATATTATCACGCCATACAAATCATTACGGACAACTGCACCGGCTGCACTGCCTGTGTGAGGGTGTGTCCGACTGAGGCGATCAGAGTCAGGGACGGCAAGGCTCATATCGATAAGACCCGTTGTGTGGATTGCGGAAGCTGTGTAACCATCTGCCCCTTCCACGCCATCATGCCCAAAAGCGATCCGCTGGATATCCTGCAGAATTTTAAATACAAAGTGGCGGTGCTTTCTTCTTCCTTCGCAGGGCAGTTCACAGAAGACATACCTTATGCCACAGCCAAGCAAGCACTTTTAGAGCTTGGTTTTGACGAAGTGGCGGAAGAAGCGATGGTGACGGAATTCATGATCGGATTGATCAGGGATTACATCCGCCAGCATAAAGAGATCAGGCCGATCCTTTCCAGCAACTGCCCTGCCGTGGTTAGACTGATCCAGGTCAAGTATCCTTCCCTGCTGCCGAATGTATTGCACCAGGAAGCGCCGATGAGCATCCTGACCCGCTACCTGCGTGATAAGATACAACAGGAACAGAATCTGCCCGATACCGACATCGGCATCTTTCTGATTGTTCCGTGTGTGGCCCACGTCACTGCCGTGCATCAACCTGAAGGCGCCTACAAGCACCTGCAGGACGGAGCTTTCTCCGTGGGAATGATCTATGGCAAGATCCGGGAACGGCTCAGGAAAATAAATGGCGAAGCACAACAGATCGAGACTTATGAAAAGGGTCTGACCTGGGCGCTGTCAGGCGTGGAAGCCGAAATGGTGGATTGCGAGGACATCAGAGCCTTGTCCGTGAACGGCATAGACAATGTAATCGAAATCCTGTCCAAGGTGGAAGACCATTACCTCGATCAGTATGACTACATCGTGCTCAGAAGCTGCACCAACGGCTGCGTGGGCGGTTGCTTGAACGTGGAGAATCCCTTTGTGGCGACCTCACGCATCAAGAAAATGATCAAGAACGCCAAACAAAAAGACATCGACATGACTGAGTTCAAGGAACTCTATAAAGAAGGCGAATTTGCAGTTGCACCACTGGAGCCGCGCTCCATCATGGAACTGGATAAAGACATCAAGCAGGCGATCCAGAAAATGAAAAAGCTGAATGAGATCCTGGTGATGCTTCCAGGCCTGAACTGCTGCGCCTGCGGCTCCCCATCCTGTTATGCTCTGGCGGAAGACATCGTCTGTGATAAAGCATCCATCGACGACTGCGTGGTTCTGCTCAAGCGCCATCAGAAAGAGGAGGACTAAAGACTATGGCTGTCAGTTTGAAAGATTATCTGGAAAAGGTTCAGGCCGAGATCCTGACACCCGAGATCGACATCTCACAAGTGACTGTCACCAACGGCTACGTTTCCGACATGCTGAGTGACGTGATGGGCACAGCCAAAGAGGGACAGGTCTGGATCACCATCATACGACACATGAATACGGTGGCGGTGGCGTCCATGACCAATATCCCCTGCGTTCTCTTTGCCAAAGGGCTGAGACCTGATGCTGCTGTGATCAATCGCGCCAATCAGGAAGAAGTCTGCCTGGCAGTCAGTGACCATCAGGTGTTTGACCTTGCCGGCATCCTTTACAAGATGCTGGGAAAATAGATTTTTGAGGTTTCGGAGAATCCGGAACCGTCTGTTCTTTGCAAGATGTGAAGATGCGTTGCTATAAGACTGATCTGCACATTCATTCTGTGCTCTCGCCCTGCGGGGGATTGGAAATGTCGCCCCGCTCACTGCTGCAGCGCATCAAAGAATTAAACATAGAGTGGATTGCCATAACCGACCATAACTCGCTGGCAAACTGTCCTGCTTACGCAAAAGTGGCGCGTGAAAACGGCATCGCCTTCACCTACGGAGTGGAGATTCAGACAGCGGAAGAAATCCATCTGCTGGCTTATTTCGACGATCCTGCAGAAGCGATGAAGTTTGACAGGGCATTGTATGACGCCTTGCCGCCCATACCAAACGATGCTGAGTTTTTCGGAGACCAGGTTGTGATCGATGCTGAAGAGAATATCATCCGGATCGAGGAACGGGCCTTGAGCAATTCCGTGATCTGGAGCCTGGAAGAAGCCGTACTGGCAGCGGAAAAGCATGGAGGATTCTGTCTTCCGGCGCATGTGGATGCGGCAGCGAACAGCATCCTCGGTCAACTGGGTTTTCTGCCGCAGAATCCGAAATTTCCTGTCTTGGGAATTACATCGAACCTGATCCTGGAAGACTTTCTGAAGCAGCACCCGGAGCTGGAAGGACATACTTTTTTAAGGGCTTCCGACGCTCATTACCTAAGTGATTTGGGCTGCGGGAGTTCGAAGATTTTCATGCAGGAGCCAAGCAGGATGGAACTGGAGATGGCAGCCAGAAACTTAAACGATAGAAAAATTATATCATAAAAAAATAAAGTCATCAAGGAGGAAACGATGGCGCAAGACACAGCAATGAACAATGTTCTCTATGAACGCTTGCGTACCGTTATTCAGGAAAAAAAGGACCTGCAGAATCCATTGATCGAGATTCTGCGCCAGGCTCAGGAGATCTTTGGCTACCTGCCGATGGAAGTTCAGGAATTCATAGCTAAGGAAATGAATCTGCCTGTGAGCAAGATCTATGGCGTGGTCACTTTCTATAATTTCTTTTCCATGAAGCCACGCGGGAAGCACATGGTAAACGTATGTCTGGGTACGGCTTGTTACGTGAAAGGAGCCAGCCGGATCGTGAGTCTGTTGGAAGATATTCTGGGTATCAAAATGGGTGAGACCACACCTGACAACCTCTTCACCCTCAGCGCAATCCGCTGCGTGGGAGCCTGTTCTCTGGCACCGGTGATCGTGATCGGTGAAGACACTTTCGGCAGGCTGGAAACCAGAAAACAGGTCTCCGACATCATCGACAGATACAAATCAGATAAGTAACGGAAAAATAATATGCAAGATCTATCACTGCATCTGCTGGACATCATAGAGAATTCAGTGCGGGCAGGGGCACGCTCCATCCGCATCAGGATCATCAATGACTCACAGCAGAATGTATTGCGCTTCATTGTGGAAGACAACGGCTGCGGAATGGACAGCGAAACTTTGGCCATGGCACAGGATCCGTTCTACACATCCAAGGAGGAACGGACCAAGAAAGTCGGGCTGGGGATTCCGCTTTTCAAACAAAACGCCGAACTCTGCAACGGTAGCTTTACCATCACCAGTGAACCGTGTCTGGGCACGGTACTTAAAGCTGATTTCGAGAGAGACAATATAGACCGTCTCCCCCTTGGGAATTTGAAAGATACCTTGCTGGGAGCGATCGTCGGTCATCAGGACATTGATTTTTACATCAATCTGATCTGCCGGGACAAGGGTAAGGAACAATCCTTCCACTTCGATACGGAAGCGATCAAAGAAGAGCTGGGAGACATCCCTCTCACCTATCCCGACGTGATTGAATACATCGAACAAAGTTTAATAGAAGGAATACAAAATACAAACATGGAGGATGTCTAATGAAGACACTGGCAGACCTTAAGAAAATCCGCGAGAAAGCTCAGGAAGAAATGAAGCTGCGCGGCAGCAACGTAAGAGTGAAAGTCGTTGTTGGTATGGGAACATCCGGCATCGCAATGGGAGCAAGAGAAGTCATGAAGACTTTCCTGGAAGAGATCTCCCAGCGCAACTTAACTGACGTCCTGGTCACCCAGACGGGTGAAAAGGGCTTGTCTTCGATGGAACCGGTCGTGGACGTGGTGGAAGAAGGCAAAGATAAAGTCACTTATGGCAATATGACCCCTGAAAAAGTCAAGAAAGTGGTTGTAGAACACATTGTGAACGGCAGGATCGTCTCTGAATTCGTGGTTACGACCGGTAACTGATAAGGAGGAGATCCCATGTCATTGAAAAGAATTGACCTGCTCATCTGCTGCGGGTCAGGCTGCGTGTCAGCAGGCGCGCTGAAGATCAAGGAAAAGATCCAATCCGTCCTGAAAGACAAAGGCCTGCTCAACGAGATCAACATCATAGAGACAGGCTGTATGGGACCCTGTGACCTGGGACCCGTGATGATCGTTTATCCGGAAGGCATCTTCTATCAGAAAGTGACAGTCAATGACGTCGAAGAACTGGTGGAAGAGCACTTCATCAAGGGCCGGCCGGTCAAGCGGCTGATGGCTCAGGATAAACAGGAACAGGTCGTTTCCACTGCCAAAGAAATTCCCTTTTATCAGAAGCAGGTCAAAGTCGCACTGGCCAACTGCGGTTACATCGATCCGGAAAGTCTGGATGAATACATTGCCCAGGGTGGTTATGAAGCTTTGGGAACCCTGCTGACTGAAAAGAAACCTGCCGATGCGATTGAAATCGTAAGTAAATCCGGACTGCGCGGCAGAGGCGGCGGAGGTTTCCCCACTGCCACAAAATGGAAACTGGCTGCCGGCAATAAAGACAGTCAGAAATATATCATCTGCAACGGCGACGAGGGCGACCCCGGCGCTTTCATGGACAGATCCCTTTTGGAAGGCGATCCGCATCGCGTTCTGGAAGGAATGATGATTGCCGCATATGCGATGGGTGCATCCAAAGGATTCTTTTACATCAGGGCAGAATATCCGCTCGCCATCAAAAGAATCAAAGGCGCTATCGAACAAGCGAGGGAAGCAGGGCTTCTAGGCAAAAACATCTTCGGCAGCAAGTTTGAATTTGACGCTGAGGTCAGAACCGGAGCCGGAGCTTTTGTCTGCGGCGAAGAAACAGCCCTCATTCACTCCATCGAAGGTGAACGCGGACATCCATCAGCCAAACCGCCCTATCCATCCGATAAAGGACTATGGGGCAAGCCGACCTGCGTCAACAACGTGGAAACATTTGCCAACCTGCCAACCATTTTCCTGAAGGGACCCGAATGGTTTGCATCAATGGGAACCAAGACCAGCAAAGGCACCAAGGTCTTTGCCCTGACCGGAGACGTAAAGAATACAGGCCTAGTGGAAGTGCCGATGGGCATCACCTTGCGCGAGATGATCTTTGAAGTGGGCGGCGGTATAGTCGGAGACAGGAATTTCAAAGCTGTCCAATTGGGCGGCCCTTCCGGCGGATGCCTGACCACAGAGCACCTGGACGTTCCCGTAGACTATGAATCTCTGAAAGAGAAAGGTGCCATGATGGGTTCCGGCGGTGTCATAGTGATGAATGATTCCAACTGCATGGTCAGCATTGCCAAGTTCTTCCTGGAGTTTTCAGTGGAAGAATCCTGCGGCAAATGCTCTCCCTGCCGGATCGGACTCAAGCAGATGCTGGACATCATGGAACGCATCACTTCCGGCAAAGGCAAGGAAGAAGACATTGAGGAACTTATCCGTCTGGGCGAAGCGATCAAACAGCTTTCCCTCTGCGGGCTGGGCCAGACTGCTCCCAATCCTGTCCTGAGCACGATCAAATACTTCCGGAACGAATACGAAGCGCACATCAGGGATATGAGCTGCTCAACCAGCGTCTGCCTTGACCTGATGCACTTCAACATTGATAAAGCCAAGTGCATCGGCTGTTCTCTCTGTGCCAAAAAGTGTCCCGTCACCTGCATCAGTGGCAGCAAGGAAGAGAAATTCACCATTCATCAGCTCGACTGCATCAAATGCGGGACCTGCATGGAAGTCTGCCCTGTGAAAGCGATCAGCAAGATCCCTCAGATGAATGATGAAGTCAAGGCCTGCAGAGAAAAACAAAGATTACAATCAGAATATGAAGAATAAAAGGAGAATGCATGTATCAGGAGATTTTTTCCAAATACACTCCCACCAAAGATAACCTGATCTATATCCTGCACGACATTCAGGATAACGATCCTCAGCATTATATCTCCGAGGAAGCGGTTCAGGCTATCTCTGAATATCTCAACATTCCATCCAATCACATTTACGGCGTGATCACGTTCTATTCGATGTACAGCACCAAACCGCGCGGGAAGAACATCATCCGCCTGTGCGAATCCCCGCATTGCTATATCAAGGGCTCGGAAAACATTCTGCGCAAACTGAAGAACGCACTCAACGTCGGCATCGGAGAAACCACCAAAGACAAGCTTTTCACCCTGGAGCTTTGTGCCTGTCTCGGTGTCTGCGGAAACGCGCCTGTGATGATGATCAATGATGATGTCTATGGCGACCTGACTGAAGAAAAGATAGATGAGATTTTAGCCAGACTGAGAGAGGTGAAATAATGAAATACTTCAGAACACATGTCTTGGTAGGCATCAATGAAACCTCGAAGCAGGCAGGCGCTGAAGCTTTCATCAAAGCACTGAAAGCAGAACTCGACACAGCCGGTCTTAAAGATGAAGTCAACATCCTGGAAACAGGCCCTCTGAGTTTCTTCGGCAAAGGCATTTGCCTGACCATCTATCCCGATAACGTCAATTATGAAAACGTACAAAAAGATGATATCATTGAGCTGGTCAATGAGCACTTCCTGAAAGGCCGTCCGGTGCGCCGGCTGATGCTTGAATCAGGCACCCGTTTCAGCCCCAAGTTCAACTATGAGAGCCGCATCGTCCTGCGCAATTCAGGTATCATCGATCCCGAAAGCATCGACGAATATCTGGGTACCGGCGGTTATGAAGCCTGGGAAAAAGCTCTGCAGATGAACCCGATGGATATCGTCAGCGAAGTCAAGAATTCCGGCTTGCGCGGACGCGGCGGAGCAGGCTTCCCGACAGGGCTGAAGTGGAGTTTCACAGCCCCCATAGAGTGCGAACAGAAATATGTCGTGGTCAATGCCGACGAAGGCGAGCCCGGCACATTCAAGGACCGCCTCATCATGGAAGGCGACCCCCATCAGCTTCTGGAAGGCATCATGATCTGTGCCAAAGCGGTGGGAGCCACCAAATCCTATATCTACATCCGCGGTGAATACAAACTCAGCATTGCGCGCCTCAGGAAAGCCATCCAGCAGTGTTATGAATATGGCCTGCTGGGCAAGAACATCTTCGAAAGCGGTTTTGACCTCGATATCGATCTCAAGATCGGCGCCGGAGCTTATGTCTGCGGTGAGGAAACTGCACTCATCGAATCCCTGGAAGGAAATCGCGGCAATCCGCGCTGGAAACCGCCTTTCCCGGGTGTCAAAGGTCTATGGGGCTGCCCCACCATCGTTAACAACGTGGAAACCCTGACCAATATTCCCTACATCATCAAGTATGGCGCTGACGGATACCGCAAGTTCGGAACACCCGACTGCCCGGGCACCAAGGTCTATACCATTCTTGGAGATGTTGCATATCCAGGACTCTGTGAAGCCGACATGGGCACCACGCTCAGAACCATCATCAACGACTACGCCGGCGGCATGAAACAGGGTTACCGTTTCAAGGCTGCCCTGATCGGCGGAGCTGCAGGAGTTATCTTAAGCGACCGTCTGATGGATGTGAAGATGGATCTGAACAGCCTTAATCAGTATGCTGCGGTTCTGGGTTCCGGAGCGATCCTGGTCATGAATGAAAACACCAGTATTGTTGATATGCTCTGGTCCATCCTGCGTTTCTTCCGTCACGAATCCTGCGGAAAATGCTCACCCTGCCGCAACGGCTCGCAACAGCTTTATGACCTGATCACCAAGATCAAAAAAGGTCAGGGGACACAGGATGATTTGGATAACCTGCTGCTGATTGCCGAAACCATGCAGCAGACTTCTTTCTGCGCTTTGGGACAGTCTCCGATTATGCCTATACGCAGCGCTCTGGATAACTTCAGAGATGAATTCCTTGCTTTAATCAAAAAATAAGATAGAGATCTGGAGGAAAACCTCATGGCTAAAAAAGTCAATGTCTGGATAGATGGACACGCCATCGAAGCTGAAGACACAATGACCATCATTGAAGTCGCAGACAAGAACGGCATCCATATTCCCCGTTTATGTTATCACCCGGACCTTCCGCCCACAGCCAACTGCGGCGTGTGCGTGGTGGATGTTGCCGGAAATCCTCTGCCCAAGCGTGCCTGCTGCACTCCTGTGACAGAAGGGATGAAAATCACAACCAACACAGTCAAGCTGCGTTCCTACCGCAAGACCCTGGTGGAAATGATCCTCAGCAATCACGAAGTGGTCTGCCCCACCTGCGCCGCCAACAACAAATGCGAGCTGCAGACCCTGGCCAACAACCTCGGTGTGGATCCTGACCGCCTGCCCACGATTCTGCATAAGAAAGTGAAAGACGATTCCAGCCTGTCCATCATCCGCGATGTCAACAAATGCATTGCCTGCGGACGCTGCGTCACTGTCTGTAACGAAGTGCAGACCGTTTATGCCCTCACCTTTGCAGACCGCGGTTTTGACAGTCACGTGGACACTGCCTATTCTCTTGGAATGGCCAACAGCCCTTGCGTCAACTGCGGCCAGTGCACAGTTTACTGTCCCACCGGCGCGCTCAGGGAAAAGAGCGAGATCGATCTCGTTTGGGAAGCTTTGCTCGATCCCGACAAGCATGTCGTGGTCCAGGAAGCTCCGTCCATCCGTGTCTCATTGGGAGAGGAATTCGGCATGCCTTTGGGCTCCGTGACTCCCAAGAAGATGTATGCGGCTCTGCGCAAGTTGGGCTTTGATTCTGTCATGGACACCAACTTCACCGCCGACCTCACCATTCTGGAAGAAGGAACCGAATGCGTTACCAAGCTGGTGGCTGGAGAAAAACGGCCTTTGATCACTTCCTGCTCGCCGGGTTGGATCAAGTTTATGGAAACCTATTATCCCGATCTGGCTGACTGCGTTTCCACTGCCAAATCCCCCATGTCCATGTTCGGCGTTCTGGCAAAAACCTATTATGCTCAGGAACATAAGATCGATCCTGCCAAGATAGTGTCCGTTGCCATCATGCCCTGCACCGCCAAGAAATTCGAAGCCCGCCGTCCCGAAATGAATGATTCCGGATATCAGGACACCGATTATGTTCTGACCACCCGTGAATTTCTCCGCATGATCAAGGAAGCGGGAATCGATTTTGCCAATCTTCCTGAAGAGGAACCGGATGAAGGTATGAGCTTCTATTCAGGTGCTGGAACCATCTTCGGCGCCACCGGCGGCGTGATGGAAGCAGCCATCCGCTCTGCCTATTTCCTGGTAACCGGTACAGACCTTGAAAACGTCGAAATCGCCGCGGTGCGCGGTCTGGAAGGCGTCAAGGAAGCTGCAGTTGACGTTCCCGGATTTGGTGAAGTGCGCGTAGCGGTTGCTCACGGCCTTGGCAATGCCCGCAAGGTCATGGACCGAGTGCGCGAAGGCCTTGCCACCAAGGGTGAATCACCCTGGCATTTCATTGAGATCATGGCCTGCCCCGGCGGCTGCGTCGGCGGCGGCGGACAGCCCTATGGCAATGACATCGCGTCCCGTGCCCGCAGAGGCCTGGCCCTGTATGAAGAAGACCGCAACCTGCCGGTCAGACTTTCTCACCGTAATCCTGAAGTTATGGGAGAAAAAGGCATCTATGCCCGTTTCCTGGAAAAACCCAATTCCCCGCTTGCCCTGAAACTCCTGCACACTTACTATTTCAAGCGTTCAGTGAATTCCGGACAGGTCACCGAACCGGCCACCCATAAACATCACTAATTATAAAAAGTAAATACAGACGCCTCGTCTGTTTCAATACATTCGAGGCGAATGTATTTACATTGTCATTCCTGCGAAGGCAGGAATCTTAGAAAAATAAAAGCCCGTCGTTCTGACGGGCTTTTTTATCTGCTAAATCCAATTCAGAACTACTTCTGACGCTTGATCCAGTCTGCGATATCGCCAATGACCTGTTCTGCCA
>Ga0209610_1000356_pt1 | contig 24038 bp, 22 predicted proteins | sample LakKivw275mmetaG_FD_184137 | JGI IMG/M metagenome (GOLD analysis project Ga0209610, IMG submission 184137) | Anoxic lake water microbial communities from Lake Kivu, Rwanda to study Microbial Dark Matter (Phase II) - Lake Kivu water 275m metaG... | ecosystem: Environmental > Aquatic > Freshwater...
GGCCCTCGCAATGACATATTCAACCGCACGCCATTGCGAGCGCAGCGAAGCAATCCCTCTCGCTTGTAGTAATGCCATGAGATTGCCACGGGCCTGCGGCCCTCGCAATGACATATTCAACCGCACGTCATTGCGAGGGCCGATGTTATCGGGACGAAGCAATCTCCTGAAGGTAAGGAAAGTTGCCCTCTCCCTCCATCCGGAGGGAGAGGGCTGTATGAAGATATGTGTTGGAATGTATCTATTTGGCTTCTGCGTAATCGACCTTGGGTAGCTGGGAGAGGGCCTTCTTCATGCTCTCCTCTGAGTAGGCGTCGGCCTCCAGCTTGCCGGCCAGGAACTGCTCGTAGGCACTCAGGTCGAAGTGGCCGTGTCCGCTAAGGCCCAAAACGATGACCTTCTTCTCGCCGGACTCTTTGCATTTGAGCGCTTCGTCAATAGTAATCTTGATGGCATGAGCCGGTTCAGGCGCAGGAATAATGCCCTCGGTGCGGGCGAACTTGATGGCGCTCTCGAAGGTAGGCTTCTGCTCTACGGCATATGCCTCTATCAGCTCCAGCTTGTGCATGTGCGATACCAGCGGCGACATGCCGTGGTAGCGCAGGCCGCCTGCATGGATGGGCGACGGTATGAAGGCGTGGCCCAGCGTGAACATCTTGGCGATGGGGGCCATGCCGGCTACGTCGCCGTAATCCCAGGTGTAGGGGCCCTTGGTCATGCTGGGACAAGCTGTCGGCTCGACGGCGACTATACGTATTTTCTTGCCCTTGATCTTGTCCTTGACGAAGGGCACGGCCAGGCCGCCGAAGTTGCTGCCTCCGCCCACACAGCCGATCAGGATATCGGGATAAACGCCGGCCATTTCGCACTGTTTCTGAAGCTCAAGCCCGATGATGGACTGGTGCAGTATCACGTGGTTGAGCACGCTGCCCAGCGAGTAGGAGGTGTCGTCACGCCCGAAGGCGTCCTCTACGGCCTCGCTGATGGCGATGCCCAGGCTGCCCGGTGAGTTCGGGTCTTCGGACAGTATCTTTTTGCCGATTTCTGTCTCGGTGCTCGGGCTGGGTGTCACCTTGGCGCCCCAGGTCTCCATCATGATGCGGCGGTAGGGCTTCTGGTTGTAGCTGACCTTTACCATGTAGACCTTGCACTCAAGGCCGACGAGCTGGCAGGCCAGAGAGAGGGCGCTGCCCCACTGACCTGCGCCGGTCTCGGTGGTCAGCCGCTTGATGCCGGCCTTCTTGTTGTAGTAGGCCTGGGCGATGGCCGTATTCAGCTTGTGGCTGCCGGCCGGGCTGACGCCCTCGTACTTGTAGTAGATCTGGGCCGGTGTGTCCAGCGCTGCCTCAAGCCTGTAGGCGCGGATGAGAGGGGTGGGACGGTACATCTTGTAGACCGCCTGGATCTCCTCGGGTATCTCGATGGTATGTTCCTTGCTGAACTCCTGGTCGTTCAGCGTGGCGGGGAACAGCGGCGGGGGCAGTATGGTCGGTTCGTGCGTCTGCGGATGCAGCAGCGGCGGAAGCGGCTTGGGAAGGTCGGGCAGTATGTTGTACCAGGAAGTGGGCATATCCTTTTCCGCTAAGATGAACTTGGTCGTTTTCTTTGCCATTGATTTTCTCCTTGTAAATTTAATGTTGTTTGCCTCGGACTGCTTGGTCGGTTGAATTAGTAAGTGGCCCTGCCGGGCCACATCTTAAATTCCATTCTGTCAAACCTCCATAAAATAATTTAGCCTCTCGCCAAGGGGCGAGAGGCTTAGCTTCGCGGTGCCACCCTTGTTAGTCCGTCTCCGGACCATCTCGGCAGGTACGGCCCCTGGGGGCGATACCCTGGATTGTGATCACGCTATCCCTGCGTCAAAGCCTACTTAAATCTCTTCTTTCGGTTTGCGGCTCCCGGGCCCATTCAATTTCCGTTCCGGCGTCGGCTCTCACCTTGCCCGACTCTCTGTCAGCCTTCGCTGCGAAATTTACTATTCCCGTTCACAGCCTTTACAATATTCAATTGCCAATATAATAACTGGAAGATTGACTGGATGTCAACAGGGGCAGTCTCGGCGCAGGAATATATGCCCCATTATACTTAATGTAGTATGCTATCATTTCTATTACATATATAAGGAGCCGGTTACTGAATGGACAGACAGAAGACGCTGATATTCTGCGGTGCGCATCCGGATGACGAGACCTTCGGCATAGGCACCACCCTGGCGCAGTACGCGCTGTCGGGTGTCAGGGTCTATTATGTTTGCGCCACAGGCGGCGAGCTGGGCACGGTCTCGCCGGCCTGCATGGATGGCTACAGCTCCATTGCGGAACTGCGCAGGGCGGAGATGAAGTGTGCGGCTAATGAGCTGGGGCTGGCCGGAGTCATTTACCTGGGATACCGCGATTCCGGCATGGCCGGGTCTCAGGGAAATCACGATGAAAATGCGCTGGCTGCGGCGCCTCTCGAGGAGGCTGCCGGCAGGATCGTCAAAATCATCCGGGAGATCAAGCCGGACGTCGTGGTCACGCACGATGCCGGCGGTGGCTACGGGCATCCCGACCATATCGCCACGCACAATGCCACGGTCAGGGCCTTCTATGCCGCCGGTGACGCCGGGCAGTATCCCGAAGCCGGGCCGCCCTTCCAGCCGCAAAAGCTGTACTTCGTGGTCCGCCCCTACGGGTATATGAAGTTCATGGTCAGGCTCATGCCGCTGGTCGGCCAGGACCCGCGCCGTTTCGGCCGCAACAAGGACATCGACCTCACCCAGATAATCGGCGCGGTCTATCCTGTAAATGCCGTCGTTCATTTTAGTAAGGAGGCCATGCAGATGCGTGACAGGGCCTCGGCCTGCCATGCCAGCCAGGGCGGTGGCCGTCCCAGGCGTGGCCCTTATCGCGTGATGCAGATCATGGAAAAGATCAGGAAGCGGGACCTCTTCATGCGTGAATACCCGCCGCCCACGCACCGCCGTGAGCACGACCTGTTCGAAGGGGTGAGCCAGGGCATTCGCTAGTCCGGGCGAAGAGGAGGTAGCAGATTAAATACGATTTCGACCTGGTATGTGACAGGACCAACACCAACTGCGCCAAGTGGGACGCGCGTAAGCCTCTTTTCGGGCGGGAAGACGTCATTCCCATGTGGGTGGCGGACATGGATTTCCCGGCTGCCAAACCCATAGTTGATGCGCTGGCAGAGCGCGCCGGGCACCCCTTTTACGGGTACACCTACGCCGGCCAAAAACTGACCGAGGTCATTGTCGAGCGGCTGCAGCGCAGGTTCAACTGGAAGATACAGCCGGAGTGGATAGTCTTCACCCCGGGCGTAATACCCGCGCTGGGTGTAGCGGTGAGGGCTTTCACGCATCCCGGTGATGAGGTCATACTGCAGGAGCCGGTCTACTACCCGTTTTTCCAGGTGGTGGCCTCTGCCGGGTGCCAGAAGGTAAATAACGCGTTAAAACTGGTTGCCGGGCGCTACGAGATGGACTTCGCCGACCTGGAGAGCAAGTTCCAGCCCGGGAAGGGCATGCTGGCCAGGCACAGCCGCGCCAGGGCCATCATACTGTGCAATCCTCATAACCCCGTGGGACGCCTGTGGAGCAGGGAGGAGATAACGCGGCTGGGCGAGATCGCCATCGGCAGCGACGCTGTGGTGATCTCGGATGAGATACACTGCGAGCTGCTTTACAGAGGTTACAGGCACACGCCTTTCGCCTCGATCTCCGATGAGTTCGCGCAGAACAGCATAGTCTGCATGGCGCCCAGCAAGACCTTCAACCTGGCCGGCCTGCATGCATCCTCTATCATCATTCCCAACAAGAAGCTGCGGCAGGCATTTGTCAGCCAGATGTCGGGCATAGTCCCGGGGCTCAACGTCTTCGGGCTGACCGCCATGGAAGCGGCTTATAAGCACGGCGACGAGTGGCTGGAGCAGTTGCTGGAATATCTGGAGGGCAACCTGAAATTCACGCTGGAATACTTTGCCGGGAAGATACCCAGGATAAAGGTCATCAAGCCCCAGGGGACTTATCTTGTCTGGCTGGACTGCCGGGAGCTGGGCATGGATGACGAAGCGCTCAGGACCTTCCTGCGTGAGAAGGCCAGGGTGGGCTTCGACGACGGCTTCCTCTTCGGCGCCGGTGGCTCGGGATTCCAGCGCATGAACATAGCCTGCCCGCGTGCCCTGCTCAACGAGGCGCTGGGCAGGATAGAGGCGGCGGTCAATTCTTTGTGACAGGATGTGATGATATGGAGCTTACCAACAGGACGATTTTAATAACGGGTGGAACGGGAGGCATTGGGCTGGGCCTGGCCGAGGCCTTTCTAAAGTTGAAGAACCGGGTCATCGTGTGCGGGCGCAGCCAAGAGAAGATCGAGATTCTAAAGAAGAAATTCCCGGGCATTGTAGCTTTACAGTACGATGTTGCAGACGCAGGGCAGAGGCAGAAGCTGGCCGGGGAGGCGCTCCGCCGCTTTCCCGAGCTGGATATTTTAGTCAACAATGCGGGCATACAGAGGTACATCGACCTGAAGAAAGGCTACGGCGAGCTCAGGTCCGGCGGGGACGAGATATCCGTCAATTTCGTGGCCGTGGTGGAGCTGACCGCCCTGTTAATCGGCCACCTGATGAAGAGGCCGTCGGCCGCCATTATCAACGTCAGCTCGGGACTGGCTTTCATGCCCATGCTGAGCACGCCGGTCTACAACGCCACCAAGGCGGCTGTCCACACCTATTCCCTGGTGCTGAGGCAGCAGCTCAAAGACACGCCGGTCAAGGTCGTCGAGATCGTCCCGCCCATGGTGGATACCGACCTGAATAAAGAAGGGCGCAACGCTGCCCGCATCAAGTACAGGGGAGTCAGCCTTCAGGAGTATATCCCTACCATCATAGACGGACTGAAAAAGGGAGCCGACACAATATTTTATGGCGACGGGGACAGGGTCATGACCGACTCGCGCCGTGAGTCGGAAAGCCGCCTGCTTAAATAGGGTTGTGGAGGGAAGAGATGAAAAAGAGCAAGGATGTAGACATGAAGCCCATAGAGCTTCCTCAGCCTGTTTTTGACCACCCCATGACGGTCTTCAAGGCCCTGACGCTCAGGAGGACCTCCCGGACTATCAGCGACAAGGAAATATCGCTGCAGCAGCTGTCGGATATCCTCTGGGCTGCGCAGGGAGTCAACCGACTCAAAGGGCCGTTTGGCATACCGGGCCTGACGGCGGGGTCGGCCAGCAACTCACAGGAGATACGTGTCTACGTTGCCAGGAAGGAATGGATATATTTGTATGAGCCCGGCCCGCACAGGCTGACGCCGGTCGCAGCCGGTGATTTCCGCCTCCTGGCCATCGGCAAGGGACAGGGGATGGCGGGCGCCAATGCTCCGCTGCGTCTCATCTATGTTGCGGACCTGGAAAAGTTCAAGACCGCAGGATTTCCTGAGCCAGGACTCTATGACCCCGAGGTGCAGAAATCGTACTATTTCGTTGACACCGGCCTGATAGCTCAGAATGTCTACCTGGCGGCAACCGCCCTGGGGCTGGCCTCATGGTTCCACAACTGCAACAAGCCTGAGCTGGCTAAGGTTCTACAGTTGGTGCCTCATCAGCGTGCCCTTTTCGGGCAAACGATTGGGTATGCTGAGGAGTAGACCGCCATCAACCTTGCCCTCCAGACAAAACAGCGTCATTGCGAGGGCCAAAGGCCCGTGGCAATCTCCTTGTGCAGGTAATCAGGGAGATTGCTTCGCCCCGATCTTATCGTGGCTCGCAATGACGTATTACCTGCGACGCCATTGCGAGGAACGAAGAGACGAAGCAATCTCACGGCATTGAACCTTCGATCAAAGGGATTGCTTCGCCCCGATAAGATCGGGGCTCGCAATGACATAAAAAAAGAGGGGCTGTCGCCCCTCTTCAATGCCGGGATGAGATCGGGTAATGCTTCCGGCCGTGCCCCTCTCCAGCTCTATTTCGTCAGGTACTCATTTATAGACGCAAGTTGGGCGGTTATTTACTTGGTTCCTCTAAGAAAAGAGAGAACTGCAAGGTTTGTTTCTCTTATTTCTATATCTTTGAAGCCGGCTTCTTCCATGATTGGAAGTATTCTTTGAAGAGTGTGCTGGCGGCCGAAAATTAAGGTTACCAGATGACTCAGCAGTATATTGGCCGGGGGTGAGAAATCTAAAACCAGCAATTGCCCGTTGGGCTTCAGGGTGCGATGTATCTCTTGAAACCCCTTCCGTCTTATATCATTGGTGATGACGAATACCATGAAACTGCACAGGACAACGTCAAATTGATTATCGGGGAATGAGATGTTCTCAATCTGCCCTTCCCGGAAAACAACATCCATGTTTGCCTGAGACGCTTTCTTACGGGCCACCTCAATCATCTCCGGTGCTGCATCGATACCGTACACTTCGCCAAGTGGGCCTACCCGTGTTTTGGCGGCCATGCTTAGTGTCCCGGTGCCACAGCCAACCTCTAAAACCTTGTCCCCCGGTTTTATTTGAGCCAGAGCCACCGTCATTTCTCGAAGAGTGCGTTCCCTTCCCAGGGTCACCAGTCTTAAAAGGGTATCATAGTGGGGAGCCCACTTTCCCCAAGGCCCGGTTGCATCCGCATTTGGTTCGTTTGCATGCAAATGCGCTATGATTTTCGTAGTCACTTCACCTCCCTACCCTTGAATTACATATAACAGCCCAACTACCTATATACAGTATACGGCACGCTCATCAGATACACCGATGTCTGACGCAACACTCTGGCGGGGCTCAAGTCTAAATCTGAATCCAGGAGTGTTACTCTCGTTATTTCGTCAAAAATTCGTTTATAGACGCAGCCGCCCGTTTGCCGGCGCCCATGGCGCTGATGACGGTGGCTGCGCCCGTGACCACGTCGCCGCCGGCCCAGACCCTGTCCTTGACTGTCTTGCCGGACTGCTCGTCGGCTACCACGGTGCCGCGGCGGGTGATCTCCAGCCCCTGCGTGGTCGAGGGTATCAGCGGGTTGGGGGTGGTGCCCAGCGCTATCACCACGACGTCCACGTCCATGGTGAACTCGCTGCCCTGCTTGACGATGGGGCGCCGCCTGCCGGAGGCGTCGGGCTCGCCCAGCTCCATCTCGTAGCACTCGATGGCCTTGACCCAGCCCTTGTCGTCGCCGATGATCTGCTTGGGGTTGGTCAGGAACTTGAAGATGATGCCCTCCTCCTCGGCGTTCTCCACTTCCTCGTGGCGGGCGGGCATCTCGGCGGACGAGCGCCTGTAAACAATATAGACCTCGTCGGCGCCCAGCCTGAGCGCGCAGCGGGCCGAGTCCATGGCTACGTTGCCGCCGCCTACCACCGCCACCTTCTTGCCGACCTTGATGGGGGTGTCGTACTCGGGGAAGAGGTAGGCCTTCATCAGGTTGACCCTGGTCAGGAACTCGTTGGCTGAGTAGACGCCGTTAAGGTTCTCGCCCGGTATGTCCATGAACATGGGCAGCCCGGCGCCCGTGCCCAGGAAGACGGCGTCATAGCCGCCGTTGAGCAGCTCGTCCACCGTGGCCAGCTTGCCCATGACCGAGTCGAGGTGCACCTCCACGCCCAGGGACTTAACATAATCAACCTCAGCCTGCACGATGGCCTTGGGCAGTCTGAACTCTGGTATGCCGTACATCAGCACGCCGCCGGCGGTGTGCAGCGCCTCGTAGATGGTCACCTTATGGCCGAACCTGGCCAGGTCGGCGGCGCAGGTCAGCCCGGCGGGGCCGGAGCCGATGACTGCCACCTTCTTGCCGGTCGGTTTGGGCAGCTCGGTCGGGGCGCGCTTGTCCTTGTTGCCCAGGTCCCAGTCGGCTACGTACCTTTCCAGGCGGCCGATGGCTATGGGCGCTCCCTTCTTGCCCAGCGAGCAGACCTGCTCGCACTGTGTCTCCTGCGGGCAGACGCGGCCGCAGATGGCCGGCAGCGCGTTCTTGCCCTTGAGAATCTTCACGGCCCCGGGCATGTCCTTCTCCCGCACGGCCTTGATGAAGTCGGGTATGTCCACGTTCACGGGGCAGCCGCCCACGCAGGTGCGCTTGGGGCACTGGATGCAGCGGGAGGCCTCCTCCAGCGCCATCTCGTCCGTGTAGCCCAGGGCCACCTCGTTATAATTGTGCGCCCTGACCTTGGGGTCCTGGCGCGGCATGTCTATCCTGTTGAGATTTACTTTGGACTTGGGTTTCTCTTCCAACTCATAGCCTCCTCTAAGATTTCTCGCACTGGCAGGCCTGCCATTTATCCAGGGACTCTTTCTCTTCCTTGAGATAAACTTTCTGCCTGTCGAAGGCTATGTTCCAATCGACCTGGTGCCCGTCGAAGTCGGGCCCGTCCACGCAGGCGAACTTGGTCTTGCCGCCCACGGAGATGCGGCAGCAGCCGCACATGCCCGTGCCGTCCACCATGATGGAGTTGAGGCTGACAATGGTGGGCACGTTGAAGGGCTTGGTTGTCAGGGAACAGAACTTCATCATGACCGCCGGGCCGATGGCTATCACGCGGTCGACCTTGCCCTTCTCCAGCTGCTCCTTGAGCGGCTCGGTCACGACGCCCTTGCGTGCGTAGGAGCCGTCGTCCGTCGTGACTATCAGCTCGTCGCTGACGGTCCTCATCTTATCTTCCCAGAATAATAAATCCTTGTTGCGCGCGCCGATGATGGAGACTATCCTGTTGCCGGCCTGCTTGAGCGAGCGGGCTATGGGGTAGACGGGCGCGATGCCCACACCGCCGCCCACCATGACCACTGTGCCGAACTTCTCGATGTCGGACGGCAGTCCCAGCGGGCCGACCAGGTTCACGATGCTGTCGCCGGCCTTGAGCACGCCCAGTTTCCTGGTGGAGGTGCCCACTTCCATGGCCACCAGCGTGACGGTGCCTTCTCTGGCGTCCCAGTCAGCGAGCGTCAGCGGTATCCTCTCCCCCACCTCATCCACGCGGATAATGACGAACTGGCCTGCTTTGGCCTTTTTGGAGAGCTCCGGCGCCTCGACCCTCAAGTAGTCGATGACCGGCGTCAGCTTCTCCTTTGCGACAATTTTGAACAACACGGACCTCCTTTCAGGCGGATTTAACCTTTACCGGAGGCTGCATGGGGTGCGACAGCTTCAGCCTGTAATCGCACTTGTAACACCTCTTGCCCTCGTCCACAGCCTGCGGCTCGGTATAGCCGAACTCGACCTCGTTAAAATTGCCCTGGCGTTTATCGTTCTCAAGCTCCGGCATCTGCGGCTGGCGCTTGTCGGCGAACGTGAGGTCCTGCCCGAAGACAGGCTCGAGCTCCAGCGGCTCGACCAGCACCTCGTCTATCACGCCTTTGCCGCCCAGGTACTTATCAATGGATGAGGCAGCCAGCCTGCCCTGTGCGATGGCGCCGATGACGGAGGCCGGGCCGGTGACGATATCGCCGCCGGCGAACACGCCCTTCTTGCTGGTCTCAAGGGTACTGGGGCTGGCCTTGATATTGCCGCGGTTGACGGCCAGGTCGAACTTTGCCGGTATATCCGACACCTGGCCGATGCCGGCGATGACGTTGTCGTATTCAGTAACATATTCGCTGCCGGGTATGCGCACCGGGCTCCTCCTGCCGGAGGCGTCCGGCTCTCCCAGCCTCATCTTGACGCACTCCAGCGCCAGCCTGCCGTCCTTCTGCGTCACCTTGTTGGGAGCAGCCAGGAAGACTATCTGGATGCCCTCGTGGATGGCGGCCTCAACCTCCTCGGCCGCGGCCGGCATCTCGGCGCGGGTGCGGCGGTAGACGATGGTCACGTCCTTCGACCCCACGCGTATGGCCACGCGGGCGCAGTCGATGGCGGAGTTGCCGCCGCCGATGATGGCCACCTTCTGGCCGATCTTGAACTCCTCTCCCAGCGCCACCTTGCGCAGGAAGTCCACGCCGTCCAGCACGCCTGGCAGGTCCTCGCCCTCGGCGCCCATCTTGGAGCCCTTGTGGTCGCCGATGCCCACGAACACGGCGTTGAAGCCCTGCGCCAGCAGGTCGTCCAGCGATTCAATTCTCTGGTTCACTTTAATTTCCACGCCGGCCTTCTTGATCTCGTCTATCTCGCCGTCGAGGATGGGCCGGGGCAGGCGGTAGGCCGGAATGCCCACACGCATCATGCCGCCCGTCTGGGGCAGCGCCTCGAAGACGGTCACGGCGTGGCCCAGCTTGGCCAGGTAATAGGCGCAGGTCAGCCCGGCCGGGCCGGAGCCGACCACCGCCACCTTCTTGCCGGTGGAGGGCAGCTTGAAGCCCTTGCTCCTCCACGCCCCGCTGTCATGGTCGGCGGCGTAGCGCTTGAGGAACTTGATGCAGATGGGCTGGTCGAGCTTGCCGCGGCGGCAGGCCTGCTCGCAGGGGTGAATGCAGACACGGCCCAGCGCGCCCGGGAAGGGGACCTTCTCACGCACCACGGCCAGCGCCTCGGGGTACTTGCCGCGTGCCACGTAGTTTACATAACGTGGTATATCGATATGGGCCGGGCAGGCATAGGAGCAGGGGACGACGTAGCCCTCCCACTCGGCGATGGAGCGGTACCTGGCCTGCTTGTCCACCAGTGCGCCCACCGGGCAGACCTCCACGCAGGTGAAGCAGTACTTGCAGCCGGAATCCTTATATGTGTCCTTGACCGGGCCGCAGACCTTGACGCCGTCGATCTCTTTAAAGTCCAGCGCCTTGATGCCGCGCAGGTCCTGGCAGGCGCGCACGCAGCGGCCGCAGGCGATGCACAGGTTGTAGTCGAGGTCGAAGTAGGGGTTGTCGCGCTGCACCGGCAGGTTCTTGTATTCATATTCAATGTCCTGGTTGCCCATGTCCAGGAAATCCACCACGCGCTGCAGCTCGCAGTGGGTGTTCTCAGGGCAGGTGACGCATCTTTCCGTCACATTCACGTTGCGCAGGCAGACGTCGAAGGGCTTGCAGCGCTCCCTGCGCCAGCAGGTGAGGCAGGCGTTGGGATGGCGCTTGAGTATCTTGAGCAATGCCTCTTTCTGCCTGTCGCGGATGGCGGAGGTGTCGGTGTGTACCACCATGCAGTCCAGCGCCTTGGTGTTGCAGGCCTGGACGGGCTCGGGCTGTCCCTCTATCTCCACGGCGCACAGGCCGCACTCGCCGGAGGGCTTGAGGTCGGGGTGCGAGCAGATGGTGGGAATATAGATGCCGGCGTTGTTGGCGGCTTCGAGTATGCTGTTGGCGCTGTCGGCGCTCACGGTTTTACCGTCGATGGTAAGCTGTATCTTTGACATGGTGGCTAACCTCCGTGTTTGTCAGGCTGTGAAAAGGGGACAGTTACTCCTTGTGGAACGAATTTGCATAGAAAGGCGTTCAAACCAACTTGTAAATTTAGCAGAAACCGCTCTCAAAATCAAACTTTGGGATGATGAGGCTGTGCCATTGCGAGGGCCGAAGGCCCGTGGCAATCCCATGGCATTAAGTCAGGACATGAGGCCCGATCAAGAGATTGCTTCGCTGCGCTCGCAATGACAGTGTTGAGAAAAGAGGAGAGGGTTCGCAAATAATATCTTAATAATTTTCCCGTATAACCAAAAGGTATAAAATAGGCTAATTGCATCAGAAAGGAGAAAACGAATATGCAAAAACCCTGGATGCCGGTGGTAGCCGGCCTTCTTGACATTATATCTGGCGCCATGGGGCTGGGCTTCGGCCTATTCCTGGCGCTCAACCTGCACTTCCCCAGGTTTGCGCAGGCCGCTGGAAAGTTTGGCGCCGCGGCTGGCGGCGCGACCGGTGGTAACGTTCCGTCCATGTTCTTCCCGGGTGCCAACCTGGTATTCGGCATAGCGGCCATGCTGCTGGGCGTGCTGGCCGTGCTGGGCGGCGTCTATGCCCTCAAGGTCAAGACGTGGGGTCTGGCGCTGGCCGGGTCAATCGCAGCAGTCATCACCGGGCGGGTGCTCGGCGTGGTTGCGCTCATCTTCGTGGTCCTCGGGCGCAGCGACTTTCAAAAGTAGATTCCCTGCTTCTTATCCTCAACGAGCCCTCTCTTCCGATTGCATCGGGGGAGAGGGTAATTTGTTTCCAGGGGCGTCATTGCGAGGAGCCCGCAGGGCGACGTGGCAATCTCCTATATTGGTAATCGGGGAGATTGCTTCGGCCGATGCATCGGCCTCGCAATGACATTATCAAAGTCAGGCGCTTGCCCCGGAGTACCTTCGCAGGCCCAGGCGCCAGACCAGCCTCGAGACGATGAGCAGCGCCAGTGCCAGAGTCAGCGAGATGAGCAGTGTCTCACGGTTGAGGCGGCTGGTCAGGGCCTCGGCAGGAACGGTGACGGCGAAGGCGATGGGCACGACGAAGGTCAGGCCGTAGCGCAGCCAGCCCGGGTAGAGACTGATGGGCCAGCGCCCGGCCTCGTACATGCTCTGGAAGATGGTCAGTATGTTCTCCACGCGCACGAACCAGAACGACAGCGTGGCCAGTATCAGGAAGAAGCAGTACACGATCGTCCCGCCCGCCGCCAGCATCAGCAGGAACATGCCGGCCTGCAGGAGTCCCACCTTCTGCCCCAGCCCGACCAAAGCGGCGGTCATAATGCCCAGGCCAAGCAATATATCTATCAGCCGCCAGATGTCGATGCGGCCGATGCTGACCAGGAGCTGTGCGTCCTCCGGCATGATGAGCGTGAAGTCCAGCGTGCCGTCGCGCACCGACGAGATGAAGTTCTCCATGCCCGGCTGAATCACCAGGCCGATTATGCCGCCCACCAGGAAATACACGCCGACTAATGCCACGATCTCCTGGGGACCCCATCCTCCCAGCGACTCCGTGTAGGAGAAGATGACGGCCACGCCGCCCAGCGACACCAGCAGGCTGAGGAAGGTCTGGAAGAGCTGGATGAAGAAGTTCACGCGGTAGGCGGACTCCTCGATGACGTTTATCTTGAAGTAGGCTATGAGCAGGCGCAAGAACCTCATGCCCCCACCGCCGAGTATTCTTTTACGCCACGCCTCCATACAAGTTGCACTAAGAGGACGCCCAGCACAAGCCAGGCCGCCTGCGCGCCCAGCCCTATGAAGGCCTCGACGGGGCTGAGCCTGCCCAGCAGCAGCTCGACCGGGAAGCCTATCACCCAGCGGAAGGGCAGCACATTGGCCACCAACTGCACCGGATTGGGCAGCAGGGTCAGGGGCGCTATTTGCCCTGAGAGGAAGAGCATTAGCACGAAGTAGGCCTGGTTGAGCGCACTGACGCGCGTGGTCCAGAAGGCGGCCAGCGCCAGCGTCCACTCCAGCATGAAGCGCACCAGGAAGGCCAGCAGCATGGCGGGTATGAAGAGCAGAATCGCCCAGGGCTGAGGCGAGATGGCGGCGTGGAAGAAGAAGGCCAGGCCGACCGCTATGATGAACATGGCCGGCAGCGTTATCAACTTGGCAGAGATGTTGTCGGCGATGTCCGAGTGTATGGGGTGCACGGGCCTGAGCAGCGCGAAGGAGAGCGTGCCGTCGCGCACGCGGTACTCGAAGTCATACATTATCCAGGTGTAGGAGAACTGGTTGACCAGCATCAGCACGATGAAGTAGCCGGCGAAGTCGGTCGTGGTGTAATCGCCGATGCTGCCGCCGGCTGTGGTCGAGACCACCGACCAGACAATTAAATATATCAGCGGCTCCAGCACCTGTCCCAGCATCCAGATGAGCAGCATGACGCGGTACTGGAACATCATGGCGGTGGTGGTCCTGAACTGCTGCAGGTACAGGCCGGCCAGCTCTCTCACGGCTTCTCCTGCGTGAAGACGTGCTCGATGACCTCCTCGATGGGCGGGTCCTCCACCAGCAGGTCGGTCACGGGCAGGTCGGCCAGCAGGCGCTCGGTGACCTGCGCCACCTCGGCCCTGGGCACGCGCAGCGTGACGCGGTTATCCTCGCAGGAAACTACCTGGCCGTACTGCTTGAGGTCGGCCTGGCAGTCGCCAATCTGTGCCACGATGGTCTTGTGGTCGGTGAACTTCTGTATCAGCCAGGCCAGCTCGCCGTCGAACAGCAGCTTGCCCTGGTGGATGATGACCACCCGTTTGCACAACGCCTCAACGTCGGCCATGTAGTGGCTGGTCAGCAGCACGGTGGCGTTGAAGCGGTGGTTGTACTCGGCGATGAAGGCGCGTATGCGGCGCTGCATGGTCACGTCCAGGCCGATGGTCGGCTCGTCCAGGAAGACCACGCCCGGCCGGTGCAGCAGCGCAGCGGCAATCTCGCACTTCATGCGCTCGCCCAGTGAGAGGTTGCGCACCGGTTTGTTGAGCAGCGGCCCGAGCTCCAGCAGCTCGGTCAGCTCCTTCAGCGTAGAGCGATATTGCTCGTTCGGTAAGCTGTAAACGGCTCGGTTGAGGTCGAAGGAGTGGATGGGGGGAATGTCCCAGACCAGCTGGTTGCGCTGGCCCATCACCAGCGTGATCTGCCGCAGGAATGTTTTTTCACGTTTATACGGGGTGAAGCCCAGCACCCTGACCTCGCCGGAGGTGGGGTGCAGCAGGCCGGAGAGCATCTTGAGCGTGGTGGTCTTGCCTGCGCCGTTGGGGCCCAGGAAGCCCACGATCTCGCCGGGAGCCAGGTCGAAGGATATGCCGTCGACTGCCGGTATCTGCACGCTGCGGCGCCTGACCAGCCCCTTGAGCGCGGACGCCGTGCCTGCGTCCTGCTGGCTGACGACGTAGACCTTGCGCAGGTCCTGGATATGAACGGCGGAAGTCACCATCCCCACAACAGGTCATGATAATACATTGGGCGGGGATAATAAAAATAGCTAGTAAAGACTCAAGAATAATTTTATTGCTAAACACTATTGACGGCTCAAACTTACGCATATATAATGTTCCTACAGGTCTATCTGATAATCAGTATCTGATCATGTTAAGGAGGTTGCCATGGCGGAAAGGGACATTCGTTTAAAGAATTTAGAAACACGGCTTAATAAAGATACAAAACTTCTAGCTGAATTTATGAAAAATCCTGTTGGGATTCTGGAAAATGAGAATATTAAGTTAACACCACAAATGGAGGCTGCAATCAATGAACAATTCAAACTGTTGCGGTCTCCGGCAATTCAATCGCTTGGAATAAGACCGAAAATTAACATTACTATCAGGCCAATTGGAATTCAGATTATCATTCCATTACCGTGAGAAAATACCGGCTTTGTAATCTTAAATAATAGAATTTCAATTTATTAAGGATCTAATGGTTACCTATGATTTAAATAATCTAATAGGTAGCGGCGATGCACTAATAATAATTCCTCCTTTTGCTGGAATTAACCGTCCTTCTTTGGGTGCACATCTTATCCAAGCAACTTCACAATTAGCCGGATTTAATGTGCGTGTTTTTTATGCCAATCTGGCTCTGGCACAGGTCATTGGAGATAGATACTACGAGGCAGTCAGCAATTTTGCTACCGGGGTTTTATTGGGTGAAAGACTTTTTTGTTTGGCTGCATATGGTCTGCCCCCACTCGGATATGATACTGCACTTCTATATGAAACACTAAGTAACTGTGATATTTCTGACAAAATCGACTTATCCCCCGAGGTAATTAATTCTCTAGAAATAAAAGTACGAGAATGGGTGGCGGCAACTGCTGAAGCAATTGCCAAATGTAATTTCTCTATTGTTGGATGCTCAACAACATTTGAGCAGACTGCGGCAAGTATTGCGATTCTTAACCGTATAAAATGCGCATCCCCACATATAATTACCGTATTGGGAGGAGCCAATTGCGAAGGTGAAATGGCTGAAGGCCTTCTCTCTTTAAAGGCGAAGATTGATTATATATTTAGTGGTACTAGCGAAATATCCTTTCCTGAATTTGTTAGCAAAATTCACTCTGGGCGATATCCCAGTGAACAAATCATACGAGGCGAAGCATATACTGACTTGGATTTATTGCCTACCCCGAACTATAGGCAGTACTTTGAACAACGCGATTATTTTCTCCCTGAGAGCGAGTTTGCATCCAATGATAATGTTTGGATCCCTTATGAAAGTAGCAGGGGATGTTGGTGGGGAGAAAAGCATCAGTGTTCTTTTTGCGGCATTAACGGCTTGGGCATTAAGTACCGAGAAAAGTCAGCAGATCGCGTAATAAGTGAGCTGCGAGATATCACAGAAAAACATGGATTAAAAAGAATATGCATGGTGGATAATATCATGCCACATCACTTTTTTGATACCTTAATACCGAGACTTGGTAATGAAATATCATCTCTCTATATATTTTATGAACAGAAAGCCAATCTATCATTGGATCAAATTTATGCGCTGAAGAAAGCTGGCGTGGAGATTGTTCAGCCTGGTATTGAAGCATTATCAACAAACCTGCTTCGTCTTATGAACAAGGGCGTTACAGCTCCGCAAAATATTGCATCATTGCGTTTTGCACGATCTGTAAATATCGTTATGAACTGGAATTTATTGTGTGGATTTCCAAATGATAAGTCTGAAGATTATAAATGTACACTGGCGTTGTTGCCAAGTGTACGGCACTTGCAACCGCCTGCAGATCTATGCCGTCTAAGTATTGACCGCTTTAGTCCTTATTTTAATAATCCAGCTAAATACGGAATACATAATTTGCGTGCTATGGATAGTTATTACAGCGTTTTGCCTGATAATGCGGATATCTATAGAATAGCCTATCATTTTATCGGAGATTATGATTGTGGAGCTTTCTCAAACCTGGATCTTCTAAAAATACTCCAAGACGAGGTTCTAACTTGGCATAAGATTTGGGATCCAGAAAGAGATTTCCCTCCAACATTAGCAGTCGTTGCATTATCATCTGAAGACTATATTCTGATAGATACGCGTGGATTAACAGGTGAATTACCTGTTCATTTTGTTAATCGTGAACACGCAATGGCTACTCTAGTCGCCAATCTTCCCGGTGACTGTTCCGAAGCTATCGCATGGGCTTTGGAACATAAATATGCTGTTGAACTTGATGGACGTTACGTGCCTCTTGCAACCGCTGCTCCTGAGCTTATATACGAATTCATGGATCGAACAATACCGCATAGTTAGATATACATATATAGCCACCTTATTTAAGATTGGATAAATTCCGTGATTGCCACGTCGTCCCGATTATATCGGGACTCCTCGCAATGGAATAATATAAGGGAGATTGCCACGCCCCGATTGGATCGGGGCTCGCAATGGCAGGGTTTTGCCTTGCATAATCCTTCGTATCTGCCTACACTATAAACAGCAGGTTTTAACCCATGAAGTGCCCGGTTGATAAACAGGTGATGATGGTGGTCGAGCACCGCAGGATCGAGCTCGATTACTGCCATAAGTGTTCGGGGGTGTGGCTGGACTCCGGCGAGCTTGAGCTGCTGATAGCCGTGCTGGTATCGGAAGGGGCCAAAGCGCCCGAGATGGAGCCCGACCAGGAGAAGCCCACCGGCAAGCGCAAGTGCCCCATTTGCGGGCTGAAGATGGACCGGGCCTGGGTTGAGCCGGCGCACAGGGTGCTAATAGACCAATGCCCGGCGGGGCACGGCCTGTGGTTCGACGCAGGAGAGCTGCAGCGGGTGCTGCGTGACCTGGTCCCACCCGGCTCGCCGCAGAGCCAGGACGTGCTGTCCTTCCTGGGCGAGGCCTTCCGGGCCGCACACGGGCAGGGCGCGCTAAAAAGCTGACAACCACTTTTTGAATATACAGGGTAAAGGCATACGGAGGTAAGCGATGGTCTTCGCAGTAGTCATACTGGTAATCTTAATCGTACTTGTCCTGATAGCCATAGGCATATACAACGGGCTGGTGGGCGCGCGCAACGGCGTCAAGAACGCCTGGGCGCAGATAGACGTCCAGCTCAAGCGCAGGCATGACCTCATCCCCAACCTGGTGGAGACGGTCAAGGGCTACATGGAGCACGAGCGCGGCACGCTGGAAGCGGTGACCAATGCCCGCAACGCAGCCCAGTCCGTGGCCAGTGCCGGCCCGGCGGAAAGGGCCAAGGCCGAGGGCGAGTTGAGCTCAGCGCTCTCCCGCCTGCTGGCCGTGGCCGAGGCCTACCCCAACCTCAAGGCCAACGAGAACTTCCTGTCGCTGCAGGAGGAGCTGGCCTCCACTGAGAACAAGATAAGCTTCTCACGCCAGTTCTATAACGACTCCGTGCTCAAATACAACAACATGATCCAGATGTTCCCCTCCAACATCGTCGCCGGCATGGGCGGCTTCAGGGCCGACGAGTTCTTCGAGGTTAAGGCCGCCGAGGAGCGCGAGGCCCCCAAGGTAAGCTTCGCCAAGCCTGAGAACAAGTAAGGTTCACTGGAACAGATGCCATTGCGAGGCACGGAGTGACGAAGCAATCCCATGGCACAGGTAATCAGGGAGATTGCTTCGCTGCGCTCGCAATGACGAGTGTGGGAACAGATGCCATTGCGAGGCACGGAGTGACGAAGCAATCCCATGGCATTAAGACTGGCCTCTTCGCTCAAAGGATTGCCACGCCCCGATGCGATCGGGGCTCGCAATGGGATGGCACAGGTAATCAGGGAGATTGCTTCGCTGCGCTCGCAATGGGATGTGAAACGTTAAATGTGGGAACAGATCCGGGATAACCAGATACGCTCGGCCCTGCTGGTCACGGCCATGGGCATCGTGCTGCTGCTCATCGGGTTCTTCATCGGCTATGTCTTCCTGGGCGACCCGGTCATCGGCATTGTCATAGCCGCGCTGGTCTGGGGCATTATGAACCTGGTGGCGCTCTTCCAGGGCGACAGTATCATACTGGGCATGTCGGGCGCCAGGAAGATAGGCCCGGACGACCATCCCCGGCTGTACAACGTGGTGGAGGAGATGAAGATAGCCTCCGGCCTGCAGAAGATGCCGGATATCTATATAGTCGACGACCAGGCGCTCAACGCCTTCTCCACCGGCCGCGACCCGCAGCATGCATCGGTCGCCATCACCTCCGGCCTGCTTGATAAATTGAACCGCGACGAGCTGCAGGGCGTGATAGGCCATGAGGTGGCGCACATCAACAACCGGGACATACGGCTGATGATGCTGGCCAGCATACTGCTGGGCTCCATCGTCATACTCTCCTGGTACGCCACGCGCATCCTGTTCTTCGGCGGCATGGGCGGCAGGCGCAGCAGCTCGGGCGGGGGCGGCGCCGCCATAATCATACTCATCGTGGGGCTGGTGCTGATGATACTCGCCCCCATCTTTGCGCAGCTCATTTACTTCGCGGTGTCCAGGCGCAGGGAGTACCTGGCGGACGCGTCGTCGGCGCTCTACACGCGCTACCCGGACGGGCTGGCCTCGGCGCTGGAGAAGCTGCAGAATAGCGACACCAAGGTGCAGAAGGCCAACAAGGCCACGGCGCCCATGTATATCAGCAACCCGTTCTACAAGGGCGGGTCGGCGGGCAACGACCTCTTCGCCACGCATCCGCCGCTGGCCGAGCGCATACACATATTGCGCGCCATGTCCGGCGCCTCTTATAACGACTACGAGCAGTCATACAAGGCTGTCAAGAAGGAGAGCGTCATACCGGCCGCGGAGCTGGCCGGCGCCGGGACGGTTGCGCTGAGGCAGGCCACGCCCGGAGCGGAGGCCGGCGACCTGCAGGAGCAGCTCGACCGCACTCGTCAGACCTCGGACGTGCTGTGGCGCGTGCATGGCTACCGGACGCTCAACTGCTCCAACTGCGGCACGCTCATGCGACTTCCGCCCAATTACAACCTGCCCCGCGTGCGCTGCCCCCACTGCGGGTATGACAACGAGGTGAATGTATAATATGTCATTGTGCGGAGTACCGTCTGATATGCCATTGCGAGGAACGAAGTGACGAAGCAATCCCATGGCACTAAATCAGGCCCTGAGCCCTAGTTCAGAAGATTGCCGCGCCCCGATGCGATCGGGGCTCGCAATGGTACGTAAGGGAGATTGCTTCGCTGCGCTCGCAATGACGTGTGAGCAGGAGGGGATATAAATTGAAAATTGATTTCTCTGCCCGCTGGTGGGCCTATCTCATAGCCATTGGGATGATCGTTGTGGTATCGGTGCTGGGGAAGCTGCTGGAGCTGCTGCCATCATGGGACCCCGCCAACGTCGGCATGCTCTACATATTATGTGTCGCCGTCTCGACTTATTACTTCGGGTTCGGCCCAACCATCACTATATCAATAATCAGCATAATATCATTCAATTTCTTCTTTATCGAGCCCATGCTGACATTTACAATAGCCAGCGACCGGGATGTCGTCAGCTGGCTTGTCCTGATGATAGTCACCATGGTTTTGAGTTTCCTTCCACGCCGGCTCTGGCACTAAGCGTATTTAACGGAGGTAGACATAGACTTTAATGAATTGCCAGTTCGGCATAGGAGCGTTGAAGAGGGGCGGCAGCCCCTCTTATTTACTCCTGTCATTGCGAGGGCCGGTTTTTGATGTACCATAGCGAGGAGCGTCATCTGATATGCCATTGCGAGGAACGGAGTGACGAAGCAATCTCCCGGCATTAAGTCATGCCCTGAGCCTTCGCTCAGGAGATTGCCACGCCCCGATGCGATCGGGGCTCGCAATGGGATGTTAGGGTGATTGCCACGCCCCGATGCGATCGGGGCTCGCAATGCTATGTAAGGGAGATCGCCCCGATGCGATCGGGGCTCGCAATGGCAACTTGAATAAGGAGACGGATATTGGAACAGACGAGTGAAAGGAAGCCCATCCTTGGCCTTAATCCGAACGTCTTTTACCTGGGCGTCGTGAGCTTCCTCACGGACGTCTCCAGCGAGCTGATATTTACCCTGATGCCCCTCTTCCTGGCGAATGTCCTGGGCGCCTCTACGGTCATAATCGGCTTTATCTCCGGCGTTGCCGACAGCACCGCTTCCCTGACCAATATCTTCAGCGGCTGGCTCTCGGACCGCCTGTCAAAGAGGAAGTGGCTCTCGTTCTTCGGTTATGCCCTGTCATCGCTGACCAAGCCCTTCATGCTCATAGCAAGCACCTGGGGGCCGGTCATGGGCATACGCTTTGCCGACCGGCTGGGCAAGGGCGTGCGCACCGCGCCGCGTGATGCGCTGGTGGCGGACTCCACGCCGGAGGAGGTACGAGGCAAGGCCTTTGGCTTCCACCGGGCCATGGATACCGGCGGCGCGGCGCTAGGGCTGCTCTCTGCCGCCATCGTGGTCTATTTCGTGCAGGGCAGCGTCCTCACGCTTGAGCTTAAGACTTACAACTGGCTTATCATACTTGGCCTCATACCCGCCTTCCTGGCGCTGCTCTTCTTCATCCCGGTGCAGGAGACGGGAAAAGAGGCTGCGTCGTCGTCCGCCGGAACGGCACGTGTATCACTGCCGAACAAGTACAAGATATTCCTGGCCATCATGTTCCTCTTCACGCTGGGCAACTCCAGCGACGCCTTCCTGATACTGCGTGCGCAGGACCTGGGCAACGACGTGCTGCTGATAACGCTGATGCTGGTCATGTTCAACGTTGTCTATGCCCTTTTCGCCACGCCGGCGGGCATCGTCTCGGATAAGCTTGGCCGCAGGACGGTGATCATAGTAGGCTGGGGCATTTATGCTCTGGTCTACCTGGGCTTTGCGCTGAGCAACCAGCCGTGGGCGGTCTGGCTGCTGTGGGCGCTGTACGGGCTTTACTACGGCCTGTCCGAGGGCGTGGCCCGTGCGCTGGTGAGCGACCTGGTGCCGGAGGAGGCCAGGGGCACAGCCTACGGCTGGTATCACGGCACCGTGGGCATCACCCTGCTGCCCGCCAGCCTGATAGCAGGCTGGCTCTGGCAGTCCGTTAACCCCGCCGCCCCCTTCTACTTCGGCGCAGCCTTAGCCGCTATCGCAATGGTGGGGATGCTGATGTTAATAAAGAAATAGAAAAAGATATTGCTTCTATATTTTTACAGGTTGAGTGGTAGCATAATCTGTAATCGTTGTACGCTCGTTAATCATTGGATTTGTTAATATATTGGTCAAACATATTAATGAATGATTCTCATACGACGACCGAATTCTTCCCATGTAATACATTCTACGTTTTCGATTGCACACGCGCCTTTAACGGACGAGTCATGTGATACAACAACCCATCCTCTCACTTTCCCAAAGGAGATTACTTGACTATCTATTCCTTTTCGGCCACTGGGCGTTCGCCATAAGCCCGCGCATGTCTTGGTGCCTACCCGAAAGTCATTTTTATAGCTGGTTTCAATACGAGAAAACTCTAATTTCTCATGACTTGCTAAATTGACAACAGCATTATAATTAGAATTCCATTTGTCCAGTGTCCTTTTCAGTTTATCAGTTTTTCTCTTCAATTCCCTGTAAACACCCTCCGGTATTCTAACTGTTCCATTAATGATGAAAGGACGTAGTTTCTTGATCAATCCCGCATGATAAAGATCAATAAGGGCATTGGCGTCGGGGCAATATATTTTATCAGCTGGTATGGGAAGTCTTGCTTGGCTACTATTTACGTTTTTCTGGCCCACTTTAGGAACTCGTCCACTTTCTCAATGCGGGTGTCCAAGAGTTCAGCTAAGTCGTAAGATGATACTATTCCACGGTCATGACCAGAAATAATTGTTGAAGTAAATGCATCGCCCAGTTTATTGCGCATCAATTCAAATTTGGTTCTACGGTGGCCTGTTTTTAATTTTCCTTTGCCATACCAGGCTTTGTAGCTATCCCAAATCTTAGCTTTTTCAAGATAGAATCCCTTCGGTGCAAGATCAATTTCTTCTAGTAGAATGGCAATCACATCCCGACTCGCTAAAAATGGTTTTCTGATCTTATCTAGAATATAGTCTGACCACCATTTCCTACTCCCAAGCAACTTTTCCGATTCCAAATATTGCATAAAAGCATTCTTAGGAACAAGCATCTCCGCCGCAAATTTATTACAGTATATTTCTGTTTTCTCATCTCTTCCGCGAAAATCACAAACAATACCTGTTTCGCGAAATAGTAAATGAGCATACTCATGCAGCAATGTGAAAATTCGGCCAGCAGCAGCCTCCACATCCGCGTCATTCACAAGTATTGATGGTGGGCCTTTCGATTTCCAGATGGACGCTCCGCGTACTTCCTTTGGATTAAGCTTCAATGAAAGTACATATATGCCAAGATCTCCTAGCTTCCTACGACATGTATAAAATAGTGTTTGAGAAGTGTTCATATCAAATCTGTCAGCTAACGATATTCCCAGTTTATCACGTTCGGTATTGGCAATTGTTTCAACGGGATCATCTGTAGAATATTTATTAATGTATAATTTCGGATGCTCAAGTTGCTCCGTGAGCATTTCCAGATATTGTGTGAATTCAACGAAGCGACGTAGTTGTAATCTCGACTGATAACTAAGAGACTCAATTTTGCTTTCCGCTAAACCACGATAGTTGAGGGGCATTTCCTCGATTAAATAAGAATCTTGGGTAAAATATCCAACAGGACATGCATATATATCTGCCAATATTTCTAATTCATTGAGTTGGGGTTCCCCTTGATTGTTTTCCCAAGATAAAATGCTTGACGCTTTGATTTGAATGTCAAGATGCTTTGATAGATCCTCTACCTCATTAGGTTTAAGGCCCATCCGCTCCCTTGCCCATTTTAGGGAAGAACTGTTGATCCACTTATTTATTGTGGTCTCTTGCATTAGAAGACCTAACCATTTCTAATATGTGAATAAGTGATTCATGTGCATAGTATATCATATGTATATTAACCTAGGAGAGCGATTTTAATCGTTTCACATTAGCATTAAGTTATCTATCAGCCTCGGTTTCCCCAGCCTGATAGCCGGCTGGCGCTGGTAGTATATTAACTCCGCCGCACCTTTCTACTTTGGTGCGGACCTAGCTCTTGCGCTGGTGGGCATGTTGGTGTTTGTGCGGAAGTAATAGGATTGATAAATTGTATATATGAGGTGGACCCCATCAGTAGGACAGTATAGCGGCCTTGCTAAGTGGGAGTCCTGCCATTCCTACAGTGTTTGTTGCCAAGGATTCTACCATGTTGGTACAAGTATTCTCCACTATAC
>Ga0209610_1000358_pt1 | contig 23955 bp, 22 predicted proteins | sample LakKivw275mmetaG_FD_184137 | JGI IMG/M metagenome (GOLD analysis project Ga0209610, IMG submission 184137) | Anoxic lake water microbial communities from Lake Kivu, Rwanda to study Microbial Dark Matter (Phase II) - Lake Kivu water 275m metaG... | ecosystem: Environmental > Aquatic > Freshwater...
GGTTCGGGCGGTGAAGCTATCATTGTACCCGCCCTTGAAGAAGGGGTCATACTTGTACCCGTAAATCTCGAAGGTCGGCTGTCGGGACTGCCAGTAGGGCACGTCGAAGTCCTGAACGCCGTCGCCCTCTTCCATGTCTACGCCCTTGTGGGCCGGGTCGATATTGACCGCGTTGTACGGCCCGTAGTCGGCCAGCACCTTCCGGTCGACGTGCCAGATGAGCATTCCCGACCCCGGCTGGAAGAAATCGTACTCATTGTAGTCAACCGATACAGCCACGCCGTCGCTGTCATCGACCATGATCGTGTCCGGGGCGCGGACGTCCACCTGCCGGTTCTCGAGCAGGAAGTATTCATCCGGGCTGATCGGAATCTTGACGATCGTCGGCTGGCCCGAGTCTCCCCGCTGGCCGAACAGCCCCGAGTCCATCTCGGCCGCGAATATCGGAATCGACTCGACCGGCACCTTCACGGTCTTCACCTGGTTGATAGTATCAAGGAAGAGCGTACGGCTGAACGCGTCCAGAAAACCCGGTATCACGCCCGGGGGCGCGCCCGCCCCGTAGTCGCCGAGCCAGCTGCCGTAGCCCATGAGGCTCCAGCCGCCCACGCCCATCGTGATACCGGTCACATCATACAGGTCGTATGCCCCGAGCAGGTGCGCGAACTCGTGAAAGAGCGTACCGGCCAGGCCGGTCATACCGAGGACGTTGGTCTCGCCCTGGTACATCGTGTCCTGCCGCATCATCTCCGGAAGAACGGTCGCGTGCTCAATGTGGGTCCGGCCCGAATCAACCGAGATGTAGGGCTCGCCGAGGTAGGCCTGAATCGCATCCGACGGAATCTCCCCGGCCAAGAGGTCGAACGGCGAGTCCCCGTCCGTATCGGACTGCAGCCCCGAGCCCGCATGGAACACGATGTACTCGTCGTAGTCACTGAAACGAATCTCGGTATCCGCGTCGGCAACCTTGAATGCATCGTTCATCAACCGCACGAGGCCCAGCTCGATGGCATCGTACGATAGTGTGTCGCCGTAAAACTGCATCTCGCGCGGCAACTGGTAGCAGGTCTTCTCGCCGGAGGGCATTACGGTGTACTCGACGTAGAGCTTGCCCAGCGACTGCGCCCGGAAGTAGTTGCGCAGTCCCTCCATCTGCCGCTCAAAGTAGGTCTTGAAGTGCGGCGGATCGTAGAACAGGCCCGAATCCGGCGTCAGGAATCCGAGCGTATCCATCTTGCCGTTGCCCGTCGTCAGTGAGGTTGTATCGTTTTGGAACTCCACGCGCAGGCAGAGCACGCGCACCGTGTCGGTGCCGCCGGCCTGTAGCTTCCGGATGCGCGCGATTTCCGAGGCGGTCGGCTTGAACCGGAATCGCTCCAGCGGCGCCGGGCTCTTCTCGGCCTTCGCAAACGACGCCAGCAGCCGCGCGGTGTGCTCAACCGCGCCCGGTCGGTTTTGCCGCTGCGACTTCACCAGACGGAGCTGCCGCGCCTCGGCCGCCGGCAGCAGCACCGCAACGGCAAAGAGCAGCTTCAGGATCTGCCTACTTCTCACTGCTCACTCCTAACACCTGACTGCTGACTTTGGCTCAAGGACACACGGAGAGAGAGGGATTTGAACCCCCGATACCCTTGCGAGTATACGTGATTTCGAGTCACGCGCCATCGTCCACTCGGCCATCTCTCCAACGACCATAGTTTCACCTCCGCTTCGCGCGGAAGAAGCTCTTCATTAATTCTGCCGATTCATTCGCCAGCACGCCCTCAACTACCTTCAGTTCATGGTTGAACCTGTTGTCCCCGGCAATGTCGTACCGCGAGCCGAGGCAGCCGAACTTCGGGTCCCGCGCACCGAACACCACCAGGTCAGGCCGGGCCAGAATCAGCGCCCCGGCGCACATCAGACATGGCTCGAGGGTCGCGTAGACCGTCGCTCCGCTCAGCCGCCAGTTATCGAGGGCCGACGCGGCGGCGCCAATCGCCACAATCTCGGCGTGAGCGGTCGGGTCTTTCAGCGTCTCGGTACGGTTGTGGCCCCGGCCGATTATCCGGCCCTCATGCACAACCACGCAACCCACCGGCACCTCGCCCTCGGCGGCCGCAGCCTCGGCCTCGGCCAGCGCTGCCCTCATCCACCGCTCATGGCCAGGGCTCTGGGGCGCGGTCCTGACCCGACCCCCCGGACCCCTGGACGCTTGGACCCTTTCTTCGGAACGCGCCCGGCGCGACTTGAACGCGCAACCTACGGATTCGTAGTCCGGCACTCTATCCAATTGAGCTACGGGCGCTTTAGGAACTCTCGCCAATTGTATTCGCCTCAGAGGCTAAAGTCAAGAATCCGAGACCCGGAACCACTTCGCCATGCTGATGAGCGGCCGAACGTCGTAGCCCAGCTTCTCGTAGAATTGGGTCACGGCGGCCCGGTCCTGCTGTACCTCGAGCTTGACCCTTAGACAGCCCTGCTGCCTGAGCCAGTTCTCGGCATGCTCCATCATCCGGGTACCGATGCCCTTGCGCTGCTGGTCCGGCATCACCGCAAGCTTGTATATCCAGCCGCGGTGACCGTCGTACCCGACCATCACCGTCGCCACCACCTTGCCCTCGACCTTGCCGACGAAGAACGACTCCGGGCTGTGGCGCAGCTTCTTCTGAATGTCGGAACGAGGATTCCGGTTCGGCGCGGTCATTCCTGCCTGGCCCCAAACGTCGAGCACCGCGTCCGTATCCTCAATCACGAACGCCCGGATCTCAAGACCCTTCATCCGGTCTCCTCTGGATGCAGACGGCTCGGCAGCTTTGGCGAATCACCCCTAGATTCTCACCGACTCCGAAGAGAAGTCAACCTATGCCCGAAGCAGGATGGCCGGGTGGGCAACCACGGATGAACGCAGATGGACACGGATGATTGAGACGTCAAGGCTTGGGCCAGCTACCGCTCGATGATGACCTTGCGGGTCCGGCCCGCGTCCCGCGCCCCTCGCCCCTCATCCCTCACAAAGCAGATCCCCGACCTAGGGTTCACCGCCCTCCGCCCCATCGCATCGAAGGCCACTGCGCCCGGCGGCAGGCCGCGAGCAATCGTGGCGGGACTCATCACGTCGGCGCTCATCCCTGCAGCGGCCCGATCCACACTCGACTCCATCGCGTCCATCAGACTGCCCCAGATATTCCAACTGCCTCCACGGTTCGACTGCCAGACGCACCAGTGCAAGGTAAGCCCAAAGGTCGTCACCGCGGGACTGACGTCCGTCGCGGTATCAGCGTCCAAACGTGCTTCGCTATCGGCGAATCGCGTGCGAGCGTAAATGTTGGGGTTCCCATCTCTGTCCGAGACCCATGCCGCAACCGCCCATTCGTCCCAGCCTTTCTTCGGGTAGGAGGCCGGGTTGCCGCATGGCGAGAAGTTCCTTCCTGCTCCGGCCGAGTCGCACCAACGCACCCCGATTGAGAACGAATTCTCGCCAGTGCCGTAAACCGCCGTGTCCCCATCGCGCGTGGATTCCCATGTCACCCAAGGCCCATATCCGGGGTCAGTCGTGAAACTAACGACATCGGGATTGCGGTCCAGGGAATCCGAATGGGCTACCTCTATCGCAGTCTGCCATTTGCCCTCGGTGTATTCCGAGTAGAAAATGTCACCGTTGCTTTCCCATACCAGCAACGGACAGCCCGTCGTGTCATTCAGTCGGCCGCGCCCGAGGCGTGTGTGTCGAATCGGGTCGGTCCGAGACAAGACAGCCGACGACGGCAACGTCCAAGTGTCGTCGAGCGTGTACGTGTACTGTATATACCAGCCGGAGGAATCGTGATTGGTCCAGGCAGCCCATACGATGTCCTCCAGCGAATCGTCGGCGATAACAACCACATCCGGACGGGCCGAGTCTCCATCCGTATTGATGCAGTTCCCAATGGACACTTGATAGTCCCAATCGTTGAACCTGTACGCTGCGACATGGATACTCCCGCACGTATCCTCCCGACGTTCCCAGACGCACCAATACTCAGGCTGACCATCCGAGCGGTTTGCGCCGGCCAGTGACGGGTTGACCGCTTCCTCCCCGTAGCAAACCGGCCACTCTCCCTGCCAGCCGTACTGGAAGTAAAACTCCCTGTAGGCAAGAGTCCATCGAGCACCATCGTAGAACTGCCAGACCACACAGGTCCGATAGCTTGGCAGACATTCCTTGCAGGTCGCTGGTTTGATCCCTCCGAGGTACTCACTTATCAGGTAGGGCCCGGTCCATTCCTCGGCCCGGGCTGCGCCGCCGAGCAGTGTGACCAGCGCCAGGACCAGACCAGTAGTGCACTTCATAGCGTATCCCGAGCACGCTATTATCTTCCCTGCTCGATGCTTGTCAATGAGCGTGCCACGGCTACAGCGGTGGAGGAAGTGGTCGAGGCGAAGACGGCTCACGGCTGACAGCTTACGGCCAGCGGTCCTTCGGTATTCTGTATTCCAGATTCGAGATTGCAGATTGACGCGTCCTTAGGGTTGTGCGCGGCGACTGCGGTCACCAGTGGTGACGCGAAAATCCTGAGTTCGGTTCCGCCCCATCATGCGAGGGCTGCCCTTCTCCGGCAGCCCTCGATTCTCCGTCCACTATGCGCATGACTTGGCCGTCGCTCCCGTTCCGGCGTTCCGGGCAGTTTGGACCCATCAGATGGACCCGAATATGTATATACTACATATGCCCCGGCCAGCCAGTCCGCATCCTAACTTCCCTATTCTCAATTCACTATTCACAATTGCCTCCCGAACCCCTCCCATGCCTCCCCCACAGCTATCCGCATAGCTTTCGAAGCCACAATCCGAGGAGCTTCCCGAGGGACGATGAGAGCTACTTCGTCCGCTGTTTCCACCGCTATTTCGTCCGCTACCTCGCGAGCTACGATGCAAGCTCCTTGTCCGGTTCCTTGCCGCATAACAACCACGGTTCCTTCCCGAGGTCAATCCTGAGATCCAGTCCGCATTCCTGTCCAAGCTCATTCCCGAATTCCTCTGCAGGCAACTTCGCAGGCAACCTTCGAAGCTTCTTGGGGAGGAACGAGGATCGCTCCGACGCCCGCCGCAGCCCGAACTACGCCGGGCCCGGTTCCGCCGGTCCCGGAACCGGCGCGTAGCCCATCAGGCGGTAGAGCGCGCCGAACAGGACGAGTGTGACTATCGGCAGGAGTTCGTAGTAGACCCGCATTTCGTCCACGTTGCCGAATAGCCAGGTGAGCACGATGACTGGCGGCACAATCCAATAGACCGCCTCAGGAACCGCGGCGCGCGCTTGAGCGCGAAGAGCGACAGGATGAAACCGAGCACGTAGAGCAAGTTGAACCCCCGGGGCAGAACCAGCCAGTCGGTGACTGGCCGGAACAGGAACCAGTTGCCCGGTACGGCCAGAACCTGCGCGTTGCGGAGAGAATGCAGGGCGATGGCCTGCTCCGGGTTGTTCCTGAAGTACCAAAACAGCAGTCCTCGCACGATCAACCAGAATCCGACCTGCAGACCAGTACCCATCGCCAGTTGCCTGGGCCTTAGCTTGCGCGCCTCCCAGCCGACCCAAACCGGGACGAGCAAGAGTGCGGTCTCTTTGTTCAGAACGCAGGCCGCGAAGGCAATCGCGTACAGCCAGTGGCGCCGGGCCGCGATGAGCGCAAGCCCGAGCGTGAACAGGCACAGCGCGGGAAGGTCGTAGAGCATGCTGCCGGAGCCGTAGAAACCGGGCAGGGCAAAGAGGACGACAACGGGGACCAGATCCAGCGCCGGGGCCGGCGCATCGAGCACGAGGCGAGCGAGCCACCACAGGGCGAATGCGAACCCGACGGTGAAAAGGAACAGCAGGTTCTTGGCCACGACGGACTCAAACGGGTACTGGTAGAGCCAGACCGGCCTGCCGTCGGCCGTGAGGTTGCGCCGGACGCTCTCCTCGGTCCTGGTCCTTGACGCTGCCGGGGTGATGGTGACAGCCGCGCGGATGAGCCAGGGCATGAGCACGCGGGCGACATAGGGCTGGGGCGCGCGGCCGTAGATCATGTCCCCGAAGAAGTCCTCGCCGCCCAGCCGCGCGTTCATGCTTCCGAATCCCGGGTAGCGGATGAACTCCCCGACCGTGAAACTCGCGACCGTCGAGTACACGAGCAGGAGGATGATAATTCGGGCCGGGGCCGGCCGGCGAGTCGAGCGGACAGGCTCCTGCGGGTTCACGGACAGTAGGATATTGCGCCGGCTCGCGCTGTCAAACCGCGACCGGTTCTCAGGGGCACAGTCGTCGGCGGACAACCGCCGAAAAGATTGTCTTGACAAGCCAAATCTAGCCGCTAAAAAGGTTGTAGGAGAAACCGAAAATGGCTAATCGCAAACTGATGTGCCTTGAGTGTGGCCACACATTCGAGGTGTTCACTGCCTCTGACGACGACGACGAACTCGAAGCCGAGTGTCCGGTATGCGGCAGCGTCGATACGACTAGAACGTACGACGAGGACACCGAGGTCGATGAGGAGCATCTGAAAGAGGACGAGGACTCAGACGACTCCGACGACCTCAAGATCAACCTCGACGACGAGTAAGCCATCGCCGGGAGTCCGCCGCCAGAGTTCCCCGGGAAAAGCACCGAAGCAGGCAGGGCAGCGCCGGCGCGTCATGGCGCCTGGCGCCTCCTGCCGCGCTTTTTGCCTTTAGCCGCGGGCCGCGCTCGTCCGGGGGCCGGCTTCTTTGCCTGCTGCCAGGCCGCTTCCATCTCATCCAGACTGACCTGACCCGGTTCCCGGCCTTCCCGGGCAAGATGCACCTCGACGCACCGGAAGCGGCTCCGGAACTTGACATTGGCATCCTTGAGCGTGCCCTCGGCGTCGAGGTCAAGGTGCCGCACCAGGTTCACCAGCGCGAAGAGCAGGTCACCCAGTTCCTCTTTGACCCGGGCGCGGTTCCTCCGCCCGCGCGCGAGCTCCCGGCGCAGCTCGCCGATCTCCTCCTCGACCTTGTCGAGCACCGGCTCGGGCTTGTCCCAGTCGAATCCGACGCGCCGGCACCGCTCCTGCACGAGCTGCGCCTGGCGCAGGGCCGGCATCGCAACCGGTATGCTGTCGAGCAGACCGCCCCCGTTCCGGTGTTTGCGCTTGATCTTCTCCCAGTTGGCGAGCACGTCGGCCGCACCCCGAACCCTGGCGGTTCCGTAGATGTGAGGGTGGCGCTGCTTGAGCTTGGCGACAACGCCCGTGAGTGATTCCTCAAGCGACACGCCCAGTTCCTGCTCCGCGACTTTGGCAAGAAAAAGGCCCATGAAGAGATAGTCGCCCAGCTCCTCGGCAATGGCCGCTCTGTCTCGCCGGCGCACGGCTTCATCCAGCTCGTAGCTCTCGTTGAGCAGCATCGGCCGGGTCGAGGCCAGCGTCTGCTTCCGGTCCCACGGGCAGCGCCGGCGCAGCAGCCGCACCACCTCCAGCAGTTCGTCAAACATGCCCGAGTCTAGCGGACGGGATTCCAGGATTCAAGCGAAGGGACGACTTCTTCTCTCTCCTTGACTTTTCTGCGCACCGCGATAACTTCTAGCCTGATGTTAGCGGGCCGAGAGCCAGAGACGCCCACGCACAATCACCCCTCACCACTGCCGCCGTCTCCGGTTGCCGGACGCGTAGGATTCAAGGAGACCCTTTATGAAATCTGACCTGTTGGCCAAGACCGACCCGGAAGTGTTCGAAGCGATCGCGAAAGAGACCAACCGCGAGCACAACAACCTCGAACTCATCGCCTCCGAGAACTTCTGCTCCGAGGCCGTGCTTGCCGCCCTCGGCTCGGTGCTGACGAACAAGTACGCCGAAGGCTATCCGGGCAAACGCTACTACGGCGGCTGCAAGTGGGTCGACGTCGGCGAGAACCTCGCCATCGCCCGCGCCAAGCAGCTCTTCGGCTGCGACCACGCAAACGTCCAGCCCCATTCCGGCACTTCCGCGAACATCGCCGCCTACCTGACGTTGGCCAAACCGGGTGACACCATCCTCGGCCTCAACCTGAGCCACGGTGGCCACCTTTCGCACGGGCACCCGCTCAACTTCTCCGGGCGATACTTCAAGGTCGTCGCGTACATGGTCGACAAGCAAACCGAGACGCTCGATTACGCCGCAATCCGCGCCCTCGCCCTTGAGCACAAGCCGCGCGTCATAGTGTCAGGCGCTTCCGCCTACCCGCGCACGATTGACTTCGCCAAGTTCCAGGAAATCGCGGACGAGGTCGGCGCGGCCCAACTCGCTGACATCGCTCATATCGCCGGTCTCGTCGTGACCGGGCTCCACGTGTCGCCGGTTCCCTACGCCGACATCGTGACCACCACCACGCACAAGACCCTGCGCGGCCCGCGCGGCGCCATTATCATGGGCAAGCAGAAGTACGCCGAAGATATCGACAAGACGGTCTTCCCCGGCACCCAGGGCGGTCCGCTCGAACACGTCATCGCGGCCAAGGCCGTTGCGTTCAAGGAAGCCCTGTCCGGCGACTTTAAGGCCTACCAGCAGCAGGTGCTCGCGAACGCCAAGGCCCTCGCCGAGGCGATGACCGCCTGCGGCTTCCGCATCGTCTCCGGCGGAACCGACAACCACCTGATGATGGTTGACTTAAGACCCAAGCAGATTACCGGCCGCGACGCCGAGCGCGTACTCGGCAAGGTCCGCATCACCGTCAATCGGAACACCATCCCCTACGACCCGGAAAAGCCCTTCATCGCCTCCGGCATCCGGCTGGGGACGCCGGCACTGACAACCCGCGGCATGAAGGAACCGGAGATGAAGAAGATCGCCGACCTCATCAACCGCGCGGTCGCCGCCCGCGACAACGAAACGGAGCTCGACAAGGTCAAGGGCGACGTGGCCGAGATGGTTAAGGGATTCCCGCTTTACGCCGAGCGCCGGGCCGAGTACCGCTCGCTCGCCACGGAGTAACCCATGCCTGCACCACTTATCGCCGACCTCGAAGCGCGCGAAATCCTCGACTCGCGCGCCAACCCGACGATTGAAGTCGACTGCATCCTCTCCGACGGCACCATGGGCCGCGCCTCGGTTCCCTCGGGCGCCTCGACCGGCAGGTACGAAGCCTGCGAGCTGCGCGACGGCGACCCGAAACGGTTCCTCGGCCAGGGCGTCCTCAAGGCGGTCAAGAACGTGAACACCACCATCCGGCGCCGGCTGGTCGGCATGATCGCCACCAACCAGTACCGGATCGACCAGGCGCTGATCGAGCTCGACCCTTCGGCGAACAAGGGCAAACTCGGCGCCAACGCCATACTCGGAACATCGCTGGCAGTCTGCCGCGCCGCATCTATTACCGCCGGCATCTGTGTCTACCGTTTCCTCGGCGGCGCGGGTACGATGGTGCTGCCGACTCCGCTCCTGAACGTTATCAACGGCGGTGTACACGCCTCCAACAACCTCGATGTCCAGGAATACATGGTCGTTCCGGCCGGGCTCCCGACCTTCCACGAGGCGTTGCGCGCCGCGGCCGAGACCTACCGTCATCTCAAGAACCTGCTGCACGACGCCGGCAAACCGACCTCGGTGGGCGACGAAGGCGGCTTCGCCCCGATGTTCCGCGACCACGAAGAACCGCTTGAGTACATAGAGCGCGCTGTAACGAAGGCCGGCTACCGCCTCGGCGAGCACATCTTCATCGCACTCGACCCCGCGTCAAGCGAGTTCTACCGCAAAGGCGTCTATCACTTCCGCACCCCCAATCCCCACACCATGACTTCGGACGAGTTCATCGACCTGTATGAGAGCTGGATCAAGAAGTACCCGATCATATCCATCGAAGACGGGCTGGCCGAGAACGACAGGACCGGCTGGAAGAAACTGACGGGACGGCTCGGGAGCCGGATTCAGCTCGTGGGTGACGACATCTTCGTGACCAACACCAACCGGCTGAAGCAGGGCATCCGTGATGGCATCGCCAACGCCGTGCTCATCAAGCCGAACCAGGTCGGCACGGTCAGCGAGACGCTCGACTGCGTGAAGGTTGCGACGGACTCCGGCTATCGCACCGTCATCTCCCACCGCTCCGGCGAGACAAGCGACCACTTCATCGCCGACCTCGCCGTCGCCGCTAACTCCGGCCAGATTAAGACCGGCGCGCCCTGCCGCGCCGAGCGCGTGACCAAATACAACCGGCTCATCCGCATCGAGGAAGACGACGTCCTGCGCTTCGCCGGACTGCAAACGTTGAAACGATGAACTCCGGCCGGACACCGCTCCAGCGGCTGGTCAGATGGACGGTGCTGGCGGTGTTCGTCGTGTTCGCCTTCTGGTTCCTGGCCGGGCCCAACGGCCTCGTCAGCATAGCCCGGCGCAAGGCGCGCGAACGGAATATCCGGGCCGATATCACCGAGTACCAGCGGCGGATTGCCCAGCAGCAGCAGCGCCGCGACTGGCTCGCCAATCCGGACTCGGCGTCGCTCCTCGCCCGCAAGCTCCTGGGCGACAAGCCCGATTCCGCTCCGACGCCGCACTAGGGCGCAACCGGCTTCGGATTCAGGGAGTCGGTGGTTCTGGAATCCCGACCGGCGCTATCCGTGACCCCTGCGCAATCTACGGTTGTCCGGTTTCCAGCGCGGGCAGCATCACCTGGGGTCTTCCACTCTGCGGGTGCCGGGTGACAATTGGTTCGACTCCGTAGACTGCGCGAATCAGCTCAGCCGTAATGACCCGCTCCGGCACATCGCAGGCCACTGCCTTACCGCGGTCGAGCAGGAGGATCCGCGAGCAGTAGAGGGCGGCCAGGTTCAGGTCGTGCGAGAGAAAGACGATGGTCTTTCCCTGCCGGTTGAGCTCCGAGAGGATGCGCGCGATGAGTTGCTGGTGAGCGATGTCGAGGTGAGACGTCGCCTCATCCAGCATCAGAATCCGGGGTTCCTGGGCCAGCGCCCGCGCCAGCACCACGCGCTGTCGTTCTCCGGCGGATATGGAGTTGATGCGTTTGTCCCGCAGGAAGGCCGCGTCCACAAACTCGAGTGCGGCGTTTACCGCCTCCCGGTCGTGTCTGCCCGGACTCTGGAACCTGCCGAGAAAGGGGTTCCTGCCCATCATGACAACATCCCAGACCGAGTAGTCGAAGGCAAAGGGATTCTCCTGCAGGACCACGCCTACCTCGCGTGCCACATCCCGCCGGTGAAGAGTCTGAAGTTCCCTTTCCGCGATTCGGATTGAGCCCTGCGCGGGCACAAGCAGCCCGGCGACGAGTCGGAGCAGGGTGGACTTCCCTGCCCCGTTCGGCCCGATGATGCCGAGAAACTCACCAGCAGCAACATCAAGGTTGAACCCTTCGAAGAGCAGGCGCTCGCCGTAGCCGAAGGAGAGGCGGGAGAGCTGGATGGCATTCCCGCGGAAGGGATCGAGGGATCGAGGGATCAAGGGATCAAGTGCAGTACCATGGCGTTCCGCCACTCTATCCCTCTGTCCCTCTATCCCTTTATCCCTTTTGTTCACAGGCGGCTCCTCAGTAGGTAGATAAAGAAGGGCACGCCGACGAGCGCGGTGACGATGGAAAGCGGCAGGCCACCGGGGACAACGTTCCGCGCCAGCACGTCCGACAGGAGCAGGATGCCCGCGCCGGCAACAAATGACCCGGGCAGGACCCGGCGATGCTCGGGCCCGAACAGCATTCTCACCAGGTGCGGAACTACCAGACCTACGAAGCTGATTGCGCCGGTGAATGAAACCACCATGCCGACCAGCACCGACGAAACGACGAAAACCGTCTTGGTGACGCGCTGGGTATCAACCCCAAGCGTCTCCGCCGCCTCCTCACCCGACGACATGATATCAAGCGACCGCGACATCGAGAAAAGCCAACCGCACCCGGCTATCGAGAGCACGACGACCGCAGCGAACAGCCGGGCAGTCGTACCGGTGAAGACCGCTCCCAGGTGCCCCATCATCATGTAGATCGCCTCGCCCAGCGTACGCCGGCCCAGTATCATCGCGAGCATGACAAGACTCGAAAAGAGAAAGCTCATGATGACGCCGGCAAGCACCAGGCCCGTAACCGTAACGCGGCCTCGAACCCGGGCGAGCGCATAGACCACGAGCATGGTCACCAGTGCCCCGACAAAGCCGCCCACCGGCGCGAATGCTCCGGCTGTTCTGCCCATTACCAGTGTCAGGCTCGCGCCCAGCGCCGCCCCGCTCGCGACTCCCATCGTGAAAGGGTCGGCCAGCGGATTCTGGAGCAGGCCCTGCAGCGATGCACCGACCACTGCCAACACCCCACCGGCGATGATTCCCAGAGCGAGCCGCAGCAGCCGGAGATTCATCACTGAGCTTATACCGGCTCCGGTGATACCGCCGGGCCCGACCGCTATCGAGAGCGCCGACGCGGACACAAGCAGCAGCACCAGGCCGACCCAGCCCAGCGATTGTCGACGCATCACTCCTCGTCCGGCCCCAACAACTGAGCCACGAAGACACGAAGTACACGAAACGAAATCACAGACCTACACGGACTAACACGAAAACCGTGTTTATCAGTGTTCATCCGTGGTTTGCGGATGAAGCAGCTTCGCGAGCAGGACTACGCCGTCGACGATTCTCGGGCCCGGGCGGAAGAGCAGATCTTCGTCGAGCTTATCGTAGATGAGGCCGTTCCTGACCGCGCTGATTCCGCCCCAGCCGACACGCTGCGCCACGTCCTTCACACTCATGTCGGGATGCAGCAGCAGAATCACCTGCGGATCAGCCTTCACCACCGCTTCCGGGTCTGCTACCGGATATTCCTGCACCGACGAAGCAAAGACGTTCCGACCTCCGGCGCGTAGCAGCAGTTCGTTGATGAACGTGCCGCCGCCGGCAGTCATCAGCGGCGTACCGGATATCTCCACGTACACGCGCGGCGTATCAGGAAACGATGGAATCGAGTCCAGCCGACGCCGCATACTCGCGACCAGGCTCTCCCCCACCGCCTTCCGCCCGACTAGTTGAGCCACAGTATCTATCTCTCTGAACACTGCCTCGATGTCAGCCGGCCGGGAGACGTAGGTCGGTATCTTCAACTCGGCGAGCTTCTCCAGCAATGACCGATGCATGGGCAGGGTAAGGAAGACAAGGCTCGGACGCAGCGCGACTATGCGCTCAAGATCCGGGCTCATGAAATCCCCGACCTTGTACACGGTTTTCGCCGCCTCCGGGAAGTCTTCCTGGTTCGTGTTGCCGACGAGCATCTTTCCGGCGCCTACCGCGTACACAATCTCAGTCACGCTCGGGACGAGCGACACGGCCCGAAGCCCCGGTTCGGGTGTCGTCCGCTGCCCGCATCCGACTAATAGCAGGGCAGTTGCCAGCACGCGGCCGAGACAACATTGCAGAACCGGGCTTGGGACACGATCCCAATACTTCGCGGGAATTGGGTCATGTCCCGCGCCCGACCTAGTCTTCATGGCGCGGCGATTCGGGCACGGGCTCGGGCATCGCCACGTTCGCGAGCCCCGGCTCGTTCACCTTGTTAGCGAGAATCGTGTAGACCGTGTGTGCGACCATCCGGTCCGCCGGTCTGATTCCGGTCGTGCGCACGAGCATCTCCCGCTCCAGAACCTCCTTCACGTGGATTCTGGTAAAACCCTGCATCTCCAGGGCCGACACGGTCTTGCGCACCTGTTCAACGGTCGGGACTATCGAGACAAGCGCGTAGCCGCCCTTCAGGGCATTGTGAGCCGGCGCCACGAGCGTCCACGGTTCCGGCACGTCCAGCAGCACCGCATCCACGTCGGTCTGTTCGAACCCCTCCTGCTCCGGGTCGCGCACGAAGAACTCGCAGAACCGGGCCAGCCCGTACCGCTCGACGTTCGCCCGGGCATTGGTGCTGAACTCCGGCCGTCTTTCGTACGAATAGACCCTGCCGTCCGGCCGCACGAAGTTGGCGAGAATCGTCGTCAGCGCGCCCGACCCGGAACCGGTCTCGATGACGCGGGCACCGGGAAAGACGGCGCCCGACAAGAGCATCGTACCGACGTCCTTCGGATAGACGATGGTCGTGGAGCGCTTCACCTTCATGGCCAGGTCGGCAAGGCCGGGCTTGAGCAGGTAGAAGAGGAACCCGAGGTGGGTGCGGGTCGCATCGCCGTACTCGCGGCCGGCAATCTGGTCGAACCGGAGCTGGCCGCGGTGCGTCGAGAAGCCGCCTTTGGGTTGAACGGTCACAAGGTAGTTCATCCGCTCGGAGTGGTAGAGAATCACCTGGTCGCCAGTCTGTATCATTGTGCCCATTCTAGGTTGGAGACGCGGCAAGTCAAGCGACCGACACCCGCTTGGTACAGGCGTTTGGCCGGTTGCGCTTGACACTAGGGCGCTAATGGCTACGCTATGGGCGTGACAGTGAACTCCCTTTTTAGAGGAATCACCGAGCGCTTCACCAACGACATAGCGATCGACCTTGGCACCTCCTCTACCCTGATTTATGTCAAGGGTAAGGGCATTGAGCTGCGTGAGCCTTCGATCGTCACGATCGACGAGCTGAGCCACGAGGTCGTGGCGGTCGGCACCGAGGCCAAACGGATGCTCGGCCGGACCCCGGAGGGAATCCGCGTCATCCGGCCGATGAAGGACGGCGTCATCGCCGACTTCGGCATCGTCGAGATCATGCTCAAGACCTACATCGGCATGGTCCAGCGCAAGAAGCTCTTTGTCCGGCCCCGCGTCATCGTCTGCGTACCTTCCGGGATCACCGAGGTGGAGAAACGCGCCGTACGCGACTCGGTCGAGGCGTCGGGCGCTCGGGAAATCTACCTCGTGTCCGAGCCGATCGCCGCAGCCATCGGCGTCGGCCTGCCGGTCGAGGCGCCGACCGGCAACATGATCATCGACATCGGCGGCGGCACGACCGAAATCGCCGTCGTCGCGCTCTCCGGAGTGGTCAACGCCGCCTCGGTGCGCGTCGCCGGCGACGAGATGGATGACGCGATAGTCAACTACATCAAGAAGAACTACAACCTCATCATCGGCGAGCAGACGTCCGAGTCGGTGAAAATCGCCATCGGCTCGGCCTACGCGACGGGCAAAGAGGAAACGATGGAAATCAAAGGGCGGGACCTCGTCTCCGGTATACCCAAGACCATCCGTGTGACCAGCACCAAGGTGCGCGAGTCGCTGGAAGAGCCGATTACGCTGATTGTCGACGCCGTCCGCCTCGCCCTGGAAAAGACGCCGCCCGAGCTTGCCGCCGACATCGTCGACCGCGGCATCTACATGTGCGGCGGCGGCGCGCTCCTGCGCGGGCTCGACCTGCTCATCAAGGAAGAAACCAGCCTGCCGGTGTTCGTCGCCGAGAATCCGCTCGAGAGTGTGGTGCGCGGCGCCGGCCGCATCCTGGAGAACATCAGCGTCAACGACAAACTCGTACTGCGCGCCAAGTAGCATAACCCTGAGGGTCCGGTGATCGTGTCCTGTCCGGTTGGCAACGGCAGCCGCTTGGCGCGGCTGATTCGGTCTTGTTGAGGCCAGCCGCCGCCACCTGGCAGGACCGCGCTGCCTGGCTCGTTATCGTCCTCGGCCTGGCCCTGCTCCTGTTTCCACACCGATTCCGCATCTTTGCGGCGCAGCCCGTCCAGACCGCGCTTCTCGCTCCACTCCGCCTCGTGGCTTCAACCAGCCGGGTCTACCGTGACCTGCGGGCCGAAAACGACCGGCTGTCGCTGCTCGCGGTTCGCCTCGCGGTCGAGAATGCCAGCCTGGAGGCGGCCACGCCGGACACGGCCCCCGCGCCTCGCCTGAACCTCGTGCTGACCAGTGCACCAGTTATCGGCCGCGACCTGACCACGTTCGAGCACTGGCTCGTCATCAGCCGCGGCTCGCTCCATGGCATCAAGGTCGGTGCCCCGGTAATCACGCCGGACGGCGTCTGCGGCAAGGTGGTCGCCTGCGGCCCGCACCAGGCACTGGTTCAGACCCTGCTCGCCTCCGAATCCCGGATATCGGTAATCGACCTGCGGTCGCGGGTCCCGGCGCTCGCCCGGCCCGACCGCTCCGGACGCCTGATTCTCGACTATGCGCCCAAGGACTCGGACTTCCGGCCGGGTGACACGATTGTAACCGCGGGGCTCGGCATCGTGTTCCCCAAAGGGCTTCGCGTCGGCGAGGTCACGGGCACGCCGGACCGGCCGGACGCACTCTTCAAGCCGGTCATGATCCGCCCGTTCGCGGACGTCAGCCGAATCGAGCGGGTCTTTGTCATCTCCCTGCCGGCGCAGACCGGCCTTGATACCGGGACCGTGTGGCTCGAAAACACGGCCCCGCCCGAAGTCACCATTCCGGACCAACCCGCCGGCCAGTGAAAACCTTCATCGCCTTCATCCTGCTCTACCTGCTCTTTCTGGTCCAGGCCAGTGTGACCCCGTGGTGGCCCGACCTTCTGCTGCTCGGGCTGATTGTCGTATCGCTGCACGAAAACCGTCTGACGTCCACCCTCGCCGGTGCCTTTGCCGGGCTCTGCCTTGACGTGGCAAGCCCGGCCTTCCTCGGCGCGCACACCGTCACCCTGGCGGCCACCGGCTACGGCGTAGCGGTTCTGCGCACGCTCTTCTACCGGGCGCGCTGGGCCACGCTCCTGTTCACGTCCATGGCGCTCGCGCTCAAATGGCTCGCGGTCGCGCTCCTGGGAGCCGGCCTGCCCGGCCTGCCTGCACTGCTCGTCTCCTCCGCCCTCACCCTGCTGCTCGCGCCCCTGGTTGAACTGACCCTGACCCGCGTCCTCTATCACGGATGGCAGCCCGCCTGACCCGGCTGACGCAGGTGCTCTTGCTCCTGCTCGGCATCCTCTCGGCCCGGCTGGTCCAGCTCCAGCTCATCCAGGGAGCACGCTACGCGCGGCTGAGCGACCGTAACCGGATCCGCAAAATGGTCCTGCCGGCTCCCCGCGGCCGGATTCTCGACCGGAACGGCGTGCTCCTGGCCGACACGCGCCCCTCGTTCACGGTCGCGGTGGTCCCGACCGAGCTCACCGACTCCGCCCTGCCCCTGCTTGCCCGCCTCATCGACATCCCCGAACCGGACCTGCGCGGCCAACTGCAACCGGTCGCGATGTTCGCCTCGCCGGTCAACGTCAAACGCGACGTCTCCATCGCCGAGGTGGCGCGCATCGAGGAGGCGAGCTTCCGGCTGCCCGGCGTCCACGTCCGCGTCGACCCGGTACGGAACTACCCCGGCTCCAACAGCTACTGCCACGTCATCGGCCACATCGGCGAGGTAAGCAAAGAAGAACTGAAGCGCGATACGTCGCTCCGGCAGCTCGACTTCATCGGCCGGGCCGGAATCGAGGCGCAGTACGAGTCCCTGCTGCGCGGCCGCGACGGGTCCGAGTACGTCGAGGTCGATGCCCGCGGCCAGGAGATCGGGCCGCTGCGGGAAAAGCGGCCGGAGCCCGACGTTCCCGGTTGCGACCTCATCATGACGATTGACGACCGCATCCAGCGGCTGGCCTGCGAACTCCTGGAGCCCTATCCGCGGGCGGCGGTTGTCGGCATGGAGACGAGAACCGGCGCCATCGTCTGCTTCGTCTCCAAGCCCGACTTCGACCCCAACATCTTCATGACGCCGATCGAGGCCGAAACCTGGGACTCGCTCATCTCCAACCCCTCCAAGCCCTTCTTCAACCGCGCAATCACGGCCGGCTACCCCATCGGCAGCACCATGAAACCGGTGGTGGCGCTGGGCGCGCTGCGCCAGGGTGCGCTCACCCGCTACACCCGGTTCCAGCCATGCTTCGGCGGCTTCCGCTACGGCAACCGGACGTTCAAGTGCACCAGCGCTCACGGCAGCCTTGACCTGGTCGGCGCTATTGCCCAGTCCTGCAATACCTACTTCTACCAGGCCGGACTCCGGCTCGGGCTCGACAGCCTGACCGCCTATGCCCGCGAAGTCGGCCTGGGCCGACTGACGGGCATCGACATGCCCGGCGAAAAGCCCGGCAACATCCCGACCCGCGCCTGGCTCGATTCTCGCTACGGCAAGAACAAATGGGGCGCCGGTTCGGTGCTCAACTTTGCCATCGGACAGGGCGAGGTGACGGCCACGCCGCTGCAGATGGCGGTGCTCTACGGTGCGATCGGCAATGGCGGCCGGGCGGTTCGACCGTATCTCGTGGCTCGCATCGACTCTGCCGGCCGCACGATTCATACGACCGTCCCCGAGATAAACCAGTTGCCGATGCGCCCCGAGGACCTCGAAGTGGTGAAACTCGGCCTTGAGCGGGTAGTTGAATACGGAACCGGGACCGGCGCGAGGGTCGGTGAAATCAGCATCGCCGGCAAGACCGGAACCGCCCAGAACCCGCCCCGACCCGACCACGCCTGGTTCATCGGCTATGCGCCGGCCGAAGAACCCGAGGTCGTATTCGCGGTGCTGGTCGAGAACGCCGGCCACGGCGGCGTGGTATCGGCGCCGATTGCCGGCCAGCTCATTCGCGCCTACTTCTCCCCGGCGGTCGAACCCCAGCCCGAACCCGACACCGCCGCGGCGAAACCCGATACCACACCCGCCGCGACCGAAGCGGCTCCAGAATCTTCTCAACTCGAACCCCAGGACCCCTGAACCCGTGAACCCTCTCCTATGAAACGCTTCGACCCCGGGCTCATCATCGCCACCCTGCTGCTCGCGTCGTTCGGCCTGCTTGCCATCTTCTCCTCCGGCGGCTCCTACTTCTTCTTCCGCCAACTCATCTTCCTGCCGATAGCCGTGGGCGCCGCGGTCGCGGCCATCTTCGTACCGCGGCGCATCCTCTACGGCCTGGCCGAACCCATCTACGCCCTGACGGTACTGATGCTCGTCGCGGTGCTGGTTGCCGGCACCGGTCCCGGCTCCCACCGCTGGTTCGTGCTCGGCCCGGTCTACATCCAGCCCTCGGAATTCGCCAAACTCGCAACCGTCCTGCTCCTGGCCAAGCACCTCAGCTACAAGCGCACCATCGGGCTCAACTTCCGCGACCTCACCCTGCCGGTAGCTATCGCCGCAGTCCCGTCGCTCCTCGTGATGGTCGAACCCGACCTCTCCACCTCCCTCATCTTCGCGGCCCTGCTCGCCGCCATGCTCTACTGGCAGGGAATGCGGCCGCTCCATATCCTGCTCCTCTTCTCGCCCGCGCTCTCATTCGCGGCCGGGTTCTCGCTCTACACCTGGATTCCGTTCTTCCTCGTGCTGGGAATCATCCTGCTCGTTCGCGCCGGCGTCACGAAAGCGCTCATCGGCCTCGGGGTCAGCGCCGCGTTCGGCCTGCTCTCGCCGTTCGTCCTCTCCTCCCTCAAAGACTACCAGCGCGCCCGCATCATGAGCTTCGTCGCCCCCTGGTTCGACCCGCACGGCATCAGTTGGAACGCCATCCAGTCTCAGATTGCCATCGGCTCCGGCCGGCTCATCGGCAAAGGCTTCCTCCAGGGCACCCAGAAACGGCTCGGCTTCCTGCCCAACCGCCACACCGACTTCGTCTTCTCCTCGCTCGGCGAAGAACTCGGGCTCGTCGGCTGCCTGATACTTCTCGGCCTCTTCTACTGGCTGCTCCGCCGCATGCTCATCGCCGCGCGCCACTCCGGCGACTCCACCGGCTCGCTCCTCTGCGTCGGATTCGCGGCCATCATCGGCTACCAGATGTTCGTCAATATCGGCATGCTCCTCGGCATCCTCCCCATCACCGGCATCACCCTGCCCTTCCTCAGCTACGGCGGCTCCTCCCTGCTCCTCAACTTCATCCTCGTCGGCCTGGTCATCAATGTCGTATCGAGGCCGGAATGACCCGAAACGCACCACCAGGTCCGGACCGGTTCCGGCTTCGGCCATTCATAACTTTGCGTCTTGCTACTGACACCCGCGTCAAACTCGGGGTGCCTCATGCCACTTGACCTGAAACCGCACGATACTTATAATGCCGTCGGCGACCACCGTCGCCAATGGGTCTGCAAACTCATGGTTTTGGGAGGTGTGCATGCAGTTCGTTCGAGCCGCCGTCCGGCTACCGCTGCTTGCGTGCGTCGCATTACTGGCTGCCGGCGGGTGCGTAGCGCCGCCGATAGTCTTTCACGACGGTATGCCTGCCTGGGCCCCGGGCCCGGGCGAGCCTGAAGCAAACCTCGGCTATCAGCGAGTGTTCTACTACAGCTCAGGCGAATACCAGGGCAGTGCCTGGTACCTGACGCCCGGGTTCCGCTGCGGACTTGCCCGGCCGCCATTGGCCGCGGACGTCGGACTGACCTCTGCGGTCATCGAGAACGATTGGGAATTCGGGGCAATTGTCGGTGCGGGCGCGGGGATCGGCTACCAGAGCAACAGTGTGAGCGTCATGGTCCGGCCGAGCATGTACTTCATGAGCATCGTCCCGGGAAGCGGGGTGCAGTGGGGATTCGACGAGCCCCTCTGGCAGGTTTCCCTGCTCGCCGGGAACGGCGTGCAATCCGGCCAGACTCACGTCTCGGCCGGCGGCCGCATCGGCAGGCTTGGAATCGGGCCGGCGCTCCTCGTCGACCACAGCGTCGGGCCTGTCAACCTGAGATTGGAAACATCGTACATGTTCCCGCGCACATCCGAAGCTGAGGGACGCCTGCTGACTGTAGGGCTCACCGTCGGCGGGCCCGTGTCGCAGGACGAAGACGAGACGGGCCCGGAATACTAGCGGCATGGAGCGGTCCCGCGAATAGCCTTCAGGGGCGCTACCGGAAACACCGGAGGATCTCACCATTCTCTATTCACTCTTCTCTGTTTCCTCCTCATTCGGCATTGATTAGGAATTAGGAATTAGAGCTTAGGAATTCATATGCAGGACCTCCGCGCTCTCACTCTCGCCGAGCTTCAAGCCGAGTTCGCCGCTCTCAACTGGCCGCGGTACGCCGCTGCTCAGGTTTTCACCTGGCTCTGGCAGAAGGGCGTAAATGACATCGGAGCGATGACAGACCTGAGCAAGGACCGCCGCGCTCTGCTTGCCGAACGCTACACCATCGGCCGGCTCGAACTACTGCGCACCCTCGCCGACGACGACGGCACCACCAAGTTCACCTTCAAACTCGCCGACGGCAACGTCATCGAATCCGTCCTCATTCCCTCCGGCGGGGACATGACCCAATCGTCGTCGACTGGGATCGTGTCCCAAGCCGGACCCGATCGGACAACCGTCTGTGTCTCTACCCAGGTCGGGTGCAGGCTGGGCTGCGACTTCTGCTTCACCGGCACGCTCGGCTTCAAGCGCGACCTCGCCTGGCATGAAATCGCCTCCCAGGTCCTATCTGTCAGGTCATTGGTCATTAGTCATTCGTCATTCTCCAATTCTCCGACTCCTCCCTCATCCCTCCTCACTCTTCCCATTTCCAACGTCGTCTTCATGGGCATGGGCGAACCGTTCCTCAACTACAACGCAACCATTCAGGCGGCCAAAGTAATCAACGCCGAAAACGGCCTCGGCATCGGCGCCCGCCGCATCACCATCTCCACCTCGGGCATCCCGGAAGGCATCCGGGCCTTTATCAAAGTAGAACAGCAGTTCCGCCTCGCCCTCTCGCTCAACGCCTCGGACGACGAAACCCGCTCGCGCCTCATGCCGGTCAACAAACTCCACCCGCTCAAAGAAGTCATGGCCGCCATCCGCGAATACAGCGCGGCCAAAGGCAAGCGTGTCACGTTTGAATACGTGCTCGTGGACGGAATCAACAACCGGGACAAAGACATAAATCAGCTTGCCGCCCTGCTCAAAGGCATCCCCTGCAAGCTCAACCTCATCCCGCTCAACCCCTTCCCGGGCTGCGGACTCCGCCCGCCGACGGAGAGGTCGGTCGATGCCTTTGCCAAAAAGCTCTGGCCGCTTGTCCCGGCGGTCACGGTCCGCCGCTCAAAAGGCGCCCGCATCCTTGCCGGCTGCGGCCAGCTCGCCGGCCTCTCCGAATAACCGAGCCCGTCGGCAGTCCGCCGACCGAACGGACTCGGAGTCTTACCACCAAGACAGACGAAGGACGATGGACAAGGAGACGGAAAGACGAGGATGGAACCGCAGATTACGCAGACTGGTCGGGGTCGGAACGCTAGAACCACGGATGAACACTGATGAATACAGATAGACAGGGTCTCCTCACTAGAACCCTTGAACCCTCGAACCCTGGGACCCTGGTGCTCGGTACCACAGATCGTCGAGACGAAGAACGACGGACGAGCAGACGGTCAGACGCGGACGGGATATCCGCAGATTACGCAGATGACGCAGATTGCCCGGATTGGGACTGGGACCTGGGCTTGAGCTTGCGCTTGAGCCTGTGCCGTCTACCGCTGCACGACGACCTTGGTGACGGCTGACGGCTCACGGACGAAGTACACGCCGGACCTCGGGTTCACGACCCTCCGCCCCATCGGGTCGAAGACGACGCTCGACCCGATGCGCTCAACGCCTGACGAGCCGGACAGAATCGTCGGTCCGGACTTCGGCGTTCGCACTTCGGCGCTCGGCGTTTCCTCCACGCCGGCGCCGTAGTACTCGTATATCTCCAGCCCGGAGTCGCTGTCTATGACATAGACATAGTCTCCGTCCACTGCCACGTCAACGGCTTTATCCGACTCGGTCTTGTAGTAGCCGACCTCAACCGGGTTCGTCGGGTCGGAAACCGAGAAGACCCGCAGTCCGTAGTAGTAGTCCGCAACGTAAGCGAGACCCCCACTTGCGGCCACGCCATAGGCCAGCCCCGACAAGAAGTACCATGCCAACTCTGCCGGATGCGCGGGGTCGGCAACCGAGATGACATCGAATCCACCACCGTAATCCGCCACATACGCGTGGTCGCCACTCACGGCCACATCAAATGCCCGGTCCCGGTTAGCCCAGTGACCGACCTCAATTGGATGCGCCGGGTCGGCAATTGAGACGACCCGCAACCCGCCAACATCTCCGTCCGCGACGTAGGCATAGCTGTCGACCACTGCCACGCCCAGAGCCCAGCCCGACAGGTCACAGTACCCGACCTCGACCGGGTGCGCCGGGTCGGCGACCGAGATGACCCGCAACCCGGAAGTCCAATCGGCAACACAGACATGGCTGCCGGCGACTGCGGCGGCGGTGGCCGACGCCGGCGTGTTGCAGTATCCGACCTCAACCGGGTGTGCCGGGTCGACAACCGAGATGACCCGCAGGCCGGAATCTCCATCCGCAACATTGGCATAGCCGCCACTCACAGCCACGCCGTAGGCTTCTCCGGGAGTGTCGCAGTACCCGACCTCGCTCGGGTTGGCTGGGTCCGCGACTGAGATCACCCGTAGTCCGGCACTCTCGTCTGCGACATAGGCGTAGCTGCCGGAAACAGCCACGCCGCCGGCAGAGCCCGGCGTGTCACAGTGCCCGACCAGTCGGACATTGAGCGAATCAGCCGGCGCGACGCCGACCAGCAGGCACAGGCACAAAGCGGCAGACACTGACGCGTACTTCATGGCAGCTCCCTACTTCGTAACGACCACCTTGCGGACGGCTTGAGCTTGCGCTTGGGCTTGCGCTTCCCGCACGAAGTAGACGCCCGGCGCCAGACCGCCGACATCATTCACGCCTGCGTGCAGTTCTGCAGCCTTCCGCCCGGCTGCATCCATCAGGGATGCGGATTGGGGCCCGCAGCCTGGGGCTTCCGCAAGGAAGAGCGCATTGCGGGCGATGGTCTGAGCCGATGTTTGGCGCGCTGTCTCCGATCGGCCAGGCTCGTCGAGGATGCCCGCGTCGGAGCCGAACCTGACGAGCAGAACGTCGTCCGATCCGGCCCCGAGAATGTCGGTAGTCGCCGCCACCGTGTAGCCCCCGTCAGGCGGCAGGACCAGACCGTTGACCTGTCCCACACCGAGGCCGGGGTAGCCCGCTTCCCAGAGCACGTCTCCGGCCGCGCTGAAGCGAAGGAGCGACATGTTCGCCGTTCCGCTGTAAAGCCCGTCGGTCGCCGCGACAACCCAGCCGCCCGTCACCGGCTGCATCGACCCGGCGCAGTCCCGGTTGGTGTCGCGC
>Ga0209610_1000359_pt1 | contig 23938 bp, 21 predicted proteins | sample LakKivw275mmetaG_FD_184137 | JGI IMG/M metagenome (GOLD analysis project Ga0209610, IMG submission 184137) | Anoxic lake water microbial communities from Lake Kivu, Rwanda to study Microbial Dark Matter (Phase II) - Lake Kivu water 275m metaG... | ecosystem: Environmental > Aquatic > Freshwater...
TGTAAAGACTTAACAAAGATTTGCCATTAACCTGCCGTTGGTGTATACTACTGATTCTTGGAGGAGGTGGAATCGTGGAAAACAATTCCTTTCCTAAATGTTTAAAATGTAAGGTCGGTGATTTGGTGCCGCTGTCTGATTTTGGTAGCCAAGGGGCGGCGATTCATTACAAGGCTTGGGTATGTACCAATCCTGATTGCGGCTACAACATTAAAATCAGGAATGGCGATGTATATTTGAATGAGCCTATTTTTAGTGGAACTGGACCTAGTCCTCGTTCACGCGCATAGCTCATAAGTGGTTACACTACTTTCCAGTATGCTTTTGGGGTGATAGCTTTGTCTTTGTTGGCGGGGCAACTCCAGGAGAGAGTTATTGACTTTTTCTTTCCGCGACGCTGTGTTGGGTGTGGAAAGATCGGAGATTTTCTGTGCCTCGGCTGTCGCCAGAAGCTACCTCGGATCGTGCAGCCATTTTGTCAAAAGTGCGGTAAGCCGGAGTCAAGCGGTGTTTTATGCTCAGCTTGCTGGGGGCAAAAGACTGATATCGATGGAATTCGTTCTGTTTTCCGATTCGAGGGGGTAGTACGACAGGCTATCCATGAACTAAAGTATCGCAATCTTAAGGCAATATCTGGTTGCCTGGCTATGTTAATGGCTGGTTATCTTCAAGACACTCCAGTACACGGCGAAGTTTTGGTGCCTGTGCCTCTGCACTCGCGGCGGTTGCGGGAGCGTGGTTACAATCAATCTGGTCTTCTGGCGCGAGAACTAGGTAAATTGATGGGGCTATCTGTAATTGATGATAGCTTGAGTCGTGTCAAGGATAGCTTGCCTCAGGCCAGAACAACGGCCATTGAAGAGCGGAGGAATAACGTGAAAGAAGCCTTCGATTGTCGGGATGAGAAACTGAAGGCAAGGAACGTCATCTTGATTGATGATGTATGTACCTCAGGGGCTACTTTGGAAACCTGTGCCGCGGCTCTTAAGGTCGGTGGGGCTATCTCAGTATGGGGCTTTACTTTGGCCAGAGAAATTTGATAAGGGAGGTAGAGACATGGAACTGCAAATTTCTAGCAAGAATATGGAAATCTCTCTAGCAGTTCGAAATTATGTACAAAAGAAGATTGGTAAGTTAGCTCATTACTTGCCTAATATTACTGAAGCAAAAGTGGAAATACATGAGCAAAACACAAAGTCGCCCCAACATCGCTTCACCGCGCAGGTTACTTTGAATAGTAAAGGTGTCTTATTGAGGGGAGAGGAGAGAGGTGAAAGGGTTCGTATAGCTGTTGATGCTGTAACTGAAGTATTGGCGCGTCAGATTGAGCGCTATAAGGGGAAGCTATATGACAAGGGGCGTGGTGTTTCTCTGGCTCGCCAATCTGCAATTTCTGAAGTGGTGGGTGGCAGTGTGGGAGATAGAGATTGGCCAAAGATAGTTAGAGTTAAACGCTTCACAGTTAAGCCGATGTCAGTAACTGAGGCAGCCGAGCAGATGGAGCTTTTGGGTCATTCCTTTTTCCTCTTTGTTAATGATGAGGGAGATGCACTTAGTTTGTTGTACCGACGTGATGACGGCAATTATGGTTTGATTGAGCCGGAGTTATCCTGAGTTTCTCTGGAGTCGATTATGAGTGATGGCGATGAAGTAGCTATTGGCAAAACGAGGCTTGTTCTGATTCAAGGCGATATCACTAAACAGACAACAGATGTTATCGTTAATGCAGCCAATTCAAGTTTGATGGGTGGGGGTGGTGTTGATGGTGCTATCCATCGGGCGGGTGGGCCAGCAATCTTGGATGAATGCCGCCAGATTGTCTCTCGGATAGGGCGTTTGGATACAGGTAAGGCGGTTATAACAACCGGAGGAAACCTCAAAGCTAAGCATGTAGTCCATACTGTAGGTCCAGTCTGGCGCGGCGGCAACCGTGGTGAGCCTGAACTACTGGCGAGTGCCTACCGAGAGAGCTTGAAGCTGGCTACTGATTATAAATTAAAGAGCATTGCCTTCCCATCAATAAGCACCGGTGTTTATGGTTATCCTGTGGCTGAAGCAGCCAAAGTAGCTTTGGGGACAGTGATTGCTTTTTTGCGTGATGCTTCAACGTCCTTACAGGAAGTGTTCTTTGTCCTCTACGATTCTAAGACTTATAAGGTTTACAATACAAAACTGGCTGATCTGATTTGATAATTTAATTACCAGTTTGGGGCATATTTTCATGTTGAAAAAAGGTGACTATATCTCTTTCGCATCATTCGATACCTCCTTGGGGTGGATGGGGATTGTTGGTTCGCCTAACGGAATAAAAAGGGTTATTTTACCCAAGAAATCTAAGGAAGAAATACTTTGCCAGGTTATGAGTTATGGCTGGTTTACTGAAGAGCAATCTCCTGCTACGTTTGGCGATTTGCCGCATAGATTGAGGCAGTATTTGGAGGGTGAACCTGTGGACTTCCCTGACAAGCTAGATTTGGCTGGAGCGACCTATTTTCAACAGGATGTATGGCGACTGGTGCGTAATGTTCCCTATGGTGAAACCAGGAGTTATGGCTGGGTAGCAAGCTGTTTGGGTCTACCTCGAGCAGCCAGAGCTGTAGGTCAAGCTTTGGGTAGAAACCCATTGCCGGTTATAGTCCCGTGCCACAGGGTGATTAAAAGCGATGGCGGGCTAGGTGGTTTCGGTGGTGGTGTAAAAATCAAAGAGTTACTTCTCCGCTTTGAAAAAGCTGCTTCTATCAGGGTAGAGTTGCCCAAAGGTGAGGAAAAAGCTTATCTAAATTTAGCTGAGCCTTACGGTGGCAAATAGGAAAATTTAATAAGAGCAGCCGGTCTCTTCTCTTGAAATGGATCACTGATTTTCTTTTTGGCTTAAGCTGTTATTACCCAGTATGCTCTCTATGTCTTTGGCTAATTCCGTACAGTAATTGACCGTGTTTGGTATTTTCATGCTTATTGTCTCTTCTGTTGTGTCTATGGTAAGCAGGACGGTGTCTTGTCCTGGATAACGGGCGAGAATATCCATGACCTGACCAAGACGTACTATGTCTTCTTCAGCCTCATCACTTTGAGTGATATTGATTGCTATTTTACGTTGTGGTGGGGGTTGGGTAGCTGGCTTAATCTCCTGCTCTGGTTCACTATCGGTCTGGTATTGTCGAACCCTTAAGCAATTAACGTTTACTCGGTCGTCTCTTAATTTTACAGTACCTTCTACAAGAAGAATTTTGCCTTCTTGCCATATCTCTCTCGTCTGGTTGTAGACCTCAGACCAGGCGGTGACTTCGATGCTACCGTCAAGGTCTTCCAGAGTAGCGATGACGAAAGGTCGCCTGTCTTTGGTATAGAGTTGTCGTATAGAGGTTACCATCCCAGCGATGATTACTTTTTCTCCGACCATTTCGCTATCGATTCCGCCACATAGTGTTGTGGTGGTGTTAGCTAATTTCGTGGCTATTGAGGCGAGAGGGTGCTCCGAGAAATATACTCCCAGTAGCTCTTTTTCCCATTCCAGTTTATCTTTGAGGGGAGCATCAAGGTTGTCCAGGTTCAAGTCGGGGAGTGGTGCTGGTACGGTGTCGCCCCATAGGTCAAACATGCTGGTCTGCCCCGATTCTCTTAGCTTTTGCTCCCACTGAGCCAGGGATATGATTCGGTCGATAGACTGGAGTAGTGTTCCACGAGGGGTCAAACAATCGAATACCCCGGCTTTGATTAGGCTTTCTACAACTTTTTTGTTTATACTGCGCAAATCAACACGGCGGCAGAAATCCTCGATGGATTTGAAGGTGCCATCTTTTTCCCGGGCATGTGTGATAGGTTCAATGGCTGCGTAGCCGACGTTTTTGATAGCGGTCAGGCTGAAGCGGATAGCTGCTTTACCATTTTCCTCCTCGATAGCGAAGCTGGCTTGGCTTTTGTTAATGTCTGGAGATAGTACGGAAATACCTAAGCGACGGCATTCAGCAACGGCTGAGGCAAGTCTGTCTGAGTGAGCAGTATAGGTGTTTAGAAAAGCAGTCATATATTCGACAGGGTAGTTGGCTTTAAGATAGGCTGTTTGGTAAGCGATTAGGGCATAGCTCACACTATGGGCTTTGTTAAAGGCATAGCCAGCGAAAGGCTCGATCAAGGCGAAAATCTCATTAGCTATTTCAGCAGACACCCCGTTTTTCTTGGCACCATTTATGAAATTTTGCCGTTCTTTCTTCATTACTTCAGGAATTTTCTTCCCCATGGCTTTGCGAAAAATATCGGCTTGGCCCAGGCTATAGCCGGCTAAGGCTTGAACTATATGTAGCACCTGGTCCTGGTAAACAATGACTCCGTAAGTATCCTCTAGAATCTTCTTGACCGCAGGATGGGGATAACGAATAGACTCAATCCCATACTTTGCCTTTATGAAAGTTGGTATGTGCTCCATAGGTCCGGGACGGTAAAGAGCTACCATTGCTGCGATATCATTGAAGGTGGTGGGTTTAAGTTCCTTTATGTAGCGGCGCATGCCAGCGCTTTCCAGTTGGAAGATACCGCCGGTTTCGCCAGAGGCGAGCAATTGAAAAGTTACTGCATCATCTAACGGGATATGCTGCAAGTCTATGGAGACGTCACGATTTTCGGCGATGATTTCCTTGGCTTTGGCTAGGACGGTGAGATTAGCCAATCCGAGGAAATCCAGTTTGAGCAGCCCGAGGCGCGCAACGCTTTCCATGGAGAGCTGGGTCATGGTTGCAGCTTGCTCGTGGTCTTTGGTGGCGCGTTGTAACGGCATATATTGAGTCAAAGGTTCTCTGGATATGACCACCCCAGCGGCATGAGTGCTGGCATGGCGAGATATCCCTTCTAGCCTCTTGGCAGTATCGACCAGATTTTGTACTGTGCTATCTTCATGGTAGATATCATACAGCTCTTTATTTTCAGCTAAAGCTTGATCTAGGGTTATATTTGGTCTGGGCGTAATAAGTCGGGCTACTCTGTCAACCTGGCTGTAAGGCATACCAAGAGCTCTGCCTACATCTCTTAGGGCGGCTCTGGCACCTAAAGTGCCGAAGGTGATAATTTGGGCTACATGGTCGGGACCATATTTATGGCTGACATAGGCTATCATTTCATCACGGCGGTCGTCCTGGAAATCCAGGTCGATGTCTGGTGGCTCACGGCGTTCCACATTTAAGAAACGTTCGAAGACGAGTTTGTTTGCCAGAGGGTCGATGTTGGTGATACCGAGGCAGTATAGAGCCAGACTCGCGGCAGCACTACCTCGGACGCCGAAAAGTATGTTTTGGTTCTTGGCGAAGGAAATGAGGTCCCAGACAACTAGGAAATAGTCGGCGAATTGTGTTTGTTTGATGACTTCCAATTCGTAATCCAGCCGCTGTTCAATCTCTGGAGTCGGTGATGCATAGCGTTGTTTTAATCCTTGCCGGCAGAGTTCTGCCAGGTAGTCATCGGAGGTTTTGTCTTTGGGTAAATCCACCCGCGGAAGATGAAGTCGGCCAAATTCTAGCTCTAATTGGCACATATCAGCGATTTTTTTTGTGTTTTCTAGAGCTTGAGGTAGGTCAACAAATAGCTCTGCCATTTCTTCAGGACTTTTCAGATAGAAGAAATCACCGGCCATTTTCAGCCTTTTTTCATCGTAGATAGAGGTATTAGTCTGGATACAGAGCAGCAGCTCTTGAATGGGGGCATCTTCTTTATTAACGTAATGCACGTCATTTGTAGCCACAACAGGTATATTTAATTGTGAAGACAGGGAAAGCAGTCCTTCGTTGATTTTTTCTAGCTCGGGAATCGGGTGCCTTTGAATCTCTAAATAATAATCATCGAAGGTCTCCTTATACCAGATAGCCTGCGTGGCGGCCTCTTCAAGACGTCCTGATAAGATTAGGCGGGGCAGCTCGCCGTGGGCACAGGCGGATAAGGCGATTAGTCCTTCATGGTGCTTGGCTAGAAGCTCTTTGTCCACCCGTGGTTTGTAATAGAAGCCTTCGAGGTGGGCCTTAGTGATCAGCTGAATTAGGTTTTGATAGCCCTGATGGTTTCTGGCAAGTAAGACTAGATGGTAGATATTCTTGTCGCTAGCATTTCGGCTCTGGCGGTCGGTTTCGGCTACATAGGTTTCGCAGCCGATTATAGGTTTTATGCCGGCCTCTTTTGCTGCTGTGTAGAAATCGATGATGCCATGCATGCTTCCATGGTCGGTGATGGCTAGGCTGGTCATGCCTAGTTCTTTAGCTTTGGCAATAACCTGAGGGATGCGGCATAAACCGTCAAGCAAGCTATACTCAGTGTGAACGTGAAGATGGGTAAACATTAGTTTTTCCTAGGGGTTCGGCATAAATTATAGCACATGGTTTTGGATGGTTGCCTTTGGTGTTTCTGAGAAAATCGAAAAATTTTTTGTTGACAATTTGGATATATACTGGCTATTATCAGTTACAGTTTCTGAGGTATTAAGTGAACATTGTTCAAAGTATAGTCTATTGGTTGTTCGTGTTTTGCTTGCCTGTCGTGCTTGTCACAAGCACTATTTGTTGTGAGGTCAACGAGCTTGGTCTTTATGAGTATGGCTTCGATAAATATGGAATAAGCGAGGCTACCGGTATAGATAAACTTGAGCTAAAGAGGGTGGCTCAGCATTTGATTGATTACTTTAATCTAAGGGCAGACTCATCTCAGATTACGGTTCTCAAGAAGGGACAGGAATTCAGCCTGTTCAATGAACGGGAATTAATCCATCTCGAAGATGTAAAAAGTTTGATTCAGTTGAACTATTGGGTTCAAATTGTGGCTTGGCTTCTGCTAATCGTCTGTGTGCTCGTGTTGCTTTTTGTTTTTATGGTTGGCTGGCAGAGAATTGTCAAAGGTTTATTGTGGGGAAGTCTGGTTACAGTAGGATTGATGGCTGGCCTAGCCCTCTGGGCCTTGTTTGGTTTTGAGCGGTTCTTTCTTCTCTTCCACTTGGTCAGCTTTTCAAATGAATACTGGATGCTTGACCCGGCTAAGGATTACCTGATCAGGTTATTCCCGGAAGGATTTTTCTATGATGCAGCCTTGTTCGGTTTTGGAGCTATTATATTGGAAGCTGTAATTCTTGGCGGTATTGCCTTTGGTATTTTGAGATTGAAAAGCCAGCCAAAGTAAAGGGTAGACCGAGCTATATGTTGCAGCTGCTGCAACTGGAAGATGTACAACCGGCGCATGAGCCGGAGGTTCCTGCTATAGGAGTAGATTCACCGCTGCCCCCTTTTGAGAACGAGGCGAATCTGGAGAAGGCTCTTTTGGCATTGTGCTGGCATTGGGGGCATGCAGCATCTTTATTTGCTTTGTTTATGGAGCGTAACAGTTCAAACTTGCAGTTACACTTGGGGCAAAGATATTCATAAATAGGCATTTTATTCTCCAGATAATAGTTTACCTGGCAACTATCACTGAGTCAAATTTGCAAGTTGACAAAATCGAGATAGATGCTTAAAGTGTTAAAAGTCCTTTTTCCATTGTGGCAATGTACAGAGGTTTAAATTTGAGGGAGAGAGATATGGCTATTGATAAGTATGAGGTTACGGCAGATAAATTGCGCTGGCGATGTGATCCCGCAATGTTCGACTTCGATTGCACTAAGGATCTAGCGCCGTTGCGCGAATTTGTTGGTCAGGATAGGGCAATACGTGCTATTGAATTTGGTTTGTCTATGGAACAGGATGGATACAATATATATGTGGCCGGACTCACTGGGACAGGCAAAACCTCAGCAGTCAAAAGCCAGATAGACAAATTGCTTGAAGGTAGGCAAACCTCGCATCTGGTGGAGCCTCCGAAAGACTGGTTCTATCTTTATAACTTCACGACTCCTGAGAGGCCGCAGATTTTAAGTATGTCTCAGGGGAGAGGCAAGACTTTTGAAGATCAAATGAGTAACTTATTACAAGCGATCAAAGAGGAGCTTGCTAAGACGTTCTCCAGTGATGAGTACAAGGCCGAAAGACAAAATATCGTTGAGACTGGTCAATCTGAGCAAAAGAAGTTATTTGAGAATGTGAGCGAAGAGGCTCAGCGGGAAGGGTTCAGGTTTCAGGTAACGCCGATGGGTCCGGCTTTAATACCTTTGGTGGATGGAAAACCTCTCTCTCATGATGAGTATGCGACACTGGATGAGTCAGTGCGAGGGCAGCTAGAAAAAAAACAGGCTGAATTGCTGAAAAAAATCCAATCTACATATGAAAGAGCTAAGGAATTAGAGAGAGAAGCAACAGAGAAGCTTCAGAATGCTGATAAGGCAGTGGCCGATTTTACCATAGCAAGGTTATTCGATACCCTGATGCAAGGATATAAAGACTCAGAAAAGATTGTCCGGTATCTAACTGATTTGAAATCCTATACCATGGATAACCTGGATGTATTTAAGGAGAAAGAAGAGTCTGCGCAATTTGTTTTTGGTGTACCTGCCAGCTACATTATGCGTGGTCGTGACCCCTTTCTTCCTTTTCAGGTGAATGTATTCGTGGATAATAGTGTTACTAAGGGACCGCCGGTGATAGTCGAGCCCAATCCTAACTATACTAATCTATTTGGTAAAGTGGAGAGGCGTTTTTTCTTCGGCGGATATCTTAGTGACCATACCATGTTGAAACCAGGCGCTCTTCATCTAGCTAACGGTGGCTATTTATTGCTGAATGCCATGGATGTGGTGACTAACCCCGCTGTCTGGCCGTCTTTGAAGCGGGCTATTAAGACGAAGGAAGTACGTATTGAAGATCCGATGGAACAATTCGGGCTTATCATTTCTCAAGGCTTGAGGCCAGAACCTATGCCGGTAAATCTTAAGGTAATCCTTATTGGTGATAGTCTCCTCTATCAGTTGCTTTCTATGTATGATGAGGACTTCTGGGAGACGTTCAGGGTAAAGGCGGATTTTGATTTTCAGATTGATAGAACTAAAGAGAATATGATGGCGTTCGCTGCGTTTATAGCTGGCTGCTGTGAGGATTGTGAGTTGCGCCATTTTGACCCGACTGGGGTAGCTAAGGTGGTGGAGTATGCATCTCGTGTGGTGGCTGACCAGGAGAAACTGTCATCTAGATTTGCCTGGATTGTAGAACTAATACAGGAAGCAGAATATTGGGCGCGTAAAGAAAATGCCTCCTTGGTATCTGGGGGACATGTGGAGAAGGCGGTTGAAGAGAGACGTTTCCGTCATAACCTGCCTGATGAGCGGGTAAGGGAGCTTATTGGTAATGGAACTATTATGATAGATGTTGACGGTTTGGTTATAGGCCAGGTTAATGGTCTTAGCGTGTATAATCTTGGTGATGTGATTTTTGGGAAGCCGTCACGTATAACCTGTAAGACGTTCCTGGGGCGCGGTGGCGTTATCAATATCGAAAGGGAATCCCAGCTCAGCGGCAGGATTCACGATAAGGGTGTTCTTATCCTAGGTGGCTATATGGGTTGGAAATATGCTCAGGACCATCCTCTTTCGTTATCCGCTAGTCTATGTTTCGAGCAGTCTTATGAAGGTGTGGAGGGAGATAGTGCCGCTTCTGCAGAACTCTATGCTCTGCTCTCCAGCTTGTCTGATGTGCCTATAAGGCAGAACATTGCGGTCACTGGCTCAGTGAACCAGAAGGGAGAGATACAGCCTATTGGTGGAGTAAACCAAAAGATTGAGAGCTTTTTCCAGACCTGCAAAGTTAAGGGACTCAATGGGGAACAAGGCGTAGTCATACCACGGCAGAATCTGAGGAGTCTTATGTTACGGCAAGAAGTGATAGATGCAGTAGAACAAAGCAAATTCCACATATATGCGGTGAGTAACGTTGATGAAGGGATAGAGATTCTTGCCGGCGTTGAGGCGGGTGAGAAAAGAGGAGATGGCACATATCCAGAGGGTAGCATTAATTATAAAGTAGAAGAAAAACTGAAGGAAATGGCGGCCAAGCTAAGGCAGTTTTCCGTGCCGCCGACTGAGACGAAGAAGGCTTTGGATATCTAGTGCCCAGGCACTTTACTGACTGACCAGGCTAAATACTACCTTGTTGAAAATTGATTCTTTTCTCAAAAGGAGCACTTTTTTTCAGCCATCTCTTGGTGCACTGTTTCACAGAGTGTTATACTAGCAGCCAGTGTTATGAAGTCATCGATTGACGAACTTGCTCAAAAGCTTACCTCATGGCTCAGGGAGATGGTCTTAGCAGCAGGGGGTAAAGGAGTAGTCTTGGGAATGAGTGGTGGAGTCGACTCCTCCGTAGCTGCAGTGTTGTGCAAGCGTGCTTTTGCTGAAACTACTCTGGGTGTTATTATGCCCTGCCATAGCGGCGAAATTGATAAAGAGCATGCAGAGCTTGTTGCTGCCAAGTTTCATATACCTGTCAAAATTGTTGTTCTCGATGATGTGTTTGATATCTTGCTCGAGACTTTGCGCGGTGATGGCTATGACGTGGCAACGAAGAGGTTGGCGGAGAATAATATCAAACCAAGGCTACGAATGGGCACTCTATATTATTTTGCCAACCGCCTCGGTTATCTAGTAGTAGGTGCCAGTAATAAGAGTGAGTTATCGGTTGGCTATTTCACCAAGCATGGGGATGGTGGTTCCGACCTTATGCCTTTGGGCAATCTGGTTAAGAGCCAGGTGCGGGATTTGGCCAATTATTTGGATATCCCGGTAGAAATCATTGATAAACCGCCTTCGGCAGGTTTGTGGGAAGGGCAGACGGATGAGGGGGAGTTAGGGCTGTCATATAGCGAGCTTGACCGTTATCTGATTACGGGTGAAGCCGAGGGGAAAATTAAAAAGAAGATTGATTCTATGATGAGCAAGAGCAGGCATAAATGCTACCCTGCCTTGATTCCGCCACTTTGAATTTATCGTATTGAACGTGTGTTGTGCTGATATAATGCGTATGTTATGATGCGCTTGGTTTTAGAGGAGGCAAGACATGGCTTCAGAGAAAGAGAAGGCACTTGAGCTAGCGGTAAGTCGCATCGAAAAACAGTTTGGTGAAGGTTCTATTATGAAGCTCGGTGAGCTTTCGGCGAGAATGGTGGCGGAAGCTATCCCAACAGGTTCGCTGAGTTTGGATTTAGCCTTAGGCATAGGTGGTATTCCACGGGGGCGTGTCACCGAGATTTTCGGCGCCGAGGCTTCCGGCAAAACCACGCTTGCTCAGCACATAATTGCTGAGGCTCAGAAGCTCGGAGGTATTGCTGTCTATGTAGATGCAGAGCATGCCCTTGATACTGCCTATGCGGCTAATTGTGGGGTGAGAGTTGAAGATTTGCGCATATCCCAGCCTGATGACGGGGAGGAGGCTTTGGGGATTACCGAAGAGCTGGTCAGGAGTGGGGCTGTGGATGTGATAGTTATCGACAGCGTGGCCGCCTTGGTACCACGGGCTGAGATAGAGGGGGAGATGGGTGATGTTCACGTGGGCTTGCAAGCTCGGTTGATGTCACAAGCGTTGAGGAAGTTGGTAGCGGCGATTAGCAAATCACACACTGCGGTGGTTTTCATTAATCAGTTGCGGGAAAAGGTGGGCATCATTTTTGGTAGCCCGGAGGTTACCCCCGGCGGTAGAGCTTTGAAATTTTATAGTTCAGTGCGGGTTGATTTAAGACGGATTGATTCTCTTAAACAGGGTTCTGAAGTAGTGGGCACGAGAGTCCGCGCCAGGATAGTTAAGAATAAGATGGCGCCTCCTTTTCGGTCGGCTGAATTTGACATAATGTTTAAGCGTGGTAAATGTGGTATAAGCAAGGAAGGTGACATTATCGATTTAGGTGTTGCTCTGGGGGTAGTAAAAAAGGCTGGCAGCTTTTTCGCTTACGGTGACCTGAAGCTGGGCCAGGGGCGAGAGAATGCTAGGGATTATCTGTTGCAGCATGCTGATCTGGCTTCAAACATAGAGAGTGAGATAAGGGCCATGGCGATGTCTTTGCCAAGTCCGGGACCTGAAGCGAAAGAAGTTTCCGAATAAGCTGGATTTTTCTGCCTATTCGTCACCCAGAGTGACAATGAGAAGCTTGGATCTGAGGGAGGTTCAAGTGGGGTTGATTACAGCTCTTCGGGTGAACGAAGGTAAAAAGCAAGTCAATGTCTTTGTTGATGGCTCCTTCTCCTTTACTGTCAATGGAGAAGTAGCAGCCATAGCTGGTCTCAAAACCGGTCAGCGCCTGTCAGCAGAACAGATCGAAGAATTGAAGCATACCGACCTTTTCCAGAGCTGTTTTAGGGCTGCTTTGTACTATCTAGGTTATCGCCCTAGAAGTGAAGCTGAGGTAAAAAATAGACTACATCGTCGAGGTTTCAGTAGTGAAATTGTGGACAAAGTTGTTATTCGGTTAAAGGAGCTTCGGCAGATTGATGATGTTGCCTTTGCACACTATTGGAAGGACAATCGCTTATCCTTCCGACCTCGAAGCAGGAGGTTGATAAAACTCGAGTTGAGACAGAAGGGTGTTGATACAGAGATAGCCAATGAGATATTGGGTGATTTAGACGATGAAAGTGCTGCTTATGCAGCGGGGTTAAAGAAGGCATGCCTTCTGTCTGGTCTGGATTACAGTGAATTCCGCCGCCGCTTGTCCGGTTATCTTCGGCGGCGCGGATTTGATTATGCGACTGTCAGTTCTGCTGTGGCGCGCTTGTGGCTAGATAGACAAACTGACTCGGGGTGATGTTTCCGAAGTGTGATGTTTCTGAATAGGACATTTGTTTGACACCAGCTCGGAGAAGGATTACTATTATTAGAGGGAAAATTTAGGGATTTTTGCATTATGTGGTGCTTTATGAAAGTGAGGCAGTTAAATGGATTTTTCTGCAGCGATATATTTTGTTGTAGTCGGCCTGGTTCTTCTTTTGGGGCTACTACTTGGCTATTTTGCCAGACAGATATTAGCCAATCAGCAACTCCGCAGGAATCAAAATGAAGCTAAGCGGTTGTTGGAAGAGGCAACAGCGACACATGAACAGATGCTTCAGAAAGCAAGAGAAGAAGCTGTCAAGGTAAGAGCTGCTGCTGAAGCTGATAGTCGGGAGCGGCGTTTTGAGTTACAGAGGCTGGAGAGGCGCTTCACACAGAAGGAAGAAAAGCTAGAACGTAAGTTAGAGTCCCTGGAGCGCCGCGAACGTGGTTTGACTAACCGTGAGAGGGAAATCGACTCTGTCAAAACTCAGCTTGAAGAGATACGAGCTAAGCAATTGCAGAGACTCGAGCTTATATCGGGTATTTCGAGCGATGAAGCCAAGCAGGAGTTGCTTCGGGCTATAGAGGAAGAGATTCGCGAGGATGCATCGCGGCGCGTTAGGGAATGGGAGACGCGGATAAAGAGTGAAATCGATGATAAGGCCCGCGAAATTTTAGCTACTACCATCCAGCGCTGTGCCACAGATGTAGTTTCAGAGACGACGGTATCTGTTGTGCCTTTGCCCAGTGATGAGATGAAAGGGCGACTTATTGGCCGCGAGGGTCGAAATATCAGAGCTTTAGAACAGTCTACCGGTGTAGATCTCATCATTGATGATACTCCGGAAGCGGTGACCATTTCTAGTTTTGACCCGTTTAGGCGTGAGGTAGCCAGGGTGGCTTTGAATACCCTCATTCTTGATGGACGTATCCATCCGGCTCGGATTGAGGAGGTTGTGGAAAAAGCTAGGAATGAGGTTGAGTCTACAATCCGCAATGAGGGCGAACGAGCAATGCGTGAAGTTGGTGTCATAGGATTACATCCAGAACTGATCAGATTAATCGGAAAGCTCAAATTTCGAAGTAGCTACGGGCAGAATGTATTGACTCATAGTCTTGAGGTTGCTTATCTTTCCGGAATGCTGGCAGCTGAGATCGGCGCTGATGTAACCCTAGCCAAGAGAGCCGGCCTGCTTCATGATATAGGTAAAGCTGTGGACCATGAAGTGGAGGGACCTCATGCTCTGATAGGTGCTGACCTGGTTAAACAGTGGGATAAATCAACTGAAGTGGCTCAGGCTGTCAGTGAACATCATGGCGAAGCTGCTACAACCAGTGCTCTAGGTTTTATTGTGGCTACGGCTGATGCTATAAGTGGGTCAAGATTAGGAGCCCGGCGGGAGTCATTGGAGCAGTACTTAAAACGAATTGAGGCTCTAGAGAATGTGGCTAATAGTTTCGCTGGTGTTGATAAGGCTTTCGCTATCCAAGCTGGACGCGAAGTGCGCATTCTGGTTAAGCCAGAGCAAATAGATGACCTTGCAGCTATGAGACTAGCTCGGGATATAGTTAAGAAGATAGAGGACACTCTAGAGTATCCGGGGCAAATTAGAGTGACTGTTATGCGGGAGACAAGGGCAGTGGATTATGCAAAATAAGCTAATCAAGCAATGTGAGGAAAATTATTGCGTGTCTTAATGATAGGTGACGTAGTTGGCAGGCCTGGCAGGAGAAAAGTGCATCAATGTCTACCAGGCCTGTGTCACGATTATGGGATTGACCTTGTTATAGCGAATGGTGAGAATTCCGCTGGGGGTATTGGGATTACGCCAGATACGGCTAAAGAGCTTTTTGATTGTGGCGTTAACGTGATTACTTCAGGGAATCATGTATGGGCTAAGAAGGAGATAATTCCTCATCTGGATAGCGAGGTGCCCATTCTGCGCCCTTTGAATTTCGCTCCCGGTGTACCAGGCCGTGGTTTTCTGAAAATGGAAGGCGTCTTAATAGTGAATCTCATAGGGCGTGTCTTTATTGGCGAATTTGACTGTCCTTTTCGAGCGATGGATGGCTTGCTTTCGGAAATCGAAAACGACTCCAAGGTTATTATTGTCGATTTTCATGCCGAGGCTACCTCGGAGAAGGTGGCTATGGGAAGGTATCTTGACGGCAGGGTAAGTGCGGTTCTTGGCACGCATACTCACGTAGCTACAGCGGATGCCTGTATTTTGCCTAAGGGCACTGCTTATGTTACCGATGTGGGTATGGTTGGTCCTGTGGATTCCGTCATCGGCGTCGACACTGAATCAGCAATTCGTAGCTTTCTTACCGGTATGCCTCATCGCTTTTTTATGGGTGAAGGGCATGCTAGCTTCGATGCGGTTCTAGTAGAAGTGGATGAGTCTACGGGTAAGGCTATAGGCATAAAGCGAATACAGATGAAAGGGGAATAGGTGAAAGCCGATCTCCATTTACATACTACTGCCTCTGATGGGCGTCTGGATCCCAAGGAGCTTGTCTCCCTGGCTGCAAAAGTCGGGCTTGATATCATTGCTATCACTGACCATGATACCGTAGATGGTATTTCGCCGGCATTAGCCGCTGCGGAAGCTTTTCCCTCGCTTACAGTTATTCCTGGTGTCGAGATAAATACTGATGTTCCCCATGGTGAGGTCCATATTTTAGGCTATTTTATCGATTACATTGACCAGAGATTAGCGGCCAATTTGCAGAAGTTGCGCGATTCGAGGCTGGGGCGAGCACAAAATATGATTGCTAAACTAGGTCGTCTGGGCATGGAAATTGAGTGGCAACGAGTGTCTGAGCTAGCCCAGGGTGGTTCTGTATGCAGACCTCATATAGCTCAGGCTATGTTTGAAAAAGGCTACGTTGGCTCTGAGAAGGAAGCTTTCGATAAGTATATTGGCCATGACGGCCCGGCTTATGTGGAGCGATATAAATTACTCCCGGTTGAAGCAGTGAAATTGATTGTGGATGCTAAAGGATTGCCTGTTTTGGCTCACCCGGCAGACATAGTTGATTTAAATAAGCTTGTTTCCAGCTTGAAGAGGGTTGGTTTGATTGGCATGGAAGTCTACTATCGTGATTACAGCCGGGACATTATTGCCCGACTACTTGAGGTGGCTAATCAGCATGGCCTTATTCCTACAGGCGGCACTGATTACCACGCTTTTGGTGATTCTTCGGAGGTCATGATGGGAGATGCGCTGGCTCCACCGCAGTCAGTGGAGCAGCTGTTTGCCCTGGCTAATAAGCGTAATCTGGAGCTACTCAAACCGCGTTGAGTTCCAGTTAGATTAAGCTATACTATATAAGGAGGAGCTAATAAACATGGAAGCATTTCGTGAAATTTTCTGGAATATAGCTTTTGGACCTCTTATATTGTATCCACTGGGTGTGGCTGCTCTGGCGGTTTTTATTTATGCCATATACCGTCGTTACCGTTTATGGGCGGTCGGTAAGCCTGATAAGAGGTGCGACAATTTGGGCAAGAGGCTATGGGATTTCATAGTTGCTGGTGTGGTTGATGGCCTGTTCCACAGGCGATTTTTCCGCGAACCATACCCCGGAATAATACACTTTCTGCTGTTTGCCGGTGCTGGTATTTTACTGGTCGGGACAGCTCTCGATGTCGTAGACCACTACGTGTTCCATTTTATAAGTGGTAATGTTTATCTCGGTCTTAGTTTTGTGCTGGATGTGGGTGGTGTAATGATGCTGGTTGGTGTCATCATGGCTGTGATTCGCCGATATATCCAGAAGCCGGAAAGATTAAATACTGTGCTGGACAACGGTGTTGTTCTAACTCTCATCTTTGTTGTTGTAGCTACCGGCTTTTTTATTGAGGCTTTCCGTATGCTCGTAGCTATACCGGAAGGCTTGTCTCAACCTGAATTCTACAGTCACCCAGAGTGGTCTAGATTGGCTTTTGTGGGCTATTTTATAGCTGACTTCTTCGCTGGCTTGCCTGAAAGTACCCGGTTAGCCTGGTATATAGGCTTGTGGTGGTTTCATACCGCCTTGGCGCTGGGTGCTATCTTCTACGTGTGTCTTTCATTCGATAAGCTGACTCATATCATCGTGTCACCAGTTAATGTGTTTTTCAGGTCGTCTCGACCCAAAGGAGCATTAGCGCCGATTAATATTGAAGAAGCTGAGACCTTTGGTGTCAGTAAGATAGAGGACTTCACCTGGAAACAACTCCTGGATCTGGATGCCTGCACTGACTGCGGCAGGTGTCAGGATAGATGCCCGGCTTATCTTACAGGTAAGCCCTTGTCTCCACGCAAGGTAATACAGGACCTGAAGGCTCATTTGCTCGACAGGAGCGGTGCCTTGTTGGCTGCCAAACCGGCTACTCCTGCTGATGGTGGTGGAGTTAAAGCGCTGATTGGAGAGGTCATACTTGAGGATGAGCTTTGGTCGTGCACCACCTGCCGCGCTTGCCAGGATATATGTCCTGTTTGGGTAGAGCATATCGATAAGATTATTGATATGCGCCGTAATTTAGTTCTGGAGCAGGCCAAGGTGCCCGAGACCGGAGAAGCTGCTTTGAGGTGCATTGAGACCAGAGGCCATAGTTGCAGGGGTACTACGCTCACCAGAACTGACTGGACGAGCGGGCTGGATATCAAACCCCTGTCAGAAGATAGCAATGTTGACGTGGTGTATTACGTAGGTTGTGCTGCATCTCTGGAAGACAGGAGCATGAAGATAGCTGTAGCTATGGGCAAGATATTGAAAGCTGCCGGTGTTAAGTTTGCTATTCTGGGCACTGAGGAGACCTGCTGTGGTGAGCCGGCAAGAAGACTTGGTAACGAGTACCTGTTCCAGATGCAGGCAATGAAGAATATCGAGCTATTCAAGAACTACAATGCAAAAAAGATAGTCACTACCTGTCCACACTGTTTTAACACTATTAAGAACGAGTATCCTCAGTTTGGTGGCGAGTTTGATGTTGTCCATCATACCCAGTTTATCTCCGAACTACTGAAACAGGGCAGGATTAAGCCGGCTTTGATGGGTGATGGCAGGTTAACGTACCACGATTCTTGCTACTTGGGCAGGCACAATGATATATATGATGCCCCGAGGCAGGTATTGGCCAGTGTCTCGCCGTCCAAACTGCTGGAGATGAAACGTAGTCGGCGGAACGGGTTTTGCTGCGGTGCCGGGGGTGGGCGCTACTGGATGGAAGAACGGATTGGAAAGAGAATCAGCGAGGAGCGAATTGAGCATGTAATCGAGACCAAAGCTGATATCGTAGCCGCAGCTTGTCCTTATTGTTTGCAGATGTTCGAAGATGCTATTAAGGCGAAAGCGGTAGAAGAATCGCTCAGAGTCATGGATGTCGCTGAGCTGCTGGCTGCGCAACTTGATAAGGATGCTATCAAGTAGGTCAAGGTTAGCTGCGAGAACGAGGGCGTTATTCCGGGGCTTCCGCCATCTTGGCAGGGAGGTAGCGGCCTTTTTACTACTGACCTGTTTTGTATGACTCTACGGGGAATACCCTTCCCGGAATAGGTTTGCATCTTTTAGCTGTGCGCAGGATGCTGTGTGAAAAAATATCTTAATGTTGATACTATGCTCTACAGGTCAGCGCCTGGAAGCGCTGGGCTGGTAGTCAATCAGTTTTTTCAGTCGGTCGGGGTGGCTGCTCTTCATCTTGGCTTCTTCTGCGGTGACTATTTTCTTTTTGACTAAATCAGCCAGTGATTGGTCAAGGGTTTGCATGCCTTCACTGGAACTGAGTTGCATCACACTATGCAACTCAAATGTCTTGCCTTCACGAACAAGGTTTTTGACTGCGGAGTTTCCAGTCATAATCTCAAAGGCAGCTATTCTCCCACTGCCACTAGCCCGTGGTAGCAATGCCTGAGATAGGACTGCGACTATTGCCTGTGAGAATTGCAATCTGATTTGAGGTTGTTGTGTGGGTGGGAATATGTCAATTATGCGGTCAACAGTCTGAGGGGCATCGGTTGTGTGCAGTGTACCCATTACGAGGTGCCCGGTTTCGGCAGCCCTCATCGCTGTTTGCACGGTTTCGAAATCTCTCAACTCGCCGACGATGATAACATCCGGGTCGTGTCTCAGGGCGTGGATTAGGGCAGTATCGAATGCCTTGGTATCGTCACCGAGGTCTCGCTGAGCTATCAGGCATTTGATGTTGGGATGTAGATATTCAATCGGGTCTTCGATGGTGATTACATTGCGAGCCATGTGCTCATTAAGGTAATTAAGCATAGCGGCCATGGTGGTGGACTTGCCGCTGCCAGTTGGACCGGTGACTAGAATGAGCCCTCTTGGTTTAATTATGAGGTCTTTGCAAATCTGTGGTAATCCTAGCTCATCAATTGTAAAGACCTTGAAGGGCACCAGTCGGAAGGCAAGGCTTATCGTTCCCCTTTGTCGCATTACGCTCACTCGGAATCTGGCTAATTTGGGTACACTGTAGGCGAAGTCAAGCTCCTTTTCCAGGTGGAAGCGATTCCTTTGTTCGGGAGTAGTAATATGCTCAAATGCTGCTTCAACGTCTTCCATTCTAACCGGCGGTAAATGCTGCTGTGGTCTAAGCTCGCCGTCGATGCGCAGCACTGGTACGTTAGGCACTCTTATATGCAGGTCTGAGGCTCTTTTTTCTACCATTAGAGCCAGAAGCTCATTTATATCCATAAAGATACCTCCATCGGGTTCACTTATATATCACAGCAACAACCGGGAGATGGTCAGAGGCAGTGCTTAAAGGTACCTGAACATCTGTTGCCCTGAGGTCGTATGATGTCAAAACATAGTCTATCCTTTGATATGGATTGTCTGAGGCGAAAGTGTAGGTTAGCGCCGGGTTCATCGTTGTTGCGGCATCTATAAGGCGACCTTGCCTTAGCATACGTATTTCCGGGTCGGTAGGTTGTGCGTTGAGGTCGCCTGATAAAACGATGCGGTTATTGCCTATCTTGTTTGTGAAGTCAATTATGGTCTTAACCTGGGTCTGGCGGATGTCCGTATCTCCCTCGATATGGTGGAAGTGGGTAGCGATGACCTTGAGGCTTTCATTTTCCCCGATATCTATCAGTGCTACGATAAAGCCGCGCTGCAGCGGCAGATTATCTGGCGGCAGCTCCTCCTTTGAATATGCCAGTATTGGGTAGCGGCTCAGGATGGCATTGCCCCATAAGGGGTCTGCCGTAGGCCCAAAAACGTACGGCATTTGCAATCGCCGGGATAGCCACTCCAGCATGTCCAGTCGGCCGTTGACCACCCAACCTCTCGATACCTCTTGCAGCGCGACGATATCTGGGTTGTTATTTTCAATGACCTGGGCGATTTCTTCGATATTCAGCTTACCTTTTGTATTGAATCCATTGTGCAGATTGTAGGTCATTACTCGTACAGGGAAGGATTCGCCGGTGACCGCAGTCGGTGTTCGCCACATGATTGCCTGAGTCAAAGGCGATATCAGGAGAATCAGGGCAAATACTGGCACCGACCATAATTTGGGGTCGACCTTCGGCTTTTGTTGCCAGAAGGTTAAGGCGCCTATAGCGCAGGTTGCGATTATGCCCCCGGCTATTATTTCCATGATGGCATTGTTGTAGGGCAGACTGATATCGTAGACAGCATAGTAGCCGAAGATGAGCAGCAGCAACAGGACCGCGCCAACTCCATTGGCAATCCAGATTCCGGAGCGCTGTGTTTTGTCTGTATTGGTGGTGATGCCGATTAAAACCATGACTATAAGTGCCGATGCCAGCACCTGTCCGATTAGAAACAGCAGTGCTATCAGGGCTGCTGGTTTCTGGTAGGCGAATACCAGAGTCGTAATGAGTATGACGCCAGCACCAACAGCCCAGGGCAATAACGTGCGCCAGCTCTTGATGAGGAGCCAGGCAGCGACAGCCAGACCGGCTAGTTGGGCTAGTAGCGTTAGTCCGAAAGCTATCGGTAATGGCCAGCCGGTCAGAGTCGCCAAACGTGGTATGTTCTGGAAGATTACCAGTTCTAGAAACAGGAAAGGCCCGATGGCTAGCCATGTAAAGGACCGTGCCATTGATATTCCCGTGGTTTTGGTGGTTGACTTTTTCGGGGTGCTCACGATTGCAGGCGTGGCGCCCATGATGAGCACGAGCAGGATAATTAGCAGTAGCAGTGTTAGCAGCACTGGTAGCGGTGCCACCTGCCAGACGATGTCATATGTGCCGAAGGCTCCATTGATGGCGACATCCAGCGCCAGCCCACCCAGAAGTCCTAAGGCATACCTTGATACAGCCGGTCTGCCGCGGAGTCGTGCATCTTCAAAACAGGCTGGCAGAAAAATGATGAATAGAATTGTTCCTAATACTGCCAGGCTTAAATTTAAGAGCGGCTCTTCCCACAGGACTTGCATAAATAATCTCATTAAGCCCAGTCCGGTGGCGGTAACTGCCATCAGGCGTCGGTTGCCGATGAGCCAGCCCAGCGGCCCGGCTAGAAAGCCGGTGAGGAAAATGAAGCCCCCGATTATCCCGAGTTCTATTGCACCCAGGCCCATCCTGCCGCCGAGTGTCCAGAACATGCCCGGTATCAGCACTCTCAGCACCTGCATGCCGAACAGGACTGTGATGGCGGTTAATGTCAACTCAGTCAATAGAGGTCGTGCTGCCAGCCACTCAATGAATATGAACAGTCTATCTTGTTTTGCCGCAGTCCTGGTTTTACGTGGCATCACATCACCTTTTCTGATAAGACTTTTGTTATAAAGTGTATCCCCAATTCAGTTGTGCCTGTTTACGGTACCTGTCGTTTCGGGGATTTATGATACGGCTATAAAAGCTAGCTGTCAAGATTTGGTATCCGGGATTGAACGTATAGGATGGCTCTCCCAGGGGGGTGACTTTAGAGCTATTTTATTCCCTTTCCAGTATCTTCTTGAGATTTTCTCCCTCTTCTTTCATATGTCTCTTCAGGGCGTTTACTCTTTTGGATAAGAATTTCGATAAAATAAAGCCTAATCTGAATGTAAGCGTTGCCGTGAATATGCTTTCCTTATCGTGGGGTTCAATTAAAAAAGAACCTCCTGAGCATATAATAGATTCCGGAAACAATACTTTATACTCAATCAAATTATCTGGTATGTTTTTAATTAATTTAAAGGTTAATTTTACTATTCTCTCTCCCAGATATTCTTCGGCGTAGAGGACAGAACCCGGCTCGAAGCCTTTACCTTTTAGCCACTTCGCCAGAATGTGGTCCTTCGGATGCCATTTTTTATAATCTTTTACGAAATTGTTTTCAAACCAGCAATAAACTACTTCAGGAGGTCGCTTTATAATGATTGAATCCTGTAATTCCAGCATAGCTTATTCTACCAGAAATTGTCTTTTGAGGAAGCAGTGGCCGAAAACTGTGGCTTACAAGGCAGGACTCGAACCTACGACCAAGCGGCTGCGGAGCACTAAATTCTGCTACTCTAAACTAAAGGTGTAAAGAAGAAGTCAAGCTGTAAGACACAGGTTTCCCTATACTCTAGCTGGCGGGTTAGTTAAGCTTACCAAATCTATATGCAGCGATAGCTAAATCAACGAGATACCAAATCCCCATGCCTCCGCACGTTATCAGCTTTAAGACACCCCATGCAATTTCTCCTCGGTAGAAACGGTCCAGACCAAAATAGCCACCAAGGAAAGATATTATGAGGATGGTTAACTGGTGTTGCCATTCCTTCTTTGCCACCATCTCTAGTGCCCCCTTTAGTTACTTCAACTGGAAGTCTACCATAGTTGATAAGAATCACACAAATGCCTGTTTTGTTTAATTGGCCGCATTCCCAGAACTGTTCGAATACGGTTTGCCCAAAAGTGCCCCCGCGCCCGACCACGGTCAGGCGTAGGCTGAGCGAGGGGCCGCCGGTGTTCCGCGGGTTGATGTCACCCTACAGCCGCGAGGAGAGGAAGAGCCGAGACGAGCAGATTGTTAAAATGTACTTAGCTGGCGTGCCCGTTGCCGAACTGGCAGACAGGTTCCGCATGTCCCGACAGCGCATCTGGCAGGTGCTGGGGCCGAGGAAAGCGAGGCCGCCGAGGCGCGGGCACAGACAGCATATATGAATTATGATGGTAGTCACATGAGCGAAGGGGAAAAGGGCTTTCTGCAAATCTTAGAAAACGTAATTACTGGTATAGCAATGGGGGGATTCTTAGCAGCATTCCGAGCCGTACCTGGTATGGAGTCGTATCTTTGGGCGATTGACGTCATCGGATTGGTTGGATATGCCGCTTTGGTGTGGAAAGTGCCTAAATGGAGTATTGGATACATTTTGGGCTGGGCCTTCGGCGCATGGGTGTTGTGTTCGGCTGGATTGATGCACTTAGAAGAAATTATGGTATATATTGTAATTCCTGCGTTCATTTTGGGGCTAAGAGTATACTCTTGCGTGAAAGGCAAAAGTCAACAATTTTAATTTTCTGTGGCGGGGGCGGCCTGACGGGCCCTCAAACCTACAACACCAACTCTGAGAGTGGTACAATTACATAAGGCAGATAGTTGAAGATGGTAAATAAAAAGCCAATAGAGGGCATAAACTGGTGGAATAAGTGGGAGAAATGGTTTACTGGAGTTAGTATCGCTGTAGTAATATCAGCACTAAGTTACGGTTTGGCATTTTTTTATGAGTATGGCTTTTGCAATTATTTTGGGATACCTCGGGAGCTTATCGAGATTAGCCTCACAAGTGTCTTTATTGCAATATTTAAATTATTAATTATAGCATTTGCTGTACTGCCATTTTATTTCATACTGATGAAAGTTGCGCGGCTTCCTCGGGAATGGAAAACATGGTTATCGATATATTTGGGTGGTTTAGTTGCCTTTGTTGTTCTTATAGTGCTCTATAAAGGATTCCCATTAAGTGAAAGTTGGAATCTAACCTTAATTTGTTGGACGGTAGGATGGGGACTCGCAGTGGCAATTGACAGGTATGTTCTTTCTCATCCTAGGAAAAAGGCTCTTAAAAGAAAACTTAATAGAGAAATTCTTCTAGGTCAGCAGACAAAGCCAAATTCTGACCCCCCACGAAAAATCAACCCTAAAATAGCAATAATAACCGGGTTACTCTTGTTAGCATTAACATTCCAAGCTATTTACAAGGCTGGCAGTGTAGACGCAGAAATGAAGGAAGAATTCTTTATTATACCTAAATCCCAAGAATTGAGTATTCCTGAATCTCAAGAGCTGGCCATATTACGCATATATGG
>Ga0209610_1000360_pt1 | contig 23913 bp, 23 predicted proteins | sample LakKivw275mmetaG_FD_184137 | JGI IMG/M metagenome (GOLD analysis project Ga0209610, IMG submission 184137) | Anoxic lake water microbial communities from Lake Kivu, Rwanda to study Microbial Dark Matter (Phase II) - Lake Kivu water 275m metaG... | ecosystem: Environmental > Aquatic > Freshwater...
CGTAAAAGGTGAACTGATATCATGCCGGAAACGAGCGGAATCAAGCAAATGATGCCGAGAGTTCGTTCCCGCAATCTGTTGTCCAGATCTATTGGCGGGCGCCACAGAATCTCATTCTTGGCTTGAGAGTAGTTCTCTGATTTGGGCTCTAGGTTTTGCGGCGTCGAATATTCTGCTGAATCTCTTCAACCACAACGGGTATAGGAAGATTTTGCCGTAGAAGAACTCCTCGAAGATTGCTCTCTCGACTTTGATGAGTGCGCTGCGCACTTTGGCGTAGCCATAGAAGAGGCACAGGTGGTGGACATTCTCAAGTGATGGAAATTCCATGAATCTTGACGCTATCTCCCAATCCCAGAAGTTTGCATTGGGCTCGCTAGGTTTTCCCTTTGCGATTCTCCTTAGAACGAATCGTTTCAGGTAGCGTGCCTGTGCATGTCTGCTGGCGAAGAGATCTGCTGTGTCCGCTTCCATCTTGGTATCTCGCTATGATCGGCCATGGCTTCGCTTTTTATGTCTTACCTTGACAATGGATGCACTCGCCCATGTGATGTTCTACTTCTCTTTCGACAGTTTCTCGAGCAGTTCTCCATATTCCTTCGCGGGCATCAGTGAGCTGAGTTCCTCTCCTAGCTTCGAAGGCTTCAACAATATGAGCCATCCCTCTCCGTAGGGTTGCTGGTTGACGAGTTCTGGGGCATCAATAAGTTTCTGATTCGCCTCCACGACTTCGCCCGACACGGGAGAGTAGACTTCGGACACCGCTTTTACCGATTCAACCGTGCCGAATGACTCCCCTTTGCCCAGCACTCTTCCGACCTTCGGGAGGTCAGCATAGACAACCTCATGAAGGGAATTCTGTGCGTAGTCTGTGATTCCGATTCTGCAGTTGGCGCCTTCAACGCGAACCCACTCATGTTCCCTCGTGTATTTCAGCTCGCCCAGGATTTCTTTTCCCTCAACCATTCAGATCTCGCCTGTCCCTGTCGGTTGCTCTCGTTGTTCTGTATCTCGCCTGGATATATAGAATCATTCGCTGGCAACTCGCCAGTTCTCTCAGGCATCTCAGGACGATTCTAAGCGACTCGCCTCTAGCCAATGGAAAGCTTAACGAGTGATAGCTGGTGATCTTCTCTCGTTATCCACGATGGCGCCGCTCTCTATGGTCGGAGCCGGGAGGACGATCCGCGCCGACGCTGGGAAGACGGTCGTGATAGCGGGTCCGGCCTCATTCGAGCTGACTGAGGGCGAAGCAAGCGTACTAGGCGCTCCATTAGACTCCGCTAGGAACATCGTACCGCGTGGAAAACAGACCCCGGTCGAGATTCATTCTCTCTCGTCATTCAGAGTCAGTCTGGGCGAGGACGCTGGCGTGGAGGTGCTCGACGGAAGCACGATTCCGCTCTCCTGGCGTGAAGCCGGCTCAGCCCTCGTTGAACTCGGAGAAGGCGTAGCGGTCGTGGTGGGTGGAGCGGACACAGGAAAGACAACCCTATGCACTTTCCTCTCAAACTATCTACTTGCCGAAAACAGAAAGGTCGCAGTTGTCGACGCGGACATAGGTCAGACTGACCTTGGCCCGCCAACAACGATGGCTGCAGGAGAGGTCAAGGCGAGGGTGACAAGCCTCTCACAGATCATGCCGTCTGAGCGTCTATTCATCGGTCTCACTAGCCCCGGGCGTGCCAAAGACAAGGTGATCCGTAGCACCAAGAGACTCGTCGGCTACCACACCACACCTGGGAAGATAGCGCTCGTGAACACCGATGGCTGGGTCTCCGGAAACGAAGCGGTTCTCTACAAGCTCCAGATGATCGACGAACTCCAACCAGACATCACGTTAGGAATTGGAGGCAGTGACCTCTCTCCTATTCTTCAAGCGGGAAACCGCACGACGCTGCTTGTAGGCTCCCCCGACACGATCAAGGAGAGAAGCCGCGTCGATCGTAGAGAGCTCAGATCACTGGGTTACCAGAAGTACCTTGCAGGAGCTTCCCTCAGAACCTTCAGCATGAGCGGAACTCGGCTGCGTCACTATACAACGATGGGAGATCTGAGTCTAGATCGCGCCTCACGATCGTGGGTCGAGAACCTGAAGGATACGGTCATCGGTCTCTTGGACGCGGATGATTTGCTGCAGGAGATTGGCATTCTCAAGGACATCATTCCCTCTACCAGAATGGTCAAGATATGGTCCAGAATCCCGAGTCTCCCTGCCAAGATCGAGGTTGGAGATGTCAAACTGAACAGTGACGGCCGCGAATTGGGCTACTTGGGACAACGATAACGGTGCGAAAGCAAGCCGTACATATTAGTTGAAACCAAGATCGTGGGAGCGCGCACGTGGACGTGGCCGAACGTTGAACAGCAAGCCAGCGACAGACGCGAAGGAACTTGCGCTTATCGAGAAATCCATAATCAAGACGATGAGGAAGTTCAGGGAAAGCCCAAGGTCCTTTTGGTCAACTGATGACATCCGATGCCACTTGAAGGTACAACTCCTGAAAGGGAGACTCTTCAAGAAAGGGTCGCTTGGCAACGTTTTTCTCAGTTTCCCTACAAAGAACAGATATGAGCAGCGCGAGGACGGCTCGCTGACACCGTCTCTAACAGGACGGAACGATCATTTCGCATTGGCGGGATGGGCAGCCTCAATTCCCACCACTTGGAACAACGTCACACAGCGGCTCTCCTTCGCAGTCGAGATAGAATACATCCCGGTCGTTCCAGAGAACTGGGCGGTTCGAATTCGGAACGATCTGCTGAAACTGAGCGACGAGAAGAATGAGGTCCCGGCCAAGGGGAGATTCCTCTTGCTTCTCACGACCCAGCCGACTTCACTCTTCCGAGGTCAGCTGAACAATCTACTTGAGGAGTTCCCGTCGGTCAGGTGCTATCAACAAATCGCCCAGTAGATGTGTTCGTATGATCCACGCACACTGTGCTGTATAGGAGTGCAGCGTCCTTGGGTGCCGCGGCGACCCCGGTCTGGAAGTCGGTTATGATGAGCGTTTCCTGTTTGCTCGCCTATTTCGATAGATGAGATGCACGCCCAGTAGGCCTAACGCGAGTCCCGCTAAGATCGATTCCAACGGGAAGCCAGGAATAGGTGGGGGAGTAGGCGGCGTAGTCGCGGTTACGGAATAGGTACTCGTTGTGGTTAGGCTTGTGGTCGTGTGAAATGTTGAGGTTATCGTTTGGCTCACAGTTGTCGATATCGTTCGATTGGTCGTAATCGCGCCTGTTGTTATCCGAGTCGTGGATGTCGAAGGGACAATCGTGGTCCCACTGGTGGTGGTCGTTTTGTATGTGGTGGATGTAGTCCAAGAGGTTGATGGAGAAACCATGGTCGTAGTGTAATACGTGATACTTGAGCGCCAGGACGTACCTGAGGTAGTCGTCGCGGTAGATATCGTGGATGTTGTGCTGTTGTGGAAAATGAATGTGAAAGTGAAATTCCACCAACCGTATCCCGTATTATAGCTCGTCGTGACTGTGGTTGTCACGACTCCCTGCATGGGGGTCATTGCAGGTGCCATGGCCGGAACAAGAATCCCGAGTGCTGCGAGGGTCACGCAGACGATAACGAGGGCTCTGATCGCGTCCCGTCTCTTCAAGAGTGTCCCCTCCCTGCTCGGCGATTTCGGTAGACCAGATGCACGCCCAGCAAGCCTAATCCAAGTCCAGCTAGAATCGATTCCAAGGGAAAACCGGGTATAGGCGGAGGAGTAGGCGTCGGCGCTCCCGTCACAGTAAGCACGCTCGTCGAGATGTTGCTCGTCGTCGTGTAATATGTCGAAGTTATGGTTTGGTTCGCCGTAGTCGCTATCGTTTGACCAGTTGTGGTCACGGTTTCCGTCGTCAAGGTTGTGGACGTGGACGGGACAGTCTTCGTCCCTAGTGTCGATTTCCAAGTGCGAGTTGACACTGCAGTCCAAGATGTCGTGGAAACAGTCACAGTCACGGGGTAGGTCGTGACAGTTGGCACAGTGCTCGTAGTTGTGCCTGTGTACGACGTATACGTCATACCCGTCGTTATGTTCGAGAAAATGAATGTGAGAACGACTTGCGCCGTCGTGGTACCAGAAGAATATGTCGTCGTGACCGTGGTTGTCACGGGTCCCTGCATTGGGGTAATTGCCGGTGCCATGGCCGGAACAAGAATCCCGAGTGCTGCGAGGGTCACGCAGACGATAACGATGGCTCTGATCGCGTCCTGCCTCTTCAAGAGCGTCCCGTCTAGATGTTGGGCTTGCCGTAGAATATAACCCTGAGGCTCCATCAGTCCAATATCCTAGCCGCATACGGCGCTAATGACGAGGGCTGGACTGCCTCATCCCGCGGGGATCATGTAGTCATGTTGTCAGTCAAAGCCTAGCCGCATCATCTTTCTTTTCTACGATCTTGAACCAGATTATCACGCCGATAATGTTGGCCAGCACTAGCGTGAGGATGAACGGCGATTTCGGAGATATGTTGTCCCACATCCAGCCTCCCAGCGCGGGCGAGGCTATGGAGGCGAGGCCGGCTACGAGGCTCAGGGTTCCCAAGGTCTGCCCGAATCTCTCGCTCCCAAAATGATCCACCACGTAGGCGTTGAGGGCGGGCACGTAGAGACTGTAGACAAGACCCCAAAAGACTGCGGAGATGTACGCGAACTCAGGTCGCGAACTCAGCAACAGTGGTAAGAACGCTCCGATAGAGCTCCATTCGCTCAGGGCCAGGAATGGCTTTCTGCCCGCCTTGTCAAGCTTCTTCCCCAGCGTCAGTCCGGTCAGCGCGGGGATCCCTGCAGAAATGGCTAGGGCGATTCCAAGCTGCTCCTGAGTCGCGTTCATCTCTTTGAAGATGTAGAGCGCCCAGAATGGGAACGAGATTCTCCACGCAGCCGCGTCAAGCGCTACTACAATTACCAAGGGCAAAATGCGCTTATCTACACGAACATACTCCCTCCATGAATCAACAGTTCTCGTTCGTGCCTGTTGCACTGGTGCGGGTTTGTAGGAGATTGAGACTACGGCGATCGCGATTAGGACCATGACTGCTGATGTTGCGAACATGAAACGCGATGGGACCGCCATCACGGTCGCGACATACCCGCCCAAGATCGGGGCGATAGTGGCGGCGGATTCTGTCACGCCTAGGTCGAGGCTGAATACTCGGCCGATTCTTCCAGCCTTTGCGGCGTCGCCCAACGACGCCGAAGAAGCAGTTCCTCGAATTGTGTAGTCAAGCGCGACAAGCACTATTCCTGAACCCAGCAGGAGCCAGAACGTGGCGTACGAGTATGAGACGAATCCGAGGAGCGTCACCAAGCCGCCAAGAATGAGGAAGGGTTTTCTTCCAATTCTGTCCATTGCGACACCTATTGGGAGACGTAGAAACGTCGTCGCCAAGCCACCGACAGTCTGTGCTTGGCCCACGAAGGATATGCTCACTCCAAGAGCGACTATGAGCGGGGCAACCGAGGGCGAGCTGAATCCAACCGCGAAACCGAATAGCGCGTTCACTGCAATCAAGAGGATTATTTGGCTCTCCGCGCTGGAGCGGCCGCGCCTTGCTGTGGAATCCATCGTCTTTCTCGTCCGTCTATTGTCGTCTCACTGAAAGGTTGGCGATACTATTTCTAGTTGTAAGATGTAACGTAGACTATCACCGGAATACAGGAGTTGACCATGGGACACCGGACGAATGGAGGCCCTCTGCCTGGATTGGTCTTCGCATTCCTCTGCTTCGTCTGGGGGTCGACATGGCTCGCGATAAAGGTGGGATTGGGTTCTCTCCCGCCCATCACGTTCGCAGGGATTCGATTTGTCATAGCTTCCGTTTTGCTCGCTAGTTACGCGATTGTAAGGAGGACCAAGTTTCCGAGAGACGCGAACAGTTGGCGAGTCATGCTATTTCTCAGCCTATCCCAGATCGCCGTGCCATATGCTCTTGCGTTCTGGGGAGAACAATACATGACAGCAGGCCTAACCTCCCTGCTCTTTGCTACGCTGCCTTTCTTCGTGGTCGTCTTCGCTCATTTCATGATACCTGGCGAGCGCGTGACTGCTAGGAGGGTCTCGGCCATGTTGCTGTGTTTTGTCGGGGTCGCAGTCATCTTCTCTAGAGAGTTGATGTTCACGGTCAATTCCTTCTGGGGCGGCGTTGCGGTGGTCGCAAGTGCTGGAATTGCTGGATGCGCGAACGTGGTCGGCAAGAAGTACTCTCAGGCCATCAACTCCACAGTCAATGTCGTTGTTCAGATGGGTGTTGGCGCCATTCTCCTAGTCGCAGCCGGGCTCCTTCTTGAACACGGAGAGCCCTTGAACTTTGACTACACATCAGTATTCGCGATCCTGTATCTTGCCGTGCTAGGGTCGACTTTTGCCTTTGTCGCTCTCTACTGGCTCTTCACTCGCATGCAGGTTACACGGATCTCGCTTTTCACATTCATCACCCCGATCGTCGCTGTGATCCTGGGATGGGTCATTCTCGGCGAGAGCGTGGATATCAACGTCGCCGCAGGCGGTTCTTTGATTCTGGTCGGGGTCATGTTGCTGAGCCGAGCGCCCACGACTGGTTGAGATCCAGTTTCATGCTACCCACCCAGTGGGCTGGGGACGGGATGTGTCTTGTCTTTGGCTTTTCTCAGCACCCCCATGATCAATGATAGTTCTCTTCTTGAGATGATCGATCTTGCGAGAATGTTCCTGAAGGCTCGATTCGCTAAGCGTTTCCTGTGCGGTGGAAGGTCTGCAATGTCCGCAAGCTGGTTGAAGATGGATACTAGACGATCCATCGATAATTGCGAGGGTTCGAGCGAAGATGGATGCATTTGCCTAACCTTGAAGAGTTCGTAGAATATGATTGATGCTGCTGTCGCGACATTGAGCACATTGTAGTCCTCGCTTCCCGGAATGCTGACGATTATGTCGCACTGCTGCAGCTCTCGGTTGCTGAGCCCCGTGCTTTCTCTCCCGAAAAGTAGCGCGACAGAACCTGATGTCTCTGCTAGACGTGATGCGAGTTGTGATGGATCGATAACTAGTCTGAGTATGTTCCGACTGCTCGTGCCCACAATTGCGGTTGTGCCGACGACGCGGTCGATTCCTCTCAAAGCGTCGGGGAGCGTCTTCACTTTTCGGGCTTTCTTGAGAATCTCCTTGCCTTTTGTGGCATATCGATAGGCCTCGTCTCCAAGAGATACCTTCGGCGAGACAAGACAGAGATCTGTTAGGCCAAAGTTTCTCATTGACCGAGCAACAGAGCCGATGTTTCCCTCCTTCTCGGGCTGCACAAGCACGACGCGAAAACGTGCACCAAGCTTTCCTACACAGGAGAGTCTTCCCTTCATAGGCGCCGGATCATTCACGGCGTTCACGCTCCATCATCGAGATCTCGTTTGACAGATGCTCGAAATCACTAACGCTCAATTGAAACACCCGCACGTCTCGTAGGGATGAAGACGCTTGATTCGTCAGATCCATGTGCCCGAGGGACGTCTCAAGGTATTGACGGAGAACCTTCTTGGCTCTCTTTCTTCTTTGGGTGAACATGAACCGAACCACATCCACAAAAAGTCGCTCGCTCCTAACCGGCACTTCGGACCCTTTCCTTCGGATCACGACGACGGCGGAATCCACCTTCGGTACGGGCCTGAACGAATCCCTTCGAATCACTCCAACCAGCTCTACTGAAGACCTGTGCTGCACCATGACGCTAATCCTCCCATAGTCTGGCGAGCCCGGCTTCGCCGCCAGTCGTTCAGCAAACTCCCTCTGAAGAGTCAGAACCGCGCAACGAAACCTCTTGGAAACTATGAGGAGAACTAGTCGGGAAGAAATGTAGTAGGGAGGAGTACAAACGACTTTGTTGAAGCGAGGAATCTTCACTTTCAGTATGTCGCCCTCGATGATACGTAGCCTTCGATCTCGTCCATACTTGTGTCTGAGAATGGTCACGAGTCTTGGGTCCTTCTCAACAGCGATAACCTTTCCTGCGTGGGCAAGGAGCACCTCAGTCAGAAACCCTTTCCCGGGCCCCACCTCAAGGACAACGTCCGATGGTTGCAGATCGGATGAGCTCACCATCAGATCTCGCGTCGTCCTGTCAACAAGGAAGTTCTGACCCAGCCTTCGAAGCGGCCGGCCACCCAAGTAAATGCTGTGATCTGGTGATTCCATGTTCATTCCCACGTGGCAGGATCCGTGGCGTGAGCTGCCTACGAATGCCACCGCTCGGAACGTTCTAGGAGGAGAAAGTGCTCTTAATCATTTCACTTGAAGCGCGACCACGGGCGCAGGGCGTGGGCGAATGGGTGAGTCCACCTTGCGTGGTCCCGTATCCTGTTCCTGGGGGGTTTGAATCAAAACTCTGAATTGGTAGTCACGTGACTTTCTCCGTGTAGATATCAATGCCGAGAATGTACACGCGGACCGGAGATGGCGGAGAGACTGGTCTCTTCTCAGGCGAGAGGGTTGCGAAGGATTCCCTCAGGGTTGAGGCGTACGGCACCGTGGATGAGTTGTCATGCTGGATAGGATACACGCGATCACTGATTGAAGACGATGAGATCGACACTATACTGGAGGGGGTTCAGCAAGACCTCTTTCTCGTCGGCGCAGGACTCGCCACGCGTCAGAAGAAGTCCCGTGCACAGAAGGCACAGGTCACTCAAGATATGGTTAAGCATCTTGAGCAAGAGATCGACAGACTCGACGCCGAACTGTCGCCACTGTCGGCCTTCATAATTCCGAATGGAACCGGCCCTGCCGCCGCATTACATGTGGCTAGGACCATCGCCAGGCGCGCAGAACGCAGAACTATTACGCTCGCGCAAGAAGAGAAACTGGATCCTCCGCTTGTTCCGTACTTGAATCGCCTATCCTCCCTGCTGTTTGTATTGGCCAGAGTCGTGGACAAACGCGCGGGCGTTGAGGAAAAGAAGTGGGCCTCACGGCCGCTATCGAGTTGACTTGGGGTTCGTGATAGGCGGCATCAAGTCTTGAGCTTCTGTTCTTGAGCCTTTCTTCTTCTGCGAACGAGAACTGCAGCTACAAGCACGAGCAACACGACGGCCACTGCAATCAATGGCAGTGGAAGTTCAGCAGAGGCTACCTGCAGTTCCACTGGGAGAGTGTTGTCGAGGCTGTTGTCTGATTGGGTCCAGTCAAGGCGCAAATCCATCTTGTATACTTGAGAGGTGGCCTTTGAGTCTACGTCAACTGTCAGGTATGCGGTCTTTGATTCGCCTGGTTGCATCGTCCCGAGGAAGTCGGTGAGCGTTCCTGAGAAGTAGTTGCCGACCATCAGCTGTGCCCTAACTGAATCTGCAGCGACGGTTCCAGTGTTCTTGATAGTTACTTGTATGCTGACGCCAGAGTCGCCGGCGTGAACAACCTTAGGCTCCAACTGAACGACTTCGAATACTACTTTCTCGCTCACGTAGATCGGGATCTGTCCAATCTCCACCTGTCCGCTGGATCCAGCTGAGACGGTGACGAGTTTGAGGTTGTAGCTTCCGAACTGGGCCGATTTGCTGATGTCAACGTAGAAGTCTGCTTCGCTGACCTGTCCTGGCTGCATCGTTCCGAGAAAGAACGTGTCCGACCCTCCGGAGGACGCTTGGAACGGGTCCTGCAGAACGAGGCGCACTTGAAAGTCGGCCGTTGATCCAGTCCCCGAGTTCACGAGCCACGCCTTCACGGTGATTTGATTGTCGCCTGGGTAGACTTTCGCGGGTACGGTCACGACGTTTTGAACGCGAACATCACCCGTCCACACGGGCACGTCCACGGAGAGGGTCTTCTCCACGGGCAGCAGTTCCCTGGCAGTCTTGTAATCAACTATGAGCGTGAGCCTGTGAATCCCCGCAATCGCATCCGAAGCAACTGTCAAAGCATACCGCAAAGTGAAGGAGTAGCCTGCTTGAATATCGCCGGCGCTCTGGTCAACTGTTCCAGCGTTCACTTCGCTTCCGTTAACGTTGTAGGCGTAGCTGAACGGAGACGCCAACACAAGCGTAGCACTGACATCGCGGGCTGCTGCATCTCCGGCGTTGGACAGATCAATCGACAGGGGTATGTTCGTGTCACCCGGATGCACAGAGATGCCCCCTAGCGGGTTGGTTCCCCAATACACCGACGTAACAACAACGTTTGGTTCAGAGACCGCTCCGATGCTGCTAACAAAAGGCATGGCCATCACGGTGATCAGCATGATCGAGAGAACCAATACTCGCCGAGTCAAGATCACATCATCTCCAGCATGGCTTGCATTCAGCCTTCGAGTCCGTGTATATCAATTCTCCTGCCAGTGCTGGCCTCTGGATTCTACATGGTGCGTTTTGACAGCAGGGTTGCAATTGGCAACAAGACAAGGCTGCTCAACAAGAGAACCACGAAGTCGACAGCTAACGCGTCGAACCCAACTCCAAGGTAGATGACACGTCTTAGGGCGTCGTTCCCGTATGTCCACGGCAACATTGCCGCAATCGCTCTTCCTCCTGACGCCAATGACTCCGGGGCCTGTATCGCGCCTGCAAGCTGGAAAAGCGGAAACGTGATGGCGATTTCGAGGATCGTCAGTGTTGCTGAACTATGAACCTTTGTGGAAAGCAACAAGCCCAACGACATGGTGAATACCGCGATCAGAGTAGTCGTCAAATAGACCAAGAGCACATTCCCCCTTATTACCAAGCCAGTCAGCACAAAGATTACGATCATGAGAGTTGTTCGGATTGCGTTAAGGACAACTGTCGCAGATATCTTTCCGCTATAGATTGATAGAATACTCGTGGGCGTAAGAACGAGGCGTGGAAATGTGCCGCGTTCGCGTTCCCTTGTTATGGCGTTCACAATATCGTCGAAGGCGCCGAGTATCGTAATCATACCCAGCATGCCCGGCAGAATAAAATCTCCTGATGGAGGACGACCCGAGATGGGCCTCAGTATCACCTCCACAGGCGTTGCGCCGAGGCGGGCGCTCACCAGCTCCAGAAGGCTCTGCGTGCTCTCGCTTACGGCGCTCTGAACCAAGGAAGAAGATGTGATCTTCGAGTTGTCAGTCTGAAGAACAACGAAGGCCTGCCGATTATTGAGTAGTGCGTCGCCGAAGCCCTTTGGAATGATTACTGCTCCTGTCGCCGCTCCTGATTCGACGGAATGCAAAGCCTGTTCTTCTGTTTGAACGAATTGTGTCACCTTGATCAAACGTGAGTTGGCCAGTTTGTCTACCAGACTCTTCGACATGGGTGAGCCATCAAGATCTGAAACGACCACAGCCACGTTGTAGCTAGGGGCACCGAATGCTGTGACTATGACAACAAAGATTTGGATCAAGAATATCGGGAACATTATCGTCAGAGCCAAGGAAAGCGGATCGCGCAGGAGCTGTTTCAGTTCCTTGAGAGTGACAGTTGTCGTGTCGCGAGCGAAACGATTCATGTGACAAGCCTCTCTCGCGACAACCTCAGAAGAACGTAGGCAATGCCGTAGAACGTCACGATCGATACTATGATGAATCCGAGCGGGGTCGCCAGGGTAAGCAGAGGTTGTCCAATGAGTATGGTACGCTTCAATATCTCGATGCCATACGCCCATGGCAGCAGGTACGAGATTGTGCTTGATATCCCTCTCAGCAGTTCTCTATCGATAATGAACCCGCTGAACGCGAAAAGGAACAACACGAGGAAAAACTCGATGATGATGACCGCTCTCACCCCTATTCCAATCGCAGAAATCAAGAATCCAAACCCCATCGTCAGCAAAGCTATGAGGAGTGAGATCGCTAAGATTGTAGCGAAGTCGGTACTTGGCCTCGCTCCGTAAGCGTAGAAGGCGAGTGCGAAAACTATGAGCGTACGTGCTATGTTGAGAGCCACATCATACGTTGTCTTTCCAAGCATTACAGCTCCAAGACTGATAGGGCTCATGAGCAGGCCACATAGGTTCCCTCCTCGCTCTCGCGTGACATGCCCCCCGCGATTTCGTAGAATGTTGCGAATATTATGACCAAAGCTAGAATGATCGTCAGGCCTATGTTGAAACTCGAGAACTTGGCTCCTTTCTGAATAATCTCGACTTGTGACGCACCCTTGCTGAGAAGGGGTCCTACCTCAGCACGCGGGCTGAAGTTCTGCAGGCTGGTCTGTAGGCTTGAGACGACTTGGCCTCCTAGCTCGTTTATGCTGTCATCCACGTAGACTACCAAGGTGACTTGCTCGTTCTTCGCCAAGCTATCTTCAAAACCCTTGGGTACTAGGATGGCTGCGTAGATCTTCCCCTTTCCTAGCGTTCCGATGGCGCTCTCCTCGCTGTAGCCTTGAACTAGGTTATTGAAATTCCCCGAGCTTGAAAGCGTCTCAAAGAGGCGACCTGAAGCAATCGTCAGATCATTATCAACGTAGGCGATGGCTATATGTGCTGTCGGTGTGAAGTGCTCACCCGCCCCGCCACTAGCTCCTCCAAGAGATATTGTGAAGAAGATCGGCAGAATGACAAGGGAGATTATGATCGCGGAACGATTACGCCTCAAAAGGCGAAATTCGTTGGTCATGACTGCCAAGAGATCGCCGAGGAACGTCCTAGTAGACATTAATGCATCCACGTCTGTGTGATTTGGCTTCGCTCGCTTGTTGCGTCTATTCTGTCCGGCCTTTCTCGAGGAAGCGGTCGATCTCTTCTTCGCCACCAGTCAGTTTGATGAAAGCTTCTTCCAGTGTCGGTCCTTTCGTGTTGATCGATCTGATCTTGGCACCTTCGGACAGAAGGATTCTCGTTACGTTTTCTGCAAGTGCGTGATCATGCACGCACGTGATTCTGAGGACCGGATCACTGTAAGAGATGTTGGCTACGTCTTCTATGTTCTTGATCTTCTCCAGCTGTTGTGTTGACAATCCTGGCGTCTCAACCTCCATGACGGAGAGCTCGCTTACCTTGCGCTTCAGATCACTGGGCGAGCCTACCTGGATCAGTCTCCCCGCAAACACGATTCCCACGCGGTCGCAGATCTTCTCGGGCTCCGTCATGTAGTGAGTTGTCCAGATGACTGTGACACCTTCCTTGCAAAGGCTCTTAGTGAAGTCTTGAAGGGCTGCTGCCGACTGCGGATCTAGGCCAGAGGTCACTTCATCAAGGAAGAGTATCTTCGGATTGTGAAGGAGGGCTGCACAAATCAGTGCTTTCTTGGTCCAACCTGACGAGAGGGCCTTCACCATTCGTTTTGCTTTGTCTTCGAACCTGAACATCTCGAGCAAGTGCGCTATCCTGTTCTCTGCTTCTCCGCTAGGGAGGTTGTACAGTCTGCTGAGAAATCTCAGATTCTCCTCAATAGTCAGCTCCTTGTAGAGCATGACACCCTCCGAGACAACGCCGATCTCACGTCTGACTTTGGCGGCCTCCCTTGCGAGGTCGTAACCGGCAACGGTCGCCGTGCCGCTTGTCGGTTCGATAAGGGTACAGAGCATGCGAACGGTAGTAGTCTTCCCGGCACCGTTTGGACCAAGCAGGCCAAACAATTCACCCTGTTTGACATCCAAGTTCAAGCCGTCTACAGCAGTGAATTTTCCGAAGACTTTTGTGAGGCCGCGTGTTCTAATCGCGCTTTCAGGCATGCCAGTTTCCCTCCTTATTCCAGACCTACTTGAGGGGCGGCGTTAAGGTTTTGGGCGTTCTCAATTCTTCTAGTGTTCGCCAGCAGCCTTCGGATAGTTCTCGTCTTCCAGCTGAAAAGTTGTGTGATCGATTCCGAACTCTTCCTTGAGAATGTGAATGAGCTTCGTGACCAAGTCCTTGCCGTTTGTGTCATCTTCCACAACCACGTGGCTGCTCATGCAGCACATCTTGGTGTCGGCTATGGACCATACGTGGAGATCGTGGATGTTCTTCACGCCCTTCATCCCGAGTATCCTGCGCTCAACTGCGGACACGTCGATATGGCTGGGGACTCCTTCGAGGAGGACGTTCACAGAGTCGCGAACCAGTTTTCCGGAACTGTAGAAGACCAGCACGCCAATCATGATGCTAGCTATGGGGTCGGCCTGGTACCAGCCAGTGAAGAACATAATTATCCCAGCAGAAATAGCCCCTACCGAGCCCAAGGCATCAGCCATCACATGTAAGAACGCGCCCTTGAGATTCAGGCTCGCATTTCTAGATCGTGAGAGAGTTGCTGCAACTAGGCCGTTCGCTACGAGTCCGAGAACCGCGATAATCAGCATATTCAGGCTTTGGACATCTGACGGATATTGGATTCGTTGGATGGCCTCGTAGAACACGAATATCACAACGGCCCAAAGCAATATGCCGTTCAAGAACGCTGAAAGAATCTCGACACGATAATATCCGTAGGTTCTCCTCAAACTTACTGGTCGTTGTGCAAGCCGAACGGCAACCAAGGCATACGCAAGAGCCACAACGTCGGTCAGCATGTGAAATGCGTCAGTTTGGAGAGCCAAGCTGTTTGTTAGAATTCCCCCGACCAATTCAATGACAAAGAAACAGGCGGTTATGCCCACGGCTACCACTAACGCTTTGGTGGTGGAAGCGTGAGAGTGCATGGGCATTAGAGACCTTACTTGAAGTGTATGAACGCCCCGGAGTCCTTGTCAAACTCTTATACCTTGACATTGCCACGAGTAAAGCCGTCAGTGAACAGATGGATCGCTCGAAGAAGCCTGAAGCAAATGGCGCCTGAAAAAGCTACGAAACCGTTCTCAGAGGCAAGCTCGCTACGCATCTACAATACGGACATCTTGGAGATCGATGCGATACAAGACGAGAGTATAGACCTCATCGTGACATCGCCTCCATACGACATCAACATCAAGTACCGGGGCTATGACGACAATCTGCCGTATGATCAGTATCTCGATTTCACCAGGAAGTGGCTGTCGAAGATTCTAGGCTTGGCCAGACCTGACGGGCGCCTGTGCCTGAATATCCCGCTAGACAAGAACAAGGGTGGTCAGCAGAGCGTGTGCGCCGACATCACGACCATCGCGAAGGAAGTTGGATGGAAGTATCACTCAACAATCGTCTGGAATGAGCAAAACATCTCTAGACGCACAGCATGGGGATCGTGGATGAGCGCTTCCGCACCCTATGTGATCGCGCCAGTTGAGACCATATTGGTCATGTACAAAGCTAGGTGGGAGAAGATGCGGAAAGGAGAATCAGATGTCACACGCGATGAGTTCATCCAATGGACGAATGGTGTGTGGAACTTCAGCGGCGAAAGCAAAACCAAGATTGGGCACCCGGCACCGTTCCCCATCGAACTGCCGAAACGATGCATCAAACTGTTCAGCTACAAAGGAGACGTCGTCTTGGACCCATTCCTCGGTAGCGGAACCACACTGATTGCATGCCTGCAGACCAATAGAATTGGAATAGGCGTGGAAATTAATCGAGACTACTGCCGGTTAGCCGAAAAGAGACTAAGAGAGCAGAGCGCCTAGCATAACGAGCTGCCTATCGCGCAACCAATAACGAAGTTGAACGTGGTGGCAGACAAAGAAACAAGAATGGATCCTTGCAGGTCCCTTCGATTTCAATGCTTAGGACGAATACGCTGGGCGTTCCCTGCGGACCAGTAGGAGGCTTCCCACCAGGAGCAACAGTGAGGTCACAGTGACCATTCCGAAGGGAAATTCCGGAACAGGGACTGCCGGGTCCGGTCCCCAGTTACTCCATCCATGGACGTTACAATTGAGTCTTGCTTGGGCTTGAAGATCGCCTGTGACTTTCCCGAGAGAATAGGTCACGGTGAATACGGTTGTTGCCGGTATCGATGTGATGTGGACGACAGCCTGCTCGGTCCATGAAGATCCGTCTGTAGAGGTGCGAACCTGGAAGTCAGTCGGGTGGTGACTCGCCGTGGGCGGATCCGACATTTGCGAGAAATCGAATTGGATAGTGAGAACTGTGTTCCCAGAACCGTCAAGAGAATTCGTTATCTGAGGAGAAGAGTTCCATGCATAGGCGCTTGCGTTGTAAGCCAAGATTACCATAGCAAGAAGCGTCGCGACAACTACCATAGATTTCGCGTTCATTCCAGATCCTCCAAGCAACATGTCGTTCAAACGAGGCACACGAGCTTAAACAGGGAACCAGTTTGAACGTGAACCTATTTCACAGGGAAGCTTTCATTCGTAAGTTCGTCAAGGATGCAGCGCTTTCATGAAGGGCTATTCTGAACATCTATTGTGGTATTCTTTCAGAAAGAGAGGGACCGGTGGAATGAACCGACTTTCGGAGGAGCGAAAGGCCCACGGCGAGCCACACAAGCGTTATCGAAGCTCGTATTACGCTGCCCAACTCTGACGTGAAGAAGAGCTGCAGCTGGAGTTGGGTATGTTCTATGAGTGGCTGAGGCGCTGTTAGGAAGAGCATGCTCGTGGGCGAAGTATGGACCACTGCGAATATCAGCGGGAGCAACCACGTAGATGAAACCCACTTCTTAGACCAGCCCTGCCTAACGGAGGATAAGAGAACAAGGGGAACGACAAAGTTCAGGTTCTGTTCAGATACCCATGATCTGGTGAGAAAGACTCCCAACATCACGGCGAGAGCTGGAAGCACAAGGTCCGTGGATCTGATGGTCCCTCTTCTAATGAGAATGAAGTAGACCAACGCTAGAGAGGGCAACCAGAGGAATCCCAGGAAGCTGAATCCATTTGTGGCGCCGGCTAATCCAAGGAGAAGTAATACGTTCATCGGCGAGAACGCCCCGATTCGGACAAAATGGATGTTCCAGTTATCGATGATGGGTTGGGGACTCCAACCGATCAAGAACGGGAAAAATGAGAGCCCAACAACGGCAGCGACGAACGCAAAATACTCGAACGCACGGGACCAGTTTTCGCGTCTTCTTACGTGCAAGATCAGAAGAGGAAGCAGGACAACAGGGATCAACTTGAATGCAATAGCTCCTCCCAAGGCCAAGGCTGAAAGACGCCGCTTGCCTTGAGTGAGTTCGAAAATGGCGAGCAACATCAGAAGTGCACTGAGCGTATCAAATTGTCCCCAGATGGCTGTAGTGTAGATGACAAATGGGTTGAACAGCATGAAGCGAGTTGCGTTTGCTGACTTGGTTGAATCAGAAGTCGCGCTGAGGATCATTTTTCCGATTAGCAAAGCCAGAAGGATATTGCCGATGACTATGGGGATCTTGATGGCGAAGTTGTACAGGATCAGGTTAGGGACAATATTGTAGCTGACAAGATAGGATAACGCCAATACTAGGCCCCAAGGAGGAGGATAGCCGATGCCTGGAACGGGGTCGGGGAAGAGTGAATTCCCAAAGACGCTGGAAACGCTCGTGAGGACATAGGGCGAATTGCCATGAGCCACCAAGTATCCAGCAGCCATGAACACTCGTCCATCATAGGGGTGTGCCGTGAAGGCGCCGAGCGCGAGTTGAATCCCCGCACTCAGAAGAATCAAGTAACGGATCCTCGACGCTATCACCCGAATGTGCCTATCGAAATCGATCTCTAGCTCAGGCTCCTGAAGGCCAAGTCCGTAAGCGCTTCGAAGGGCGTGCCGAACAATCTGTATCCCCATTTGCCGCCGTGCTTCCTCACTCGGTGTTGAATAGCTGCCTTGGCAATCGCGAACTTCAGTTTGAACTCCGAGAAATCAGAGTCATACAGCAGTGAATGGTCGATCAGTCTCCAACTTGAATACCGCCAATCCCGTTCACGCAGTCTATCCTTGACTTTGTCATAGAGACCGGTCCCGGGAATCGGATACGGAAGGCTGAATGAAGCGTAGTCGAGAGGAAGCCTACTTGCGAACCTAATCGTCCGTAGTATCGTTGAGTCAGTCTCTCCTGGATAGCCGACGATGAAGAATGCGGCGGCCCTCAACTCTGCCTTCGCAGCTGCCTCGACGGCCTTGCGTGCTTGATCGATATCAATTCGTTTGTTCATTTGCCTGAGAATTCCATCGTCGCCGGACTCGATTCCAAAGAATACTCGTTCGCATCCAGCCGCTTTCATCTCCCTCGCCATGTCAACGCTAAAACCGTCGACTCTTGAAAGGCACTCCCACTTCAGTTCAAGGCCTCTGCTCTTGATCTCTCGACAGACATGTAGAACTCTGCTCGGGATTAGTGTGAAGCAATCATCGGAGAACCACACAGAATCGTACCCGAGTTCAGAAATCTGCTCTAGCTCATCGACCACATTTCCTGCGGATCTCGCTCTGAACTGGTTTGAGAAGATAGGTCTGCTACAGAAATCGCAATCAAATGGGCATCCCCGAGTTGTGATAATTGAAGTCTCTTCACGACCGAAACGTCTCCTAAAATACTCCTTGTATTCCGCGTTGTCGAATAGATCTCTTGAGGGAAATGGAATGGAGTCAAGATCATGAATTGGAGGCCGAGCAGGCGTCCGTATGATAGATTCGCTCGTCGTATTCGACTCGTGATCCGTTCTGATACAGATTCCTTTGACCTCAGAGAGCTTTCGTCGTTCAAGCTGTGCTTCTGCGAGTTCGAGCATCGTTTCCTCTCCTTCCCCGATACAGACAGCGTCAAACACCTTCAGGTAGTCTTCGGGGAAGAGTGTGGGAAGCGGGCCTCCGGCAACGAGCAGATCGCAGTCGTCCTTCAACAGTCCGGCCAAGCGAAGTGTGGATGCGCTCATGGAAAACATCGAGTAGACTCCAATGATCGACGGGTTCAGACCCCTGACGGCGCGAAGCACTGAATCTTCTGATTTGAAGGTGCAGTCAACGAGTCCCACGGATAGTCCGTGATTCCTGAGGTGGGACGCGATGTAGCCAAGTCCCAGAGGAGGAAATCTGAATGGAGATCCATCCCGTGGTGGCCGAAAGTATGGATAGACGAGAGCAACGTCAGTCAACTAACACATTCTCCGGCTATCTCTACCAGATACTCCAATTTCTGAGGCAACTCCCCACAAGACAAGTCTAGACCGGACCAAGAAATGCGGTTTCTGACGACCTCTCTTCCCCTCACCATGAGCCACCCGCTTGGCCGGTTTAGTCTGAATCCAACACCGAACACTCGGGAACGCAGACTCGCCCACTCTGCTTGGGTCGTTCGCCAAGGTTCAATTTGTGTGTCATGAAGCCTGATCCCGGTTGAATCCTCATATTCATTGAATAGCCTTCCTCCTTGCTCATTCGCAAAGACGATGTTCTGTAGACCTTCGCGGGACAGTTCGTCGAGAGTGGCCTCGATCTGCAAGCCTCTACCCTTCCTTCGATAAGTAACCGCGACTTGTCCTTTTGAGGGGGACTCTAAGTACTCATTTCTCATCCCAAACAGACTAAGAATGTCCAGCATCACGGTTGCTACGGTTCTGAACCTGTGCAAGACGCGATATCTTTTCTCCAGGGCCTTGAGAAGGCTCGCAAGGGAACTTCCGCGTCGTATTGGCAATCCGCGGAATCTCTTCGAAGCTATCCCATTCATGTCATAGATCTTGATCAGTGTTGGATTCTCGTTGGAATCGTCGAGAAATGTGTCCGCGCTAAGTGAGAATCGCGCACCGTCCTGATACCTGCACACCGGGACACCGATTCCAAGTGCCTCTTCGACAAGTTCTGTACCGTTACAGACAACAATGGCACCCTTGTGAAGTCCTCCTGTCTGAAGAGTGTGTGGTCTAGTGTCAGCGTAGAATCGGAGCGCGAGTCTTGAGGCAAGCCTGAGATCGATTTTTTCGTCAAGCTGGAGTCGTTTCATTAGGCTCATGCTCCAAAAGACCACTGGAATGCATTGCCTCTCTTTGTGGCTGCGAGGCAGTTTCAGTGCAAGTAGTAGTAAACGTAGAAGCCTATTCCGAGAACTACGGTCGAAGTCCACACGATGAAAGCTGACCACATAGTCCATTTCAACTGCAAAGAGCCAATTGTTCTATGGTAAGAGGCACTGATCGCGAGAGCCAGCGCCAAAACGCCCCCTAGAGCATGCAGAGCTGTAATGATCACACCAGACGTGAACGACCTCAACGCCTCGATGTTGAGCACCAAGGATGGGCCCATCCAAAGGATCAGCGCACCAAGCTGGGTGATAATTGCCGATTTCATAAGACGACTATGAGTTTTGAGTTTCGACGCTCTCACAAAGTATGCTCCAGCCAGCAACATGGAAAGCACGACTATTTGGATGACGAGATTCAAGTCTGCCGCGTAGGGTGCATGATTTCCAAGAAAGCCCAATCACGTCACTTGCACCGGGCTTGATTTTGTTGAATTTAAGCCTTCGTTGCTGCCGAGAAATCTCAGCTGTGGCCGGATCTGCTCACGTTAGCGGCCATGCGAACTGCTGAAACGGTATCGTCGTTTTGGTGATGTGTTAGTCCTTGATTGCTTCGAGCAGGCTCACGGCGTTCCAGATCTTTACTCTAGTGTATTGTGGCATGTTCGGATCCTGACTGATATCGTCGAGGATTGATATGGAGTTCGCGGCCCTCACGCCCAAGCTGACGCCCGGCGTCTGAAGTGAATCCATGGCGGTCTTGGCGGCTCGTCTTATGTTTCTAGGGGTCGTTGTGTCTTGGGAAACTTCGTTAAGAACGGCCATGGCTTGTTTTGTTCGTTCCTCGTATTCTTCCTTGCGCTTTGCCTTCGACAATCCCTGCGCCCCGCATCGCTAACTCGCTGATTCACGCATTTTATAGGTCCCGCCCAAAAACCTTCCCTTAGACAGGCGATCTTGGATGGGCGCAGAAGTGAAGCGAATGGCAGATCTCCTCAGATCTGGCGCAACAATGCTGCAAGAAACATGCCCAGTATGCGCAACTCCACTATTCAGGCTCGGAAAAGACACGTTCTGTCCAAAGTGCAATCGTCCCGTCGCGATCGTCAAGTCGGCTGAGGAAGAAGTCAGGCTCGCCAGTCAGCAAGTGCTTGACAACCTTGATCAGGCGATCCTTGAGAAGATCGCTGAACTGAACGCGGCGATCAAGAGCGAGCATGGACTCGCGCCCCTTCGAGAACTTGGAGAAGCCGTCAAGACGTACCTTTCTGCGTTGGAGCAGATCAGAAAGCTCAGATCTGCGTAGCTCACGAACTGTCGTGGATGTCTACGGTATTGACCGGATAGTGCTAGTTCGTGCTAGGTGCCAGCATGTCATTTACCGCTTGGAAGAACTCATCGAGCTTGTCGAGAGGAACCCGAGCGCCACAGGCCTCCGGATGTCCTCCTCCTGAGGCGCCCAGCTTGGGGGCGACTGTTCGAAGGATCCTGTTCATGTCAACCGATCGGTCAATGACACGAAAGGAAATATCCGCAGAGCCACGACGCATGTCCTTGTCGACGTAAGCTCCGATGCTAACGGCCGCAGCGGCAGCAGCATAGGTTGCGCCCTTCCCGGCAGGACCGTTCAAGTCATAGGCAACACCTATCCTCCCAAGCTTCTGAGCACTCTTCTCTACACGTTGCCTGAACGATTCCTCTAGCTCGCTCGCCTTGACCGCATATGCTACGATTCTACTGTCTTCGCAGGGAGGTCTACAGCTAGCTAGGAGATCCACAATCTGCCTATGAAACTCGTGATCGGGTCGCGTAACCTCCAATGCTCCACACAGGAAGCCTGCTTGGAGGAAGACGGAGCGCTTATCCCACCTGTTCAGACGATCGACGCAGAATGGTGTCAGATCCGCATAATCGCCGATTGCACCCATCAGCATAATGCGCTCAGCTTCTCTTCTGAGGCCTGATCCCTGGTGAGTGAACGTCAACTCCGAGGCTGAAACGTCGCCGGCGACAACCTCGACGCTGGACCGCCTTGGGAAGGAGATTGCAGTGTCGGGATGGTGATCGATGTAGAGGACTCTGCCACCCCAGCGAGACAGTCTGCTTACGATCTGTTCCTTCGCAAGTTCGCACAGTGCCAGATCGAGTACGACAAGATCTCTTCGAGTCTCCATCTGATCAAGATCATGCAGCAGACTGCATGGCTTGCTGAAGAATACCCTTGCAGACGGGTTAGTCATCCTCACAATTGCTGCGCTACAGATTCCGTCAGCATCCTCATGCGCTATGATCTGCATTGCCGTTCCCAACTCACCATGCAAGCCTCAAGTATTTCAGGCAGGGTGTTTCTCCGCGATCCGCTTGGCAATTCTTAATTCGCTCGACATCACGCTGTGAGTTGATAGACTTGGCTCACCTCAGCCTCTTCGATCATCCTCTGATCAATGCAGAGTCGGTCGAGAGGCGAACGTATCAAGAGAGGGTAGCCGAGAACGCACTTCGTGCCAACACACTCGTCTCCATACCAACAGGATTGGGGAAATCCCTGATCGCTGCTCTAGTCGCCGCAAAGAGACTAGAACAGTACCCTGCAAGGCACGTGGTGGTGCTGGCGCCGACACGCCCACTAGTCGAACAACACTACAAGACGTTCAAAGGCTTGCTTCGACTTGATCCTGAAGAATTCGCCTGCATAACAGGACAGACCTCCCCGGATGACAGGAGTCAGGCTTGGGCGAAACGCCTAGTCGTCTCAACGCCTCAGGTCTTCGTTAATGATCTCATATCCGGCAAGATCGACTTGGCTGGGATATGTCTCCTCGTTTTCGATGAGGCACATAGAGCTGTCGGCGATTACGCCTACACGTACATCGGAGAGCGATACAGCAAAGTCCCGCATGGCCTCGTGCTTGGACTCACCGCTTCTCCGGGATCAACCAAGGAGGCAATACAGGAAGTCTGCAACCGTCTCAACATCAAACGGATTGAGGCCCGCACGATCTCAGATCAAGACGTGAAACCTTTCGTCGGAGGAATCAAGGTCGACTGGGTCCCCGTGGAACTGCCCCCCGTTTTCCGAGAAGTCAAACGGTTGCTCGATGACTACGTGAAGGACGTGCTGAAGGGAGCCAGAGACTATGGCTATCTGCCCACCGCTGACGCGGACCGAATTCGTCTACGCGATATTCTCGAAGCAAGAGAGAAGATACGCCATGACACAATACATGAGCCGGCTGCAAAGAACCTGCTTCGAAGAATATCGTTCGGCCTGTATTCCTCAATTCATGCGCTCAAGGCGATGGAACTCCTCGAGACACAGGGATTCTCCCCGCTGAAAGCCTACCTTGACAGCTTGCAAGAACGACTGAAGAAGCGAGCAATGCCCTGGCTCAGAGCGTTTCTTGAGGATTCAAGGATCGTAGATATTTCGAGAGTAGCATCGCAGGAAATAGACAAAGGGAACGAGCATCCGAAATTGCAAGTTCTCCTCAAGAGGATCACAGAGACATTTGCGCTCGGTTCGAGGCGCGTCATGGTATTCACCAACTATAGAGCAACCGCAGCTAGGCTTGTTGAAGAGCTGAGCAAGCAGCCAGGCGTCTCCGCCGTAAGGCTTGTGGGGCAGCAGACGAAGAGTGCCGACAAGGGCCTTTCTCAGAAGCAGCAGACGATGCTTCTTGAGGACTTCAAGTCAGGCGAATACAATGTCTTGGTCGCCACCCAGATCGGTGAAGAAGGTCTAGACATCGTTGAATGTGACGAGGTCATATTCTACGACACAGTGCCGAGCGCGATCCGATACATTCAGCGGAGGGGAAGGACGGGCAGGAAGGGTCCTGGCAAGGCAACAGTGCTGATGGCCATTGGAACTAGGGATGAGGCATACTATTACATCTCTCGACGAAGAGAAAGGATGATGGCCGTTGCGTTGAAGCAGGTCGCGTCTCAGGCGACCGAAACGGACCTCGACCAGCCTAACTTGGAGGATTTCCTGAAGGAGGAACCCATGATAGTGACATCGCAGAAGCCGACGATAATCGTTGACGCGCGTGAACTGGGTTCACCGACTACTAGGGAACTTTCCAAGTACGACATCCTCATCACGCAGGAGACGCTCAGCATAGGCGACTTCGTGATTTCAGACCGAACGGCGATAGAACGGAAGACCGTTGAGGATTTTGTTGCATCTATAAT
>Ga0209610_1000361_pt1 | contig 23877 bp, 26 predicted proteins | sample LakKivw275mmetaG_FD_184137 | JGI IMG/M metagenome (GOLD analysis project Ga0209610, IMG submission 184137) | Anoxic lake water microbial communities from Lake Kivu, Rwanda to study Microbial Dark Matter (Phase II) - Lake Kivu water 275m metaG... | ecosystem: Environmental > Aquatic > Freshwater...
AATTGCTTCATAATATATGTTGGCATAATTTTAATGAAAAACCCGTTATTAATAGGATGCAAAACCTTGCCTTTTAATCCAAGGACGAGTTCTTTGACTTAAAATTTCATTTAAATCGAACAATCGATTATTACATATTCCAACATATATCCCAGGATAATTATTGCCTTGAAATTGCAATTTTACAATTTGGTGCTGCTTAAATACTGATAAGCTTTTAATATCCTCATCAGGTTTAATCCATTTTCTTCGAGAGATATATGCGGTGTAATCTGCTAGTTGCAGACCGAAGCATTCGTATGATGCATTATCTGAAAATTGATCGGAAATATACCAATCAGGTTTGTATTCCTTTTTTACACCAAAATAAGGTGCTGCTAATTGGACTAGAGTCCGACCGTAAATTAAGAGTTCTGAAAAAGTAAGCCCCCAAATTTTGTTTTCTTTGACGTATTGTTCATCTGCAATACTTTCATTATGTTCTACGATCTTCCTTTCATAGAGTAAACCATTGGCTAATCCGAAAAGCAGACCTATAATGTTCCCAAATGGTTCGTCTTTAATCCTTTGCCCTTTTTCATATGGTTTCATATCAGTCGTAATTTTGTCCTTTGTTTTATTATCCATAATCTTCGTGTTAATTCCATTCATTATATAGCTTAAATTCCGTTGGCCAGATTTCCAGTCTTCGTGCATATCAATTAAAACTATAGCCGCAGGTAATTTAAGTTCTAGAATAATAGCCTTTATCTGTTTTAACAAATGATTTCTTTGTTTTTCATCTAGTTGTCGCCAATCTACATCTTTATCTTTTGCGCCTTGTAAAATATCATGCGCCTTAAATTCAAAATTCCTCCAAGATACAAAATTCCTTTTTTCTAAAGATGCTATCAGATCGCGCCTTCTATTTTCTACCTTCGGGCATACGCTATTTTTGATAATTACGCACGCAAAAACTATCGCATCTGGGTCCTTATTGCGTCCGGTTGTTACTCCAGCAGCATCAAAATATAGAATGCTCATTAAACCAATTATTTTTTGGAAATTATATTAATTAAATATTTAAAATAAGTGTGAGAATAATTAATAATCAGTTTGTGGCTAGCGCTGGTGTCCAGCCGGTAAAGGATTCGAGGGTGCGGCCGTTCTTATCCACGCACTGGCCTTTGAACTCGTAGACGGGCACGGCATAGTCCTGCTTTTCGGAGGTGGGGTCTAGCCAGTATTTAAGCTGCACCTGCTCCACTAGTACCTGCTTGCAGTCGAGCGGCAGTTCGATGCTGCCTTTGCCCTGCGTCAGCTCAAGAAAAGCCTGCTGCGCGGAGATGATGTTGTCGGTGCCCAGAGGCGACATAGGCCGCCACGACCAGACCATCTTCACAACCTCGCCCTTATCACCGATGCTGACATCAATTTTGGAGCCGGGGCCAGTGGCTTCCATGCCGTCAACGAAATAGGGGAACTCGACCAGCCAGTATGTCGGGACCGGCTGTGCGGCAGGCGGTGTGGATGTCACGGACGGGACTGATTCCTCCGATGGTGCTCCCGGAGCGGTCGGCGCCGGTGCAGCAGCCATCGGTGGGGCCGCTTCCGCTGTGGTTCTCTGGCTGACTGAGTAACCGCCGCCGGCGGCTACGGTGGTATCTTTCTCTACCTTAGCCAGGCTCAGATAATCTGGCGGCAATAAATCCGCCTGCTGCAGGAAGTCATAGGCGATGGTCTCCGCCTGCGACTGCGAGGGCAGCGACGGCGGCTGGGGCGGATACAGCTTATCCGGCGACACGTAGCCGTACTCCACGGCACCCGAAGCGGTCCAGAGGATAAGCTGCTTCCCCTCATCACCGCTTCCCGCGGTCATGATGTACCTGGTGCCGTCACTGCTTAGCTCGGCCTGGCCGGTGAAGCCGAGCTGGCTGCCCAGCTTTGCAACGGAAGCAGCGGTTATAGCACTACTCTCTATCTTATAAACCCGGGCCTGCCCCGCGGTGTCCGAAAGCGACGTTTTGGCGGTGAAGTACACGCCTTCAGGTACAATATTCGCTGGCAGCGTGACCGAGTATTCAGCCGTTGACGGGACCGATGTGGTCATTGGCGCCGTGGGCGCTCCGCGGCCGCCGTAAAAGACCACTCCGACAAATGCCAGCAGCACCACCACGAACGTGCTGGCCAGGCCAACCAGCACCGGCCTCAGCGGGAAGGCACGGACGGCTTCCCTCGGCGCGGCCTGTTTCTCGTATATCTGGCGGAGCAGCTTGTTTCTGAGCTCGCCCCGGAATTCGGGCGAGGGCTCCTGACGGAAGGCCAGCATTTTCCGGGCATGTTCCAACGCCGACCGGACCTCGGGGCTGACGTCGGCGCCCAGCGTTATCTCCTGGCCGGCCAGCAGCCGGTCAAGATACTCTATAAACTGTTTTTCGTCGATCTTATCTTTTTTCATTCGACCAGCCCTCAAAGCATTTCCTCAGCTTGCCGATAGCGCGAAAAAGTATGGTGCCCACGTTGTTTTCCGATAGGCCGACCACCGTGGCGATCTGCCGGTTGTTCAGCTCACCGCCGAACTTGAGCGATATTATCTCCTGCTCGCGCTGTGGCAGCACCGACAGGCAGAGCTGGAGCCGTTCATATTCTTCAATTATCTCAGTCGCCTCAGATGGCGACGGGTCGGCCGATTCAATGCCGACGACGTCATCCAGCGGCATTGCCTTCCGCTTCGATGATTTGCGGAGGTGGTCGGTGACCGTGTTTCGGGCTATGCTCAGCAGCCAGGTCTGCGGCGCCGACTTCCGACTGTCGTATCTATCGAAGGCCGCCAGCGCCTTTTCAAAGACGACTGAGGTCAGGTCCTCGGCCTCGCTCCGGTTGCCCACCCGGTAGTTTATATAGCGAAAAACGTAAGCCATATGCGCCTCATAAATAGCAGTAAAGCCGCTGATACCGGCCGGCCGAGCCATGTTGCTGTCTGCCACCGTAATTTCTCGATTCAGGATTACGCTGTAACATTGTAACACGTTCGGTATTTCATTCAACCCCGTTTCTTCACATTCATTTCTTTCAGCTATAAAAGCCAGCAGTCAAGCTCCTGCCCGCCACGGGGGTGGAACGGACAGGAGCCCGGGAAAGGAGGAGTTAATCTTCATTGCCGCCGTAGCTGATGACGCCGCCGAGCTGGCGGAGTATTCCAAGCTCCTGCAGCAGCGAATTGTCTCCGATTTCACTTATCTCGCCGGAGAAATACTGGGAGAAGTCGTGGAACAGTGAGCGGTAGGACGGCGATACCGTCAGAGGCAGCGAGGTGCGTTCCCACTGGCCCAGCTGCACCGGAGGTATGCAGATGCCCTCTTCCTCATAATTTATCCGCGGCTCCCACGGCCGGCTCCAGCTGGCGTGCTCTCGCTCGTCGATGAGCCAGTTCTGGACGAGGTCGGCGTAGCGGGCCAGCAGCACGCCCTTGCGTATGCCGGAGTTGTCGAAGTACTCCGGTCGCTCGTCACCGAGATAGATTTTGGCTTCGCTGCCGTCGACATTGCCGGCGCGGTCTTCATAGCTGGTCTTGAGTTGGATGCTACCGCCCTCATCGCCTATATTCCTGAGCTTCAGCAGTATCAGGCCGCCCTTGGTCTCGCCCTCGACCCTCTTCGACGGGAACAGTGTGTTTACTTTCATCAATTCGCCGGTGGCCTTATCGGCTTCGGGGCTGCCGTAGACCTGTTCGATTTCCCAGTCGTCGGAGTCCAGCGTCAGGCGGAGATTGAAGACCAGCGGCGTTACCATGTAATCGAACTCTTCGTCGACGCGGTCCATGAATTCATGGGGCGAGTGCACGGAGTAGTAGTTGGCGCCGCGCGTCTTGGTGATGTAGTCGATGAGCTCGGTGTTGAAGTCGACGCCGACGCCGATGAAGGTGGTGTAGATGTGGTTTGAGGCGTTGTCTTTAAGCAGGCCAAGCAGGCTGCGTTGGCCGGTCTCGCCGGTGTTGGGCATGGCGTCGGTAAGGAAGATAATCCGATTTTCATAGTCCATGGGATCGTAGTCGCTGTATTTTTCGATGAGCTCGGTGCCCAGCTGCATGCCGTCGGCAAGATTGGTGCTGCCGTCGGCACTTATGTCGGTAACGCGGTCGTATATCTCATCCATGTCGGCGCGACGCACCAGGGTCATTCCTTGCAGCAGGTAGGCCTGGCTGTTGTAGAGGACGATGCCGAATCGGTCGTCGTCGTTCAGCTGCCTGAGTATGGAGGTAACGGCGTCTTTGGCGACCTCTATTTTCTGTTGGTGCTGCTCTTCCCAGGGAAGCTGCGCCTGTTTGCCCAGCCGGTCATAGTAGTAGAGATTGAACGGCGATGACATGGAGCCGGAGATGTCCATGACGATGACCAGGTTGAGCTTCTTGTGGGCGAAGTCGCTTTCCTTCATGCCCGAGTTCAGGCCGACCGAAAGGTAGTAGTCTATCTTGTTGGAGAAGGGGTCCCTGGAGACGGCGTAGCTGTAGGACGGGCAGTAGAGCTTGTTACAGGATTTCGTCTGGCCGGTATCGAAGTAGTAATCGTAGAACAGGCCCTCGCAAGTCATGTCGGTGGGCAGCGGCAGGTAGCCGTGCTTGATGTTTTCACGGAAGTTGTTAATGTCCTTGGCGCCGCCTACGGCAAAACCGATGGTGTCCTTGCTCTCCCAGGGGAGGCTAAAGGAGGGTGCGGCTGATGGTGCCCCCGAGCCCTGGAACGGCAAGTTCAGTCCGGAAGGCGGCGATACAGCAGGGGCCGGTGGAGCTTCGGTGGCCGGAGGTGGTGTGTATTGCTGCGCCGGCGGAGTGGATTCAGGTTGGCCTGGTTTTGAGGCGCAGGCTGAGGCCAGTATCGTGGCCAGCAGCACCAGTATGAGTAAGACGGGAAGAAGTCGATGTGCCAGTGATGAATTTTTCATGGCGGACCTCCTTTTATCCATTTGTCTACAGTAATATACGGATAAGGAGGGCGATGTATTACAGGGGATTGCTGGAGGCTATTATATTAGCAGTTTTAGGTCGAGAACCTGCTTAGCAGGCTTTCTAGAAAACTCCAGATTTCCGATAAATGGGTTAGTATGAAGATAACAAGTATTATGCCCAGAATTGTAAGTGCGCAGCCCCACCATCTCATGATTTTTATTTTACACTTTCTTAGTTGTCAATTCCATTTACGATATACATATTAGCCCTTCATCTGTCGTCTGGCGTTGATTAAAATCATGGCGTGCAGCAATATGGTGACCACCAGAAATATGATGTTATAAAGCCAGCCGGCGCCGGATTCCGTGGTTATCAGGTATATTATGTAGATGCCCAGCGGCAGAAAAATCACCAGGCTCGTCCACAGCCCGGGATTGTATTTACGCATTCTTATGCTGGTGATAATATGCACGATGCCGTTGAATGCCATCAGATATCCGGCAAATAATCCCCAGATTATACTGACGTACACGCAGAGATAGAGGACTACCAGTATACCCAGCCATACGAAGAGCACGTTTACCCGGAAGATAGCTCTGTCACTCAGGACCTCCCGGCCTCTACCGACGGTTTTGGTTACGAAGGCCTTGAACTGTCCGCCGGCGTGTTCCTCAAACTGGTGGAGTATGTAAAAAGGCAGTGTGAGATAGACCAGGAAAGACGCCAGCCCGATACCTTTATATACAAATGGGCTGATGAGAAACAAGATTATGGCCAGGGGCAGAGTGGTTTTCGCCCAGTTCTGAATAAACCACTCATAGTAGCTGCTTTTTTCAGTCATTAGGTTCGACTCCTTCTATTATTGATGGCGCCTTTCTTTCCCACCGGACAAACCGAGACGCAGATGCCGCAGATGCGTTGGTCCTTGCTGATTCTTTCCAGCGACAGCCGGGTGGCGGTCTCCTTGCACTTGCGGATGGAGATGAATTCGTCGCGGTCGACGTGGACATTCCACAGCTGGCCGGTGGCTGCCTGCGCCGGACAGGCGTCAACGCAAAGTCGACAGTTGCCACAGCGGCTTTCATTGATCGGTGGATGCGATGGTTTCAGGGGGTAGTCCACGATCACCGAAGCCAGCCTTAATCTTGGTCCGAATTTTTTGGATATGAACAGGTCAGTCTTGCCTATCCAGCCAAGGCCGGCACGCGTGCCCACCATTTTATGCGAGAAGTGATGCCTCAAGGTCCGGTCGTAATCCTCGGCGCGGTAGGCATCGCTTGTTGTCGGGTTTAGAGCCAGGCTTTTAATACCAGCCGCTGTCAGGTCATCTGCCAGCTTTTGCACCAGGCCGGCCAGATAATTGTTGGTGTCAACATAATGTTTATAGTATTCCATGGTCGGCCCGTTAATGACCGAGTCGATTATGGAATCGTCGAGCTTTTTACCGATGACAATGCCATAGTTATATCCACGGAAGCGCGGATGCAGCAGGCCGGTCAATTCGGCGAAGCCATATAGATGGGCGCCGTCCTCGGGGACATGTTTTCGAACTATATTTTCAATTTTCATGCTGAATTTACCGGAGGTTATTCTATCACTTCTTGGCCTATGTTATAATCTGGCAGGCGAAATTTTTATAAGAGGAGGTTGTCATGTGCGGTTTTTACAGAGTTTCGCTCGTCTCAATTCTTTCCCTGATATTAATCCTTAGTCTGGTGGCTTTTGCCTGCACCCCGTCAGCGGGGCCGGCAGCCAAGCCTGAGCCCACGCCACCGGGAATGATAAACTCGGCACTGGGGCCGATTTCTCCCGACAAGCTTGGCTGGACACTGGTACATGAGCATTTACAAACGGCGTATTCCGGCTGGTACGCTGATGCCAGCATGGCGCCCTACGACCGGGAAGCTGCCCTTCAGACGTGTTTAAAGGCCTGTGAGGCTGCCAAGGCAGTGGGTATCCAGACCATCATCGATGCCACAGCCAATGACATGGGCGGTCGTGACCCCCTGCTGTACAAGGAGCTTTCCCAGAAAACAGGTGTAAACATCATCTTTGCCACCGGGCTTTATACTGAATCCGAAGGGGCTCCCTCCTACTGGAAGATGAGGACGGCATTCGGCACCGATATCTCCAAGATGATATCGGAGATGATGATAAAAGAGATAACGGAAGGCGTCGGCAACACCGGAATCAAGCCCGGCGTTATAAAAGTTGCCTCCGGCCCGGTAATGACCGACTATGAAAAGGAGGTCCATAAAGCGGCGGCTACTGCTCAAAAGGCTACCGGCGTGCCCATCATCACCCATACACAGGGTGCCATGGGTGGACCGGAGCAGGCTGACTTTTTAATCAGTCAGGGAGCCGACCCCAAGAAAATCATGATAGGGCATGTCAACAATTCCAAGGACGTCAACTATCAGAGGTCGATACTTCAAAAGGGTGTCTACATTGCCTTTGACCGGTTCGGAATAGCCGCTTTGATAGGCGGTGCTCCTGACAACGTCAGTGTGCAGAATATCGCCACGCTGTGCAAAGAGGGTTACGCCAATAAGATAATGTTGTCTCACGATACCATAAATTTCTGGCTGAGCCGTCCCCCCGAAGTGTCTGAAGGGTTAATGAAGATGCTGGCCAATTGGCGAATCGACTACGTGTCCAAGGACATCATACCAGCGCTTAAGACACAGGGCGTGACCGACGACCAGATTACTCAAATGATGGTAGAGAACCCGAAGAACCTGTTCCTCGGGAAATAACTGATTTATAAAGGCTAAAATATAAGGGCTGAGGTCTATCTCTCTGCTCCACCTCCTTCTCGATTCGGATAAGATACAACATCTTGACATTCGTGATATAATATCTTAAACGAAATACGTAGATGATGAGGTTGCCATGCACGGTTTTTTCCAAGGTTTCGCTCATCGCAATTCTTTACCTGTTTTCTGTGTTGACTTTTGTTGAGTTCGGCTGCGCACCGACGGTAGCGCCGGCGGCCAAACCACATGATGACGGTCGAGAATCCGAAGAACCTGTTCTTGGATAAATAGTGAATAGGGCTTAAACAATATGAGCCTTATGAAGTCTCAAATAGATTAAAAAAGGAAAAAAGAGGAGGTGAAAAATGAAAGGAATAATTACATTATTGGTCGCAGCCGTATTACTTACGGTCATTATTCCAGCACAGTTAAGCTGTGTTTCAGGTGTTTCGAAGGAGTCGACAACTAATACGGAAAAGATAATCAACGACTATACCGAGGCGTGGAATTCACACGATATGGATAAGATAATCTCCTTCTATACAGATGACAGTGTCCACGAGGACGTGGCTGCTGGAAGAGTCGCACAGGGCAAGGAGAAATTGAAACCTTTCCTCACGCATACGTTCGGTATTTTTCCCGATATCAAGGTCGAGCTCAAGTCTGTTTTTACTGCTGACGATAGGGCGGCTACCGAGTGGCTCATGACCGGAATTTTTCCCCCTACCAATAAGAGCTATTCGGTACAGGGAGCTTCAATCTATCAACTTCGCGACGGCAAGATTAGTCGATATGCCAGCTACTATGATATGGACTTGTTTCTAAAGCAAATTGGTTTGACACCAGCACCCGCACCAACACCAGCTCCGGCTCCATCGCCAACTCCGGCTCCAGTGTCTGGAGTAGCAACCTCATTCCCATCAGCGACCTATACCAATGACCAGTACGGCTTCTCCATTCAATATCCCAAGGATTGGGTAGCGCGACCAGACCTGATGATAAGTCCTTACTTGCTGGCTATGTTCGGTGTGCCCAGCTTTGTTCCTGTGCTAGGTATTGGTGCCTTTGATGCGGATGCGCCTGTAACTAAAGACTGGATTATTGAGTCGATGAAGAAGGTGGGCTATACAAACCCTAAAGTCACCTCTGATATCGAAGAGGAGACTCTGGCAGGTGGTATCAAAGCTTACACATTCAAAGCAGAATCTGTTGCTCCCAACGGATATGGCGTAGTTGCTTATTATTTGCAGGCAGAGAAGGACGGCAAGCGTATTCGCGTGGGTGTGGTTACTGTAGACACGTTCGTTCCTTACGACGAGAAGCTCTTCTCGGAGATAGCGCATACGCTGACATTCAAATAATGGCTGTGGTTTAGCTATTCAGGAGGCTCCGGGCTGTTTTACAGCCTGGAGTCTCTGCAGGACTTGCCAAACCGAATTACCTTAAATATTTAGATGTTATTTTCGGCTAGAATTTAATATAGCCGTAGTAACCCAGCAGCCCTACTATAATCAGGATCCAGCCCAGTATAAAGACGAACGGTGCGAAAAAGGCGGCGATGCCCCAGTACATCCAGATGCGCTGGCGGTGGCGGAACTGCTCGATGCCGTCCCATTTCTTACACTGCCACGCCCACTCGCTGCCCTTGATTCCCAGGACGATACCAACGGCCAGGCCTAAGAACGGAACCGGTACCAGACCGACAAGTGCCACCCAGACCTTGTTGCCTATGCCCCATATCCAGGTGAGAAAGAAGGCGCCCCAGTTCCACTCCTTGATTTCCGGGGGGACTTCGCCCTGCAGGAATCCCTGCCCCGAAGAGTTATCGGTAGGCGAGAATTTTTCTGTAACCGCTGAATCGCTATGCATTTAAAAGCAGCTTTCAAAGATTTCGACGATATTTTCTTTCGTCAGCGGCACCGGCGTGCACAGGTACTGCAAGCCGCCCGTTTCCAGTGAGTTCTGAGCGATAACCTCGGCCTCCTCTTTCTTGAGGCCGAATGACGCCAGGGTGGCGTTTTCCAGCCCAACCTTTTTTATCAGCTTTTTAAGTGCGGTAATAAAAGCAAACGGTTTCTTATCCTCCGGCATTTTATCCACGTTCTCACCCATTTTGCGGGCTATATCCGAAAGCCTGGAAACGTTGTGTTTGGCCAGATAGCTGAAGTAAGAAACCGAGGTGGCGGTTAAACCGGCTCCGTGAGTTACATCGGGGTGACGGCCGCTGATGGAGTGTTCCAGCGCGTGGTGTGAAATCAGCAGGGAAAGCGATTCCACGAAGCCGGCCTGTGTACTGGCCCAGGCCATTCCGGAGCGGGCTTCCATATTGCTACCGTCTTTCACTGCCAGCGGCAAGTATCTGGTAATAAGCCCGATGGCGTCTAGGGCAAAAATGTCGCTGGCCAGGTTACTCTGAGTGGAAATGTAACCTTCAACGGCATGGAAAAAGGCGTCCATTCCTTGGTAGGCGGTCAATTTCGGTGGGATGCTTAACATTAGCTCAGGGTCGACGATGGAAAGCGTCGGGAAGGTGTAACCCGCTCCCGAGCCTATTTTCTCATTTGTCTCTGTTTTGGTTATCACCGCCCAGGGATTCGCTTCGGTCCCGGTTCCCGCCGTGGTAGGTATGGCGACAATGGGCAGCGCCTGTCCCGAAAGGCGCATCTTTTTACCGGTGCCAGTCCACATGTAGTCCCAGTATTCACCCTCGTTTTTAACCATAACGGCGATGCTTTTGGCGCTGTCGATGCTGCTGCCGCCGCCGAGGCCGATAACGAAATCGCAGCCTTCCCGTTTGGCCAGCGCTGCTCCTTCGCCGACGTGCTGGGCAATGGGATTGGGCAGTATTTTGTCGAAAACAACCGATTGAATGCCGCGCTCAGCCAGATAGCCGGTCACTCTGTCCAGATATCCCTGCTTTTTCATGGAGCCGCCTGAACTTATTACAATCAAGGCTTTCTTGCCCGGCAAGTAACGCGTTGTTGCCAGCTCTTTCAGCTTTCCGGCTCCGAAAAGTATCCTCGTCGGTATAAAATAATTAAATTCCAGTTTCATGCAGCCTCCCGAAGTGGTATTCGCTGTGATAGACGCAGCCGTGCCTTGGAGCATTGGTCAGGTAAAAACCTATTGTACTATCCCGGAGTTGTCATGTAAATGTGGAGTAATCGGGACGTTCACTGAGTGGTTTCATATTTTATGGTCAGCGTGGCGTTGTCAAAGCACAGCATATCGCTGATGGAGTCCCAGTTGGTGGTGGTGAAGAACTGGATTCGGAACTGGCATCTTGATTTGCCCTGTTGAATTAGCCCCTGGACAACGGGCTGTCCGTCCATTGAATCTTTCACATCCCAGGTCCACGGTGACAGTGGATAATCCGTAAATCTTCCATTCGCAGTCAGTGTTCCTGCCTGGGTATAAGCTTTGGAGTCGAGGTCTGTATACTGCACATAATACACTTCCAGAGCTCCCATATTGCCCCAGATGGATTTCATATATGTAGGCTGGCCGTGTACGGAATAGTTGCTCAAGTCCAGTATGGCTTCTTTGACTATGGCATTGTAAGGTATCGACGATATATCGAAGCTCAGAAAAGCCCTGCTGGCTGAATTGGCTATTGTGTCGCCGGCACAAACACCTGAGGAGCGCGCATAGTCAAGATATCCGGAGCCTCTTATCAGAGAACCTGACTCAAACGTAATTGGCTTTAATGTTATCGTTTTTTCTCCGGATGTACCCGTGGGAATAGTTGACTGCACAACCACGGTAATACCGGCACTGGTTGTCCCGGCTGAGTTCGTGGCATTCAGTACATAAGTGGTTGTACTGGCCGGCTGCAGTCTGATGCTATCCCTTGCACTTACCTGGCCGATAGGCGAAATGGTCACACTGGCTGCCCCCGATACCTCCCAGTTCAAGGTAACATACTGGCCCGGGGTTATGATGAGCCGGTCGGCGTAAAAGGAGATGATGGCGGGAGGCGTTGCCGCCGGGGCCAATGGCCCGGCTGTCGTACCCTGAACTATAATTTGAGTCCTGGCTGTCGATTCACCGGCGAGGTTTATTGCCGTCAAGGTGTAGAAAGTAGTAGTGCTCGGAGATACCGGTATTTGGCCTGCCAGAGCCACAGTTCCGATACCGTTGTCGATGGACACGGAGTTAGCCTCCGTGACGCTCCAGCTCAGATATGATGCCTCTCCCTGATTTATTACTGAAGGCGAGGCGTCGAACTTGATTATTTTAGGCAGGAATGCCGCCTGCGGCGTGACCGCAGGATTCCAGTTACATGCTGGAACTAAAAGAAGCAGTGCCAGTAACAGAATAACCGACTTTCTCATGATGAACCTCCTACCCCCAATTTTTATATTCCATGCAGTTATTGGCTGCTCAACGTTCGTGCCACTACGCGATATAACAATCATTGATAGTCATATCTGTAATATCAATGATAACGCAAATATGAGCTAATTGGTTTATGCGCTTCAGTATCTAGTATAACATACCGTCTTATGTGAGGCTGACCTCTTTAACATAACCGCTCATTGATATAATATTCGTTGTGATAGAAATTCATCACACCCGCAGGGAAGGAGCCATAAACGGAAATGAAACATATTTTAGCTCTTTTCGCCGAAACGGAAATCTTCATCTTTGTGTTCGTGGAAATTGTTTCCAGGCTCGACACTATTCACCGCGTCATACTGAGAAAGGCTGAATGGCTCGATAAAGCTGTTTTCATTTTAATATTTGGAGCTTTTTCCATATTCGGTACCTATGTGGGAATACCGCTGGCCTCGGGTGCCATTGTTAATATCAGGGACTTCGCGCCGATATTGGCCGGTCTATCGGCGGGACCCACAATAGGTCTGGCTATAGGCCTAATCGGCGGAGTTCACCGGTTGTTTCTGGGCGGATTTACCTGTGTTCCCTGCGGGCTGGCAACCATTCTGGCTGGACCAATTGCCGGCGGCGTAAACTATTTAAATAAAGGAAAGCTTGTCGGAATACTTCCGGGTATACTGGTGGCTATCATCGTTGAAGTCATCCATGGAGGACTGACGCTGCTGATTGCCAGGCCTCTGGCCGTTGCTATCGAAGTGACTAAGGTCGTTATACCGGCTATGATGGTTGCCAACGCATTGGGCGTGGCCATCGGCATCATTATTTTTGAGCATACCAGAGAATTGAGACGCGTATCCAGCCTGGTGCAGGCAAAAGCTGGTAAAAAGGACTGAAGAAAACTGAACCTATCCGCGGTTCACCAAATTTAATATGTGGTTTGGATGGTATTCTGAGGCGGTGGACTCGGTGTCATTTATACCGGCTGCGGGAGAGGTTTTCTTCAGAAAGGTAAAGCTTGCCATCGTCGGTGATTTCTATAACTCGGGCATTTCTTAATGCCAGGAGGGCGGTGGTCTTGTACTGCGTTCCCCTGAATATAGCCTGCGCCATGCTCTTGGGCCGCAGCCCAAGTTCATCAACTGTCATGGCATTCTGAGGGCTTACGGCTTTTTTCTGCCGGAAGACACGTATTACGGATGACACGGCGCGCCTCATAAATATCTGGGGCAGCACGAACACCACTATTAGCACTAAGACCATGAGGATAATTAAGATGGTATTCTGGTCCATTTAACTCTTCCTCAGGCAATGTTTATAGGGAAAAACATGTTTTAAAAGTTCAACCGTCGACGGTCTGATTACGGTGCTTTGGTAACCTCGATAACCCTCCCCATAGAATCGGCAAAATCAGCGGTTACCTTGTCCACCGTTGGGTCATCGGCAATTTCTATATTGAACGGGAACACCTGTCCCGGCAAGGCCGGACCACGATAAACGTATACCTCGTATTTCACGATGGTATTGCCGGACCAGCAATTCATGGTAATTATTATAGCTCTTAGGATAGAGTTGCTGTTGTTCTGCAGCGAGCCCTTGATGTAGAGATATTTTGGTCCTTCCACCATACCGGAGCCCACGCCGGAACTGGAAATGTCCGCTCTTCGACCCCACTCTTCGGAGAGAAGTATGAGTGAGTACGGTGATTTCTCTTGGGCCGTAATAAAAATATTATCAGCGGATGAAGCTTTATTGCCGGCCTTATCGCTGGACGTCACCCGAAAATGATAGGCCGTATTGGGCTCCAGGCCGGTCAGTTTCAGGCTGTGGTTAGCGGTTAGTTCATTCGAAGAAGCAGTCAAGCCGTAGCTGATATCTTTGCCATACTCAACGTAGCTATCTGCAGGCTCGTTCGTTGTCCAGGTAACGTCGGCACTGGTATCAGTTTCGGACGAAGTCGAAACGCCGCTTATTACCGGAGGTGTGGTATCGACAACCGGTGCTACGGGTGCCGCCTCCTTAACGTAAAGGACTGCCGCTCTGGTTACATAAACATCGGCTTTGGAGGCCGTTATAGTATAGGCTATGGTCCTGGTGGATGAAAGTTCCTTGGAACCTATCGCGGGGACTTCGCCAATGCCCTGGTCGATAGTCACCGTGTCGGCCCCGGTCACCGCCCATTTCAAGGTCGATGAGGCTCCGTTGTTTATTTCCGAAGGGTTAATTGTGAAAAGTGTAATTGTGGGTGGCGGAGCGCTGCAGGAGATGCCTGGGTACGCCGACAATATGGCAAGGCTGAGAAGAAAAAATATACTCAGTGTACGTTTACGTTTCATCTTATAAGAGGTATCTTTGATTTGCATAATTATATACCCAATAAACAGAAAAGAGAATTTTCAGCTTTGCCAGCCATTATTTTAGGGAGGTTTGTGGAGTGAACTGCCAGTTAAACAGGTCGGTTACCGTTTCATTGGCTTCATGGATATTCCGTATGAGTTCATCGTTCATTTTGATAAATTCATCAGTTCGGGCTGTAAATTTTTCAAGGTATTTTTGTGTGACCTTTTCATCCGAAGCAGAAAAATAAGCCAGCAGTTCGGGGAATACATATTCAGCGTCAATGGTCCTATCTCTGGAAACCATATATTCAGCGCCCTGCAGGGCAGACTGCAGCTGGCTGCACGACTCCTGCCACTCAGCCGTGATATTTTCAGAGGCGCTCGGCGGCGGGCGATCATACGGGCTGTTTGAGCAAAGCTCTTCAGCGAGCCTCAAGCAATTGGTGCACTGGACCGAGTAGGTCTCAGCCATTTTGGGATTGGGCAGGTATTCAGACAGTGAAGCTACACGGTCTGCAAGTGTTTTATCCACCGAAGCCTTTTCGACCATGGGCAGGTTTCCCACGGGACATATCCCCTCCGGCGGGCACAATACACCGACGCCGGAAAATTCATCCCACCTGAAATGCTGCAGTTCCGAAGCAATAGATTTTGCCTTTTCGATATTTTTCTGTATCTGCTGGCATTTGCTGAAGAACTCGGTATCGGGCTGACTTACCGGTCGGCCGCAGCCGGCAAAGGAAAGAAAAACCAGAAGTGCGATCATCAATACAATTAATCTAAATTTCATCCTTAAATGTCCTTAATTTTAAAGCTAATACCTAAACCATTATTGCTGTCAGTACGTTATATATTTTAGAACTAAGGAGAGGTGCTGGAAAAGCCATGAACAAAGAACTTATAGCCATAGTCGGAAGTTTTGCGTTTGTTTGTATAGTCTTCTTTTTCTGCGCCTGGTATTTATTTTAAAAGAAATCATCTCTTTATTCAGTGAAACTATCAATACGGGGGGATATATGGACAGCATTGTATGCGAAAGACCGTTAGTCTGGCAACCGAAGGAAGTTATCGATCTTGGCAATGGCTGCAGAATGGGAATAACGAGCGACGACGGTTACTATATGGTGCTGTCTACCAGCCATACAGGCTCTTGGAAACCTTCGAGCTGGATACCTCCCGTGGTGGCAAAGCGTCTGGGTGAATTGGCCTCCATTCAATTCGCCATAACTGACCAGTTACGCTAGTAAATTTCAGTTCTTTTTGACCTCTTAACACACAGTGTAAGCGCGAACTATTTTGTTTTTCAACCTCTGGCAGGTTCGTTCGGGGAATTCAGCAATCCGTTTATGCCATTGATAGTTTGATCTGAGGTAACAGCCAGTATCACCAGAAACGGCAGTCCGGCAAGGTAGATCAGGAACGGTATCTGAATGCATATAAATAAAATGGAGAAAGTCAGGAACATTCCCTCGTTCATTTGCGGAGCCTTGACTCCACGGCGCGAGATATAGAGGTTGTAGTCACGTGATAGTCCGTACCACGCTTTAAAAATCCAGTAGAAATTGTAGAACGGTATGAAGATAAAGCCTACGGCTTTTGGCGGCGTTATACTGGCGTTTTCGTCCTGAATTGCCGCCCAGGCTTTGTAAAGCAGCAGGTACCATATCGATGCTCCGTATAGTATGGCGGCCAAGCCCATTAAGATCAGCAGGATGATAGTCACCACCATCCATACATCGGCATAACTCAGGTTAAGGACAAAATCAGCATATATACCAGACAGGGCCAGGAGAACTGCGGCAGCAGTAAATATAACCAGGCCGCCAACAAGTCCGCCGACTATCGAACCCAGATATAACCATTTCGATATACGTTTCATTTTCTCCGGGCAGTGGCAGAATTGTATAAGGGGTAAGGCTAAAGTAACGGTGGCTAATCTAGGGCTGGCCTTGAGTCTCTTTTGGCCAGCCCTGCATAAGATTCTTTATCTGTTCGGCGAGCTTGGGATTGGAGCGGAGCCGGTTGATAAATACTGAACAGCCCTCCAGTATGGAATTTTCGGCAGCTGCTGCCAGTCCGGATAACAGTTGCTGCATGCCGTACGGGGCCGTGCCTGAGGCAGTTCCCTGCATCGACGACTCAAGCTGTTTTCTGAGGTCGTCCTCGGTTAGCTTTACGGGCAGGACACAGCTCTTATACCAGGGGCAGTCTTTGCACTGGATAACGGCCTGGGCTTCATCCAGAATATCAGCCACCGAGTGCTCCTACTGAAATGTCGGAGGTAAACTTTATTTCCAAATCAGCTCGTTCGTACTATCGTTGAAAGACCATGTCTGGTCGTACTGGGAATCCAAGGGGCAGACTTTCGTTATGGCCCAAATGCCGTCACCCTGATAGTCCGCGGTATAAGTCGAATCAGCCTCCTCATACTGAGGAGTGGCACAACCTCAGCCGTGTTTCACTGGCGGTGCGGGTATCTCCTTTTGGCATTTCGGACTGAAACTTTTAGCAATAGCAGCCACCTCGTTAGCGGAGTGGCGCGGTGCGCTGCTTACGAGAGTACAGCCAGTGAAAGAGACTATAAGCAAGGCAGCTATTAATAGAGCAACATATTTCATCTTGGGAGACCTCCCGGCTTAATTTACGGTTACTAAGCTATCGATTATACAACTTACCACTGGAAAATAAAACAGGGAACAAATGGGTGGGGAATGTTTTTAGCTTTGGCCTTGGAACGGTTATTCTGTCGGTTCGCTGGCCAGAGTGGTGAAAGTCTTGTCACCGGATATCGCAATGTTACCGGCTTTGTCTTTTGACTTAACTTTGTAGTGGTAGGTGGTATCCGGTTGAAGGCCGGTCAAAACCACTGAATGGTCGATAACTCCGAGGGACTCACCCGTGCTCGGGTCGTCTTGCGGCGTCGGCGGTTGGAGGGTGCCGTAAGTAGCACTGATACCGTATTCAACCTGGGTACTTGAAAACTCGTCGGTATGCCAGAATACGCTGGCGCTGGTGACCGACACGGTGGGATTTGCAGGGAAGGTGATAACGGGTAATGTCGTATCATTCACTGTACTGTCTGTATTGCCGCCACCGCCAATCCCTATTATGGAATTTATGGTGCTGCCCAGAGGAGTTTTGAAATAAGCAAGGACACCCATACCGATGAGTAGTATGAACAATAACAGCACCAGAAACGGCCTGGAAGAAGAAGCTGATTGGCTTTTTGGTGCCGACGGTGTCCAGCCTGGCTGTTGCCCGTATCCGGGCTGCTGCCAGCCCTGCTGTTGTGGCGGCATACCAGGCTGCTGGCCCCATCCTGGTTGCTGCGGAGGTTGACCTCCGCCAGGCGGTGCCCCCCCGTGTTGAGCAGGTCCACCACCCAGTGTAGCACCACAGTTGGGACAGAACCTGGTCCCGGGACTGACAGTGATTCGACACTGCGGGCAGGATAGACTTAATTGCGCTCCACAACCACCACAAAACCGCTGACCCGGCACAACCGGTGACCCACAATTAGGGCATCTCTGTTGCATCTCTTAGTTTTCTACGTTTACTTGTTACTGGCCCCCAAAAAGAGCCTCTAGCCGTGTCAAACACAGCTAATTATTGTCAAGATTATACATCTGATTATAAAAAGAAAGCAACAAGTCGAGCCTTTAACGGGGGAGACGCTTTATAAAAAAGTTTAAAAAATATCACTTGGCAGCGTTGTTTCCAGCAGGTACCTCGTAGCTTCTCCTGGATACTTCATGCCCTCCGGCGTTATACAACACGGCCGTATTGCTTACCTGGTCGTCCCAGATATCCCCGGGGTACTGGTAGAAACAGTATCCCCCGGTATCCCACTGGGGCTGCTCCGTATAGACCCGAATACTCTGACGCGGCGGTATAGCGCAGATGCTTCGCGGGTAGCATTCTTCGAGACATTTGCTCACATGTTCCAAGTGGCTGCAGTCACAAGGGGTGTACATTGGGAAAACGAATGAGGGTGCTCCCTTGGTTATATTTTTAAGTTCCCAGCCCGCTATAACCTGCGGTGAATCGCTGAAATTTTTTATTTCTACGTACTCTTCTGCATCGGGGTCAGTCTCGTCCTCCTCACTGACTAACATATAATGCGCGCCTTTGTAATGTATTTCAGTTATTTGTACGGGTTGATCGATACTCTGGCCGGCGTAGTCTTCGATGTCGAGAATCCATTTGTTCAGATTAGCCGTGATGATTTTCAGGTAATAGTCACGTCCGCCCTCATCTATTATGACCACATCAGGCGGCACGCCCGGAGAGTAGTCAACTTTGCCTGCAGGAACGCCCGAACCATTCTGCTCGTAGACGAGCGCATTAAATACAGCGTGCTCGGGGTCTTGTGTATCCACGGTCCAAATAATACGCCACTTATTCCCCGAAATATGGAACGCCGGCGTGGTTGTACCATCTTTTCCGCTGAAGCTTTTAACCGTAGTCCAGCCGTCTTCATCTGGGGGTACTTCGGCTACAGTGGTCTCGGCAGGCTGCTGTGTTTCAGTGGTCACGGGTGGCTTTGTCTGGGGCTGAGACACCGGCGCCGCTGGCGGCGCGATTAATGTACAGGCCGCCATAGAACCGGCAGCCAGGAGGGCCAGTACGGCGTAAATAAATTGTCTTGTGCTAAAGGAAATATTAATCGACAGACCCCCGCTGAGTATTTCTCCTGACAATCATGACGGCTACCGTAATACCACCTATAACGACTGATATAATAGCGGCAATGAGCAAATAAAGCATCAGGTAATCATTGTGCCAGTTAGCCTTGATTGTCTTACTTTTGTCCATGGTTATAGCGGCACTGGCTTTCTGACCGGTATAATCGCCGGTCCATCCCTCGAAGGTATGACGGATTATGTTTCCACAGGTGGTATTCACTGAGACGCTGGCGCTTGAGCCGGAATTGTACCAGCCGCTGCCACGAGGATTTCCGTACTCCGACTGCACAGTCAATTTATATTGCGTACCGTAATTGGCGGTGTATTGTCCGCCAATGGAAGTGGTCCTTGAAGCAGAGTTATTGCCGTCGTTCCAGGAAGTGAATACCAGCCTTGTTCCATCTTCCAGATCAATTTGAAGTGGAACATCGAAACGGTGGCTGGTGCCGGACAGCCAGGTTAAGGACACCGGCAGCTGTTTTGACATATATGATTTCCCATCTACAGTCAAAGCCGTACCCTCGAAGGCGCTTTTGGCGTCGCTGGATAGGACGGCTTTGGTGATAAGGTTTATCTCACCATATTTATCTGGCGGGATATACAGTGTGGGATGTTGCATATTTGAGTAAGCCATTTCGTTGGCAAACGGCTGTACAATTTCATCTGAGGTTCTGGGATTGGCATAGTCGAATATCTCCTCGGCCGATAGCTGGTAATCACCGTTTACGTCGGCGCTATCAAAATTGTTGAGAGCTTGCAGTATATAGTATGTAAAAACGGTATGTTCGAGCTCGCGGTCTTCCAGGGAGCTTTCGGACGACTGACAGCTCATAAGCATTGCCCGGCCGTTTTTCCCAAGCGCATTTTGGAAAGAGCCCGCATAGCAGGTGTCCAGAATGATTACAACGTTTTGTGAGTGTATAGCGTCCAGCCACTCAGCCATTTGCCGGTCTGATACAAGATAATCATATGAGCCAAAGTTTTGAGGCGCGCTATGTCCGCAGAAGTAGAACAAGGCGGTATCTTTAGAGCCGGCTTTTTCGGCCAGCCATTTAATGGCGTGATAGATACCACTATTTGTGGCCTGTTCGTTCAGCACCAGCTTGACATGGTCTTCTCCGCTTACAGGAGACAATTCAGCTGCCAGATCCCGCGCATTATCATCTGGATGCTTTAAACCGACAGGGTACATATTCCATTCCTGGTCAAAAATACAGAGCGGGCATTGATACTCTTTAACACCTACAACTACCGCCCAAAGCTGGGGCTCGGGCTCATCCGCCGCTGACAGGCGATGGACTTGTGCCGGTATCAGCACAACAAATATAGCCAGACCAAATGCCATAACTGACAAAAAGTAGCTCAGTATTTTTAGCTTCCGGCCTGCTACCATTTACGGTGCCTCCACTTTTGACTCGGGAACAGTATAGCTCTTTCTTGAAACCTCGTTCCCCACGTCGTCATATAACACGGCTATGTCGGGGTGGTCGTTGCTCCATAAATCACCCTGGCCCCAGTAAAAAGAAAATCCTCCGCTTTCAGGGTGAAATTCATCGGTATAGACGCGTAGTATTTCACCGGGATAAATACTATATTCGGGGAATTTAAAGGTTGGGCTAGGCTTGCTTATGTTTTTTAGTGTCCAGCCTGTTATGTCCTGAAAACAAGTACTGAGGTTCTTAATAACCACGTATTCATCGGGCTCGACCCTTTCGTAGCAGAAACCTGACGCCGGGTCGGGGGGATACACGGTTCCCTTGTAGTTAATAATATATATTTTCACCGGATAAGAGGTCGCGGCAATTGCATTGCTTTCTATGGCAATCGTCCACTGCTGTAAGTTTTGAGCGATGACCTTAATGAATAAATCACGCTCGCCCGCACCTGACATAAAATAATTGAGAGTACCGTTCGTTTTGCCTTCGTTTGAAAAGGTTTGCCATATAGCAAAAGGCTGCCCTTCGGGGTAGATTGTCACATTAAAGACCGCTGTTTCCAGGCTGGGGGTATCTATCGTCCATTTAAGGTGCCATTCCGTGCCGTAGATATGGAAAACCGGTGTTGTCTCATTGATAGTGCCGCTAAAGGTGGCTACAGGATACCATGTCTCTTCATCTGCCACCTGACCTGGGGATGCGACCGCTTCTTCCGCCGATTGGTTTTCGCTGGCCGCTGCCGGTGTAGATGGCTGCGTAGCTTTAGGCTTGGGTGATGTGGGTACTGGCGGCCGCCCTGTCTGAGCACAGGCTGCACTAAGGCTTAGTAATACAAGCATCGAGGCCACAAACCAAACGGTATATCTCACAGCTATACTTTTCATAGTATCTTCTTGCCGTTAATGGATTTATTACTATTTCAATTGTAATTAGTATACGGTACGAGACCGAAGGACATCAATAAAGCTCAGGATGGTGAGCTAGGACTTTAGTCCTCGATTTACGATGGAATAAACTTTAGTCTATTCTTCAGCAAGCTTGATTTGAGAGGGGTCTTCAAGGACGATTTCGGGCACGCCTGAGCCTCTGGGATATTCCCGGATTAAACCCGTGACAATGACAAGTTTGTTTAAAAAATAGGTTTCTGGATTAGGTGGGAACTCTTTTATAAACTTGTCTCTATCGCTGCCCCAGATGATGCATTTGAAGTAGTTTTTGTAAGGCTTGTGAAAATCGAGGAAAGTGAGTTGGCTTTTGGTGTCGGCTGCGTAGTAGGAGTTAACGACCTTCCCTTCAATCGCCAGATGTTGTCCGATATAGCTTGCCGCCTCCTCCCAATTTATTACACCGATAGCTACTTTAATATATTCGGTTTTTGTTTCAACATCGCTGCCTCCCGTCCCCATAATTGCCAGTGAGACCGTGTAGTTTCCGAATGCTGCATAAGTATGATCGGGTTCCAGGTCACTGCTGAACTGCCCGTCCCCGAAATCCCAGTGCCGGTTGGATATATCGCCTGAGGAAATATCGTCAAAACTAACCTTCAGTGGCATTGTCCCCTCTACCGGGCTGGCGGAGAAATCAGCTGCCGGAGGGATTGAAACATCGGGGCGTAACTGTGCCGTGCAGCCTGCGGTTAGCGCCAGCAATAGAAAAATGAACAGAAGGAACCTGAGCATCGACTGTATTTTAAACTTAAGGAAGGTGAATCTCAATAGTTTGTTAAGTAGATACGAATTTGCTATACTTTTTTCCTAATATTTGTATAGCCAGCGGTGCTGGCTGTTACTTCTTTATAGTGGTACTAATCCGGATAGCTGGGAGACGTTCAGATATGAAGTTGTGGAGAAAACCTTTTGATATGGCCGATAAAGCACCACTACCGGCCAGAGTGCACATTGATCTGGACAGGTGTAAGGGCTGCGGGTATTGTGCTGAGTTCTGTCCGCGCGGTGTGTTAGTCATGATGGATGAGCTCAGTCCCAGGGGCTATAACATTGTCAAGATAGTCGATGAGAGCAAATGTCTGGACTGCTGTCTGTGCCAGGCAATATGTCCCGAGTTTGCGATTTTTGTTACTCAGGAAGAAAAAGAAGAGCCGATGACACATGCCGAAAGATGAAGTTCTCTGTGGCGAGTTTTTCATAAACGGTGATACCGCCTGCGCTGAGGGAGCCATAAGCGCCGGTTGTCGTTTTTTTGCCGGTTATCCGATAACGCCGGCGACCGAGGTTGCCGAGAGAATGAGCGAGCGTTTGCCTCAGGTGGGGGGCGTTTTTATCCAGATGGAAGATGAGATAGCATCAATGAACGCTGTTCTGGGAGCTTCTTGGGCCGGAGTAAAGGCGATGACATCTACTTCCGGCCCCGGTTTCAGTCTGATGATGGAGAACATCGGGCTGGGAGTAATGCTGGAAACTCCATGTGTGGTGGCCAACGTCCAGCGCGCAGGCCCTTCTACGGGACTGCCGACACTGGTAGCTCAGGGCGATATGATGCAGGCCAGATGGGGCTCTCACGGGCACTACGAAATAATCGCACTGGTTCCGGATTCGCCACAGGAGATGTTTGACCTCACCGTTCAGGCTTTCAATTTATCCGAAAAATATCGTGTGCCGGTGCTGCTTATGGCTGATGAAGCTGTGGGACATATGAGCGAGAAGGTGGTTATTCCGGAGCTAAATTCCAGGGACCTAGTGACCCGGCCTCGCCCGAAGGTCACCCCGGACAAATATGTACCATATGACACCAAAAAGGGATTGGTGCCGCCAATGGCCATTGCCGGTGAGGGATATCGCTTCCATGTTACCGGCCTTACCCATGACGACAGGGGCTATCCCACGATGACCGCCCAGGCTCAGGATAAGTTGGTAAGACGGCTGGTTGACAAGATACGACTTAACGTCAAAGACATTACCAGATGCCAAGAGGTGGACACAGAAGGTGCCGAAGTGATCGTGGTCAGCTATGGCATTACTGCTCGAATCGCACGATATGCGGTGCAGAAAGCAAGGCAAGAAGGTATCAAAGCCGGACTGCTGCGGCTGATAACGGTTTGGCCTTTCCCTGACGAGCGCATTAAAGAGCTGGCTGCGGCCACAAAAGCCTTTATAGTCCCGGAGATAAATTACGGACAGATAGTCAGAGAAGTGGAGCGATGTGCTGCCGGCAAAGCTAAAGTCAGGCTGGTGCCTCACATGGGCGGCGCGGTTCCGCTTCCTGATGTAATTATTGAGGCTATACGAGAGGAAGCCCGATGAGCAAGATGCTTACGGTAGAATCGAATCCTCTGGACTGTTATCTCAGGGTTGACCGAATACCGCACATCTGGTGCGCTGGCTGTGGCATCGGCCCGGCCACCGGCTGTTTTGTGAGAGCTATCGACCGTGCCGGCTTAAATCC
>Ga0209610_1000362_pt1 | contig 23867 bp, 20 predicted proteins | sample LakKivw275mmetaG_FD_184137 | JGI IMG/M metagenome (GOLD analysis project Ga0209610, IMG submission 184137) | Anoxic lake water microbial communities from Lake Kivu, Rwanda to study Microbial Dark Matter (Phase II) - Lake Kivu water 275m metaG... | ecosystem: Environmental > Aquatic > Freshwater...
CTGCTATACACCCCACAACCGTTTTTCCCGGACTAATATTCGGGGCAATTTTTTTATGCCCTAACCACTTACCGAATACATAGGCTAATGAATCACAAATCCAGATTGCCGCAAATAACATCGTCAGGACACTTTCACCTTCGGTGTGACCGAAACGCAACAGTATGAGAGTCGAAAGCATCAGCGGAAGATAAATAAACCCCAATATACTTTCAGCAATATCGACCGTAGCTCCCTGCACTTCTCTGAATAAACCCGATATGAAAACAATAGCAGTTAAAAAAATCAATAAAACAAAAAGTTTTTCTGGAAAAAAATAAACTGTAAACATCCAGACGATTCCTGCCAGCGATGCCCCAATTAACAAGGGACGGTAACCTTTACGTCGCATTAACAGGTACAATTCGACCTGAGATACAAAGGCAATGACGGTAAAAAAAAGCGTAAATGCTATACCTCCCCGGTGGGTAAGCAGGAGAATCGCCGGGATACCCAGTACATTAATCATCATTCGTGTCGCTAAATTCTGCATAACTATCCTATTTTTTCCTGGTTTCACCGGCGCCCCATCTTAATACCTTGACCTTTACCTGGCCAACTCCATCAACCACCAGTCCAATCTTCGCCGCCGCCCCGTATGAAAGATCAATGTCTCGTCCCGGAATGAACGGTCCCCGGTCATTAATGACGAGGTCAACGGATTTATTGGTCTTTGGATAGGTAACGCGTAAAATTGTGCCAAAAGGCAAGGATTTATGAGCGGCGCTCAATCCATACATATCAAATACATCGCCATTAGAGGTCAATCTCCCATGGAATTCCTCGCCATAAAAGGAAGCGGTCATAATTGCGGTTCTCTTAGTATCCTTTAAAAGCAATAAAGTCCGGTTGTCTTTACTGGTTGCGCCGGTTTTGGGGGAAGTATACAGATAGCGCGGCGCCGAACTGCACGAAAACAACCAGAAAGTGATATAAAGGCAAAATGCCGAAATCAGTTTCAGATTTCGGCTTGGCCGATAAGCTGCCCAATACAATCTATGCCATGCTCCTCACAATAATGAACTAAGTAATCAATTATTTCGTTTATGATTAATGGTTTGAAAAAATTGACTGTTCCCAGTTGTACCGCACTCGCTCCGGCGAGTAAATATTCGATGACATCCGCCCCATTGGTTATGCCCCCGACTCCAATGATCGGAATCTGAATTCTTTTGGCGACTCTGATAATATTGGCGAGGGCAATCGGTTTGATGGCCGGGCCAGATAATCCACCAATCACAGTATTAATTTTGGGTCGGCGGGTCTCGATATCAATGGCCGCTCCATAAACCGTGTTGATCAGGGTAATAGCGTCAGCTCCGGCCGATTCGACTACCCGGGCGATTTCGCCAATGTCGGTAACGTTTGGTGTCAGCTTGATGATAAGAAATTTCTCGGTGATTTTTCTGAGACTGGTGACCAATTTATCCAAGACATCGGGAGACTTGCCGAACTCAATCCCACCTTCGCTGACATTCGGACAGGAAACGTTGATCTCGCAGGCAGCAACCCAGTCGACTTCGTTTAATTTAGCAACGACCTGATGATATTCATTTGCACTCCGGCCTGCGACGTTGACAATCACCTTCCCCGGATAACTCGCTAAAAATGCAGCTTTTTCACGTAGAAACGCTTCGAGACCGATGTTTGCCAGACCGATGGAGTTGATCATCCCGTATGGTGTTTCGGTGATTCGCGGCGGCGGATTTCCCGCCCTGGGCTCCAGGGTTATCGATTTGGTTACGAGAGCTCCAAACCGGGTCACCGGAACCAGATCAGCCACTTCATCGCCGTAGCCGAAAGTCCCCGAAGCGGTCATCACCGGATTGATTAAATTGAACTGTTTTCCCAAGTGTACGTGTAAATCAACCATGATGCAACTCATTTGCGGCAAAGACCGGCCCGTCTTTACATACTAATTTGTAATGTTGTTCTTGCTCATTGGATGATCTCACCGCACAACCCTGACATAAACCAAGACCACAAGCCATTATTTTTTCTAGTGATACATAGAGCGGAAAACCCTTTTCCCCGGCCAGGTCAATCAGACTTTCCAGCATCTTTTCCGGCCCACATGCATATACGGTAAAAGGTCGTGGCAGAGGCTCGATTTCATTCAATAAACAGTCCACGACATTGCCGCCAAATCCGACACTCCCGTCATCGGTCGCGATAATTAGTTGATTCCCTGGAAGGCAAGAGTAGGGAATTTGCGTTTTAGTGCGCGCTCCGTAGAAAAGACGGCAGTCCATACCTTTGCGATTGAGATGGTCATACAAGAATAAAAGCGGTGCAACACCTAATCCCCCACCCACCAGTAATGCAGTCCCTTTCGATTCCGGAAATGTATTTCCTAAAGGACCGAGTAGTCGAACCAAATCTCCGGGTTGCCCAAGACTCATCTGCAGTGTCTGGGGCCCGATTCTTTTATATAATATTCGGAGGTTTTCCCCTTCGACGCCGGCAATGCTGAAAGGACGGGGAAAAATCCGGATGCTATTCTCGAAATAAAAATTGACGAATTGTCCCGGCTGAGAGATTTTACTTATCCTCGGAGCCATAACGTGCAGAAGAAAAACCTCGTCGGCAACCTGCTGGTTGGAGATGATCGCGCCTTCAGTAATTTCTCTTTTCACTTTTCCTCGATATCGCGCTCTTCTACCTGAAGCGGTGTACTCTGAGGAGCACTCTGCGGTACAGGCTTCTGCTCTTCCAATGCCTGTTCAGTGACGATGGGTGTCTCCGCGCTTTTTTCAGGTTCGGCCGCCCGCTTTAATTGTTCGTATACCAGACGGTTAGCGCGGTAGGCAGTACTCGTCGGATAATTATCAATAAAATACTCATACCACTGCTTGGTTTTTTCCCAATCTAATAAATGATGCTGGAATAGGTAGATTAAACTCAGAACCGCCTTTTCGGCATAAGAGGTACGGGGATAATCACTAACGATTTTTTCGTAAAGCGAAACCGCGGAATCAACATCCGTTATTTGCAGAGACTCAGCTTCCAAATACTGTCTTTCCGAAGCCGTCTCAGGGTTTTCGGTCGGCACCGGATTTTGATTGTGAATAACCGCTAAATATGGCGACTGAGGATTGACCACAAGCAGAGTATTTTCATAATCGGTGGCGATATCCGGCAGGTTTTGCTCGGTAGCCATAAAGTACAGTGCATATAGGGCTTTCTCACGCAGAGGATTGGATAATTCGTTTTCCGCAATTGTTCTCAGAAAAAAGAAGGCGCTGTCAGTTTGTTTGAAATTGTAGTACAGGACTTCAGCCATTTCATAGAGGTTGACGAAATATTCGGTAAATATCGCTACGGTATCAATGGACTTTTTATTGGACAACGCCTGTTTCTCGAGGGCTTTCTTGATTTCTTCCGCGCTTGAACCTGTCAGCGCTGTATCAGATTCGAACGCTAAGCGGGCCAGACGTTCTCGTTCGAGTTCCTGGATCTGTTTTAAACTACCCTCATACTTCTTTTGCAGATTATAGTAACGCTTGATCTCGGCAATTTTATTGCGGGCTTCCGTCACGTAGGGAGATTTGGGATCTTCTTTCAGCACGGCTTCATACTGGCTTTGAGCTTTGCTGTAATTATGGGATGTGGTCAGATTGATTTCCGCCATATTGAAATAAGCCTCAGCAGAAATGGGCTTGTTTTTATATTTTTCAGTAATCTGAGTGAGGCGGGAAATTGCGGCTTGATAGTCACCCTGAGTCCGATAGATCAGTGCCAACTGTAGTTCCAGATCGCCCCAGATTTTCTCATTGGTCGGGTCGTTTAATTTGGTGTTTATCAGTTCGATAGCTTCCTCGAAGCGTCCAGATTCGCGGTAAATCTTGGTTAACAATATTTGCATTTTATCCTTTATGCGCGCCGCCGGATTGTATCGGCTGACCAGCTTCAGGTTGTCTATCGCCTGAGTAACCTGATTCTGCATAAGATAGGTTTCCGCGATGCGGAACTGAGCATCAGCGGCGATTTCGATATTTTTCCCGACCTGGGTCGTTTTTTGGTAATAATAGATAGCCGAGTCATAGACTGCGTTATTGAAGTGAATTTCGGCAATCGCAAAATATAAATCGGCTAATAGTTGATCATTCCGAATCAGCGCGAGGGCTTTTTTCCATTGATAAAATGCTTGTTCCTTTTCCCTGAGTTTCCAGAGGTTTTTACCATACCAGATCAGGATTTCCGGGTACAGATTGCTGCGGGGAAAACTGCTTGAAAACTCTTCAAATTTGCGCCGGGCAATGGAATAATCGCCCTTGTAATAGCTTGAAAGGGCGATGATATAAAGGGCATCGTCTGCCCATCGGCTTTCAGGATAGGAAACGAGCACCCGGTTGGCTTTTTCGATGGCAGTATCAAATTTTTTCCGCAGGGCGACATTGACTTTCTCGTCGGGTAAAGTATTGAATTCCTTGCGGGCTTCCTGAAAATACTTTTGTGAGTTATAGAACGTGTTGTAATAGACACAATCCGACAAGCCGATCAGCGCCAGTAGTCCTAAGGATGATATTGAAATTCGAATGTTAACCATCTATGCTGAATAAAACTAATATCAATTAGCAGAGATTATACGGTGCAAATCGCGATTAAGTTTTGGTAATATTTCTCCACTGGGCCCTTGAAGAAGCAGATCTGCAGAGGACGATAACATTGTCGCATTGATATTGATCTCGATGAAAAAGGCACCATGTTTTTTCGCGAGTAGTGGCAGATCGGAAGCGGGACGCACCTGAGCTGAGGTACCTATGGACAGAAACACCTCGGCGTTCTCCGCCGCTTGGAAGGCGCGCTCCAGGGCTTCGGCAGGTAACGCCTCGCCAAACCATACGACGTCAGGGCGGATTACACCTCCACAATCACAGCGAGGGATGTGCTGACTGGCATGCTCGTAGATTTCGTCAAACTGTTGCACATTATAACGTGTTCCGCAACGGATACAATAGTTCTGCATGATATTACCATGCAGTTCGATAACATCGCTTACTCCCGCGCGCTGGTGCAACCCATCGACGTTTTGCGTGATCAGATAGAATGTCGGTAAATATTTACTCATCTCAGTCAGTGCATAATGTCCGGCATTTGGTGTACATTTTTCAATGATATCACGGCGGTGGCGGTACCATTCATTGACGATGGCAGTATTGCGGTAAAACGCCTCGATGCTGGCCAATTCGTGAGGTGAAAGATTCTTCCATAATCCATTTTCCCCTCGGAAGGTCGGGATGCCGCTTTCTGCCGAAATTCCGGCTCCGGTTAGTATAGTGTACACCCGCGCCTGTTTTAGTCGCTCGACTATCGCGTCTGAGTTGAGAATTTCCATTTATACGCTTTTAGACTCGAATTGAACCGGCACGAATTTAGACCGCATTAGTCTTCAAACCAATGAATTAATCCGTCTTCAAACGGATGTTGCAGTGCGGGATGTTTGGGAATTATGCGGATTGTGTATCCATTCAATCCGCTTTCCCACTGCTTAATTTTACCTTTATAGATAAATTTCTTAGAATCGCTGACCCGCTCAAGTTTCATTGAAACGAAATTGCCGTCCATGATAACACCTGCACTGCTGACCCGTCCGTAGTAAATCTGAACGTCCACGTCATCGGCAGAAATGCCATCGAGATAGATTTCGACTTTGACTTCCAGGGCACTTTTAACCGAAAGACCATCTATTGTACCAGCTTCGACGTTCAGGAGCCGCAATGAATCCCAGTTATCCCGCATTTTCTGTTTCCAATGCGCCAATTCCTTTGCGACTTTATAATTGTCGAGCCCCAGGGTTTCGGTGCGTTTCGCCGCTGGGTAGTAGAGCTTTTCAGTATATTCACAGACCATTCGGTTGGAATTGAAAATTGGACAAATATCAATCAACGCGGCTTTCATCATTTTGATCCATTCACGGGGTAAATCATCGCTGTCGCGCTGATAGAAAGCCGGAATTATCTCGTTTTCCAGAACATTATAAATGATATTGGCTTCCTGACGATCCCAGTAATCGAGATCAGTGTAAACATCACGGGTTCCGATAGCCCAGCCAATCCCCGGACGATAAATTTCATCCCACCAACCATCAATTGTACTGAAATGTAGTACCCCATTAGCGGCGGCTTTCATACCGCTGGTACCGCAGGCCTCGAATCCCCGGCGAGGAGTGTTCATCCATAAATCACAACCCTGAACCATATACCGCGCCATGTTCATATCGTAATTTTCCAAAAAGGCCACTCGTTGGTAGAATGGCTCTTCGTGGGAAAGCTTCAGAATGCGGCGGATGACCTGTTTACCCCCTTCGTCACGGGGATGCGCCTTACCCGCGATGATGATCTGAACCGGAAAATCCTTATTGTTGAGTATTTTGGCCAAACGCTCGGGATCCGTAAACAGTAGATAAGCTCGTTTATAGGCGGCGAAACGGCGAGCAAACCCAATCGTGAGCGTATCGGGACTCAATACATTTTTCACCCGTGAGATCATGTGCTGGGGTTTACCTAAATTGTAGTATTGCTGGATTAACTGTTTACGGGCGAAACTCACCAGGCGTTCCCGCCGACGTTGGTGAGTATGCCAGAGTTCGCTGTCCGGTATTTTGTCAATTTTTTTCCAGATGGCCGTGTCAGCCGGTTCACGGTGCCAGTCGGGACCTAAATAGCGGTCGTAGAGCTCCGCCATTTCCTGCGAAACCCAGGAGCTGTGGTGCACGCCGTTGGTCACAAAATCGATGGGGATTTCGGTCGTGAGAACCTCGGGCCATAGGTGCTGCCACATCTGCTGCGCTACTTTCTGATGCAGTTTGCTGACCGCGTTAATATGACTGGACAGGTTGATTGCCAGGATCGCCATGGAAAAGTGCTCGGTCTCATCGTCGGGGTCACTGCGTCCTAAAGTCAAGAGGTCATCGATTTCGATTGCCATGTCCTGACAATACTCGGCAAAATAATACCGGATTAAATCCGGCGCAAAGATGTCAATGCCCGCCTGAACCGGTGTATGCGTGGTGAAAACCGAACTGGCCTTAATGACTTCCAGAGCTTCAAAAAAGGTTAACTTGTTATCTTTTACAATACTCCTGATGCGCTCCAACCCGGAAAACGCAGAATGCCCTTCATTCATATGGCTGATATAACACGGCGTCTTAAGAGCCTTTAAGGCTTTGACACCACCCATACCCAGAATAATTTCCTGTTGCAGACGGGTTTCTTCATTGCCGCCGTACAATTCAGCGGTCAGCTTGCGGTCTGCTTCGTTATTTTCCGGAATGTTTGTATCCAGCAGATAAAGCGGAATTCTTCCAACCCTCGCCCGCCAGATACGCAAATATACTTTACGTCCTGGAAAGGTTACGTCAATCACTAATTGACGCCCTTTGCTATCCCTGACCAATTCGAGCGGTAAATTGTAAAAATCATTGACCGGATACTGCTCTTCCTGATAATCATCAATATTGAGTTTTTGCTGGAAATACCCAAACTGATAGGATAAACCTACGGCATGCAAAGGCAAGCCTAATTCCGAGGCGGATTTGAGATGGTCCGCAGAGAGAATTCCCAAGCCGCCGGAATAGACCGCTAAACTCTCGGTGATACCGTATTCCATCGAAAAATAAGCAATATCCAGATTATGATTGAATTTGCCGGTCTTCTGAAACCAGTTGGGGATCGTCAGAGATTGGCGGAATTTATCAAGCACTTTTTGGAGCTGGTACACATAACTATCATCCTGAGCCCGGATATCCAGGACTTCCTGTTTGATACGGCTGAGGAGAGCGACGGGATTGTGCCGTGTTTCTTCCCACAAATCCATATCCAAGCGACTGAAAAGATCGCGAGCATCGGAATTCCAAGTCCACCAGAGATTATAGGCGAGTTCTCTTAAGCCTTCCAGCTTCTTTGGCAAGATCGGCGAAACAGTGAAGAACTGTATGGGTTTCATTACGCTCCTTGTCTATAAAAAACCTGCCAAACTTAATCATTCATCACTTGCAGAGCAAATTATCCAAGCCCAGCTTCAGTCCGGCACTAAATGGTGGACAATCCTGGTTGGCAAATACTTTCATCCTGATTATATTGTCTTGATGAACCATTATCAAGGCATTTTTTTTGATCTCGACGGTACGTTAGTCAATTCTGCCCCGGACATCTGGACGGCGACCAATCTCACCCTGCAAGAGCTTGACCTGCCACCGATTGATCTCGTCCGATGCACCGGATTTATCGGAGATGGGATCGAAAGGTTGATCCAGCGTGCTATTGCGTACAGCCTAACTGAAAGTCAATCGCATTTAGTAATTGATTTACCAACTGCCATTCAGCTTTTCAAAGCTTACTATGCTCAGCATCTCCTGGATACGACTCACCTGTATCCCGGTGTGAAAGAAACTCTGACGCGGCTCACCCAATACCCTCTGGCGGTAATTTCCAATAAATCATTCGATTTCACCGTCCGGATACTTGAATACTTACAGATTCAGCCATATTTCTCGTGCATTTTAGGCGGAGATTCATTAGCTGTCCGCAAGCCCGATCCTGGACCTTTTGTTCATGCTTGTAAAAAATTGCATGTCGAACCATCAAAAGTCCTGGTCGTCGGCGATAGTGATAAAGACATCCGTGCCGCCCGGGCGATTTCTGCTGCCGTCTGCGCCGTCACCTATGGTTTTCTGTCAGAAGCTGAATTACAGAAATGGAAACCGGATTATCTGATAAGTTCCTTCGCGGAGCTATGGACGATTTTAAATGGTAACCAATCAGGTATTTAGGTAAATCCTCGGAACTCTGTTTGATACGGCGCAACATAGTTCGTAGGCAATTGTACCGATTTCACTGGCGACTTTGGTCGCCTGCAGGGAACCTGAGGGTGTATCGCCCCAAAAAATGACCGGCTCACCGGTCAAGAATTTATCATCGCCGAGATCCACCATCGTTTGGTCCATGGTAATTGTCCCGACGAGAGGATAGGTTTTATTCCTGATCAGAACCCTGCCTTTGTTAGTGAAAGCCCGCATCAGGCCATCCGCATATCCGATGGGTAAAACAGCGATATTAGTTACGCGCGTAGTAGTATACCGCCGTCCGTAACTGATATTGCAACCAGCCGGCACGGACCGAATTTGAGCGATGTGGGTTTTCAGCGTCATGACCTGCCGCAAGGCCAATGACGCTGTAGTTTCGGTAGATGGAAAATGCCCGTACAAGGCAATCCCGGGACGGACTAAATCGAAGTATGCCTCCGGTAGGTCAAGGATTGCCCCGCTGTTGGCGGCATGAATTAATGGTATTCGTATTCCTTCAGCACGCAAATCGTCGATCAACCTATTAAACGATTGCAGCTGTTGAATCGCATAAGATTTATCTTTAGTATCAGAAGTAGCGAAATGAGTATACAAACCTTCCACGAACAGATGAGATTGCTGACAGGCATATTTGACCAGCGACAGGGCTGACTGGATGAATAAACCTACACGTCCCATGCCAGTGTCCACCTTAATATGCACTGTAGCCGGTTTACCGCTTCCTGCGGCATATTTCTGGATTGTCTCGATGTCGTCCGGACGTGTTATGGTCAAGGCAAAACCATTATTGACCGCCAATTCCATCTCATCTGGAAACAGTCCGCCGAAAATTAATATTTCGCCCTTAATTCCGGCCTCATGGAGTTCGAAAGCTTCGCTTAGCCGGGCAACTCCAAATAAGTGGACACCCTCGTCATTGAGGCACCGTGCGACTGGAATCGCCCCGTGTCCGTAGGCATTGGCCTTGACGACCGCCATGACTTTTGCTGGTGCGACCCGTTCGCGGATTTTGTGATAGTTGTACCGCAAATGGTCGAGGTTTATTTCAGCAATCGTGTATTTTTCCTGAAAAGGCATTTATTATCGACCGTATTTTGCCCGTAATGCTTGCTGGAGTTGCGGGAAATCGGGATAGATCGCGGTCGTGCATCCCAAAATCCAGCCACTTATTTCACGAACCGGCAAAGTCGTCACCATATAGACTGGGATATTTCGGTAGAAAGCGACGGTCAATTCGCCGTACGTTCCCCCCCCTTTCATGGCATACACGTCCCATAAACAAATGATGTAATCAATCTCGTTCATGAGCGCCTGCAGGTCGCCGCGGATGAGCTTTCGTACGATCGCCTGAAAACGCGGCAGGTCGGATTCCTTGTAGGTACGGAATGTCGCCAGCTCAGCTGGAGTGAGATATTTATTTTCCTCGACGAGTGGATTATAATAGGTATGCCCTAACTCAGCCTGTAAAAATGCCACCATGGCCTCACGCCAGGCCTGGCCGCGGTCCGGAGCATGTTCTATCGCCCCCGCTAAATAGGCTTTCATCGCTGCAGTTTCCTACGAAAAAGATAGGTTCCACCGATAAAGATAAAAATATTCAAAACCACTACATATACCAGGGTAAATCCATTTATGGTATTGTTAATTGTTATACTTTTACTCCCTTCGATGCTGACCGCCGTAGGCAGTAATGCGATCAACCAGTGCCCCACGCCCGTTAGATTCCCGACTGGGTAAAAGAATCCAGATATAAAAAACAATGGAATGATGACTATCAGTAGGCTTAGGAAAATAAATTTCGGCCTGAAAAAAACACTTAAAATTAGCCCCAGCTGGATAAATAGCGCCAGACAGAGCCAGAGATTGACCCAGAACAGTAACAGTATTCCAAATGAGAAATATACTCCACTGACCAGCATCAGGGTCACTGTTATCAGAACTAATAAAAGTACACTTTCTGACAGGATATTCAGCACTAAATTTAGGTACAGCGAATTGACTTGAAGTCCAGCGGTCCGGAAAGTAGTCAGTATCCCGCCGGCCGAGTGCTTGCCTATTTCACCACAAGCGATTCCTAACGTAGATGTAATAATCAAAAAGGTTATGATCACACTGAAAAAATACACCCGGCTATCATGTCCTTGTATGACTGGTACTAAAGTACCCAACATTCGGTTAATACCTTGATCGAGAATAAGTGCGGCAACGATGACCAGTACAGCTCTGATTATGATTTGTTTATATTGCAGTCTCCAGTAATTCTTAAGCATGATCCAGGTTGTCATAATTCTCTATTCCTCATCTGTCAACAGACGATTTAAAAATTCATCAATGCGCATAATTTGGCCTCGGATACCGACAATGTCGTGAAGATCGGTTTCGTGCATGATTTCTATAAAATCCTGCAAGGTTTCAGTCTGGACCCGAATGGTCAACCCAAAATCCTGAATTGTATGAATTTTTCGTGCCGTACTGAGTTTGGTGATTTTCTGCGGACTGGCCTTCTGTAGTTCCAGTTCGGCGGTAAAAGGAACCTCGATTTGCGTCAGCATTTTTTCGATGGTACCGTCAAAGCGCACCATTCCCTTATCGAGAACGATCCAGCGGTCGGCGATGGTCTGAATTTCATTGAATTCGTTGGAAGCCAGCACAATTGTTTTAGTCTGCTTTACCTCGGATAAATATCTTAACAGCACCGCCCGAGCATGATAATCCAAACCCAAAGTTGGTTCGTCTAAAATCAGGATTTCCGGGTCGGCCAGTATGATTAGTACCAAATCCAGGCAGCGTTTTGTACCCCGGGCATAAGTGACTGGAGCATTGACCAACTCCTCGGTAAGATTGAAATCCCTAATGAAAGAGTTGATCCGGTCCTGAGCTTTACTGATGGAAAGTCCCAGCAATTCTGCTCGCAATCTGATATTATCCCAGCCTGAAATCCAGGGATCATGCATGTCGTGATCCGGCAGATAGCCAACGATTTGACGAAGATCAGGATTGACCAATAAGGTATCTTCGCCATTGATAAAGACATTACCGGCATCGGGCATTAACATCGTTGCCATCGTTTGCAGGAGGACGGTTTTGCCCGCTCCGTTTCGACCGATAACGGCGAAGGTTGAACCTTTTTCGATGCCTAAATTCAGATTACTTAGAATATAGTGCTTATGAAAATGCTTACTGACATTCTTTAAAGTGATTGATGCTTCCACTAATGCGCCTCATACCATGAATTGCCAACACCAACATCTACCCGAATAGGAACCCGCAGGGGCAAAGCCTGTTCCATTTCTGTGGCTACGAGCGTTTTAACTATCTCTATCTCTTCATTTGGAACTTCAAACAGCAGTTCGTCATGTATCTGTAAAATCAACATGCTCTGGAGTTGCTTTTCGTTCAATAATCGCTGAATGCGGAGCATGGCGATTTTGATCATGTCCGCGGCAGTGCCCTGGATCGGCATATTGATCGCCATACGTTCAGCCGCTTCCCGAATGTTACGGTTTTCACTGTTGATGTCCGGAACATAACGCCGACGACCTGATAGGGTGTGCACAAAACCTTGTTCACGCGCCGCGGTAAGGGTCTGCAAGATATAATCGTTGATGCCGGGATAGGTCCGGAAATACTGTTCGATCAGCCGGCTGGCGTCACCACGCGGGATACCCAGTTCTTCCGACATCCGAAAAGGACCGGCACCGTACATGATCCCAAAGTTGACGACTTTGGCAACCCGACGCATCTCCGGCAGTACCGCCTCTTCCTCGACACCATAAACTCGAGCGGCTGTCCGGGTGTGAATATCAACGTTCTCCGCAAATGCTCTCACCAGTTCCGCATCACCGGACAAGTGCGCCATAATGCGCAGTTCGATTTGAGAATAATCGGCGGATAGCAGTTGCCAACCGGATTTCTGGGGAATAAATGCTTTCCGGATTTCACGCCCAATTTCGGTCCGCACAGGAATATTTTGAAAATTCGGATCACTACTGCTCAGACGTCCGGTCGCCGCGACTGTTTGATTAAACGAGCTGTGCACACGTCTGGTTTGTGGATTGACTAATTGCGGCAAAGCGTCCAGGTAAGTACTCTGCAACTTGACCAGTCCGCGGTATTCCAGCACGGCATCTGGTAACGCATGTTTATTGCGCAGTTTCTCGAGCACCGTAACATCGGTCGAGTAGCCCTTGATTTTGGGCAGATTCAATTTGTCAAACAGGATCTCGCCGAGTTGTTTGGGTGAGTTGATATTAAATTCTACACCGGCAATTTTATATATCTTCCCAATCACCTGCTTGATCTGCCCATCGAGCACTGAGGACATTTTTTTGAGGAGTTCTATGTCCAGGAAAACACCATTTTCTTCCATCTGCATCAAAACGGGCACCAAAGGCATTTCGATATCACGAAAGACATCCCAGGTCTGGTCGGCTTTTAATTTTTCTTCAAAAATCGGTTTCAATTGAAAGGTCACATCAGCATCTTCAGCGGCATAAAATGTCACTTTTTCTACCGCGACCTCGTCCATCCTGATCTGCGTCTTGCCCTTGCCGATAAGTTCTTCGATCGGTTGCATCTGATATTTCAGATACTGCTGGCTGAGTTTATCCAACTTGTAAGATCGGGCATCAGGCTGGATTAAAAAAGCCGCCACCATCGTATCAAACAGGAAGCCTTGGAGATTGATTCCGTGACGCTTTAGAATAAGCATATCGTATTTCAGATTCTGCCCGCATTTGCTAACCGATTCATCCTCTAACAAGCCTTTTAAAAAGGTCAAATAATGCCGATTATCGGTCTCGGCAAACAGCTGCCCGGCCGCTGCCGGAAATTTGATGGGTACGTAGTAGCCGGTATTGGCCTGAAAGCTCAACGCAATTCCGACGATCTCGGCAACGTGAGGATTTAGTGCATTAGTTTCCAGATCCACTGCACAGGCTCCCGTTTCCCGAATTTTTCCGATGAGCGACTCCAATTCAGAAACCGAATTGATTGTTTGATAATTCTTTACCGGTCGCACTTCTTCCGGGGCCGGTTCGGATCGCAGTAAAGAAAAAAACTCCAACTCGCGATAAAGTTGGGTTAGCTGTTCCGTGTTTTCCGCTTTAATAGCCAAATCGGTAATATCAAGGTCGAGTGGAACATCGGTCTTAATCGTCGCTAACATTTTCGAGAAGCGTGCTGATTCGGCACCTTCCCTGACCAGCTGCGCTATTCGGGGATTGCCGATCCGGTCAGTATTGGCCAGAATCGCCTCAAGCGAGCCAAACTCAGCCAATAAGGGTTGGGCTTTGGCGGGGCCGATCCCGGCTACGCCCGGAATATTATCCGAAGAATCGCCAGTCAATGCCAGATAATCGGGAACCTGTTCAGGCAGGATGCCCAGTTTTTCGATGACCTTCTGACGGTCAATTATTTCTTCTTCCTTCTGCCAGTTGCCAGGTTTGTAAATATAAATATTGCCATCAAGCAATTGCATGAAATCCTTATCGCCCGTAACGATATAGACGTCCATACCCGCGCTCTCAGCCTGGCGCGCCAGTGTTCCAATGACATCGTCGGCTTCGAAACCCGGTTTCGTCAGCAGAGTAATATTCATCGCTCGTACAACATCAAACATAATCGGAAATTGAGTCACCAGCTCCTCAGGAGTTGGCGGGCGTTGGCTCTTATATTCGGCGAAGGCGGCATGCCGGAAGGTTTTTTCCGGTGCGTCAAAGACGACCCCCAGGTAATCCGGTCGAATCTCATGGGCAATTTTTAAAAGAGAATTAACGAAAACAAAGGTAGCACCGGTCGGCTGGCCTTTGGAGTTCGTCAACCGATTGCGGATTGTCCCAAAATAGGAGCGATACGCTAACGCTGAACCATCAATCAGAAATAAGGTCGCTTTCTTTACCATAAACTATCGGAAAATTTCACCAATAGTCGGCAAATTGCCAAGTGATTTGATAGGATTCCTGCTTGGGCTGTTTCCTTCCGTCCCTTACAGCAAAGAAAGGCGTCTTGGACTGGGCTTACTCGAAAAATGCTGAACCATTAAGATGACCAACTCCTCGAACGCGTTTACCTGCACGGACTCTGAGACAGGTATTATTCACCAATAAGATAAGCAATGCTGAAAAACCCGTTGCGAGTTGCCCCCGGCCAGTAATAAGCCTGATAACCATTCCATTCGTAGCCATAACCGTAAGTCGCATACAGGGTGTTCAGCAGATTGTTGACCTTTACATTGAACGCTAATCGTCTGATTTTATAGTGTAAGCCAGCGTCAACCAGCCAGTAGGCCGGATTAACTCCAATATTCTGCTCATCCAAAAATTGCTTTCCAACATGACGTATTAAAAGTGCTAAGGACAAATTTTTCATCAGATTGACACTGCAAATGCTATTAAAAAGCACTGCCGGGACATTGGGTAAAGATTTCCCCCTATTCGGCCCACTTAGAAATTTATTACGGCTCCAGCTTCCGTTCAGAACAACGTTCCAGCGATAGGTCGGCTGATAACGCATTTCCCATTCCAATCCGGAATGATCGGTAGCCGCGGCGCGTTTATAGCTGTACTCGCCCTCCTGCTCCACATCTATATTTTTCAACTGTTCATTACGGTAGCGAATGCCATAAAGATTCAAATCAATGGTGATTTTATTAAAAATAATATTGCATCCTGCTTCATAGTCGTCAATTAACTCCGCGGCCGTTTGCTGGGGTTGGCTCCAGACATCGTCAGCAGAAATGATCTGATCGTCAGCGGGTTCTCTTTGAGCACGTCCATAGTTAACAAACACAGCGCTATGGTCTGAAACCGAATAAATTGCCCCTAACCGGGGATTGACAAAATTCCAGAAAGCCGATACATCATAACCCACAGCGTGTCCGATTTTGTACTGGTCCAACCCCCATTTCACCTGCTGGAACTGCAAGTCGGAAATCAGTTTTAAACGATCAACGGGATTATAAGCTATATGAGCAAAGGCGGTCGCGATCGATTTTGTGCCGAAATAGCGATAGTAGCGAAACCAACTTCTGCCTATTAAGTCGGACAGTTCCGCGTCAGAAAAATGGGCGATTTCGCCGTGATGATCTCCAGCGTAGAATCGTAGTTCACCGCCCACATCCAACCGCATGTTGTTACTTAGCCAGGTCATGGTCGGAATGACGCCGTAATATTCGTTTTCAATCCATTTGCGTCGCGTAAATGTCAGAGTCCGTTGCTGGTGATCATTGGTTAATCGTCCGTCGAGATTATAGGCATAAAGGAAATCCCGGAAGTCAAACCAATCGGTCGAATCGCTATCCGATAAATCATACCCCGTGGATTTTCTAGTCTCGTAATAGCCCCGCCCTTTGACCAAATAAACGACATTGTTAAATAAAACCTGCTCACTTATCTTCCAGCGACTGGAGAGTGAGTAGATTTGTTGAAAAAAATCATCAGTATATGATTTGTAACCTGCCCGGCGGCGTTCGCGATCATGAATATCTTCCGCGGCGACACCATCCCACATCAGATGGCAGTTTTCGTAACCGAGTAAGGTACGGAATTGATGATCGATATTTTTACCTTCGTAGGTAATGGCTCCCGTAGCCGCGCGTTGAAAGGAACTATGCTCTTCCCGATAACCATCGGATGTCACTTGGGCCAAACGGGTCGAGCACCGCCACCGCCCCCGGCGACCGGATGAAAGGCTGAGGTGCATTTTGGTCGTATGGTAGGAACCACTTCCAATTTCGATTTTCATGACAGGATTATCTGTACCCGGCGCAGACTGGACATTGATGGAACCTCCGAATGCCGCCGAACCATACAGGCTATTGCCAATTCCCCGTTGAATCTGTACATCGCCAGCATCCGACAATATATCGGTATGATCAACCCAATAAACCTGATGACTCTCGTTATCATTAAGGGGTACATCGTTAAGCATGACCGCAATGCGACTCTGGTCAAAACCTCTAATCTGCACATAGGAATAGCCGGTACCATTACCGCTCTCGCTGTAAGCAAACACACCCGGTTCCTGAGCCAAGATCATGGGTACATCTTCGACGGTATATCGGTCGTGAATTTCAGCTGACGATACTTCGGAAAAGGCAACCGGAGTTTTACCTTTGACCGCGCGAGTGGCCGTAACGATCACTTGATCAATAGGTAGATAGGTAGGTGTCAGCCATATTTCACCGCAATCTCCTTTGAGTACAAGCAGAACGGTGTCACAGTAAGCGATATGTGCAATAGTTATTCGGATCGGGATTTGGGATGTTGCGATAACGAAGCGGCCTTGCTCATCGGTATAAGTTCCCCGTCCATCCTCGAGAATGATATTGGCCAGTTCCACTGGTTTACCATTCGTGTGCGATCTTACTATGCCGGTAATAGTTTGTTCCTTCCCGAACACGGAACTGACCAGTAGAGGCAATACAAACAAAACAGATAAGGATATTTGGTACATAAAACCTCCCTTCGCTGGTATTATCCAGATCAGGTTCAAAGGGTATCTTCTCAGCTTTCCGTCCCATGCGGGAAAGCACCCCTGGACCATCACGATTTTAAAAACCCGGTTTAAATTATACCGTAAATTTAATCGTTCGATTCAAACGATTCAAGTGTATCTTGCGGGAACGCCTGGGAGTCGAACCCAGCTTCCGCCAGTCGGCGGAACAGCGATTTTGAAGACCGTGGCCCCCACCGGGGTGACATTCATTCCCATTTTATTTACTGATAATAACAAAATCAAGATTGTGTTCACTTTTCATACGAGCACCGGCTTTTTGCGCCGCTTCCCGACTCTCGTAACTTCCGGTTTTCACCGTATAAAAATCATTTGCTCCTCGCCGGTTTTTTTCAATACTGACTGAAAAGCCCAATTTCTCGAGGCGCTCCTTTAGTAATGACGCGTTGCTGAATTTTGAAAAAACCCCCATTTGCAAAGTGTATTTCCCCGGCATTGCGGTAGCAGTCGCGGAGGGCGCTGATATAAGGTTTTTTTTAGTTTCTGACTCCTTACGGGGTGTCTCCGGCGGTTTCTGCTCAGGTGCTGTCCGGGTATGCAATTCGTCGGCCATATTATACTGAGGCGCAGTTCGGTAATCGAGATAATAGAAGTTAGCCTCCGGATAAAGATTCATGTAATATTGATAGAAAAAATTAACCGAGTCCTTCTGGTTCAAGGCATTTAAACTGGAGAGTAGAAAATAGACCGTTTTTTCCACGAGGTTTGTTTCCGGGTAGACTTTAAGTAACTCGCGACTGTATTTGGCTGACTTGTTGTATAAGCCTTTGGTGTACAGATACTCGACAATCTTCAGCAGGGCATCGTCCGCAACCGCGCTCTGGGGGTACTTACTTAGCAACTCCCGATAGATAAATAAAGCCTTTTCCCCTTCCGGCTCGACTAATCCCCCAAGGTACAATACTTCCGGATGCTGGGGGTACGCGCTCATCAACATCGGCAAGGCTTGGCGAACAGAATCCGCATGCCCGGCATTAATTAACTGATATTGTCGGCTAAAATCTTGGGCGAACAGCAGGCCCGGGACAAAAATTAAAATAACTAGGCTTTTTCTCATGAACTAACTGAAAAATGTATCCGCCATTCCGCAGTTGGGGCATAACCACTGGACTTCGGAGCTGACTGTGTTACAGTTGCTACAACGGAATTCTTCTTTCGTTTCCATCTGCTCAATCAATTCGTTCAATACAGCCGTCACACGTTCCGTGTTGTTTAATCCAACCAGTAGTTTACAGAGAGCGATTTTAGCCAGAGTGGTATGCGGATTTTTTTCGAGCAAATCTTCCAAAATGCTCGTCGCCCGAGGCAAGTTCCCTTTCTTTTCGTAAAATCCAGCCAATGCTATCAGGGTGGCCGCATCGCCGGGACGCCGTTTGAGAATGTTCTGATAGAAGCTTTCAATATTTCCAAAACTACCTAAATTGAACAGAATTGTCTGTAATGGACGAAAAACAAGAGCGGCTTTTTCCGGAGCGAGGTCCGCAAATTTAACGAACCAGTCTACTGAATCCACCTCACGTTTATCATAAATGTATGACTTGGCGATATAGTAGTGAGCCGATTCGCAGTTCGGGTCAATTCTTATCGCCTTACGGAAAACTAAACGGGCATCGTGATATTGTCCAGCGTTATATTTTTCCAGACCTTCCTGAACCTTGAAGATCGCTAATAAGCGGAGGTTTACAATCCCTTTTAATTGCATGACTTTTTCCAGGTATTCATAGGCACTTTCCCAGTGCTTCAAACCGCGTTCGATATCGCAGATTCTTTCGTGAGCGAGGACATTTTTCCGATCGAGAGATAACATTTCCTGAGCGTATCGTAAAGCCATGTTCTTATCATCGATGCCAATGTAATCTTCAACAAGGTTACGCAATATTTCCATGCGCTGGGCTTTCGTCAGATTCTGCCGGTACAATAACCCCTGATGAATTTGGATCGCCGAATCAGTCTTACCGGTTCGACGTAACAGTATGCCTAAGTTGATATAGGCATCGAGATTGTCCGTATTTTTCTTGATAACGTCTTTGAAAGTTCTGATAGCGGCTTCATTCTCACCGTGCAACATATGATTGAGGGCGATGGTGTAAGGATCCGCGTTGGCTACTGTTGGTATTTTCTTCTTACCAAACAGATTCACGATAATGAATACGATCAGAACGATCAGAACTAAGGTCAATAGCAGGTCCAGCAATTCCATGGTTCTCCTGTCATAAACTAATTCATATTGCCGACATCTTCGATGCCCTGATTACGTAGCAAATCAATTTCTTTTTTAAGATTACGATATTCGTTATTTAGTGAGCGTAATTGGTTTTTAGCGATGAGGATTTGAATGCCCGAAATCAAGAATCCCAGTAGCAATCCTATCAGAAAGGTAATAAATACCAAAATAATCATATCCATTTCGATCACCTGAGAGGTGAAAAGCAAACGCAATTTCACATTTTGACCCTGGTTCTGGGTGATGAATATGACCAGCAGGAAGATCACGACAATCAATGCAATTAATCTGATAAACTTCATATTTGCCTCAAATTTAGGTGATTTTTCCGAATAATGTCACTCCGGTCGCCTTAATAATTTGCACCGGTACGATTTCACCGACATTACATTTAGCATTTTTGACAACTACGAGCTTGTTCGAATCAGTACGACCGATTGGTTCCTCAGGATTTTTACGACTGACTCCTTCAATCAGGATGGTTTGGTTCGTACCTATCAAGGCCGTATTTCTCAACAATGTATGCTGTTTTTGGAGGGTGATGATCGTTTTTAAGCGTTGGGCTTTGACTGCCTCCAGGACATCATCTGGGAATCGAGCCGCCTTAGTTCCCGGTCGAACGGAGTACTTGAACATAAATGCCGCATCAAATTGTACGATTTGCATAACTTTCAGCGTCTCTTCGAAATCGGCATCCGTCTCGCCAGGAAAGCCGACAATGATATCCGTGGTAATTGCCACCGATGGAATATACTCGCGGATACGCGCCACAGTGTCCAGGTAATCCTGTTGAGAATAGTTCCGGTTCATGGATTTTAGAACCGCTGACGAACCGGCTTGTAGTGGAAGATGTATGTGGCGACAGATTTGACGATTGTCCCGAATTACAGTCAGAGTTTTCAGGTCGAAATCGCTGGGATGGGGCGAGGTAAACCGCACGCGCTGAATCCCCGTAGTGGTGGCAACAGCCTGCAGTAAATCAGGAAAGCGCCATTCTGAATGATGGTAAGCATTGACATTTTGCCCTAACAAAGTCACTTCCTTATAACCTTGGTCAACCGCTCTGCGGACTTCGTCAATGATACTTGCCGGAGGACGACTGCGCTCCCGCCCTCTGACCAAAGGCACGATGCAAAAGGAGCAGAATTTATCACATCCCCGCATTATCGAAACCCAGGCATTGACCTTAGTCTGGCGCGAAGGGACCAACTCAGAATAGGTTTCAGTCCGGGAAAGTCTGACATCCACCGCCGGGACATTATTCTGACTGATTAAATCAACCAAATTCCGATAAGAATCCGGTCCAATGACCAAATCAATGTACGGGCGTTCCGCCAACACTTTACCTTTATCACGTTGCGCTACGCAACCCATCAGGCCTAGTAATAAATCCGGTTTCCGTAGCTTGAGAGATTTAAATTGCGACAGACGGGCAAGAGCCCTTTTATCCGCGTTTTCACGAACGCTGCAGGAGTTGACCAGGATCAGGTGCGCCTCGGCCGGTGAATCGGTTAATTGATAGCCAGCCTGTTGTAAAATACCGCTGACTAATTCCGCGTCGGCCTCATTCATTTGACAGCCGTAGGTTTCTAAATAGAACTTTTTATCCTGCATTGCCGAGGGAAATTTACAGAATAAGCAGTGAATTTTCTAAATAGTTTTGGATCTAGGGTGCAGGGTTTAGCGAATGAAACCGGTAAAGAAGAAATCCAGCGGATTTTTATTGATATTGAATTGGGTGACTTCGTAATGTAAATGCGGTCCGGTACTACGTCCGGTGCTACCGACTTCACCTAGTTTCTGACCGCGTTTAATGGTATCGCCAACCTTGACATTAATTCGCGATAGATGCGCATAAAGTGTCGAATAGCCAAATCCGTGATTGACTTCGATAAGGTTACCATAACTGCCTTTATAACCGGCTCCACCTACGACACCATCAGCCGTGGCGTAAATGGGCGTTCCTGCGGGTGCCGCTATGTCAATACCGTAGTGAAATTCACGCCGGCCGGTAAATGGATCCCGCCGGTAGCCATAGCCATCAATAATAAATCCAACATAAATCGGGCGAATCGAAGGCGTGGATTGAATTTGGCTGGATCGGTGTTTGAAAGCATCATAAATCGTTTCGTAACTGATGCGTTCGAATTTAAGCTCCCGGGCTAATCGATCAAGATTGTTGGCAAGTGCAGACACTTTCATATTGTCGCCGGGTAACAATCCATCTAAATCATCGGATCTGACGGTGCGTCCACCGATACCGAGTTTACGGATATCCTGATCAATTGCCGGAAGGTCAACATATGTTCTTAGCGCCTTGTCTTTTTCAACCAGTACACTGATTTCAGACTCCATTTTCTGAACCCGGTTATTTAAATCATAAAAAGTGCTAACTAAACGATTGTTATTCTTGCGCAGGTGGTGTAGTTTGGTTTTGTAGACAACGCCGGATAGCAGATTAGCCCCAAAAATCAATACGAGGATGACCGTGATTGTCGTGATACTCAGAGCAGTAACCAGCTTACTCCAATTCAGGGAAAGTGAGCGAACGCCTTTTTTTGTGTGCCAGACAAAAACGAATTTAGGCGCTTTCTTCATTTAATTTTTTCTGCTCTTTTATACCCGGTTCCTGATGATGGTCGGATATTAACCATTTGAATCGAATTTGTCAACCATTTTTTTACCCTAAAAAACCTCGTAAATGAAGAGAACGGCGCGTATGCCGCAGTTTTCGGATGGCTTTCTCTTTAATTTGCCTCACTCGCTCCCGAGTCAAATGTAGCTTTTCACCAATTTCCTCCAGCGTCATGGGGAGCTCTAAGCCGATTCCAAAATACCATTTGACGATCAGTGCTTCCCGGCTATCGAGACTACTCAGGGCGCGCTGGATTTCAAAATGAAAAGATTCTTCGGTCATCAGTCGGACAGGATCATTGTCTTCCATGCCAGGTAGTATATCCAGAAGAGTATCATCTCGATTATGACCAAGCGGTGCATCCATGCTCACCGTTCTCTCGCCCACCTGGGTTACCAAATCCGGATCGATCTTTTCATGGATGAGGATATCTTCAATTTCGCTGGCGCTTGGTTCTCTCTCGAAATCCCGCTCGAACTCTGAGGCAATCCTGGATATTTTTTGGAGATTTCCGATGACGTTTAATGGTAAACGTACTAAATGCGAATACTCGGAAATAGCCTGCAAAATAGTTTGGCGAATCCACCATACGGCATAGGAAATGAATTTAAAACCACGGGTCTCGTCATAGCGTTTGGCTGCTTTTATTAATCCGATATTCCCTTCGTTAATTAGATCCTCCAGGGAAAGTCCATGTCCCTGGTATTTTTTAGCTACCGAAACAACGAAACGCAAGTTAGCCTTCAACAAGCGGTCCAGAGCCTCAGAGTCGCCGGCTTTGACTTTATGGGCTAATTCTATTTCTTCTTCCGGCGTTAGCGGTTTTTCCGCGGCGATTTCCTCAAAGTAACGACGAAGTACTTCGCTGTTTGAAAATGACTTAGGTCGTCGGGAATCATTTCTGTCAACCGCCGTCATGGGACTATTTTCATTGTAAATTACTGGGACTCAGCCGGGGTTTGCTTTGGTTTCTCGGTTTTTGCGGCCTCTTTAATCTGCTGATACTGATTTTCTTTTTCTTTTACTTTAAGCTCCAGCGTTTTGATGTCTTCGACGATGGCTTTGACTTTCTCGTTGCGGGCAAACTGGGCTTCTTCTGTTTCATTCAGCAAGGCATATACGGTCTGCCCGAGCTCAGTCATTTTCTTATCGATGTCGCGTTTCAGTTGGAAAATGTCCAGCTTTACCTTGCCCAATTTGGTCATTTCTTCAGCTTTGTCGGCGGCTTCCCGGGTGATTTCGGATGCTTTCACAGCCGCCTTGGAAGCCAGGTTGCCGACTCCCTTTTTCAAGTCGTTCCATAATGCTGCCATAGCGCCTCCATTAAAAGTTATTTATTGTATTTCTAAGATATATTTACAAAAAAATACTGGGAAAAAAAATATTTATTATAAAAAAGCCCCTGAGGGTTCCGAGGGGCTTTTTATTACCAAGCACTGATGATTAATACATGTCACCCATACCACCACCACCCGGCATCGGCGGTGCTGGCGGTTCCTTTTCCGGAATTTCCGTGATGACTGCTTCGGTCGTCAGCATCAAACCAGCAATCGAAGCCGCATTTTGCAGAGCAATGCGGGTTACTTTGGTTGGATCGATAATCCCAGCCTTGTACATGTGGACATACTCTTCTTTATAGGCATCAAATC
>Ga0209610_1000363_pt1 | contig 23849 bp, 25 predicted proteins | sample LakKivw275mmetaG_FD_184137 | JGI IMG/M metagenome (GOLD analysis project Ga0209610, IMG submission 184137) | Anoxic lake water microbial communities from Lake Kivu, Rwanda to study Microbial Dark Matter (Phase II) - Lake Kivu water 275m metaG... | ecosystem: Environmental > Aquatic > Freshwater...
ATCAAAATCTGTTCCTTTTAAGGAACAGTCAAAATACTCCTATCGGAACAGATTTTGTGTATAAAAACTGTCGGTTTTAACCGACAGTTTTTTATAAATCCAAAAAGGAGGTGAAACATGAGTAAACTTGGTAGTTATGCGTTTATCGCAGGTATTGTGATATCAATCCTGATAGGACTGCTGGGGTTGAAAGGCGACACCCTCGGGACTGCGACAGCGATTCTGGTGATTCTGGGACTGATAGTGGGTCTTCTGAACGTGACTGCTGGTGAAACGGTCGCGTTTCTGGTTGCGACCATCGCGCTTATAGTTGCGGGAACTGCCGATTTGGCAGTGATACCGATGGTCGGGAACGCGCTCCAGTCCGTTCTTGCAGCGATAGTGGTTTTTGTTGCGCCCGCAGCCATAGTAGTTGCGTTAAAGGCGATTTACGCACTGGCGTCAAGCAGGTGATTCCTTTATTTTCTTTTTTTTATTTTATTCCATTATTTTACTCTGTCTCTGAATACTAAACGCTAACATGAAACTCCTCACCCTTGAGCTGGAAAACTGGGCGTGCCACAATTCGCTCAACATAGATCTATCGCAGGGTTTACAGATTGAGGGCAGGAATGGCACAGGTAAAAGCTCCATACTCGAGGCGATAAGGTTTGTTTTTGCCAAATCGGGAACTGGGTTCAAACACCGCCTTAAGAACAGCGCGGATAACGCAAGGGTAACCCTGACCTTCAGCAGGGACTCAACAACCTACAAAATCGAAAAAACCCTCTCCCGTGACAAATCCTCAACCGCAGTCATGTTCATGAATGGAGAACAGATTGCCGACAACCCGAGCAGCGTTTCGCAACTGCTTGATGGAATTCTTCGTGAGGACCTGCTGGAAAAATTGCTTTATGTGCCGCAAGGCGAGCTTGTCGGTCTTGTTGACCGGCTCAGCAGCAAGCACGGTCGTCAGGAACTCGATTTCATGTTCGGTCTGGACCGCTTCGAAAAGGTATGGAAAGGCGTCGGTGAGGAAATCCAGGCCTGCAAGGCGAAGCTCGAAATTTTGGAAGGGCAAAGGTCAAGGTATCCCGAAAATGCGGAAGAACTTTACAGCACCCGGATAAAAAACCTTTCCGACGAATCCTCGGCGCTTGCAAAAAAAATCGACGAACTTGACAAAAAAACGAAAAGTTTCAGGGAGCGGCTTTCCGCTCTTGACGTAGGGATAGATTCAATACTGAAGATAAAAGGAAGAAAGGACTTCAACACCGAGCGCGTTGAGCATCTGAGGATGCGGATTTTGAAACTCGAGAACGACCTGAAAAATACACTTGAAAAACTGGATGGAGTTGAAAAAAAGAAGAAAGAGCTCGAAGCCCTGAAGGAAACGGAAGCCGGACTGAAAAAATTCCCAAGAATTCGGGAGCTTCTGCTCGAACTGGAAAGCATCAGGAAGAGAATGCAGGAATTTGACGAGCTTGACAATTACAAGAGAAAGCTTGTTGCATTAAGGAGCGAACTGATGTGGAAAACGGAGACCGAAAAAACATGCTCCGAACTCGAGGCAAAGGTTCTCGAACTTGAAACAAACGTGGCGACCAACAGACGAGTGCTGGACGAGCGTCAGAAAAGCCTTGCGGATCTCGAAACCCTATCCAAGGAACCGAAATGTCCGAGATGCGGGCAGGTTCTCACCTGGCAGCACCTGTGGCGGGAAAAGAACCAGCTGAAGAGCGATATCGACACCGTGGGAAGAGCTATCGAACAGTCCGGCGCCATGCTGAAAAATCTGAAAGCCAATCTGAACGAGAAAAAATCCGTGCTCAGGGAGCTTGAGAGAAAGGAAATCGAGGTGGAGCACCTCGTCGAGCTTATACAAAAACAGACCTCCAAGCAAGAGGGATTGCATAAAACCCTCAGGGACACGGAACTGAGACTGAAGCATGAGGGATACGTGAATGAGCAGCTGATCGTGGTTGAAGATCATGCAAGGGAATTCAGCACGGTTCAGGCCCGCATACATCTACTCTCACAGGACATCGAAAAAGAGCGCAGGTATTTCGAGGAGAAGCTAAGCCTTGCGAACAACCTTCAGGAGATCAAAGCAGAAAAGCTCAGGCTTGAGGAGGAGCTGAAAACATTGCACTACGATGAGTCGAAACTTGAGGAACTCCGCATTGGGCGTGAAACCGCGCAGAAGGAGTTTTACCTTTCAAACAGCGACCTCGAAAAAAACAAAATTCTGCTTGAAAACAACCGGAAGGCGCTCGACGAAACAGAGAACGAGAAAAAAGAGTTCCTGAACTCCAAGAGACAGCTGGACGAAGCGAAAAAACAGCTCTCATTGCTTATGGTCGCAAGGGATTTTTTCCACACGGACAAGGGCATTGTTAAATATCTGAGGGAAAGGTACATACACCAACTTGGCAATCTTCTTTCTTATTATTTTAACTCCATAAATCAGAATCCAAATTATAGGGATGTAGAGTTTGATGAGAACTACGGAATCCAGATCAAGACCAACAGCGGGGTGCTTTCCATTGCGCAGTTATCCGGGGGCGAAAAGGCGCAGATATCAATCGCGCTGAGAATAGCCATGATTGAAATGCTTTCTCCGGTAAGATTGCTCATTCTTGACGAGCCGTTCGGCAGCCTTGACCGCGAGCATAGGGATTTATTGGGAGACTCGTTGAACAAGGTCGCTGAAAACGGGCAGGTAATCCTCGTAACGCATATACCGGTGGATTCGCTGCAGTTGTCGAATAAATTGCATCTTGGAGGATACCAATGGACACAGTAAAATTCTACCGTGTGAAGGAGGAGGTCAGGATTCTCGGGATAGACGATGCTCCGTTCAAACGCGGGGACCGGGAAGTTTTGCTGGTCGGTACGGTTTTTCGCGGGGGTTCATACATGGACGGCGTTCTTACAACAAAAATCCGGGTCGATGGTTTCAACGCAACTGAAAAAATCGCCGATATGGTGAAAAAGTGCAGGTTCAAGGACCTTAGGGTGATAATGCTGGACGGCATCGGCTTTGGCGGGTTCAACGTCGTTGACATCGATGCGTTGTTCAAAAAAACCAAGCTCCCGGTCATCGTCGTGACCCGAAAGAAACCGGATTTTGCAGACATAAAAAACGCCCTGAAAAACCTGAGCAGTCCCGGAAGAAGATGGAGGTGCATCGAGAAAGCGGGAGAACCGGTAAAAACCGAGACCAAGTATGGAAAGCACGTTTACATACAGACCCGCGGAATAAGGTTGGAGGACGCCAAAAGGATAGTAAAACTGGCATCCACACGAAGCCTTATTCCGGAGCCGGTCAGGGTCGCGCACCTCATTGCGCAGGGGGTTGTGCTTGGGGAGTCGAGAGGAAAGGCTTAAATATCCATAAAACCAATAAACTTAATGCAGAAGATGGAAAAAAGAATTGACGGCAGAATAGTAATCAACCCAAAAATCATGGTCGGTAAACCTGTAATCAGGGGAACACGAATACCTGTGGACGCAATTATAAAAAGGATAGCAGATGGTTTGACGATAAAAGAAATTCTCAAGGATTACCCCAATCTGACCAAGGACGATGTGAAGGCGGCTTTACATTATGCGCTTGATTTGGTGCGTGGCGAAGATGTATTGCCACTGGTAACGAAAGTTGAGAAGCATGCGGTTTCTGGTTGATGAATGCACTGGTAAAAGATTAGCAATACTCTTAAAGAGGGAAGGTTATGATGCACTGTTTGTAGGAGACAGCATGCGTTCTGCTTCCGATGAAGAAATTATAAAAAAGTGCGAGCAGGATGGCAGGATACTCATCACGGATGATAAGGATTTTGGAGAGTTGGTCTTTAGGTTAAGTAGACCTATAAGGGGCGTTATTTTACTTAGAATCGTTACCGTTCCTGAGAGGAGATTTAAGGCGTTAATTAAGTTATTGAAAACCTATGACGTGAAAAATAGGTTCATAGTTCTTGAAGAAAATGCTATACGGAGCAGAAAAATAAAGCATTAATCGCATCATACGGACACGAGAAATCGTGAAAACAGGGTCGCGCACCTCATTGCGCAGGGGGTTGTGCTTGGGGAGTCGAGAGGAAAGGCATGATATAAAATGTGGTCGATACATACCGATTTCATGAAAATCCGCTCAATAATCACCAGAATCGGATAAAATTCCACTTTTAAATAACAAAGACCATAACATTATACATGGATTACGGAAGCCATGTGGAAGAATTTTTCACACATTGTTACAAGAACTTAGTGGTGGGTAGGTACCATCCGCATTTGGGTTTCTTCCTGATTGCTGCGTTCATAGCCCTGGTGTCAGCAATACCGTTTCCGAGGGGCACTTTTTCAAATGAGTTCGCAATGCTCGCGCATTTCTGCATGTTTGGTTTACTCGGCCTAACACTGTCGCATGTCGCAAAGGGTGACGATTCCCTATTGGACAAAAAGGCGTTGTTTAGCATCATGTTCATTGCCTTAGGTTTTGGCATTTTAGACGAATTCCATCAAACGTTTGTTTTGAACCGGAGTGCGGATATAACCGATATTTTTGTTGATGGAGTCGGTGCACTTGCGGGTTCAGTATATAAATATGTAAAAATATAATGGGGTGGTAAATGAATAAAAAAGCCGTATCTATTTTGGTGTGCCTTTTGCTGGGCACAATGGTGGTCGCCCAAGAATCAGCGGGCGACATCTTCGGAGAGAAGCTGAGTAGGATTTTGTGCACGGTCATAACAATCCTGTTCCTGGTTGCCTCCGGGGTTGCGGTAATCATAATGGTCCTGAACGGACTGAAGTGGACCGCAGCCGGTGACGACGCGGGCGCAAGGAAGCAGGCAAGGGATGGTTTAGTCCATGCCATAATCGGACTGACCATAGTGATGCTTGCGATTTACGTTGTGTCCGTAGTTGTCGAAGACAGCGATGTACCGATGCTTTCGTGCGGATTCCCTGTATGGGGCAGTTCCGGTGAAAGCGGATACGTGTACACGACAGGCAGCACTTGGATAAGCGGTGGCGGGGTTACCGGTTATGCGGTATACAGGCCAAGGTATGTAACCACAACCGTGGAGGTTACGCCATTCGTGATTGAGCAACCTGTTACGACCATAAGTTCCCTGTATTCCTACACGCTTGCACTCAAAAGTGGCTGGAATCTCATATCAACGCCATTGGTACTTGAAAATTCCAGAATCAGTGATGTGTTATCTGGAGTCAATTACAACGCGATATACACCTGGAACGTTACGAAGTACAGGGAAACTGGCGAGGGATGGAGCGTATACACGAACGGCGTGAAGGAAAGCGCGCAGGATATCCATACCATCGAGCCAGACAGGGGTTACTGGATAGATGTGAACGAGCCGGTTACACTAGAGCTGACAGGAACAAAACCGGAGACGCCGAGAATAACGCCCGTGTACGAAGGCTGGAACCTTGTTGGTCCTTCCGTGCTTAAGTCAGTGGAGATAAAAAAGACCACAAGCGGCCTCGACTACAGCGGCGTTTACGGATATAACGCGACAGCGGTCCTGAAGAACGCGGACGACAGCGGCTGGAGAAACTTTGCAAAGGCAGACAACTTCGCAGGTATGAAACCGCCTATGCCGCCGGGAATGCAGGAGTCGCAAAACCTGAACAGCGGACACATCACGCAGTTCGAACCCGGAAACGGTTATTGGCTGTACAACAATCAGGACGAGAACTGGATTATCGAATAATCCGATACTCGGTTGTTAACAGAACTGTCCCCTTTTTTATTTTATTCTTTTATTCCCTTATCACAGCGACATGCTCTGCCTTATAATCTCCTTTATCTCGGCAGGCGGACTGCCAAGCCTTATGAACGATGTGTTGCCTCTTACGCCCTTTCCGGATACTGTCAGAGTTATGAGGCCAAGCATCTCCAGGTCGTTCAGATATTCCCTGAACCACCGCATGGTTCTCGGTTTTTTGTTCAGTTTTTTGCAGAGCGACTCGTAAATCTCGTATATCTCGCCCGAAGAAAGCACGTCATTCGGTGTGTCTGCAAGTTTCTTGTATTTTCCGCCCTTCTCAACGCCCTCTGCAACCGCATACAGAACAATCTGCTGGTTTTCAGGCAGCGTGCTTATGAGTTCATACATGATGTCCTCTTCAACCTTGAGCCTGGCCTTTTCGACATCCTCTCTTGTAACCCTGCTTCTGCCCGCGTTCTGTGCTATCTCGCCGGACTTTTGCAGCAGCTGCAGCGCATAGCGGGCGTCGCCGTTCGTTTTTGCAGCGAACGCGGCAATCAGCGAAACCTCGGGGTTTGCGATGGTTCCGGGCTGGAATCCGAGTTTTGCGCGGTGCATGAGAATGGTCCTGAGTTGGTTCGCGTTGTAAGCCTTGAAAACGAGCTCCTCCTCACATAGAGTGCTTTTGCTTCTGGAGTCAAGATTTTCCTTGAACGTCGCACGGTTGGAAATGCCGATGATGCTTATGTGTCCTTTCCCAAGTTCGTCGTTCATTCTCGTGAGTATGTACATCAAATCATTAACGTCCTTTATCGTGTCGATTTCGTCCAGCACCACAAGCATCTCAAGCCCATTGCCTTCGATGACCGCCTTGAGTTTTTCGCATAGTTTTGTCGGCGACGCCCCGAGCAGTTTTTTTTCCGATGTTCCTTCAAGCGGCCTGTTTCTCAGTTCCGGGTCTTTAAGTGCCTCATCGTTAAGAATTCTCAGCAAAACCTGATACTTCGAATTGTAACTCAGGCGGCAGTTCATGTACACAGCCATGACCTTCATCTTGTTGGGGTTTTTTTCCGGGTCGTTTGTGATTTCCCCAAGTTTCCTGATGACGTACTTCACGACGGACGTTTTTCCTGTGCCTGTTTTACCGTAGATGAATATGTTGTCCGGCTTTTCTCCGCGCAGAACCGGGGCGATTATCTTTGTGATCTCTACGGCTTCGGACTCGCGGTGCGGCAGTTCGTCCGGAACATAGTGCGGAGACAACACTCGCAAATCCTTAAAAATCTTTCTGTCCTTCAGTTCGGCACCAAAAACCTCGTCAATATCCGTCAATCCAGCCACCGTTATCACAGAAGGGTATGGACTTTAAGTAAGGGAATTTAAGCTTATAAGTATTTATATGCTAAATGTATTAGTAAGTAATCTATATCCAAAGATGGGGTGCAAAAATGGTCAAACGATTTTTAACGTCTCTGCTGGGCGCTTCAAGGCCAGGTGACGAGGATGTGAACGTAGAGGACTACATGAAGGACATGACGATACGTGAGGGGAAGATTATAGAGGACGAGAACGTCACCTATGTGAAACCAATGGAGCTGGACGCGGAAGGAACGGGTATCGGCAACGTGTTAAGCGAGCTGGAAAGGCGTAACGTGGTCATTCTGAACGTAAAGGCTCTGTTGCACAACAAGACAATACTTCGGGCAATCGTGAAGGAACTCAGGGACGCAAGTCTAGACATGGACGGCGACCTCGCAAGAATCTCCGAAGAAAAAATACTCCTCGTGCCCAACGGCATGCGCATCGTGAGCAGGGAGACGTAAATCCGGAGCGCGCAATTCTTGTAATTCCTTATCCGGTTAGTGGTATCTATCCCTTTAGCGTTTTAAAGAAATCACTTGAAAACAGAATCATCCGGAAAAACCACGATACCATTGTTCGTTATCTTCATCGGCCGCAGGTGTTTGTCAAAATCGGTTCCGCGCATTTTCTCGATGCGGATGCCGTTTATGACCTCACCCCTATTGTCTATCATCTCGAGCTTTATCACGCCGCTTGCGAGGAACTCCTCCATGAGTATGTTGTCGTCGCCGGTTTCTGCCGTGAGTATGGTTGTGCATTCGACACTCGTGAGGAAATTCACCAGGGCAAGAAGGTCGCGCCTTGCGTCGCACTCGTTCTGGTAGAGCATCTTCATGCTCGTTACGGAATCTATGACAATGCGTTTTGGCTTATAGGCCGCAATCTTGTCCCTGAGCGCAACCAGCAGGTTTGTAAGGTTCAATTCCGGTTTTGACACGATACTTTCCGCACGCAGGGCCCAGCGTTTCGTCCCGATTTCCTGCGTCGTGTCCATTATCTTTATGTTTCTCAGGTCCCAGCCGAGCGTTTCCATGTTCGACTTCAGCTCGTCGGCCTGCTCCTCAAGCGCGATGTAAAGGCCCTTCTCCATGGTCTTTGTGCCCTCAACCAGAAACTGCATCGCGAGAATCGTTTTTCCGGCACCGGGCCCGCCGGTCACGAGATATGGCCGGCCTTCAATAAGGCCGCCGTTCAGCATTTTGTCCAATCCGTCAACGCCGGTTTTGATTTTTTTCGGAGCCATATGTTATAAATTAGCCGGGCGATATAAAAGCTACTCTAAGCGGAATTCCTCCACAACAGAATACACCGGCCCTTTCGGCGTGAGTTCGCTCTTCATGAGTTCGATTTTTTCAGCGATAAAATTGCAAAATTCCTCATTTTTATACTTTTCGAATATGTCCTGCAACTTCCCCCTGTCCTTCACGAATTTTACCCTCGCAATCGTGAAATGAGGATGAAATCTTTCGTCGCGTCCAAATCCCAATTTTGATAACTCTTCTTCGATTTTTTTGTTAAGATTAATAATCACATCACCATCCTCCACCCCGACCCAAATCACTCTCGCATGACCCGCATTCGGAAATGCGCCGACGCCTTTCAGAATAACCTTAAATTTTTTTTCTTCGTTCAGAAAATTAAGATTTTCGGTAATTGCCGGAATTTTTTTATCATTGACTTCTCCAAGAAATTTAAGAGTAAGATGGATATTCTCGCGCTCCACGAGTTTCATACTCCCCGCCGGTTTCACCTCCCTCTGCACGTTTATTATTCTTTCCTTGAGTTCGTTAGGGCAGGCGATCGCCAAAAACAGTCTCATCTTATGTTATTTTTATATATTCAAGGTATAAAGAATAGTTACTAAAATGCTACCGACAGGAGTCAACCCGAAACAGATGAAGAAGATGATGAAGCGCATGGGCATAAAGCTTGATGAAATCAATGCGGAAGAGGTCATAATACGTTGCGTGGACAGGGACATCGTCATAAAAAACCCCCAGGTCGTAAAGACCAACGTTTCCGGTCAGGAGATGTTCCAGGTCGTTGGCGATGTTTCCGAAGAAGCCGGTGAAGTGGCGCTCGATATAAGTGAGGACGACGTAAAAATGGTTGCAGAGCAGGCTGGTGTCTCGGAAGAAAAGGCCCGCGAAGTGCTGGAGGAAACGAACGGCGACCTCGCGGAAGCCATAATGAGGTTGAAGGGTTAAATTTTTACTTTCAAAATGTGCGGCATTGCTGGTTACATAGGCAACAGAAACGCTCCGGAAATTCTGTTCGACATGCTCAAGCGTCTGGAGTATCGGGGCTACGATTCTGCGGGTTTAGCTTACATTACCGGAGACAGGATTTTCATACCGAAGGACAAGGGAAAGGTCGACGAGGTGAGGGCAAAGATAAACCTGAAAAAAATCTCCTCGAAAATCGGCGTTGCCCACACGCGGTGGGCGACGCACGGAAAACCGTCGCAACTGAACGCGCATCCGCACCTTGGCTGCGACGAGAGGTTTGCGGTAGCACACAACGGCATAATCGAAAACTACCTTGAACTGAAGCGTGAACTTGAGGAGCGCGGTCACAGGTTCAAATCCGAAACTGACACGGAAGTCATCGTTCACCTGATAGAGGAGCACTACAAGGGGGATTTTTTCAGGGCATTTGAAGGCGCGATACGGGAGCTGAAGGGCAGCTATGCGATAACCGCAATCTCATCCCTTGAGAAGGACAAGATACTGGTTGCGAGAAAGGAAAGTCCGCTCCTCGTTGGTATCGGAAAAAAAGAAAACTTCGTCGCATCGGATGCGCCGGCATTTCTCCCGTACACGAAAAACGTGATAATATTCGAGGACTTCGAGTACGGCGTTGTTCAGAAGGACAAGGTTGTCGTAAAAAACCTCGAAACCGGAAAAACCGTAAAAAAGAAAACCGAAAAAATCAGGTGGAGCATGGAGGAAGCGGAAAAATCCGGTTACCACCACTTCATGCTCAAGGAAATATTCGAGGAGCCGAATGCGGCAAGAAACGCGTTAAGCGGCATGCGGGACATTAAAAAAATCGCGAAGAAACTTTCAAAGAAAAAAAGAATCTACTTCGTCGCATGCGGAACCGCGTATCACGTCGGACTGGTCGGAAAATACCTCCTGGAAAAGTTCGGGATTCATGCGGAGGCGGTCGTTGCGTCCGAGTTTCGCTATTCGACCGCAAACGCACTCGACAGGGATTGTGCGGTAATCGCCGTTTCCCAGTCCGGAGAGACTGCCGATACGATTGCCGCAGTAAAGGCAGCCAAGAAGAAAGGCGCATATGTTGGAAGTGTTGTGAACGTTGTCGGTTCTACAATAACCAGGATTTCCGACGATACCGCATATATCTACGCGGGCCCGGAAATTGCGGTTGCGTCCACCAAGGCATATACCGGACAGGTGATGTCTATAACGTTATTGGCATTGATGCTGGCAAGAGAGAGGAGAAAAATAAACGACACGGTGTTTAAAAAACTTCTGACCGAAATTAAAACCCTTCCGGAGAAAATATCAAGAATCCTGAAGGAGAACAACATACGCGGACTATCGGAAAAGTACGCCAACACGCACACGTTTTTCTTCCTCGGCAGGAGGCTGAACTTCCCGACAGCGCTGGAGGGTGCCCTGAAACTGAAGGAGATAAGTTACGTCCATGCGGAAGGATACCCAGCAGGCGAACTGAAACACGGGCCGCTTGCGCTTCTCGAGCCCGGAGTATGCGTGCTCGTTGTAGTGCCTAACGACGAACTCAGGGAAAAAGTAGAGAGCAACATACAGGAAGTAAAAGCTCGGGGGGCGCACGTGATAACGGTCGGCGAAACCGGCGATTTCAGAATACCAAAGACGGACACGCTTCTGACACCGGTCCTGGACATAGTCCCGTTGCATCTTTTTGCGTACTACATCTCTGTGTTACGGGGGATAGACCCGGACAAGCCGAGAAACCTCGCCAAGTCGGTTACTGTTGAATAGAATGGAGCTAAAAATTTCAAAGAACAAGATAGAACTTGATAAGAAACTCAACGAACTTGATTGTTTTGTGCTGGAGTTTACATCACTACTCAACAAATCAAATATAGAATATGCCATTGTATCCGGCTATGTTTCAATACTCTTTGGGAGAAACAGGGCATCTGAAGATGTTGATCTTATTGTTAAAAAATACAACTTCAAAAAGTTTGATGCTCTCTGGGATAAAATCAACGATAAGTTCGAATGTGTTAACTCTCAAGATTCAAGAGATGCCTATGACGAATACTTGTTAAATGGCAATGCCATACGGTTCTCCAGAAAAGGTATGTTCATTCCTAATTTCGAATTTAAATTCCCAAAAAACGAACTCGATAGATGGACGACAGAATATAAAACTAAGGTGTTGCTAAATAAAAATAAACTCTACATTTCGCCACTTGAATTACAGATACCATTCAAGATTTTTCTGGGGGGTGAAAAGGATATCGAAGATGCAAGGTATTTATATAATCTATTTAAGGGAAAAATGGATAATGAGTTATTCGAGGGTTTCATACACAGACTTGGGGTAAACAAAGCTTTTGATAAATTTTTGAAATGAAATTCCCAAAAATCGACTTGAAGGAACTCGAAAAATTTAAAAAAGAAAATTTCAGGGAGCGGCTGGAATTCATAGACAAGTACGCAGAATGGTTGAAAAAAACCGACAACAAAAAATGGAGTAGGGGGCAAAAGACAATAGTTGACACACATTAAGCTAAGAAACCTCGCCAAGTCGGTTACAGTCGAATAAACAGCTTATAAGCAAGCAATTCTCGATATTAACTATACGCCTCTAAAGGTGAACTAAATGGCAAGAATCATAGAAAGTCCAAGGAGAACTAGACATCGTGAGTTAGAGGACGAACGGGTTAGAAGGCTAATGGAAGCAGATCCCGGTACACTCTCTCCTCAGGAGCGATTGGAGGCAGCCCAATTGGGGATGAAGCAAATTTCAAGGGAAGCAAGCCAGGGCGGCGATGTCAGCCCCGAAAGAGTAAAGCGAGTTGCCGATAGGATAAGGCGGGCACGAAGAGGAGTCGATAATCAATAAAAAACTTAATCGAACTCCCCTATCGTCTTCTGTTTTTCCTTTTCTTTATTCTCAGAAAGAGGAATAACCTGCCCATCTCTTACAGCAATGGTCTTTACTCCACATTGCCCCTCAATCCACTTCGCTTCGTTTTCCGGATTCGCGTTCAGCACAAACTTTTAAGAAAAGTTTGATCAAAACAGGTGCTACACTCGCTAATTTGGAGGTCGTGTTTCTCCCTCCAAATTTTTTAAAATTTAAATTTTAAAATCGCTCGGTAGCACTTAAAAAATTAGGCACTACAACAAACTTTTAAGAAAAGTTTGATCAAAAATTTACTCCTTGGCACTCGCAAAAATGTTGATTAAAATCAATTAAAACTCCTCGATGGTTTTTTGTCCCTTTGTGTTCTCAACCAAAGAGATAACCTGCCCATCTCTTACAGCAATGGTCTTTACTCCACATTGCCCCTCAATCCACTTCGCTTCGTTTTCCGGATTCGCGTTTAACATCTGCATTCCAAAGTGCGTTATCACCGCGAGTTCCGGTTTTACCTGTTGGATGATTTTCAACGCATATCTTGTGTTCAGATGCGTCCCGATTTCCTTATGCTCCGGAAAAATCACGTTCAGGATAAGGATTTTCGAATTTTTGTAATGCTTTATCAGTTCGTCAGAATATGCGGTGTCCGAGGTGTAAGTCACATCCCCCTCTTTCGTGAAAAATTTGAATCCGAAACCATCCGCATGTTCGTATGTGGGCAACGCTTCAACCTCCAGATTTTTTATTTTGAAGCGTTCATCAGCATGCGGAATCTTTGTTTCGATGATTTTTTGATGATAATCGGAAACGTATTCGAGCGTATTTTTGGGTATCACGAGCAGGCCGTTCTGTTTTTTACCGCCGTTGGTCATGGCCTCTATTATGACCTCAACGTCGCTGTAGTGGTCAAGGTGCTGGTGCGAGACAAAAACCGCATCCAAGGTTGCCGGATTTTTGTGGAACTGCAACGCCCGTATAAGGGAACCGGGTCCGGGATCGAGAAGGATTTTTTCACCGAAGTCCAGCCATATTCCTCCCGTATAACGCCTCTGCGTAAGCGTTACAAACCTTCCGCCGCCGGTTCCGAGAAAAGTGATATCCATCGTATATTCTAAAGAAATCCTGTTTAAATAATCAGTCAACCGGAATTGCGAGTGGCAGGCTTATGAGATTCCAACCAAGGGACAGACCAACTGTTCTCTGAACTGTTGTCACGGGACCGAAAGCATAAACAGCACTGCCAGAACTCACAAATACCGTGCCATTCGCAATTGCAGGGGGGGAAACCGGCCCCCAACAAGTATAATTCCAAATCAATGCGCCAGTATTCGAATCCAATGCGTATATCGCGTAATCATCTGACCCTATGAAAACTACACCATCAACAATGGCAGGTGACGAATCTACGCGATCTCCAGTTGTGTAATTCCATATGTGCGCACCATTCGTGGCATTCAATGCATACGTTTTGTTATTGTTACGTGAACTTACATACACGATATCACCATAAACAGCGGGCGAGGAATATACGGGAGAACCCGTGTTGTAACTCCAAATGTGTGCCCCGGTACTGGCATTCAGGGCGTATATCAGGTAATCATATGAACCTACAAATACGACGCCATTAACAACCGCAGGTGACGAAAATATCATGTTTATGGTTGTATAATTCCATATGTGTGCGCCGTTCGTCGCGTTTAATGCGTACACTTTACCATTTGTGCACCCAATAAATACTCTGCCGCCTGAAACCGCGGGTGAGGAATACACGTGCCCCTTAGTGGTATAATTCCAAATCGGAATGCCTGTGCTCGCATTCAATGCATAAACCTTGTTGTCATCCCACGAGCCTGTGAAGACAACACCATCAACAACAGCGGGTGAGGAATCCACCGTACCACCGGTAGTGTAATTCCATATGTGCGCACCATTGATTGCGTTCAACGCATAAGTCTTATTGTCATCAGAGCCGAAGTAAACTATACCTGCCGAGACAGCGGGAGTAGAATATATTGAATTTCCTGTCGTGTAATTCCAGATTATCGCACCAGTGTTTACGTTCAATGCATATAATGTGCCGCTAGCCGAACCTATAAACAGGGTGTCGTTAACGACCACAGGAGATGACAGCAGCCCGGATATCGCGAAGGTGGCGTTCCACTTCAATATCATGTTTCTTGCGTTGATCTGTTCCGGGGAATAACTCGCATGCGTCGGATCATGATTAAACATCGGCCACCAGTCGATGATAACTGTCGTTGTCGTCGAGGATGTTGATGTGGATGTCGTTGATGCGACCGTTGAGGTTGTTGATGTCGTAGTGCTTGTGGTGGTAGCCCCTGAACCAAAAGCATACGTCTTGTTATCTCGCGATCCTACAAATACCATACCCTCCGCAATAGCCGATGACGAAACTATAATGTCCCCAGTGGTGTAGTTCCATAAATGTTCGCCTGTGCTCGCATTCAGCGCGTAAACGTTGTTGTCATAAGAGCCGATGAAAACCACTCCGGACGAAACCGAAGGTGAGGAAAACACACCGTTCCCAGTGGTGTAATTCCATATATGTGCCCCTGTGCTGACATTCAACGCATAAGTCCTGTTATCCATGGAACCAAAAAACACCATTCCGTATGCGACAGCCGGCGTTGACCATATACCTGCACCTGTCGTGTAATTCCACATCTGTGCACCGTTGGTAACATTCAATGCGTAGAACGTTCCCACCGTGGAACTTACAAAAACCGTATCTCCCGCTACATCCGGTGATGCAGCTACCGACTGGTCCAAAGTGTGGTTCCATATCTGTCCGCCCGCTAGGGTGTTCAGCGCGTAAACCCCGTGGTCATAAGAACCGATGAATACTCTGCCTCCTGAAACGGCAGGCGAACCTGCTACTATCTGCGCGCCGGCCGTATAATTCCATTTATACGCTCCTGTCGAGGCATTCAATGCCCACAACTTCCCGCCCAAAGAACCGACAAAAACAACACCATCCGCAACCATGGGGGATGAATAAACACTCTCTCCGGTGCTGTAGTTCCACACTTCTGCGCCATCGGTAAAGTTCAGCGCATACACATGGTTGTCGAGTGACCCGACAAAAACCACCCCTTCCGATACCGCTGGCGATGAGGATGCTATACTACTTCCGGTTGTGTAGTTCCATATATGCGCGCCGGTGCTCAGATTTATCGCATACAGTTTGTCATCATAGGAACCAACAAGCACAACACCGTTAAAAACCGCAGGTGAGGATTCTATCCAACCTCCGGTCGTGTAGTTCCACTTCAATTCAAAATTACCCACATCGACCGGACTGGTTGTATAGCCGCTGTGATTTAAATCGTGCCTGAACATCGGCCAAACTCTGGTTTCATCTATTGTTGTCGAGGTTGATGTCGTGCTTGTGGATGTTGTTGACTCGACACCGAACGCATACAATTTATCATCGTTAGATCCAATGAACAGCATACCTTCTCCAACTGCAGGAGAGGATTGTACAATGCCCTGTGTCGTATAATTCCATAGATGAACGCCATTGCTTGCATTCAACACATACACCGCATAATCCTCGGAGCCGATAAACACAACACCATTAGCGACAGCAGGCGAGGAAAAGACGTCACTCAGCGTGCTATAATTCCATACTTCTGCACCAGTGCTTGCATTCAGCGCATATACCTTGTTGTCCAGAGAACCAACAAACACCATTCCATAAGCAACAGCCGGCGATGACTTTACGTAATCCCCTGTGGTATAATCCCATATGTGTGCACCAGTGCTCGCGTTTAGCGCATACACCTTGTTGTCTATGGAGCCAACAAACACCATTCCATAAGCAACAGCCGGCGATGAATACACGTCCTCCCCAGTCGTATAATCCCATATGTGTGCACCGGTGCTCGCGTTCAATGCGTACACCTTATTACTGTCGGAGCCAACAAACACCACACCGTCTGAAACAGCAGGCGAAGAACTTATCAGGTTTCCGGTGCTGTAGTTCCATACATGTGCACCAGTATTCGCGTTCAATGCATACACCCTGTAACTGCCACGCGAGCTTACGAAGACCATTCCCATTGAAACAACCGGTGAAGAAACATCACCACCTGTAGAATAGTTCCACAGCTGCACGCCGGTGCTGGCGTTCAGTGCATATACGTTGTCGTCCCAGGAGCCTACATACACAACACCACCCAAAACAGTGGGTGAGGAGAATACCCAATCACCTGTGGAATAGTTCCACAACTGCATACCAGTGCTCGCATTAAACGCATACACGTTGTTATCATAAGCCCCAACATACACAACGCCACCAACAACCGCCGGCGAAGATAGCACATTGTTACCCGTAGTGTAACTCCAGTTCAACGCCAATCTGCTGGCATCAATCTGCATTGTGGAGTAAGCGGTATGTTGAGCATCCCTATGGAACATCGGCCAATCATTAACCGGGATGGTTGATGTTGATGAGGTCGTGGTACTTGAAGTTGTGGTAGTTACGCTAAAAGCATAAACATTATGGTCCAAGGAACCGACGTAAACAGTACCATCAACAATCGCAGGGGATGAAAACACAGACGAACTGGTATTGTAGTTCCACAATAGAGCACCATTACTGGCGTTCAGCGCATAGATATCGCTATCCCTAGAACCAACAAACACGACACCGCCAGCAACAGCAGGTGAGGATTCCACACCCCCCAGGGTTGTGTAGTTCCATATATGCGCGCCGGTATTAGCATTCAAAGCATAAACCTTCTTATCTTCAGAACCAATGAATACAACACCACCCGCAACCGTCGGGGATGATATCGTATCGTTCCCGGTGGTGTAGTTCCATACATGCGCGCCAGTAACCGCGTTCAGTGCATATACGTTATCATCATCGGAACCGATATACACAACACCGCCAACAACGGCAGGTGAGGAAAGTACCATGCCGGTGGTTGAGTAGTTCCATATAAGGTTACCGAAACTAGCATTCAGTGCATAAACCCTACCATTTAAAGAACCGACAAACAACCTGTCACCCGCAACAGCGGGCGATGAAAATACCCAGTCCCCGATGGTGTAATTCCACAACTGCGACCCTGTCGCAGCACTCAGGGCATAGACGTTGTTATCATAGGAGCCTATATACAAAATTCCGCCTACAATGACGGGGGAAGCCAGTACATCACTTCCAACAGTATAGTTCCATATTTGCGAACCGTTAATCGCATTCAGGGCATAAATCCTGTTATCATTGGAACCGAAATAAACCACGTCACCGGAGACTGCAACGGAAGAATACGATATGGCTTCCTCGGCGGTGTAGCTCCATATAAACGCTCCGGTGCTCGCGTTCAATGCGTAAAGCTTATGGTTCTCCTAAGAAGCCACAAACAACCTGTCGTTGACGACCGTTGGCGAGGAGTATACATCCGCACCGGCGGTGTAGTTCCACTTCAATCCAAAATTTGTTAGATTGACCTGGCTGGTCGAATAGCCAGTGTGTGCAGCATCGTGCCTGAACGTCGGCCACCAGTCTGTCGAGGAAACGGTCTGGGATAAAACCAAAAAAAACAGTATGCACATTAGAGGAGGTTTTTTCATTATATCCCATAAAAAATTATAAATAAGTATATATAAAATACCATAACATGAAAATCCTGTGCGTTGCGGACATACACGGAAGCAGAAACGAACTGCTGGTTGTAAAAAAAATCGCGGATGATGAAAAACCGGACCTTGTTTTAATCCTTGGAGACTACAGCGGGCACGGCGGCTTCCACGACATCGAGGGCAACAAGAACGATGCGAAATTTGCTCTTGAAACTTTTAAGGATTTCAATGTTAAGGCAATAATCGGAAACTGCGACAACCTTGACGTGCTCAACGTTTTGAGCGAGTCCGGCGTAAACCTCCACGAAAAAAAAGAGGAAATCTCCGGAATAACTTTTATCGGATTGGGCGGTTCAAACACCACGCCATTCAACACGCCAACGGAATTTTCCGAAGATGACATATACAAAAAATTGAAAAAGTTATTTGAAGATGCAAAAAACAAAAAAGTAATCCTCGCAACGCACTTTCCCCCGAAGGACACGGAGTGCGACAAAATCGCAAGCGGTCTGCACCCCGGAAGCTCCGGGTTGAGAAAAATCATCGAGGAATTCCAACCCATGCTAAACGTATGCTCGCACATTCACGAGGCGGGCGGAAAAATCGACAGAATCGGGAAAACCAAAATTGCGAGCATTGGTCCTGTCAAGAATGGTTACGGTCTAATAAATCTCAACGGAAAACTCGAAGTGCTTTTGCCGAGGTTCTGATTCGGGAATTGACGGATTTATATATCTAATAAAAATAACTTAACCTAACCGCAAAAATGAAAAAGCATGCCGCAATCCTGGCCATTATACTCCTCGTTGCTTCCATCGGGAGCGTTAGTGCCGCAAAGAAAGTATTGTTTTACGAGATCGGCACGGCCGGCGGATACACCATCGAGTCCGGTTATTCAAAATTCTCCGATGAACTCAGGAACAAGGGTTACGATGTTGCATCCATAACCAAGGGCGAACTAACAAAGGAAAAACTCAAGGGTTATGATGTGGTGGCGATACAGGAACTTGGGAGAAAGCTTTCGACTGAGGAGATGTCCGCAGTGCTGTGGTTTGTCATGCAGAAGGGCGGCGGACTTTTCATAAACGGGGGCTCGCCGGACAACGCCAATCAACTTACCGTTCTGTTCGGCGTTACCGTTGATGATGGATTGCTGGTAGACACCACGGACCCGATATCCGGGGACACTTCAAATGCACATTTCGTTCTGGACAGATTCATCACCGAGGACGTGATGCGGTCAATCAGGCAGGGCGTGAGCAAAATCGGGTTCTATCAGGGCCATGGACTTATACTCTCCGGAAATGCAAAGGCAATCGTCATGGGTGATGAAGACACGTATTCCGACACGATGTCATTCCCGTCAGGAAGCCAGCCTGCCGTAGGTGCGGCAGCGATGTTCGGCAACGGCCTTATATTCATACTAAGCGATGCGGATGTGTTGTCAAACGAACATCTGGACGAATTCGACAACAAGGTACTCGGAACAAACATCGTTGACTGGCTTGCGGTTCCCAGAGAATCGCTTCCCTCAAACACTACGGAGGAACTTTCCATCATAATAGGCGAGTTGAAATTGAGCAATGCTCGCTTCCGACAGGATAACGACAAACTCCAGCAGGAAAATCAGGCGTTGAAGATGCAGAACAACGCGCTCAACGCGCAGATAAACGCGCTCAACTCACAGATCGAAGAACTCAAGAGCGGCAGGATAGGTTCGTTTACCGCCGGAAACATTGCGATAATGTTCCTCGGCGTGTGCATCCTTATCGTAGCCATAGTCCTTTCCGCCAGGAAGGGTGGCAAGGCCGAGGGCGAGGATCTGCTCGGGGAACTTGGTTACGAGTTCGAGGAGGAAAAGCCGGGACGCGAAAAGGAGGAATCCCTGGATGAAGAGGTTCTGAAGGAAACCGAGGAAGAAGATACCGAAAAAAAAGAACTCGAGAGAATGCTCGACAAGAAGAAGTAAACTCACAAACGCTTTATCTGCGTTTCCCTCTTTGAACCGCCTATTTTTTTCAGCAACTCAAGGAGCAGTGCGTCATCAATCTTCTGCGGAAGCTTTCCTGCTTGAAGTAATTGTATCAGCAAAATTTCTATCTGTCGCGCATACATCGGTCTGGCAAGGCGTATGTTCGCCAACCGCTGCCTGGCTTCGGGCGTCATTATCCTGCTGACAATCGCCTTTATCTGTCTTGCGACCTCCTCTTCCTGAAGCTGCTGCTGTAGTTGTTGCATTCTCCTCCGCCTCATGTCTTCGAGCTCGGTGTCGTCAGCCATACCAACTAAACCTTCAGTTTCGATGCAATCTTATCCAGATACGACTGCCCCTTCGCGGTTATTTTTCTGCCTTCCTTAACCTTCTCCGTAAATCCGAGGCCGTCAAACTCAAGCAGAATCGTCCTTATAATCTTTCCACCGGATCTGTAGAATCTCTTCGACCTGTGCCCGCGTCGCTTTCTGCTACCGTACACGGTTCTCAGTCGTTGAACTCCAATCGGTCCGTCGACATAAACCTTCCGTAGCATGGAAGCTGCGCGGTTGTACCACCAGTCGTCGCTGTCCGGATATCTCTCCTTGTTCGCCCCCGTTTTCACAAAATTTGCCCACTCGGGTTTCTTAAGTTTTACGCTCTCCCTAAGATCCTTTGCGACGGCTTCGTTCAGTTTTCCGGCGTCCACATCATAAACAGTTGCCATTTTAATCGTATTTCACGAACTCGGATTTATCGAAAAAAATCGGTATCTCGTAATCCGCGGATTCCTTCGAATCTGATGCATGAATAGCATTCCTTCTCACGGTCAAACCGAAATCTCTTCGTATAGTTCCGCGCTCTGCCTTTGCAGGATCAGTATCGCCGCAGATCTTTCTCACCAGGGCAACACCCTCATCCTCATCCAGCTGGTCATGCCCCAAAACCGCGACAACCACCGGAGAGAAGGTCATATGTTTAACAAGGGAATCATAAAACGGCTTTCCCTTGTGCACAGCATAAAGTTTTTCTGCCTGTTCTTTATTCATCCTGATAATCTTCATGGCCCTAATCCTGAACCCCTTGTTCTCGAATCGTTTTAATATCTCGCCACAATGACCTCGCAAAATCGCATATGGTTTTACAATTATCAGCGTTTTCATTTTGTAGAGTATCCAACAGGAAATTTAAGTTTATATCTTTAACATTTTCATTTATATATGAAAAAATGAACACCCAATACCTGATACTTGCCGGCGCGGGTGCGGTGTTTCTTGGAATGCTGCTCATCCTTGCCGGAACCCTGCTTTCCGCAACCTCGAAATCCGGAACCCCGAGCATGAGGGGTGGCGGCGTGTTTTTCATCGGCCCGATACCGCTGGTATTCGGCACGGACAGGAATTCCGCGGTTGCAGTTTCAGTCCTTGCTGTTATTCTGATAATCCTCTTTTACCTGTTTTTCCGGCGTTAAGGTTGTGTTTTTTATTCCGCATTCTAATGTTTAATAATATGAAAGTAAATACTCGCGGCCAGGCCGCATTGGAATTTCTGATGACCTACGGATGGGCGATACTCGTCATATCCGTGATACTTATTGTCGCATGGCAGTGGGGTTTGTTCAACATCGGCGGTACCGTGACTCCCACCGCTTCCGGGTTCTGGGGCGTAATGCCCTCTGACTTCCGGCTCGATTCGAACTTCGGAAATCTCGAAATCTCACTCGCCAACACCGTCGGCGGTCCGATAACCGTTACCGAATTAAACGCCACACTCCGCGGCAGCTCGGTTGTTTATTCAGGAATCTCATTGGCAATACCAACCGGCAGCACTGCGACCTTCACCATGTCCGGGCTTCCCACAGGGAAAGCCGGCGATACCTACGAGCTTTTCCTCACGATAAGATACCTCGACAACCGGACTCCAACCTACGAGCACTGGAGTGCGGGAAAGATTATCGCATCCTATGAGCAATAATGAAACAAGACAATCTGTCACTGTCCAAAATCACAAGCGATTTTGGTGCATGGACAACAAAGCCACCTGTTGTTTCAAGGGACAGTCAAACACATACGGCCGGTCATGGACAGATTGTATGTGTAAAATCCACTCCCGTCGGACAGGGGATTTTTACAATGCCGAAGCGTGACAATCCGGTGTTGCGCGTTTTTTTAGTGTTCACCATCCTGCTACTCCTGGTGCCAAACGTTTCCGCACTCGGTGAGGGATGGATAACTGGGGTGGCAAATTACTTCAACACCGCGCTTAACAATCTTACCCACAAAATCATCCAGGGTTTTGGCGACCTAATCAAACTCAACCCGCAGACCTATCCTCCAAAAGCCGGGGTCGTGAGCAAGCTGACGGGCACTGTCCTGAAAATCCTGATTCCATTCTACGAAATCCTGCTGCTGGTCACCGGAATCTACATAATACTCATGTCCAGTTCCCCACAAAGCAGGGAGCGCGCAAAGGGCAGGTTCAAGCTCCTGCTCGTCGGCATGATGATAACCTCCGTGTCCCCGATGATTTACCAGATGCTCCTCGATGTGGAAGCCAGTCTCGTCGAAACGCTCATGGTTATGGCGGACAACGTCGTTAGCACCAAATTCGGGACCTCTGTCGTCTTCGTGCTCATACCTGCAATAGCAATCTCAAGTTACTTCATAACCGTAGCAGCACCGTTCATCATATTCCTGCTTCTGGCGGTTTTCGGGATAATCGGGTTAAGATACATCGTCGTTTCCATGTTCGCAATCTTCTTCCCGATAACCATGTTCCTCTACTTCTTCGACTGGACCAAACCCGTGGGTTTTAAAATGCTGCGATGGACCTTCATCTGGATTTTTGTCCCCGTGGTGCAGGCGGTTCTTTTCCTGGTTCTCGTGGTGGAATGGGGACAGGGCACTGGCATCGCCGGCTGGCTCATGGGTCTGGGCGCATTCGCGCTCATGGGCATCGCGCCATTAATGATGACTACGCTTTTAGCAGTCATGGGCGGTGCTGTAACGCACATGGGCATGGTCAGCAACAACGCCCGCATGGTTCTCTTAGGAAGGGTGATGATGGGCTGGGGTCCGCACGCAATAGAAGCCGCAGGCGCATATTCCGCGATTTCGGGTGCAAGTCCCTATTCTTCGGAAGCCCGCAGAATGCGGAAAATACAAGCCGAATACGGAGAGAGTAGGAAACAGTTAGATACATGGCCAAGACCGCCACCAACCGGCAAGGGCCTTGTCGGTTTGATACGCGGCACCCAAAGAGGCGGTTTGAGGGAAGGTCTGAAACAGATGGTATTCGGGATACCCGGAAGTATCACAGCTCCGGGTTACGCTGAATGGGAGCGTGCCATGGGCAGAGGAGTTGCAGGAAAGGTTTTCGGTGGCGCGTATGTAATCGCAAAGGAAGGTGTGAGAAGATGGACAACCGATATCTACAGACCCTTAGGTTTCTCCATGATAAACCTAACCCGCCAATTAATCCCTGATTTTATCGCAGACCCACTGAGAAGGTACGGGGCAGCAATAGCCGGACTTAGATGGAACGAGAAAACAAGACAATGGGAGGCAAGGTCGCTTCCGCTCCAGTTCGCGGATGCGTTCCTCACCAGAAAGGCATGGATTGAGCGCGCGGACAAAATCATGAAGCATCCGCTCAGGTGGGGTCTTGGAATTGGTTTCGGAATCGCTGCTTTGACACCCGTTGGTTTTGGTGCCGGAATGTCCATCGTGGGTATTGGCGCGGGCGTCGGAGCCGCGGTGCAATTATCGAGAAGATGGGCCGCGCTTGACAACCGCATAAAGAACACGGAGCGCAGTCTGAAAAGGGCTGAGCTCGAGCGTGACGCAAGAATTCGCGCTGGCGCCCCCCCCACTGACCCTATGGTAGCAAGGCTGGCCCGCCGTGCAGCAGGGCAGCAGAGAAAACTTGACCGTCTGAAACAGAGTAAACAGAGATGGGAGAATGCAAGAGTCGGCACCATAAACAGGGAACTCCGGAGCATCCGCAGAAAAGAGAGGACAAACATAAGGGAACTCAACCAAAGGGAAACTCCTGCATTCCAGGCCGAGGTTGACAATCTTGACCGC
>Ga0209610_1000365_pt1 | contig 23785 bp, 17 predicted proteins | sample LakKivw275mmetaG_FD_184137 | JGI IMG/M metagenome (GOLD analysis project Ga0209610, IMG submission 184137) | Anoxic lake water microbial communities from Lake Kivu, Rwanda to study Microbial Dark Matter (Phase II) - Lake Kivu water 275m metaG... | ecosystem: Environmental > Aquatic > Freshwater...
ATGCAAAGGTGTCTGATTGGTAAAGATGTACGAATTTATCATTCTAAAGACTTGCCCTTAGTGTACGAATTTATCTTGGGTGACCATAGCAAAGTAGGTTTATTATAAGAGGTAAAAAAAGGTGCCAGGCACCAAATTTGTCATAAGGTAAAAAAAAGGTGCCTGGCACCTTTTTTTTACCTTATTTTACCTTATTAGAAAGAAGTACCTAAAGTGATATAGATATCATATCCTTTGGAGTCGGTTAGTGCTTTGGCTGCTCCTAATCTTAGAGTAAAGGGAGAGTCATATTTACGATTGAAATCTGCTTTTAATTCTGCTCCAATACTGGCTTTAAAGTCCTGCCAATTACAATTGATTTCATCTTGCTCAGTATTTATATTTACGTTTATACTTTCCCAGGCATTTCCTATATCAACGAAGAAGGTACCAGAAAGTCTTTCTAAGAAGAAGGAGATAGGTCCTAGTTTAATACTGTGCTCGATGTTGGCCAAAGGGAAACGATATTCTAAACTGGCTAAAAGTAAGTTGTTCCCGGCAAGAGTGGCAGATTTGTACCCTCGAAGTGGAAAAATATTCACCTCAACATCACTCAGATTGTCCGCAGAGTTGTAGCCCCCTAATTTAAAATTTTCTTTATTTAAATTTGATTCTGATAGGTTCGATGAGCTACAGCCAGCAACTAAACGGAAAGCTAATACCTGATGGAGAAAGGGAAGAGGAAGGAATTGTCTGCCATCAAATATCAATTTATCAAAAGTATAATCCCCACCTAAAACTTTATCGGCATGTTCATAAGTTAGAGAGAAGGAGTGGCCTTGTTCGGGGCTGATAGAGAATCCGTATTTTTCTGCATCAGAATAGGAGTAGCCTAATCTTAGGCTGGAGATTTTTTCTTGGTTAGAATCTAAAGTAGTAGTTGAAGTTGTAGTTAAACCGGTAGAAGTAAGAAAAGTATTTTTGTCTTGATTGGAGGGAGATGATTTTTCATATTGATAACCGATAGTAAAGGTTTGTTTATAAGGATGAGAATTTGTAGAAGTCTTAGTATATCCTGTAAAGGGAAAAGAAATATTAAAACCGACTTTGCCTTCTTCCCACCAAATAGTTTCTTTTTGGCTAGTATTGGTGGAATTATCCAGATTTTGATCTGGAGAAAGTAAAGCGGAATTAGTAGTGCCAGATAGATAAAAATTAATAATGGGAAAGTGGCGATAATTATAATAATTGAGGTAGTAATTCAAGTTATTATGGAGTATTCCATAAGTAATGGTTAAGGGTAAGGAATAAAATCCCAGTACATCTTCTAATTTAGTTGAAAAACCAATTCCCAAATCGTTTTCGGTGATTTGAACAGCGGGAATCCAGTAGGTGGGAGGCCAGAGACTGGTTAGAGAATTGTAAGGATGAATAGGATAATTATTTTTTGAAGAAATTTTTAAATTTTTATTATTATTAGATTGTTCTGGGTATAAATTAGGTGGATTAGCCGCTTGTTGTGCTGCGATAGTTTGAGGCTCAACATATTCTAGTTCTATTTCTATCCACTGGTTTGGATTTACTTCCATAAGATGTAGTTCATATCCGGTAGCCTGATAGTTGATAAAAGCTAATTTTCTACCATCAGGAGAGATGGACGGTTGAAAGGCTCCACCCAAGACATTGGTTACTTGATATAATTTTTTATCAGGCAATGAAAAGGCAAAGATATTATAAATGCCGGTGCGGTCAGAAGAAAAGAAGAGATATTTGCTGTCAGGAGACCAGCAAGGGCTAAGGTCATTATATTGGTCTTGAAAGATAGGCCAAAAAGAAAAAGTAGAATTGTTATTAGAATTACTAGAATTATGATTAGAGTCAAAATTTGAAATATATATATCCTGATAACCCTGTTGCCAGGCAGAAAAAGCGATCATATCCCCTTGGGGAGACCAGGAAGGTTGATATAATTGAGTACCATCACGAAAATCAGTTAAATAGATAATATCTTCTTTATTAATGGGGTTATAAGTATAAGTAGGTTGGCTTTCATTAAGGTCTGAAGTTGAGGAGTGTAAATTAATTAAGGCCAGGTTATTTGTCCCTGATTCATTAATTACTGCCACAATTTGACTATTATCTGGGTTAGGTGACCAGTTCGGATCGCGAGCACGTAAACCTTCAGATAGACGGATTTCTTTATTTGTTTTTAAGTCAAATAAATAGAGGTCATAATATTTATAAAACTGCTCATAATCGCCTAATTTAGAATAAATTATTTTAGAACTATCGCTAGAGATGCTAAAAGAAGAATCCTGGCCATAGACTCTTTTAATTAAAGTTTGGCTTTTTTGATTAAAAAGATTTGAAAAATTTAGCGGAATAGAAGAAGTTAAAGGGTCGATAAATTGAAGGAAAGGATAAGAATGAGGAGAAGAAACTCTAAAAGCTATTTTGTCTCCATTGGGTGTGGAAAACCAGCGAGGATAATCGACCCAATAATGATAGTTAGTAAGTTGTTGAGACTCAGTAATACTTTTTGAGGAGATAATCTTTTGAGCCTGAAGCTGATATTTTTCTTTTAGATAATCTTTCCAGGTTTGATATAGGTCGGTTAAGTTTGAACCAATAGCCTGTTTTAGGGCATAATTTATTCCTAAATAAGGATATTGACAGAATGTCTCACTTAAGGCAATGACTTTGCTTTCTCCATATCTTTGGGCTATAAAATGGATGAGAGATTGACCATAGATATAAGGAGCCGTACCATCGGGCCAGGAAGTAAGATAATAACCATTTATCTGATCTAAGGTGTTGAATTTATCTTCGAGGGTAGCCATACGAAGATACATATCATAGCGAGAATCTATACCTCTACCACCAGTGGTAAATTTAGTTTCATTATAGACTGCTAATCCTTCAATTGACCAGACGGGCTGAAGGGCATTAGGAGTAATTATCTGACCAAAGAGAGCCCGAAGAGCAGTAATGAACCCACCAGTCATCTCAAAATGAGCTAAGTGGGTGTATTCGTGAGCGATAACCAGTTTAAGCCAGCTTTCAAATTTCATATCAAAGGATGTAGCAGTGGGGGCAGTTAAGGAAAGGCGAATCACTTGATGTGGAAAAGAAGAAGCAAAACCCAGGGCATAATCAGAAAAATCTTCTATAATTATGGCTATCTTCTGCAGGTGATGTTTTGGAGAACCTAGTTGGGTATTAATTTTAAGATACACTTCTTCAGCGATATTGGCTATTTCTTGAGCTGACTGTTCTCTATTATATTCGAAATCTTTATTTTGCTGTGGGTAAAAATAGACTGAGAAGTGAGGGCTTTCTAAAACCTGCCAGGTTAAGCTGGGATCATAACGGGTAGCTTCCACTTGCATAGTTATTGGTGAGCATACTGATAAAAATAGTACAGTAGTAATATATATGAAAAAAAATACTATCTTTTTCATGTTTTTCTCCAATGTAAAAATGTAAAAAAAGGTGCCTGGCACCTTTTTTTACATTTATATATTTAAGAAAATAGATTTGGGTTAATTTGATTTAATAAGATTTATTAAAATAAAGTATACTATTTAATTTAAAATAATTCAAGGTATTTATCACAGAGTATTTATCATAGAGATCTCAGCACTAAAATTGTTATAATTATTGTTGAAGATTTTTTAAGAAATAGTGTATAATTAAACTTAGTTATTTATTTCAAAGGAGAATTAAAGGAAATGACTCAAAAAATTATCACCAATGAAATGGTAAAAAAGAGAAAAAAAAGCGATTTGTGGTTTTATATCATAATAATTATTTTACTAGCGGCGATGTTTTTGTGGTATCTCAGGCAAATAGGATATTTACCTTTATGGATAGATAACCAGCCGTCATCCCTTATTACCCAAATGGATTCAACCCTAAGAGTGAAAAGAGCAGCTTTTAAAATCATAAATTCTCACGAACATGTTCAATCCTTCCGCAATATACCAATCCTCCTTAAGATGATGGAAGACTGTCAGATTGAAAAAATGGTTTTATTGGGGACTTCCAAGTATACCTTTTATTTAAATCCTAAATACGGTTTTACTGAATATGATCTGAATAATGAAGAGATAATCAATATAAGTAAAAAATATCCTGATAAATTTATTGCTTTATGCACCATAAATCCTCTCGATGAAGATAAATTGGAAAAATTAAAGGCTTGTATTACAGCTGGAGCTAAAGGCTTAAAATTATATAATGGTCATGGTTATTTTTATGATCATTTTTTCAAACTTCCCTTAGATGATCCTGGGATGATGGAGGTATATAAATATTGCGAAGAACAGAGAATACCCATCCTTTATCATATAAATAGTGGTCGCTTTCTAGACCAAATGGAGAGAATTTTAAAAACCTTCCCTAATTTAATAGTTATTGCCCCTCATTTTATCTTAACTTCAAGCAATCTTACTCTTTTAAGCAGACTCCTTGATACTTATTCAAATTTATATACTGATATAAGTTTTGGTCATCCTGATTTTCAAGTTGCTGGATTCAAGAGGATTTCTAGTAATGCAAAGGCCTTCCGGGAATTTATGCAAAAGTATCGTGATCGGATAAACTTTGGGACTGATATAGTAATTACTTCTTATCGGGCGAAAAGCAGGAGCTATATTGAGGAGGTAACTTTAAGTTATTTTGATATGCTAGAGAAAGAGGAATTTACCTTACCTTCATCAATTTATAAGATGATGAGTAAAAAAGCTCGGGAAAATACTGACCCAGATGCAGTCTATAAGGGACTTCATCTTGATGATGAAACATTAAGGATGATTTATCATGATAATGCAATAAGAATTTTTGGAAAATAAAATAAATAAAAACTGAGGGTATTCCATATTTTATTATTGTTATTGTTTTTATTTATAGAAAGATACCTATTAATAAATGATACTAAAAGTAAATTTTAATCCCCTTTGTGAATAGAAAAATATTTGAAGAAAGGGAAGTATTAAGAGATGAAGAAATTTTTCGTATTATTGTTTGGATTAATTATTTTAATATTAATAGGGGGATGCCAAAATTTGGGAAATATTCTTCCTTTTCTAAATAGAGCCCCAGTTATAATTTCTGAACCTATCATTACTGCTCAAGAAGATCAGCTATATTCATATCAGATAGAGGCTAGCGATCCTGATGGAGATAACTTGAATTATTCTCTTATTATCAAACCAGAGGGAATGAGTGTTAATACTGAAAAAAATGGTTTAATTACCTGGATGCCAACTAATAATCAAGTGGGAATTAATCAAGTAATCGTGGAAATTTCCGATGGAAAATATAAGGTCCAGCAGATCTTTGAAATTGAAGTGATAAATGTGAATAACCCTCCCCAAATCCTTTCTTATTTTCCCATCAATTTAAATATTGAAATTAATGAAGGGGATTCTGTAAAATTTGAAATTCAAGCACGTGATAATGACTTGAATACAATTTTACATTATCAATGGTTTTTAGAAGGAGAACTAGTAGAGAATTTCTCTGGAATAGGTAGCGCCTCAAAAAGTACTTGGAAATATTCTTCCGATTATGGCGACTGGGGGACGAAAACAGTAAAAGTTTTAGTAAGTGATGGAGAATTTGAGGATAGCGTACAATGGAAAATAACTATCAAAGATATAACTCCTCCTAACCAACCTACAACAAATGAAGTGAGTTCACCGACTAACATTTCAACTCAGATTCTTTCTGGTACTAAAGATGCCAATACTTCCATCTGGATTAATGAAATTGAAGTTGTATCTCTTAATATATCTACGGATTGGTCTTATTCTCTTTTGCTTATTGAAGGGGAAAATAATTTATCTATCACTTCCCGAGATATTTCCGGAAACGAAAGCATTGCAGTTATTGTTAATATTATTTTGGATACAGTGCCACCAGAAGTTCTTACTTTAAATATGGTGACTTCCCCGACCAACATCTCTTTTCAAACCTTATCAGGTACCAAAGAAACCAATACTGCTTTTTGGATCAATGGGGCAGAGGTTATATCGATAAATTCTGATACTATTTGGTCATATTCTTATAATCTTTCCGAAGGAACCAATAACATCTCCATTAGCTCACTTGATGCCGCCGGCAATGAAAGCTCTACCGTAACCGCAATAATAGAGTATGACCCCAATACTTATGTCGATGCGGGAAATACTAGCGGGGCAGAAGATGGAACTACAACCCACCCCTTTAACACTATAGCTGAAGGGATAGTTACAGTTTCCCCTGGAAAATCGGTTATAGTAGCCGCAGGGACTTATAATGAAAAGTTGATAATAAATAAAGGAATTGTTCTCCAGGGAGCTGGAAAGGAATCTACTTTTATAAACGGACTTGGATATGCTGGAAATTTAATTACTATTGAAGCCGATAATGTCACAATATCTGGATTTACCATTGATGGCAAGTCAGATACAGATATAGGAATTTATAGCAACTCATATTCTTCTATCGAAATATCAGAAAATTTAATTCAAAGTCAGCAGGATAGTGGAATTTTTTATCAGAGAATAAGTGATGATTATTCCTCAGGGATATATGTTTATAATAATGAGATATGCTTTAATTTAAAGAATGGGATAAAAGTTATAGAAGCGGGTTCTGGTATTGTCGAGAGCAATAGCATTAGGAAGAATAATTATGGAATTCTGGTTTGCAATAGTGCATCTCTTGAGGTAAAGCAGAACAATATATTTAATAATTATGATTCTGGTATTTTTTGTCAAGGTAACTCTTCATTATTAATTTGGGGGAATGAAATTACTATTAATGCTTATGGTATAAGAGTAGGTGCACAAAGTAGTGATACTACTAATCCCGATATAGGAGGGGGGGTACAGGATGGAATCGGACAGAATAAGATTGCTGGGAACACTTCTAATGGGGTTCGTAATATAACTAATCACAATATTTTTGCCAAATATAACTGGTGGGGGGATGCTGCTGGCCCAAAATATCCAGGAAATAGTTTAAGTAGCGGTGACTGGGCTTATTGGAGTGAAACAGGTGGCGATATTATCTTTACCCCTTATTTAACTGTCGAGCCCTAACCTTATAATTAAAGATTTCCAAGGGATCCTGGCACCAACTTTACCAAAAGTTTGTCATTTTTGTACTTGCTTGAATAAAGGTTGTGTGGTATGTTATAAAATATAGAAAGATAGACCAAAATATGGGGAGGGATGAGCTATGGGAGAGACAAGAAAAAACAAAAATGATAATATAGATATATTAGATGGAGATTTTTCTGAGTTGGATAAGGATAACATGATAAAGTTGTTAGAGGAGTTTCCTCAGAAGATGAAAGATGCTCTACGTTTAGGAGAACAATTTACTATTCCTAACGACTTTTTACCTGCTCCCACTCCTGTGTCTGCTTCTGCCACCCCCACCACCTCTGCCTTTGCCTCTGCCCAGAAATTAAAAAATATTGTGGTATTGGGAATGGGAGGGTCTGCCATAGGAGGAAATTTACTATCTACTTATTTGGTTGACGAATTACCTATTCCCCTAATAGTTATTCGCGGTTACGATATCCCTAAGTTTGTAAATAAAGATTCTTTAGTCTTTGCAGTAAGTTACTCTGGGAATACTGAAGAAACTCTCTCTACTTTAAAAAAGTGTCTGAAAGTTAAAGCCAGAATTATTGCTTTAGCTTCAGGAGGCAAATTAGAAACTCTGTCCATAGAAAATAACTTTCCTATTATTAAAGTACCAGCAGGGATTCAGCCGCGAGCCGCCATTTCCTATTCATTCTTTCCTATATTAAAAATATTAGAAAAGTTAGGTTTAATAAAAGGAAGAAATGAAGAGATAAAAGAAACGATCAATATTCTAGAGGAACTCTCTAAAGAATATAGAAGTAAATCTCCCCTTAAAAATAATCTGGCTAAAAAGATAGCTTTGAGCTTATACCAATATCTACCTTTGATTTATGGTTCTGAAGGATTATTAGCAGCAGTCGCCATGCGCTGGAAAACTCAGATGAATGAAAACAGTAAATGGCCCTGTTTCTGGAATGTATTTTCTGAATTAAATCATAACGAAATAGTTGGTTATGAAATAGAAAATAATATAAACCGACAGGTTAAAATTATTTATTTGGAGGATAAAAAGGAGTCTTTGCAGATAGAACAAAGGAGAGAGATTACCCGAAAGATTATAGAAGATAAAGTAGCAGAGTTTATAGTTTGCACCACTAAAGGTAAGAGTAAATTGGCTCGGATGTTTTCGCTAATCTATCTGGGCGATTTAGTGAGTTATTATTTAGCTATATTAAATCAAATTGATCCGACTCCAGTAGTTTATATAGAAAATCTAAAAAAAGAATTGGCCAAATAAATTAACGAATTTATAAACCAACCCATCGAAACCCATCGATAAATTGGCTGATTTTAAAAAAGAGGAGAATGTTTATTGAAATATATAGAAGTTGGCGTTATCGCTTTTGTTGTTTCCTATATTTTAACTCCTTATATAGCTCGCGTTGGAAAAAAACAAAATATGGTAGATTTACCCGGTCACCGCAAAGTACATGAGGAAGCTACCCCCAATTTAGGAGGGATAGTTATATTTTTTGGTTTTTTACTGAGTTTGCTGTTTATAGTGCAGATAGAAGGACAGTTTAAAACTCTTTTAATAGGTGGGGTAATTATTCTGTTATTAGGGATAGTAGATGATATTGTAGATCTCTCCCCTAAATATAAATTCGTAATTCAAATGATACCAGCTTTATTGGTGATTATATATAACAATAATTTAATAAATAGTTTTATAGTAAATCAGTTAAAAAGTTTTGATTTGTTAGGTTATCTCTTTTATCCTTTCTTAGTCTTCTGGATAGTAGGCATTACTAATTCTATCAACCTAATAGATGGTTTGGATGGATTGGCCTGCGGGGTTACCATTATTACCTTAATTACTTTTTTTATTTTAGGATTAAAACAGAATTTTAATTCTATTAATCTTATATCGATTGCTTTGGCCGCGAGTATGCTATCTTTCATGAAATATAACTTTTACCCGGCAAAGATATTTTTAGGAGATTCGGGTAGTACCTTCGCGGGTTTTATGTTAGCTTCTGTAGGGGCTCTATGGGTACTAAAGAGTGAGCGGGCCTTCTTTATTTTTATTCCTATTATTATTTTGGCTCTGCCTATTTTCGATACCCTTTTTGCTATCTGGAGGAGATATAGAAGTCATCATCCTATTTTCCAAGCAGACCAAGGGCATCTTCACCATCGTCTTTTAGCGCAAGGTATAACACATCGAAACGTAGTTCTCTTATTATGGGGGATTAGCATCATCTGCAGTGTAATTGCTTTAGTTATAGTATGGTAATTATAGGAAAAAGGAGGACAAAAAAGGTGCCAGGCACTAAATTTGTCCTAAATTTGTCATTATGAAAAAGAAAGTTTTGGTTACTGGTGGAGCGGGTTTTATCGCTTCACACATTGTAGATTTGCTTATCGAAAATAATTATAGAGTGGTAGTAGTTGATAATTTATCTTCAGGAAGAATGGAAAATTTAAATAAAAAAGTCAAGTTTTATAATTTAGACATTATCAATCAAGAAGGACTCGCTGAAATGTTTAAACGAGAAAAACCGGATTATGTATGTCACCAAGCTGCTCAGATTAGCGTATCTCTTTCGGTAAGAGACCCTTTTTTTGATGCCCAGACTAATATCTTAGGTTCTCTAAATTTATTACAATGTTGTGCAAATTACCAAGTCCAGGGAATAGTGTTTGCCTCCAGTGGAGGTACTATATATGGTGAACCACAACAGTTTCCTATTACTGAAAAGTATCCTTTTAGACCTCAATCTCCCTATGGAATTAGTAAAGTCACTGTAGAACATTATCTTAATTTTTATAGAAAAAATTATCATCTACCTTATGTTTCACTAAGATATGGAAATGTCTACGGGTCACGTCAGGACCCTTACGGTGAAGCCGGAGTAATCGCTATATTTATTCAAAAGATGTTAAAAGGTGAGATTCCTACCATCAATGGTGATGGAGAATATATCAGAGATTATATTTATGTAGAAGATGTAGCTCGAGCTAATTTACTCGCTCTGCAAAATGTGTTAAAATTATCTAAGGTCATTCAGGGAGAAGAAATTGAAAAAGAATTTAAATTTAATGGTTTTAATCTGGGAGCAGGAAGAGGGACTTCTGTAAATGAGCTCTTTTCTCTTTTAAAAGAAATTATAAAATTTCCTCATCCCGCAAATTATGGACCACCCCGAGCAGGGGATTTAAGGAAGAATATTTTGGATTGCCATCTAATTAAGGAAATTTTAGGATGGCAACCTGAAGTTGACTTGTCAGCAGGTTTAAAAAAGACGGTTATTTGGTTTAAAGAAAATATTTATTAATTAATCGGGAAAAATGTATTTTAAAAAAAGGGTTTTAAATATTTTTGTCGAATTAAGTTAATAAAGTTTTAGGTTAAGGAAGAAAAAGATAATAAGGGAAAAAAAGATAAGAAACAGTACGGAAAATAAAGTTATAAAAAAAAGAAATAATTAAAGGAATAAAGGAATAGATATAAATATATGTTAGAAAGTGAAATAATGTCTAAAGCTATAGGTATTGCCATCTCTAGTATATTGATGATTGTCTTAGGGAGAGTAGATAGAAAAAAGGGACTCTCGGTAGGGATTAAACTTATTTTTCAGGTTTTAATTTCTTTAATTATAATCTATTCTGGAATTAAAATAGAATTTTTGCGAGACCCTTCTTCCTATGGAGGGTATATTTATCTTAAATATTTGTCCATCCCCTTGACTATAATCTGGCTGGTAAGTATCACCAATTCTATCAGTCAGACCGATGAATTAGCAGGTATTACTCCCTATGTTATCTTTATTGCCTCTCTAACTTTTTTAGCAGTATCTCTTATCCAGAGACAAGGATTAATTTTAGCAGAGATTCTGTCCTTAATTATGGCCACGGTATCATTTATTTATATTAAATATCTTCCTCGGGGTAATTTTTCTTCTTATTATATGTCTTTTGGATTTATATTAGCGGTAATTGCTATTGTAGGGGTATCCAAGAGTACTGCTGCTTTAACTTTATTGATCCCTATTTTAATTTTAGGGGTACCACTAATAGATTCTTCTTATTCTATTATAGCAAACTATATTCGTCAGGAAGATGAAGAGAACTTTTCATCTTTTTCGGAAAGTAAGTTACGTCAAAAATTACAATCTTATGGTTTTTCTCCTCGAGGAGCTAATTTAAGTATTATTGGCATCTCTTTGTATCTGAGTCTATCGGCCATCATTATTTCGGTGTATCAGAGTTTTTATTTATTATTAATTTTAACAGCTTTTGGCTGGATAACCTTTGAATTTTTAAAGAATAAGGTGCAAGCAGAGGAATTGATTATTGAAAGAGATGTTTCTGTGGGTAGGATCAAACTCTTTCAGGTGGGCATTGATCAGATAAATAATCAAGAAGCTGTTCAAAGGATAGAAGAATTTGTAATTTCCAAAAAACCCCATTTAGTAGTTACTCCCGATACTCTGGCCATACTGCGAGCAAGGAAAGATCCTGAATATCAGGCTATATTAAAATCTGCAGATTTAGTTACCCCTGATGGGGCAGGTATTTTGTGGGCAACCATTACTTTAAATTTTCCTTTAGTTGAGCGGGTAACTGGTATAGATATAATATATAATGTATGTCGATTAACTGCTAAGAAGGGATATTCTCTATATTTGTTAGGTGCTTCTCCTGGTATTGCCAAAAAGGCTGCTGAAAACTTAATTAAGGAATATCCAGGAATAAAAATAGTGGGGACTCATCACGGTTATTTTAATTCTGAAGACTCTGAAGGTGCAATAATAAATGATAAGAGTAATGGTAGTAAAATTGATAATTTAAAAGTAAAAGATATTAAAATTGGCAATAAAATTGATAATAAAGAGGAAAAAGAAATTATCAGAGAAATTGAAGAAAAGAGACCAGATATATTGTTGGTAGGTATGGGGGTACCCAAACAAGAAAAATGGATTACTAAAAATTTAAGTAGATTAAATGTTCCAGTATGTATGGGTGTAGGTGGTAGTTTTGATGTCCTTTCTGGTAAAATACCCCGAGCACCATTGTGGATGCAAAAACATGGAATGGAATGGATTTATAGATTAATTAGAGAACCAAAAAGGGTCTTTCGAATTATAGCCCTTTTTTACTTTATCTGGCTGGTGATTTTAGGAAAGATGATTTTTACTTTAACGGAAAAAGAAATAGATTGAGCATAATTAATAAACAATAAATAATCAATATCAATAATAAATAGAAGATAGTTAATTAAAAACAATCACAAAAAACACAGAATATTTATTATTTGATATTAATGATTATTATAATTGTAATTCAATTATAAAAGTATTAGTTTTTCTATCCGCTTAATCTGAAATATTTAAAAACTTAAATCACTATCTCCATATATCTTAAGCAAATGTAACCCTTTATAAAGACTCATTTTCTAATTAAATAAATGAGGAGATAACGAGTGAAGATTTTACTTAAAGTTGGAATTATTGTAACTGCATTATTAATTCAACTTACCCTCCTTAATTCATTTACCGTTCAGGGATTGAAGCCAGATTTAATATTATTAGTAGTATTAATATTTTCTTTATTAAAGGGAGCTGAAGAAGGGACTGTATCTGGATTTGCTTCTGGTCTCTTACAAGATATCTTTTCTACTGGCTTATTAGGGGTAAATGCTTTGGTAAAAACGGTGATAGGTTTTATCTCCGGAATTTTAAAAGAAAAGATATTTTCTGAACATATATTATTCCTTATTCCTATAATAACTTTTGTAGTTTCAATAAGCCAAAGCATTTTAATGTTATTGATATTACATGCTTTTGGGATCGAATATGGTATGGTTTGGAGCTTAAAAAAAATAGTCCTCCCAGAGGCTTTGTATAATAGTCTATTATCGCCTTTTGTTTTTTTAGGGATAAAAAAACTTTTTCAACTGATTAAAGAATAAAATTTTACCAAAATGTAAAAAGGTAAAAAAAGGTGCCTGGCACTAAATTTGTCATAAAGGTAAAAAAGATACCAGGATCTTAATTTATTAAACTGGATAAAGATGATAAAGTATAATAAATATTTAATATTAATTATAATAATATTTGTATTTTTATTCGCTGGAGTACCCCTTAAAGCAAACGTTGGACTGATATCGAAAGAAGAGAAGATAGGGGTTGTAGTTTCCATTCTTCCTTTAGCTGAATTTGTCGAGCAAGTAGGTAAAGATAAGGTAGAGGTAACAGTTATAGTGCCTCCAGGGGCTGATCCTCACCTATTTGAACTAACTCCAGTTCAATTAAAGAAAATTAGCCAGGCTCAGTTGTATGTCGAAGTAGGATCAGGGTTTAATTTTGAATTAACCTGGATGGATAAAATAAAATTGATATATAAAGATATGTTGATTTGTAATTCTTCAATAGGTATTACACTAGTAGATAAAGATCCTCATATATGGCTTTCTCCCCGAAATGCTAAAACCATGGTTGAAAATATTAGTGAGGCGTTAATCAAAATTGATCCTTTAAGCCAAAAATATTTTAAAAAAAATAGTATAGAATATATTAATAAATTAGATATATTGGATAAAGAAATTAAAGCTCGATTAGAAGGAGTCAAAAATCGCAGATTTATATCTAACCATCCCGCTTGGGGTTATTTTGCTAAAGAATATGATCTTATTCAAATAGCAATTGAAGATGAGGGTAAAGAACCGAGTGCTGCTTCTCTAGCCCATATAATAGATCAAACCAGAGCTTTTAATATATCTATTATCTTAGTTTCACCTCAATATAATATTAAGAGTGCCGAGGTCGTTGCTAAAGAAGTAGGGGCTCAAATTATAATAGCTGATGATTTATCTATGGATTATATAAATAACCTTAGAAAGTTAGTAGAAGAGATAATTACTGCTAGATGAAATATAATTGGTGATGAAAAGATAATGAATCAAGAAAATAAAAATAATGAAAATCAAGAAAATAATACTCCAGAGGTTATAAATTTACAGAAGGTCTGGTTAGTTTATAATAATATTAATGTGTTAGAAGATATAAATCTGGCTATATACCAACATGAATTTTTAGGAATAATAGGACCTAATGGTGGAGGAAAAACCACTCTACTTAAAGTTATTCTCGGTCTAATTCAACCTACTAAAGGAGAGGTTAATATCTTAGGGATGAATCCAAAAGAAGGAAGAAAATATATTGGTTATGTTCCTCAATACTGTCTTTTTGATCGGGAATTTCCTATAAGTGTTTGGGAGGTAGTATTAACTGGAAGATTGGGTCAACGAAAATGTGGTAAAGCTTATAGCAAAGAAGATAAACAAAAGGCTCAACAAGCACTTGATATTGTTGGAATGATAGAATCTAAAGGTAAGCAAATAGGAAAACTTTCGGGTGGTCAACAACAACGTGTTTTTATTGCCCGAGCCTTAGTGACAGAACCAAAAATATTACTCCTTGACGAGCCTCTAGCTAGTATCGATACCCCCTTACAAGCTGGATTCTATGAATTGTTGGAGAGATTAAAAGAAAAGATGACCATTGTTTTAGTAACTCATGACCTTAGTGCAGTGTCGATTTATGTAAATAAGATTGCCTGTCTAAATCGGAGGCTTTTCTATCATAAGTCTAAAGAGATAAGGGTAGAGGATTTAGAAGCAACTTATCATTGTCCAGTAGATCTGATTGCCCATGGTATCCCCCACCGGGTACTCAGAAAACATTAACCATACTAAAGTATGCATCACGCTATACGAATTAAAAAGCGTTAGAAAGATATAGTAAATTGATTTAACTTCAGGAGAAAAGGGAGCAGATTAAGAATGTTTGAATTACTGCAGTATGAATTTATAAGGAATGCCCTATTAGCAGTGCTTCTAGCCAGTATTGCCTGTGGAATTATTGGCGTTTATGTAGTGGTAAAAAGGATTGTTTTTATAAGTGGAGGGATTGCTCACGCCTCTTTTGGGGGGGTTGGATTGGGATATTTTTTAGGGGTAAATCCGATCTGGGGGATAATACCTTTTAGCATTCTCTCTGCCTTAGTTATGGGATTAGTAAGTAAACGTACTAGGATACCAGAAGATACTGCAGTCGGAATATTATGGGCTCTGGGGATGTCCTTGGGGATTGTGTTTATTGGTTTGAGTCCAGGTTATGCCCCTGATCTTTTCAGTTATCTTTTTGGCAATATATTAACCGTAACCTCTGTTGATTTAATAATAATGTTAATCTTAGATTTAGTAATAATTATGGTGGTATTTTTATTCTATAAAGAATTTTTAGCTCTTTCTTTTGATGATGAATTTGCTACTGTAGTAGGAGTTCCTACTGTTAAATTATACTTTCTTCTTTTATGTTTAATTGCTCTGACTATAGTAGTATTAATGAAGGTAGTGGGTATTATTATGATTATTGCCCTTTTGACTATCCCAGCAGCCATAAGTAAACAGTATACCTCTAATTTAAAAAAGATGATATTTATTTCTATCCTACTTAGTGCTATATTTGGTTTAGGTGGCTTATGGCTTTCTTATCAGCTTAATTTAGCTTCTGGGGCGACTATAGTTATAGTTTCGGGAATTGGTTTTATACTTTCCTGGTTTGGAAAGCAATGAAGAATTTTACAAGTTTAGGTCCTGATTTAAAATTATTATTTTGGCGTTAAAATTAAAGGAGTAATGATGAGGGAATCTTCTACTGTTCCCGAAGATGTGAAACAGCGTTTGAATTGGTTATTGATTTTTATTATCATCTGTCTGGCAATATTGGTTATTAGTTTATGGTATTTGCAGATGATTAAAGGAGGAGAACTTAAAAAAAGAGCAGTAGAAAATTGTATTCGTTCATTAGTAGAAGATGCTCCTCGGGGGAAGATTTATGATCGACAAGGAGAATTATTAGTGACTAATCGTCCAACAGTTTTAGTCTCCATAATTCCTGCAGAAGTGGAAGATTTAAAGGGATTAAGCGATAAGTTAAGTAGAATAATAGATGTTCCTCCAGAATCTATCGAAAAAAAAGTAAAAAATTATTCAGAAAATCCTTTTAAACCGGTAAAAATTTTGGATGACTGTAAGACAGATAAAATAATAGAAATTGAAGAGAGAAAAGATGAACTAAAAGGGGTAGTTTTAGAAGTCAAACCTCGGAGGAATTATCTTTATCAGGATTTAGCAGCTCATAGTTTAGGGTATGTGGGAGAGATAAATAAAGAAGAGTTACAACAATTAGGTAATTCGAAATTTCAAGGAGGAGATATTATAGGAAAATCTGGGTTGGAGAAATATTATAATGATATTTTAGGAGGAGAGAAAGGTGGAAGACAGGTAGAAATTGATGCTTTAGGCCAAGAAATAGCTACTTTGCTTTATCGTGAACCTATTCCAGGTAAGGATATTGTTCTGACTATTGATAAGAATCTTCAGCTCTATGGAGAGAGTTTGCTTGATGGTAAAAAAGGTTCTATTTTAGTAAGTAATCCTTATACTGGAGAGATATTAGCTTTAATTAATAGACCTTCTTTTAATCCAAATTTATTTGCTGATGGAATTTCTTATGCTGATTGGCAAAGACTTTCTTCTGACCCTGATTATCCTTTGACTAATCGGAGCATTCAGGGTGTTTATTCGCCGGGTTCGATCTTTAAAGTAGTTAACGTAATTGCTGCCTTAGAAGAAGGAGTTACAGATAGAAAAAGAAAAATCTATTGCTCGGGTACTTATAAATTAGCGGATAAGGTATTTACTTGTTGGAAAGAGTCAGGACATGGGAGTTTAAATGTTATTGATGCTATTGCTAATTCCTGTAATATCTATTTCTATACTATAGGAAACGAATTAGGAATTGAAAGATTAAATAAATATATTCATAAATTTGGATTAGGAGAAAAGGTAGGTATTGATTTGCCCTCAGAAGCAATGGGAACAATTCCTTCTGCTGAATGGAAGGAGAGGGAGTTTAAACAGATATGGTTTCCTGGTGATACTATAAATCTTTCTATAGGTCAGGGGTATCTTTTATTAACTCCTTTACAGATTCATAGTGTCATTTGTGCTATTACTACAGAAGGAAGAATTTATAGATTGCATTTATTAAAAAAGATAATTTCTCCCGATGGTAAAATAGTTAAAGAAATTGAACCAGAAATTTATAAAAAAGTAGACATTTCTTCAACTTCATTTCAAACTACTAAAGAAGGATTGAGGGAGACTATATTAAAAGGGACAGGTTGGCGAGCAAATGTTAAGGAATTATCGATAGCTGGTAAAACCGGAACTGCTCAGAACCCTCAGGGAGAGACTCATGCTTGGTTTATTGGATTTGCCCCTTATGAGAATCCGGAAGTTTGCATTACCGTTTTTTTAGAAAATGGGGGAGAAGGGGGAGAAGTAGCTGCTCCTATAGCTCGAGCTATGTTAGAAAAATATTTTAAGATCCAAGAATGACAAATTTGGTGCCTGGCACCTTTTTTGTCATACAATTTTGGGAGGATGGAAGTTGAAGGGAAAATTTAATAAATTAACTGAAAATTTAGATTATACTTTACTATTTTCGGTAGTGATAATCTGTTTTTATGGTCTCTTGGTGTTATATAGTTCAACCCGTTTAGCAACTACAGAGGTAGATAATCCTTATTTTTTCGTAAAGAAGCAGTTCTTATGGATGGTATTGGGATTTTTATTTTTAACTATAATTATTTTTATAGACTATCATAAGTTAGAAGAATATTCCCAGGTGATCTATATTAGTGCAGTTATTTTGCTGATAATGGTTATAATTTTTGGGAGGTCAACTTATGGAGCAAAGCGTTGGTTGCCTATAGGATCTTTTGGCTCTCAGCCTTCGGAGTTTGCTAAAGTTGCCTTAATAATTTTTTTGGCTAATTTCTTATCGATGAATAAATTGAAACTGGATAATTTTTTCTATTTTTTACTTCCATTCACTTATACTGGACTATTAATTTTATTAGTATTTTTACAACCGGATTTAGGAACTTCCTTAGTATATTTAGCCATTCTGATAATAATGTTATTTGTGGTAGGGGTTAAGATAAAATATTTAATTTTTACTTTTATAGTAACTTTATCTTCTATTCCGGTGTTGTGGACTTTTCTAAAAGATTACCAAAAGAAGAGATTAATTTTATTTTTTAACCCTAACCTGGACCCTTTAGGGGGCGGTTATAATGTTATTCAGTCGAAGATTGCAATCGGTTCAGGTGGTTTCTTAGGAAATGGACTCTTTAGCGGATTACAAAGTCAGTTGAATTTTCTCCCTGCTCAACACACTGATTTTATATTTTCTGTAGTAGGAGAAGAATTAGGCTTTGTCGGAGCCATCTTATTATTAGGACTCTATACCATTATCTTATGGAGAGGAGTTAAAATAGCTCTTGAGGCAAAGGATTTATTGGGAACTTTGTTAGCCACCGGGGCAGTGACTTTCCTCTTTTTTCATATAGTAGTAAATATTGGTATGGCTATGGGAATGTTTCCAGCTACCGGGTTACCTCTATCTTTTTTAAGTTATGGTGGAAGTTTTATGATTTCTAATTTATTAGTGATAGGGCTATTATTAAATGTAGAAGCACATAGATAAAATGGTGATATTATTAGTCGTTAGTGAATAGTCATTGCGAATTCTGAATTTAGCGTAGGGGCTGGATTTATCCAGTCTGGATTATTCTGGTAATTTTGTAACGGGTTCGGTGAGGAGAGAAAGATTTGGATATAAATATAAAAAAAATATTGTTTGAGGAATTATTAGATAAAGTGGAAAAACCGGGTAGATATACCGGTAAAGAATATAATGAGATAATAAAAAGGGAGAAAAAATCGACAATTAAAGTAGTCTTAGCCTTTCCTGATTTATACGAAATCGGGATGAGTTATTTAGGGTTTAAAATTCTCTATGAGATTATTAATAAAAGAGACGATGCGCTGGCTGAGCGAATTTTTTCACCGGCAGTAGATATGGAAAATTTACTGAGAGAACGACAGATACCTGTTTTTTCTTTAGAAACCTATAGAGCTTTAAATTCTTTTGATTTAGTTGGGTTTACCATTCAAAATGAATTATGTTTTTCTAATATTCTGAATCTCTTAGATCTGGGAGGTATCCCTCTGAGATCTACAGCGAGAAAAGAAGAAGATCCCTTGATTATTGCTGGTGGTCCAGGGACTTTTAATCCTGAACCTTTATCTTACTTTATAGATTTATTTGTAATTGGAGAAGGGGAAGAAATTATTGGTGAAATTATAGAAGTTTATAAAAGATGGAAAGAAAAAAAACAAAGTCGATCTAAACTCTTAGAAAAATTGGGTCATCTAGAGGGTGTATATATTCCCTCTCACTATAATGTTGATTATCTTGAAGACGGAAAAGTTAAATCCATTACTCCTAAAAAAGAAGCATATCATTCAGTAATTAAAAAACGAATTATCTCTAATTTTGATCAAGTATTTTATCCTCTTTATCCTATTGTCCCAAATATCGATGTGGTTCATGATAGAATAACTTTAGAGATTTTTCGGGGGTGTACTCGGGGATGTCGTTTCTGCCAGGCGGGAATAATTTACCGTCCAGTAAGAGAAAAATCAGTTGGAACTTTGGTTAAATTAGCTGATGAAATTCTTGCTCACACTGGATATGAAGAGATCTCTTTGTCATCTTTGAGTTCGAGTGATTATAGCGAAATAGAAAGATTAATCACCCAATTGGTAGATCGATTTAAAGAAAAAGGAGTGGGAGTTTCTTTGCCTTCTTTGAGGATAGATACTTTTTCGGTTGCTTTGGCCCAACAAGTTCAGAGAGTCAGGAAGACTGGTCTCACTTTTGCTCCGGAAGTTGGGACTCAGAGATTAAGAGATGTAATCAATAAAAATGTTCAAGAGGAGGATCTATATTCATCCATAAGAGCAGCTTTTCAGGCTGGGTGGAGAAAGATAAAACTTTATTTTATGATAGGATTACCCACCGAGACAGACGAAGATGTGGAAGAAATAATCAAGTTAGTTAACAAAGTTGACCGCATGGGTAGAGAAATAATGGGGAGGAAAATAAATATAAATATTAGTGTATCTGCTTTTGTACCCAAATCCCATACACCCTTTCAATGGGAAGCACAAGAAGCAAGAAAGAGTTTATCTAAAAAAATTGGATATTTAAAAGATAGATTAAATGGGAGGAATATTTCCTTTAGTTATCCTGATATTGACCATAGTTATTTAGAGGCAGTCTTTGCTCGAGGGGATAGGAGATTAGGCGAAGTATTAGAAAGAGCCCATTATCTGGGGTGTAAATTTGATGCCTGGAGAGAAGAATTTAAATTTGAAGCCTGGCAACAAGCCTTTGTTGATAGTGGACTTAGTATGGAATTTTATGCCAATAGAATACTGGAAGATAATGAAATTTTACCCTGGGAGCATATCTCTTGTGGGATTAAAAAGGAATATCTACTCAAGGAAAAGAAAAAAGCTTTAAAAGGTGAAACAACCCCTGATTGCCGCTTTGATTCTTGTACTTCCTGTGGAGTATGCTAAATTACGAGTCTGGTAATGGTAATTTAATTGATGAATTGAATAAAAGGAGACTTATTTTATTTTGGAACAATTAATCAGAGTAAAATATAGTAAAGAGGAACCTATTAGATATATTTCTCATTTAAACTTAGTTCAGGTTTTTACCCGGGCTATAAGAAGAGCCAATATCCCGGTGGTTATATCGTGCGGTTTTAATCCTCGGTTTAGAATATCTTTTGGCCCCCCTTTACCCTTAGGGATCAGTAGTTCATCTGAATATTTAGATATTCGTTTAAAGAAAAGAATAAAAACTGAGGAATTAGTGGATAGGTTAAACAGGGTTTTACCGAAAGGATTGAAGATATTAGAAGCCAAAATAATCCCCTCATCTGCCGATTCTTTAGTAAAAGTAATCGATAGAGCTTCTTATTTGATAAACTTAAAATCAAGGGGAAGTTTATTAAATTTGGAGGATGACAATGGGAAAAGTAAATTAAAAGAGTTAGAGAGAGAGATAGATAAAGATATTAAAAATTTTTTAAGATTAGAGGAAATTATGGTAGAAAAGTCGACTAAAAAAGGGGTGAAGAGGATGGATATAAAACCATCAATTTTAGATATGTCAGTTAAAAAAATTCAACACCAATTTTTAGAACTTAATTTAAGTCTGAATATGGGACAAGAAGGAAATTTAAATCCTCAATATGTAATTAAAGCTTGGTTATCTCATTTTGGTAATAATCTTGATATTAAAAAAATTTGTAGATATGGATTGTATATTAAAGGTAAAGAAGTTATGGAAGATTAATTTTTATTAAAAAGATAAATAAAATTGCTTTAAATTTTTATTAAATGAATGTTGATTTGAATAGGGTGAATCTTGTTAGTGTAAAATTTTAGTGGGGGTTTTACTCATGTTTACTAATTAAATAGTTTAGAGTAAGATAGATGAAGATTAATATTAAAGTAAAACAGGAGTTTGGAATGAATAAAATAGTAATCATAGATGTGGGTTTAACTGAAGAGAGAGTGGCGATAATTGAAAATAGTCGATTAGTGGAAATTCACATTGAAAGAATTGAAGATGACAAGATTGTTGGTAATATCTATAAGGGAAAAGTAACCAATGTTTTGCCTGGAATAGAGGCAGCATTTGTAGATATTGGAATCGAGAAAAACGCTTTTTTACATATCGACAAAGTTATAACTGATCAAGATAAAGATAAAAAGACTGTTACAGAAACTGAGATTACCCCTCAGGTTACTTTAGATAAAATTAAAGTTGGTCAAGAGATAATGGTGCAAGTAGTAAAAGAGGCGATAGTCCCTAAAGGGGCTCGAGTTACTACCAATATTAGCCTTCCGGGTAGATATTTAGTTTTGGTACCCAATAACATAAATATGGGAATTTCCCACCGGGTTGAAGAGGAAAAAGAGAGAGAAAGATTAAAAAAAATTGTTCAACAGCTAAAGCCTAAAAATGCGGGATTGATTATTCGAACTGCTGCTTGGGGTAAAGAATTAGAGGATTTTTTACCTGATTTAAATTTTTTGACTAGATTATGGAATAAGATAAGAGAGAGAGTAAAAAAAACTAAAGCTCCGATGTTATTATATGAGGACTTAACCCTCGCTTATCGAATTATTCGTGATCTATTTACCGAAGAGGTAGAAGAAATTTTAATAAATTCTAAGACTGAATATAAAAATATACTACAGTTTTTAAAAACTCTATCTCTATCAGAGTTAGAGCCGAGAGTCTCTCTTTACGAAGGAGAAAAAGCTATATTTGAAGAATATGGTATCGAAAAGGAAATCAATAAAGCTTTACAAAAGAAGGTATGGCTTAAGTGTGGAGGATATTTGGTCTTTGATCAAACTGAGGCTTTAACAGTAATTGATGTAAATACTGGTAAATTTGTCGGTAAAAAAGATATGAGAAAGACTATTTTGAAGACTAATTTACAGGCAGTAGAAGAGATAGGTTTTCAGTTAAGGTTAAGAGATATTGGAGGAATTATTATAATCGATTTTATCGATATGGATAACCAAGAAGACATAGAAAAGCTGATAAAGAAATTAGAAGAGAGTTTGAAGAAAGACAAAACTAAGACTAATATCGTTCAAAATACTGAATTAGGTTTGATAGAACTTACCCGAAAGAGATCAAGGAGAGATTTGGAAAATATGCTGAGAATTTCTTGTCCTTACTGTTCCGGAACAGGTAGAGTTTTATCTGCGGAAAGTGTAAGCAATATGGTTTTACGTAAGTTAGAAGAATTATGCAAGACTTCAAGAGCGGAAGCAGTTCTATTAGGTGTACATCCTAAAGTGGAAGAAGCCCTCTCTGGGACGAAGATGTTACTAATTAAACAATTAGAAAAAAGTAATAAAAAAACCATCTATATTAAATCTTCAAAAGAAATACACATAGAAAGAATAGAAGTAGTAGCAGTAGGTAGACTAAAAGAAGTAAAGAAAATCAAGAAGATGTTTGGTTAGTTAAATTAGTCGTTAGTGAATAGTGAATAGTCGTTAATTCAAAATTTAAAACTTTTTTCTTAGTTTTTAGCTTTGAGTTATAGTTTTGCATTTTGCGCTTTTAGTTTTACGCTTTAATGCCATACGCTAAATATTCTGGTTATTGACTTTTAATTTTCTTGATGAGATACGAGATATTAGATACGAAATAATTTGACAACTTTATAAATATATGTTAAATTCTATAAGCATCTGTTTTATCCGCACAGGTGGGGTTTAAAAGTAGTCATTTTTTGATTGCTACCTAATCCTGGCGAGTTTAGAAAGCAAGGAGGAGGGCGAGGAATGCAAGCAGTTATTGCCACTGGAGGGAAACAATACTGGGTAAAAGAAGGAGATATTATCAGGGTTGAAAAGATAACCCAAGAAAAAAACCAAGAAATAGAATTTAATCAAATATTGATGGTTAACAAAGAGGGAGAGTATATTATAGGCCGACCATTAGTGGAAAAGGCTAAGGCTATTGGGAAAGTTTTGAATCACGATAAAGCTAAAAAAATAATAGTTTTTAAGTATAAATCCAAAAAAAGATATCGTAAAAAGACTGGACATAGACAACCTTATACCGAAATCTTGATTGAAAAAATAGAAGCATAAAGGTAGCCTGTAATATAAAATTATTTATATTGATTTATAT